>FWWM01001575.1_pt1 | contig 68096 bp, 65 predicted proteins | sample 2228351 | NCBI WGS metagenome assembly FWWM01 (sample SAMEA103939774, study PRJEB20133) | metagenome
AACCAGTCGGCCGACTAAATCCCCGGGATGAAGGGGTCCTTTTTGCACGCCGATCACCCCACGAAGGGGGTGCCTATTGCACGCTGATCCTCACCGCGGATGGAAAGACCGCGAACAATGGCAGCTTCATCATCCACGACCGCTTGTTCGGCGATGGCCTCAAGGGTCGGTTCGTAGCCTTCGGGGCCGACGGCGCAAAGCTGGTCGAAAAGGAACTGAGCGCCAATCTGATAAGCAACGGCCTGTCGGACGATGGACGCATCGCTATTTGTCAGACCGCAAATGCCCCCGGCAGCACCGACAGTTGCCGCTACATTCTTTTCGATCTCGAACTGGGGGATGAAATCGCTCGCTGGGAGGTCGAGACAGGTTGGGCGGACGGTTATGAGTTCGATACGACCAGTCGCCACGTCTACTTGTTACGGACGAACGCCTGCCGTGTCGGCTATGACTTCGACGGGGCTATGCTCGACCGCAAGGGCTGGCAGACCGAGCGCATCGGCGCTGGCGATCTTCATGTCATTCGTATGGTCCTCGCGTCAGAAAAGCCAATGGATCGCGGGATGCGAGAGGCACTTTTGGCCGGCTTGCATGTCGCGGCGCAAGGTTCTGAGCGCACGCTGCAAGCGCATGCTTTGCGGCTCTTGGGCGAATGGTACGAAAAGGAAGGCGCGATCCGGGAGGCGGTGGACGCTTATGAGAAGGCGTTGAGCATCGATGCCCGAATCGGCGTTGCTCGAAAGCTCGAAAAGCTTCGAAAATCTCTGCCATAATCTTGAAAATGGCGCCCCGTGCAGGATAAACATAACGAATATGTGTCGCCGTTTGCACTACCTTAGAGCGGGCGGACGCCGCCGACGCCAGCCTGGCGCCGTCTCCCACAGCCATTGGCGCTACTGCTTAGGCGAGATATCTGGCCGCTAGGGACCTAATGTTCGGGGGGCGAAGCTACGGTTGAATCGATCGATGTTCAATCGCGTAGGTTGATCGCTGCCATTCCAGCGGAGCGCAGATCTGCCCGATGCGAGCACGTCACTGGCTTCGGGTAACTTGAGCCGGGTGATCGACTGACCGCTGCCATGCTGCGGCAACGAGGTAGATCCCTGCCGCAATCATAGGCACCGTGAGCCACTGACCCATGTGAAGCCCTGTTCTGGCTGCGAAGCCGACAAGCTGGGCATCGGGTTCTCGGAAGAACTCGACCGTAAATCGGGCCAGACCATAGCCGATGAGAAACACCCCGACGAGCATCCCCGGCTTGCGCCGCGCGTCGGTGAACCAGAACAGGAAGGCGAGCACGGCGAACAGGACCAACCCTTCCAGCCCGGCTTCGTAAAGCTGGCTGGGATGGCGGGCGACACCATCATGGCTTCCGGGGAACACAATCGCCCAGGGCACATCGGTGGGCTTTCCCCAAAGCTCGCCATTCACGAAATTGGCGAGACGACCGAAGAACAGGCCGATCGGCACGGTGCAGGCGACATAATCATGGACCCGCAGCCATTCGAGGCCGTGTCGTCGCGCGAACAGGATCAGCGCGAGCGAGACGCCGGCGGCACCCCCGTGGAACGACATGCCGCCATCCCACAGCTTGAGGATTTGCAGGGGGTGGAGGATCATCTCGGGACCGTAGAAGATTACATAGCCAAGGCGGCCACCCAGGATGACGCCGAGCGTCGCATAGAATACGAGATCATCAGCCTGCTGGCGGTTCATCGGGGCCGCGGGTTGGGCCAGCAGCCGCAACAGATACCACCATCCGGCAATAATGCCGGCGATATAGGCGAGCGAGTACCAGCGGATGTCTAGCGGGCCTATGGAGATGGCAATCGGGCTCAATCCGAGGCTGGCAAATGCGATATGGCTATCCAAGGATTGTATCCTGCCAGCGAGGACGGGTGCTCGAGCGCGCCATGGGATTACTCCGGTGCGATTGAAGCGCCGGCATCCTTGAGCGCCGCGAACCCGCCGGGGACGTGGGCGACATTCTCCACGCCCATATCCTTGAGTGATTTTGCGGCAAGCGCTGAGCGGGCGCCGGACCCACAATAGAGCACCAACCGCGATCCGGCGGCGAGTTTGGGATTGTGGGTGGGGCTTTGAGGATCGACCTGGAATTCCAGAAGGCCGCGCGGGACATGTACCGCACCAGACACCAGCCCTGACTTCGCGACTTCACCTGGCTCGCGGATGTCAACGAACCGTACCTCGGGATTGCCGACAAGTTTGGCTGCATCCTCAGGCGCGATAGTTTCGACAAGGGCATTCGCTTCAGAAACGAGCTGCTTCGAGGTGCGTGTTGGCATCGACTTTCTCCTGTAAATGAACCTGTAGCGGATCGCTCAGCCCTGCTCGGACTTGCCGCCTATTTGGCGTAGCCGCTCCGGCAAATCTGTTGGGCAATCACCGCAAAGCTTGTTTGCCGGAACGGCAACGTCGATCTTCTTCGGGTAGGGAAGATCGAGAGCCGCCATGATCGCGACAAATTCCTGAACGGTCTTGCCGGCAAGGCGCGGGTTTCGCTCACGCTCCTGCGCCACTGTCGTGATGTGGCGATGATTGTAGTCGTGAGCGGGGAAGATCAGACCGTCGCCCGGCAGCGTGAAAATCTTCTGCGTGACCGAGTGATAGAGCGTGGCGGCGTCACCGTTCTGGAAATCGGTCCGCCCACAGCCGTCGATCAGCAGGGCGTCGCCGGTGAAGGCGCGAAGACCATCGGGCTGATCGACCAGGTAGGTATGGTGGGCATCGGTGTGCCCCGGCGTAAACAGCGGCTGAAGCTTGAGCGCGCCGACGGTCAGGGGCTGGTCCTCGGCGACGCCGACGTCAGCACACGGAAGGCTGTCCATGGCGGGGTACGCGATCTTGGAGCCGGTAAGGCTGCGCAGATAGCAGGCCGAGGTGACATGGTCCGCATGCACATGCGTCTCCAACGTATAGGCCAGTTCGAGATCCAGTTCCTGAAGTGCGGCAAGGTCGCGTTCGATCGTTTCGAGGACAGGATCGATGAGGACGGCTTTGCGCGTTTCCGGGCAGCCGAGGAGGTAGGTGTATGTCGAGGACTCGGGTTCGAACAACTGACGAAAGATCATGATCGGCCTCCAATGGTGCTTAGCTGCCGATCCCGCCCAGGCTGCGGAACAGCATGTAGGCGGCCACGGCCAGCAGGACGAAAGCGAAGATGCGGGTGAGCAGGCCCTTATGATCGGCGAGCCGGATGGCCGTTTGCATGCCGGCCATGCCGCCAGCGACCCCGCCAGCGATGAAGAAGCCGGCCACGCGCCAGTCCACGAGGCCTGACAGGGCATAGTTGAAGGCTGTCGCCGAGCCGAACGCTCCCACCGAAAACAGCGACGATCCGACCGCGTTGAGGATGGGCATGCCGCTGCCGAGCATGATGCCGGGCACAATCAGGAAGCCGCCGCCGATGCCGAAGAACCCTGACAGCAGGCCGGCGAGAAGGCCGATCACCACGAGCCGGACAGCGATTGGCCGCGTGATCCGCACGTCCGGATCGCCGCCGCCCGACTTGCCCCGCAGCATCGAAACCCCGACCACGATCATCACGCCCGCAAACAGCACCAGGAGGTGCTGACCCGCCACCATCTTGCCCAGGGTGGAGCCGACCAGAGCGCCGACGACACCCGATGCCCCGAAGACGAGGGCACAGGGCCACTTCACGGTTCCGGCCCGGGCGTGTTGGATCAGGTTGGCGAAGGCGTTGGCAGCGACCGCCAGCGCGCTCGTACCGATCGCGACGTGCGGGTCCTTCATGCCCACGACATACAGCAGCAATGGTAGGGCCAGGATCGAGCCGCCGCCGCCGATCACCCCGAGGGTGAAGCCAACGAGGACACCGGATATGAGCGTGAGGATGTCGACCAGTGTCATAGTGCAGCTCCGGCCCTAGCCGCACGATAGTGTTCCTGAATGGCGAAGAGGCCCATGCCCACCAGCATCGCCACGATGAACACCAGCGCCGCCGGCGCCCCGAGGCTCAAAGCAACGAGGGCTGGGCCAGGGCAATAGCCGACGAGGCCCCATCCAACGCCGAACAAAGCCGCGCCGGAGAGAAGCTTCTTGTCCAGGGACCGGGACGATGGCCCATTAAACGTGGCTGCGAAAAGCGGAGCCTCGCGCCTTCGGCCGAGTGCAAATCCCAAGGCGGAAACGATGACGGCTGAGGCCAGTACCAGGGCCAGGCTCGGGTCCCACGACGGCGCGGCGACATCAAGAAACGCCAGCACCTTGCCTGGGCTAATCATGGCGGAAACGATCAGGCCGAAGCCGAAAATGAGCCCCGAGGCCAGCGCAATGAGCAGCTTCCTCATTGTCTCAAAGCTCCACGACGTGCCGGGCAACGTACACAATCGCAGCCGCCGTGATGAGGAAGACGCCGGTCGCGGCAAGCGAGCGGGGCGAAAGCCTCGCTATCCCGCAGACACCATGCCCGCTGGTGCAACCACTCCCAAGCCGAGTCCCAAATCCCACCAGAAGGCCGGCTGCGATCACGCCGGCGACTGGGGCCGGCGACGTGAGGTCCGGCAGCACGCCGCCCGCCGCCCGGTAAAGCAAGGGCGCAGCGAGCAGGCCGACCAGGAACATTCCGCGCCACGCCACATCGCCGCGGACGGGCGCAAGCACGCCCCCGACGATGCCACTGACTCCAGCAATGCGCCCGTTGGCGATCCACAGGAGGGATGCCGAGAGGCCGATGAGCGCGCCGCCCACGATGGCCGAAAATGGGGTGAACCCCTCCATCGTCAGGATTCTCCTTGTTCAGGATCGGCGCCAGCACAAAAGAGTGCGTAGAGTTCCGTCAGGATCGGCAGCACGCGTTCGGACGTGATGCGGTAGAAGATCGTTGTTTTCTCCCGCCGCGTGCCGACCAGGCCCTCGTCGCGCAGCGTGGCAAGGTGGCGGGACAAATTGGATTGTGTCAGCCCGAGGCGTTCGCCCAGTTCGGTTACCGACAGCTCCCCGCCGAGCAAGCTGCACAGGATCATCAGACGGTGCCGGCTCGCCAGCGAACGGAGGAACGCTTCCGCTTCGCCGGCCTTTTCCTCCAGAAGTTCTGGGGACATCTTAACGAGAGAAGGTCGCACGATTGCTCCAGACATCTTATATGCAACATATATGATGGATGAGCGTTCGATCAAGCCAGCTTAGGAGATTTCCCGTGCGCTACTATTTCGCCAGACTATCGCGGCATCCTTCGAGGAAAGTGGTCCTGCGCGCTATTGAAGCGCTAGAGCGTGGGCGACCAATGCCGATCGACAAGGCTGCCGGTGGCGCTTCCAAGCTGCGCTGCGCGCAGGGCCAGATTTAGATGCTCGATCGACGTTCACTGTTGGCCGGCGGAGCGGCACTGTTCGCCACCGCCGCTTGCTCGCGCTCCACGTCTTCCCTCGGCGGGGGCGGTGCAAACCCCCTCCCGATACCACCGCTCTTGGATGCGCAGCCTGGACGATCATTCGCGCTACAGGTCCAGTCCGGAACGACTTCATTCTATCCGGGCCGTCCGAGCGACACGCTAGGGTATAACGGCAGCTATCTCGGACCGACGATCAGAGTGCGTCGCGGCGACGATGTGGCGGTTGCCGTGACCAACCGGCTCAAGGCGGACACGACTGTGCACTGGCACGGGCTTCTGATCCCTGGAGAGCTGGATGGCGGCCCCCATCAGATCATCGCGCCGGGCGCGACCTGGCGACCGACGCTTCCGATCCGGCAGCCGGCAGCGACCCTCCTTTATCACTCACACGTCCATGGGTTGACGGCCGAGCAAGTCTATTCAGGTCTGGCAGGGGCGTTGCTGGTAACCGATGACGAAGAGCAGGGCTTGGGCCTCCCGTCAGAATATGGCGTGGACGACCTGCCCCTGCTCATCCAGGATCGCCAATTCGAAAATGGTCGCCTCGTCATGCCAGGCGGCATGATGGTCGCCATGCAGGGCCGGCGCGGCGACACGATCCTTGTGAACGGAGCGGTAAACCCGCTGGCGGCAGTGCCAAACCGGTTGGTTCGCCTGCGGCTCGTCAACGCATCGAATGCCCGGATCTATGAGCTGTCGTTTTCCGATCAACGAAGCTTTTACTGGATCGGAACCGAAGGGGGGCTGCTCGAACGAGCAGTGGCATTGGAATCCATAACCTTGGCGCCGGGCCAGCGCGGCGAGCTTCTCGTGGACTTCACGGACGGCAGGCCCGCCTCGCTGGTAACGGCGGCTGATACCAACAGCGCGATGATGGGCGGCATGGGCATGATGGGGCGTGGCGCCGGGAGGACCGATGCCGCGGCGCCAGCGACCGTGCTGCGGTTTGAGCCGCGGCCGTCGGGACAGGCTCGTGCCAGCGGCGCCGTGCCGACCCTTCTGGCATCACGAACTCGGCCCGATGCCAGCAAGGCGGTGCGCCGTCGCCGACTGATCCTCAACATGGGCATGGGCGGCATGATGGGCTCAGGAAACGGCGGTGGCGGCCTGACGATCAACGGCAAGCCATTCGACATTAATCGCATCGATGAGACGGTGAAGCTAGGCTCCACCGAAATATGGGAGGTGTCTGGCGAAATGATGCGCCACCCGATCCATATTCACGGCGTCCACTTTGATGTTCTCACCCGTGGGGGCGGTCAGCCTGACGTTCTCGACCAGGGGCCGCGCGACACTGTCGTCGTCAAGGAGCCGGTGGAGCTTCTCATCCGATTTGATCAGCCGGCCAAGAGCGCTCCTTTCATGTATCACTGCCATATCCTTGAACATGAGGATAATGGAATGATGGGCCAGTTCAGTGTTGCGTAGGCGGAGGCTCCCACTTCTGAAGAGTTTATGCAGCGTCTACCGTTCAACAGGAGAGCAACGTTGCCAAAAGAGCTTTTGCCGTATTTCTAATCGCGGTAACGATGCTGATGGGCGGCACCTCGCTAGCGGCAGGCCGATGACTGCCGCACATACAGGATCGCCTTGCGCTCGAGATGCTGAGCCCCGATCTTCTCAAAGATCATCGCGCATCTCCTGCAGCTCCGCGACGGGGCCGCCGTCGGCATGGGCGAGAAGCAGGCGCACGATCAATGGCGTCAGCGTCTGCCGCGTCGGCGCGGGCAGAGTCTGCCAACGCGGTGTCTGCGCGATCCCGGAACCGTGGGGCCTGGAGAACAGATCGAACTGAAACGTCATGGACTTGCGCGGCATGGAGACCTCCCCGATGTAAGTCGTGAGAGCCCGATGCTGCGCCTGAAACCAATGAAGCCGAAACCGGCCGCGTCGCCTGCAGCAGCTTCACCAAGGCAACCAGCGCGCCAATATTGACGCGGGGAGCGTGGTCGACACGCATCATGCTGCAAACCGCGCGGTCGAACATCCAGGCTGGGATCTCGAGCCAGCGATCGGCCGCCGATCCTGCGATGCTGCAACGGAAAACGCCGCACCCCGCGCGCTCGACTACTTCATGAATGTAAACCTGAAGCCCGGTCCAGGGATGCCACTGATAAAGAACTTCGCGAACGTCGGTCCTATGGGCGTTCCGTCGTCTCGTTGTACAACACCGTGCGTCCCCACAGCAGCCTCGGCGGCATGGCACCCGCCGAGTTCACCAACCGCCCCCGTCAGGGGAATGAGGACACCGAAGCTAACTTATCAGCGGCCTGAAAACGGGGAGCACGTCATTCGCGGTCCGATATGCTGAATCAAGAAGCTCGACGGTCACCGACCAGGGGCTTAGGTCTTGGTTCAGCGAATGGGGATCACACTGACAATATGGCCACGCAACCCGACCAAATTACTACCGGAGAGGATCACGGTGGCCTCGTTCGTCGTCTTATTGCCCGTTGGCGTGACGATCCTGGCGCAACCTACCGAAGCTGGTTTCTGTGGGACGAACGGTTGAAAAACTTCCGCTCGATCCGGCGTGGTATTGGCCAGGTCGTTGGTGAGATCGAGCGCGGCACGTTCGGCGTCGCCTACCGGGGATCGTCGCTCGAAACGGTCGTTCATTCCGTCGCAGAGCAGCGTCAAATTTTCAAAGGCGCCGACCACGCCTTTCTCTGGAAACCGAAGCTCCGCATACCCGATATCTACGAAAACCCGGAGAACCAGCGGGCGTTCGGTCACTTGCTCGACGCCTGTTCGTGTTGCGACACGGCCGAGGAAATTATTGGCCATATCCACACGATCGATCGCTTGAAGATCAAGGGGCTCGGGCCAGCGGTCGCCAACCTGCTCTATTTTCTTCACCCGACGCTGGTGCCGCCCTTCAACACCGCGATCGTCAAAGGCTACAACGCGCTGACCGGCGCGAAGGTGAAGCTCGGGAGCTGGGAGCATTTTCTGGCGATGCGGTCGGGTGTACTCGACTTGAACGATCGCCACCGCGACCTGCTATCGAACGACCTGGGTGCGATTGGCGGCTTGCTGTTCGACATCGGCTTCGATCGCTACCCGGCCCCTCCTCTCGATGTTAGCGGCGAGGCGCTGGCAAGTTGGGGACAACGGCTTGAGACGGCGCGCGAGGAGGCGCGCACGCTCAGCAAGGCGGCGCTACGCGAAGGCGAGAACGAGCGCACCCATACTGAAATCCAAGCATGGCTTCGCGATCTAGGACTCGCGCTCGGCTATGACGTGTGGATCGCATCGAACGACCGCAGCCGTGCCTTCAATGGATCGCCGTTGGGACATGGGTGCCTTGAGCGCCTGCCCGCCTCCATCGCAACCTCCAAGGGGGCGGATTCCATCCGTCTAATCGACGTGCTGTGGCTTGAGCGCGGCGGCGATCACGTCGCGGCAGCGTTCGAGGTCGAGCATTCGACGTCGATCTACTCGGGCATTGTGCGCATGCTCGACTTGGCGCTGAGCGGCAGCGACCTCCACGCGACCGCAGGGCTGTTTCTGGTCGCACCCGACGCCCGCGAGGCGGATGTCCGCGCGCAGTTACAGCGTCCCGCGTTCAGCCGCGTCGCCGATCTCGACATATCGTATCTTCCCTACGGCGAGCTGGAGAGAAACCGCGAGGCCATCGCCCGGTTCGGCTCGGGGCTGAAAGCGATCAAAGCCATCTCCAGCAAGCTGGCTTGATCGATTGAGGTAAGGGGTACGCGCGCGCGCCGCGTATTTTCAAATGGGCGGGGGCTCAGCTGGAGATGAATGATGCATCAGATCGATCCCGAGATGAAGGCGTGCATGGACGCCTGCCACGAATGCCATGTCACCTGCCTCCACATGGCGATGAACCATTGCCTTGAGGCGGGAGGCCGACATGCCGAGCCGCAGCACATGAAGATCATGGCCGATTGTGCGCAGATTTGCGCGGTCGCGATCGACTTCATGGCGCGGAAATCTGAGCATCACCGGCATATCTGCCGCGAGTGCGCCGAGATTTGCCGGGCGTGCGCGTCGAGCTGCGAAGGGCTGGACGGCATGGAGGATTGCGTCGCCGCGTGTCGCAAGTGCGCCGAGGCTTGCGACAAGATGGCCGCGTAAATGGCCCGAGGGCGGCGCTTTCCCCGCCGCCCTCCCGTTACATTGCGAGCCAAGGCGCGTGAGACGGTGCGATGCACGGTCAGGGTTGCGGCAACGCTTTAGAGAGGGGCGTTGTCTGCCCTGCCGCTAGTAGGCTAGCGGCCCGCCCGCCCGCGGCTTGGCGCGGCGGTTCCAGGCAAACCCGATCACGATCACGGCAAGCATCAGGAGTTGTGCCAGCACCGACTGAAATGTCGGGAACAGGCCCAACATCGAGATACGTGGCACGCTGGCGAGCGGCGCTATGTCGATGATCCCCGCCTCTTGGAGGGCAGCGACTCCCTTACCGGCCAGCACGACCGTCAGAGCGGCCATCAGCCACGAGCTGTAGCGGAAGAACTGCGTAATCGGCAGCGTCCGGCTGTAGCGGAGCATGGCCCAGGCGATGACGGCGAGAAGGCTGATCGCTGCGCCGGCGCCGGCCAGCAGCATCGCGGTGTTACCCTGTGTCGAGAGCGCGGCGTAGAAAAGGATCGTTTCAAAGACCTCCCGATAGACCACCAGGAATGCGAGCCCGAACAGGAACCATCCCGACCCGCTCGATAGCGCCCGTGACATTTTCTCCCGGATATAGCGTTGCCACTGATCGGCTTGGGCCTTGCCGTGCATCCAGATTCCGACCGAGAGCAGCACGATCGCGGCGAACAGCGAGCCGAACCCTTCGGTCAGCTCCCGGCTCGCGCCGCTGATCCCGATCGCATAGGTGGCGACGGCCCAGGTAAGCCCGCCCGCGATGAGCGCCCCGATCCACCCGCCATGCACATAGCGCAAGGCTTCTGGCCGTTCCGCTTTGCGGAGGAACGCGATCATGGCGACCACGATCAAAAGAGCTTCCAGCCCCTCACGCAGCAGGATCGTAAAGGCCCCCAAGAAGGTGGACGCCTGCGTCGCGGCGTCGGGCGCGAGCGCCGCCTCGGCATCATCGAACAGGCCGCCCAGCACTGCCACTCGTTCGGCCACATCATCGGCCGACGTGCTGCTCTCCACAGCGGCGCGATATTCTCCCATCGCGCCTTCGATCCTGGACATGAGCGTCGGGTCGCGCGCCGAGAGCGTCGGTTCGATCGGCTCGAACCCGTCGAGATAGGCGGACAGCGCCAGTTCCTTTGCGCCGCGCCGGTCGCCGCGCCGGAACGCGGCGAGGCTTTGCGCAAGCTTGGAGCGAGCGACCGCGAGCGAGCCCGGGGCTTGTTGCATCACCTGATCGGGGTGGCGCCGCAGATAGGCGAGCACCGCGTCGGCTTTCGCCTGCCCGATGCTGCCCGCAAGCGCGGCGGGGGTGAGCGCGACCAGGGTTTTCAAATCGGGGATCCGCGCCCGCAAGCTCGGCTGGGACTTCCACAGCCGTTCGCCTTCGACCGCTTGCGCGTCGGTCAGGGCGAAGCTGCCAGCGCGGAACGCCAGCGCCCAGCGTTGATCGTTCGGCAGATCGGCGAAGCTCTGCATCGCGGTCCCGTCGATGCCTTGGCTTATCACCTGATAGAGCGCGAACACGCTGCGCTGGCGCGCCCGTTCGGCGTCGGTGAACGCGATCGGCGGCGGGTCGAGTCTGGCAGCGTCAGGCCCATGTCCGTCGCCGGTGAGGCCGTGGCAGGACGAGCAGCTTTGGACGTATAGCCTTGTTCCCATGGCGGGGTCGGGTGCCTTGGCGGGAGCGAGCGGCACCGGATAGGCCTTGAGCAGATCGGCGGCGAGGCCATGCGCGAGTGTCGCGACCTCTCGGGACGATCCCTTGCGGCCGATCACGGCTTCGAGCTGCGAAGCGCTTTGGATTAGAGATTGCCGCTCAGGCGTCGCGGGAAGTGCGCGGAGGCGCGTCGACACCCCAGCGGCGAACTCCGTCATCTCCGCGTATTCGGACGCGCTTATGACCGCGCCGTTGGCGACCGCACCGCCATAATCGACCGCCATATAGTCGAGCAGGCGCCAAGCAGTTTGAACATCGCGGGTATCGGCCATCGCCGCAGCGGGGATCAACAGCAGCATAAGCGACGCGACCAGCGCGACCAGAGGTGACGGCATATGGGTGATCGATTCCAAGCTTCACTCGTCGCGGACTATGCGAACAACTCTCATTAGCAGTATTGGGCAGCGTGCGCGACCACCAATGGCAGGATGATGAACATCGCCGCCGGAGAGCTGGCGGGCGATCGTCTCCGGCGACAAGATCGTGACCGCGAACCCGGAGACGATCGGGGGGGTAGAAAAGCGGCAGCGAAGGCGCGTGACGGTGTGCGATGCACGATCAAGGTTTTCGATGAGGCTAAGCAGTGATTGAAGATACTTTCAGATCACGTACTTGTCCCAGCTTGCATAATGCTCGGCGCTGCGCTTTCCCCTTGGAAAGCTGAGGCCGACGAGCGCAATGCCGGCTACGACCGAGGCCACGGCCCCAAGGTGACCAACGCCGTCGAGGAGGAAAGGCGCGGCCACAAGCCAGGCTCCGAACGCGACGTTGATCAGCCGCAGCGCGCGGGCAACTTCTGCGGTGGCGATGATCGCGACCGTGATGACCAGCGCACCCACAACGTGATCGCTGTTCGCCATACCGCCTTCCGTGCCGAACAGTATTCGGGTCAGCATCAGCAGGACGCCGATGACGATGCTCGCAGTCAGCGTCCATGGCAGGGTCAGTCCCTTCTTTGCGTCCGCCCAGAAGGTGCTTGGCGAGGCCATCGCGTCCGACGCGTCCACCGCTCCCGCCTCTATCGCGTCACCCTGGAAGAAGGTGCGGATCAGCGGTTTGCCTTGCCGGCGCGCCCAGAGAAGGAACTGACCCATCGCAATCACCTCGTCGAGCGCGAAGGGGATCATGATCAGCATGGCGAGCGCGGCGATCAGCGCCAGCGTGCTCCATGTGCCGATGACGATGGGCTGACTGATGATGAAATAGATGCTGATGACGCCGAGCGGGATGACAAGGATGCCGAAGAAGGTCACCATCCACGGCATGGTCCGCCAGCGGTCGCGGGTGCCCATTACCGCCATCAGGATCTCGAGGACATAGCTGACCGTGCCGAGCCCACCATCGGGAATCGGCCAGGCCTTGGACATGTCCGAGGTGATGATCTCCTCGGTGCCGTTGCGTGGATCGCTCAGGGAGCCGGCGAAAAACGGCTCCCAAACGCCGTCAATATGCCCCAGTTGGTAGGCGGTGAGGATGCGCGAGGTGAGAAGGCCGATCAGACCCATGGCGACGATCGGCAGCCGCTGTGCGTCGGTGGATGGCGAATAGGTCCAGCCGGGCGGGATGTTCTTGGGGTCCATCATGCCCGCCATGCTCATGCCCGGCATCATCGGCACGAGCACCGACAGGGCGATCACGGCCGAGCCGATGAGCAGGTTGTTGTTGTACTGAGCGGCGCTCGGGCTCCAGAAGATCAGCGGGGCGAAGAACAGCCAGATGCCGACGAACGCGACCGCCCACTGCGCCCATGTCTTCGTGCGGGCTGACAGGGAAAGTGCACCGAACAGCGCGATGGCGAACCCGCTGACGACGTCGCTGATGGCCAGCGCGTTCGCCCGCCACTCGATCGACGGCAGCCCGCGATCAATAGTTACGAAGCGCGCGGCTTCGCCGACACTCTGCGTGGTCACGGAATCGTATATGAGCGGGCTGGAGGCGAGCCACAGACCGAGACCGATGTTGGCGTAAAGCGCCCAGCGGGCACGGCGCTCATCGCGGTCCATCAAGGCCATGTGATCGCCGTGCCCGCCATGGCCCGACATCGCCGCGCCCGCGCCGCCGGTCTCGTGCCCCATCGCCGCGTGGTCCATCTTGCTGTGGTCCATCCCGCCGTGATCCATACCGGCCATTCCGGCGACTGCCGCTTCAGCTTGGCGGTGGTCCGGCTCCGCAGGTTTGGAAGCTTGATTGTCGTTCCAGGCGACCAGGTTCTCGTTGAGCTTGTTGTTCCGATACCAGGCGCCGGGATGACGCTTCAACGCGGCAACGATCGTCGGCAGCGAGTCGCGAAGATTGTGCTTCGGCTCCCATCCGAGCAGCGAACGCGCGCGGGAGACATCGAGGATATAGTGGTCGTTGCTGCTGTCGATCATCCAGGGCTGGATGAAGTCGTCGCTGCCGAGCGCTTCGTTCTGCAGGATGATCCCGGCTTTCGCGAGCGGCTGCGGAATCCGGATCGTCTTCCAGCCCTCACCGTGGAGCGCCTCGCCGACGATGTCCTGGATCTCGGCATAGCCGGGTGCGTCGGGCTCGCCGATGAGCAGCGGCAGTTCTGACGGCAGTTCGTGCCGCCGATCGACCAGACGCAGCACGGCGTCAGCCAAGTCGTCGCGGTGCACCGATGACTGCGCCGCACACAGCATGCCGGGATAAAAATGCGAAATCAGGCGGTGCTCGTAAATCTGCGATATCTGCTGCGCGAGAAAAGCCGAGCGTCCGTCGTCGTCGTAAACTCCGGCGGCGCGCATATAAACGACGGAGATGTTTCCGTGGCGCTCATGCAGCAATGTCTCGGCGTCGACCTTGGACTGCGGATAGGCCCAGGACGCGCCGATCGGCGAGTCCTCGTTGATGCGCTCGTCGGGTGTGGGGGTCGGCTTATGAACGAGCATCGTGCTGGCGAAGACGAATTGTCCGACTTCGAACGATTGCAGCCCGTCAATCAGCCGGCGGGTGCCCTGCACGGTGACCTTGTCGTAGAGCGGATTGGGGTCACCCGTGATATCATAATAGGCGGCGAGGTGGATCACCGAGGCGATGCGGTTGCCGTACCGTGCGCGCACCTCGTCAAGCGCAACTCGGACCGCTTCGTCTGACCCGAGGTCTATGTCGATCGCCGCCGCGGGCGGCGGTGGGTCGGGAGGGCCGGCGCGATCAAGGCCGACGACCGTGTAGCGCTCGCCGAGCTGGGCAATCAGCGCTGCGGCGATAAAACCGCTCGCACCCGTGATGAGGACGACTTCGCCACCCTGGCCGCTGCCGGCTTCACTGCGTTTGCCATCGGTCATGACTTTGCCACCCTTGTTCATTCATCTCTGAAAACACTGACAGGCCCACCCGGACCAACCCTCTCGCACGCCCAGCTTTGCAGCGCGACGCGGCCTTCCCGCAAGCGCCTGTGGGCGACTTAGGGCGTCGGACACGTAAGCTCAGTCCAAGCGGGGGGTGTCTTGGGAGGCGAGGGTTAAGCCGCGTAAGTGGGTAAAAGAAGGTGGAAGGCCTGAGCGGCGCTTGCGTGGACGGTTGGTCCATAGCGCTTACATGCCCGACGCGGGTGGCGCGAGGGTGCCTAGCCATGCCACGAGCGCCAGGATGCCGATCACGCAGGCTGTCTCGACCGCAAGGCTGACCCGCAGCGCCGTAAGCGCCCCGCCATGGTCGTTCATGGCAATCGAGCGCTCGAAGGCCGGCGTGAGGCGGAACCGATTGAGCGAAGCGAGCCCCAGCATCGCTGCGAACAAAACCAGCTTGGCGAGCAGCAGCAGGCCGTAGAGCGTCGTCCCCAAGGCCGCGAAATTGGCTGGGCCGACGAGCAGCCAGCTGTTGATCAAACCAGTTACCACCAGGGTAACAACAACGAGCGTACCAACGGAGCCAAACCCGTGCAGGGCGCGATGGGTCAGCCGAAGGTGCGCAGCATCGATCTCCTCGGCGCGCCGCGCCATCAGGAGAAGCAATCCGAACAGCGCCCCGACCCACAGACCGGCAGCAAGGAGATGGAGGATGTCCGCAGTGAGGTGAAGCCATCCCGTGCTTCCCTCGCTCGCGGCACCATGCCCGTTCCACGCGAGTGTCGCCAATGCCGCGGCTGCCGCAATCATGGCGATAGCCAGCCATGATGCTCTGCCTCGCGCCAGCAGGGCTGCACCGCCGGCGATGACGAGCGCCACCATACGCACCTTCCAGGCGGTGCCAACCGCCGACCCTCCGAGCAGCGCGGCCGCAGCAGCCTGATCGATCGGCCAGAACGGAGATCCGGCCATCGCCGAGGCCATGAGGATCAGGCCAGCGGCCGAGAGAAGCAACCCGAGCGCCGCGCTTGCCGTGAGCCAAGGCCGCAGCGCGATTGCATCATCGCGCTCGCCAAGGCGAAGGCCGTAGAGGCTGAAGGCCGACAGGCCGAACAGCGCCGCCAGGACCAGGTACAACGCCAAGCGGATGGCGACGGTCGGCCAGTCGAGCATTCGCTCACTTCACCGTGAAATTGTAGCTGCCGGTGATTTTGTGTGTATCGCTAGAGACGACCTGCCAGCCGACGCTGTAGCGCCCACGCGGGAGGCGCTGCTTCGGGGTGATGGTGAGCGTCCGGCCATCGGCGCCGACTGCGGCGCTGCTGGGCATTTTCATGGCCGCCATGCCCGGCATCGCTGCCATGGTAAGGTCGGCCTTGGAGAAAGCCGGCACGAGTTTCTCGCTGAACTGAAGGCTGATCTTCTCGGGGGTCGCGACGGCCGCGTTGGCGGCGGGGCTGGAGGACACCAGCTTCGGGTGCGCGTTCGCCACGCCGCCTGCGAAGAATAAGGCTGCGGCGGCAGTCGTGATGAACAAGCGACGCATCAGGGTAATCTCCATTTCGATTGGGTTCACCTGTATTACGCAGCCGGGCGGGTCACCCCTCACGATCTTTTTCGTGCCGACGCACCGCTCTCGATGAGGGGCCGGCGGTGGCGGCGCGTATTCAGAAGGGAGCATGGGGCGCTTTTCACCGCGTCTCCTCTCGAGACGAACTGTGGCCGCGGGCCTGGACGGGCGCATGCGCGGGGTAATGATGAGGTTGCGATTGACCGATCAAGGCTGGACGGGCGACCCCGAGGAGGTCATCGACTGTCTGATTGTGGGCGGCGGTCCAGCGGGCCTCATGACCGCGATCTATCTGTCGCGGTTTCTCAGGAGCTGCGTCGTCTATGACGCGGCGGCAGGGCGCGTCGCCTCCATCCCGCACTCGCGCAACCTGCCAGGATTTCCCGGAGGCATTTCCGGCGTCGCGTTTCTTGCGCGATTGCAGGCTCAGCTGCGCGAATATGGCGGTACGGTCCAGAGCGGTGAGATCGACGCAATTGTCGCCTTAGGCGACCACTTCTCGGCAACCTGCGAACTGAACATCTTGCGCGCGCGGACCGTTGTCCTCGCGACCGGTGTCCTCAACCGGCGTCCCGAGATGCCCGATGCGATGCATGACATCGGCGTGGCGCGTGGGCTTCTCCGCTATTGTCCGATCTGCGATGGTTATGAGGCCCGGCGGATGAACGTGGCGGTGCTCGGCGGCAGTGGTCATGGCGCTGAAGAAGCTGAATTCCTGAGGGCTTATGGGGCCAAGGTCACGCTTCTGGCTGAGCGCTCGCTCGATCTCGGGCCGACCGAACTTGCCAAGCTGAACCAGCAGGGCATCGATGTCGCCCCCTCGCCTGTCGAGCAGCTGCGTCTTGGCGACTGTGTCGAGGTGCGGTTGGCCAATGGCCTGGAGCTGCAATTCGACACGCTTTACCCTGCGCTCGGCTCGTCGCCTCGGACGCGGCTTGCCACTTTGCTGGGCGCGAAGCTCAGCAAATTAGGGTGCGTGCTGACCGATGCCCACCAACAAACCTCGGTTGATGGCGTGTACGCAGTCGGCGACGTAGTAGAAGGGCTCGATCAGATCAGCGTCGCAGCCGGGCAAGCGGCAATCGCTGCGACTGCAATCCATAATCTGTTGCGCGACCGCGACAGCGGATTGTCGTCCGCCATCGCCGGGCTGTATCCCGCTCGGAGCGTACCGCCGACGTAGTGGGAGCCACTGGCGGTGCACCGAGCGAAAGCCGCCAACAAAGCGCTGATCGCCGGCTCGCTTGTCATCTTCTTCGGCTGCTTCGCGCTTATTCGTATCCACACGACGATCGGCGACACGGCCTTCCTCCGTTCGATGATCCCGCACCACGATCCCGAGGCTTGCGCGGGAGTGCATCGAGACAGTGTGCTATTACCAGCGTCGGGGGTTGCTCGACACGCCCTAGCGGGGCCGGGCTCGCCGGCGGCATCCGACGCTATGCTTGAAAAGGCCTACGGCACGAAGGTCGGCGCTGCCGCATTTCGTCGCATTCTCCTTCGCAGCGCGCCAACACGCGACCGGCTACTAAGCGTCGGGGCCCCTCAGAACGCCAAGTGGTTTATTCCGCCGTGCATGAAGGTTCCGCCGAGGAACCCCTGGATTGAGATCGCGAGTGTCATCAGGCCAAGCACCGCCCAGTACAACGACCGCGACCGCTCGGGACCCTTGCGGTGGCGCGCTGCCATCCAAGCCAGCGCGACGCCGAAGACCGCGATCGATGTCCCGAGCCAGCGATGCGTCATCAGGATAGGGTTGCGGTCGGTCAGGTAGAACCCGCCTGCGAACCAGCCCAGGAACGCCGCCACGATCGCTCCCAGCGCGCCGACGACCAGCATTATGTGTGCGACATGCTGATAATCCCGGTTGCGGCGCCACAACCCGAACAGCTCCACCCCGAACGCACCGATGAACAGGGCGATGGGAAAATGAATGACCATGGTATGCACCCGGCCCAGCCAGCTCACAAGCCGTTCGCCGAAAGTCTTGTTCTTGTTGGCGGTCTCCTCGTGCATGCCGCCCATCTCCATGTCGTCGCCGGCGATGTCGCGGCCGCCCATGTTCATGTCCACGGTCGACATAGAGCCCATGCCCATGTGGCCGTCGCCAGCGTCCGCCCCATCTGCTTTCTGCGTCTCGGCTGCGCTGCTAGCGGCCGGCCCGGGACCGGCCCCGAGCGCATCGTGATCTTCGTGCGCCGATGCCGACGTGCTTACTGAGATTGCAACCGCAAGGAGTAGAGCGAAAGCCCCGCCTCGTTTACCGCCCATCACCCAACCCCTTGAACCGTGTTGTTTCAATCCAGTTTACGCACGCCGCGCCTTCTTCCCTCACCTGCCCAGCTTCCTTTGTGAAACTTTCCGTCTGCTCTTCAAGACGGACTGGACGCCACAGCTACGCTGGCTGCGGCGACCGCGTCATGCCACTCCGCCAAAAAACATCGACCGATCAGCTGCCGTGGCGGGCGAACAGGCGGCGGCCGCTGGGACCAAAGGCGACCACGTCATAGGCTTGCGCCTTGACGCCCGGCACTTCCATTCCTGGCGAGCCGAACGGCATGCCGCCGACCGCGAGGCCTCGCACGCCCTTGGGCCGGGTCGAAAGAGCCCGCTTCATGTCGGCGATCGGCACGTGGCCCTCGAAAGCGATGCCATCGGCGATTGCGGTGTGGCAGGACGAGACGTCCGCGGGAACGCCCGCGCGCTTCTGCAGCGCCGGGCGGTTGGGATCATCGACGACGCGCACCTGACGGCCGAGCTGCTGCTGCACCTGCGCCGCCCACTTGGCGCAACAGCCGCAGCCGGGGTCGCGGTGCATAACGATCGGGGTAGCCGCGCTGGCGGCAACCGGAACCAACAAGGCTGCGGCAGTAAGCGCAAATCGCAACGCTGACTTCATGGAAAAATCTCCTTGGTCGTTCCTCCCGTCTCCTCGCTGGGGGCGGGAGGAACGAGGCTTATTACTGAGGACGCTTGCCCATCGACCGGAGCATCGCCTGGAGTTCACCGATGCTCTTGTTCTGCTCGGCAATCGATTTCTGGGCCATTTGCCGGGTCTTCGCATCGGGCGACTCCCGGAGAACGATCTGCGACATGGCGATCGCACCGCGGTGATGCTCGATCATCTTGCGGACCCACGTCTCGCTCGCATTAGCGCCCTTGGCCTTCATCATCTTTTCGTGCATCGCCATTTCGGCGGGCATGAAAGGCGTGTTCATGCCAGGCATGTTGTCGTGGTTCATGCCTTGCATTTTCGAATGGTCCATGCCCTGCATCTGCTGCTGAGCCAAAGCGGGGCTCGCCGACGTCGCGGCCAGAGCCAGAAGTGTTACTGTCTTGAACATCGACTTCTCCTTCTTGACCTCAGCCAACCCGACAAGACTAGTCGGCCTAAAACCATGTGCGAATGCCCAGAACTAGGCTGGTCGACGCCGCCCCCTGGCCTTCGGCGCGTGCGAAGCGAGCCGTGTCCCCGAAGCTGCGGTCGTACGATATGCCCACATAGGGCGCAAACTCGCGCCTGATCTCATAGCGGAGACGCAGACCGAGTTCGGCCGTGGAAAGGCCCGAGCCGATGCCGATTTCCGGCACGTCCTGCGCGGCGAAGTTTAATTCGGCGCGGGGCTGAAGGACTAGCCGCTGCGTGATCCGCTGATCGTAATAGCCTTCCAGGCGCCCGAGCAGGTCGCCCTTGTTGGACAGGAATAGCGCGCCCTCGACATCGAAGAAGCCGGGTGCCAGCGTTTCGAAGCCGACCGACGCATAGACGCGCGAGGGGTTGGGCTTGAAATCGTAGCGGACGCCAAGCTGTATATCGGTGTATGGGCCAATGGCGCGCGAATAAAGCGCCTGCACCTCCGCTGCTTCCAGGCCTCCCCCGATATTCCCTTCGCCCTCGGTCTTCAGCACCAGTCGGTTGATGTCGCCCCCAAACCAGGCGCTGCCGTCCCACCGGTAACCATCGCGACCATCCCGGATCTGGACTTCAGCCAGATTGAATATGACCTGCGAAAAATTCTGCCCGCCGTGCATCGACTGCAGATGCTGCTGCGAATGCGCCATGGCAGCGGCAGAGTAGACCTGGTCCGCGGCCCGATCCGTCGGGATGGGCGGCGGCGGAGCGGTGCCGGCCTGCAGGTTGGTGCCGATCATCGCCGCGCCCGTGGCTGAGGGCATGCTTCCCATGTCGTGTCCCGGCATGCCTTGCATCGCGCCCGAACTCTGGCCCATTCCCGGCATCGATCCATGGTCCATGCCTTGCCTGGTGCTTGGCTGGCCGGAGGCGGCACCGCCGGAGGCACTTGGCATGGCCGACATGTCGTGCGCGGTATTGGGGTTGGGGTTGGCTCCAGGCGTATTCATGCCCGGCATGGTCGTCATGTCATGACCGGCGTGAGGATCGGCAACGATCGTTGCAGGGGCCGGAGGCTTGGCGGGCTGATTCGCAGCGGGCTTGGCCCCCGATCCCGTTTTCGCGGGCGGTGTCGATCTAGCGGCGGGCTTTGGGGACGCTTTGCGCGCGACGGGCTTGGTCGCTGCGGGCTTCTTGGCGGCCGGCTTTTTAGCGGCCGGCTTTTTCACCGCTGGCGTATTTGACGGCGGCATCTTCATGCCCGGCATATTGGAATGGTCCATCTGCGCGGCCACCGGACTTGCGAGGCCAAGTGCCGCGCCGCCAGCGATCAAGAGGAACTTAGGCTGCATCGCGGTTCTCCTCGCCCATCGGGCGAACCGTCACGACACGCATCATCCCCGCGGTCATGTGATAAAGATTGTGGCAGTGGAACGCCCAGTCGCCGGGCGCATCGGCCGTTACGTCGAATGTCATCTTACCGCCGGGCGCCACATTCACCGTGTGCTTGCGAGGCGCGAAGTCGCCATGTCCGGTCACCAGCTCGAAGAAGTGGCCGTGCAAATGAATTGGGTGCGGCATCATCGTGTCATTGACCAGGGTGACGCGCGCGCGCTCGTCCTTGCGGAACGGGATGGGGTCGGCAGGGTCGCTCATCTTCTGGCCGTCAAAGCCCCACATGTAGCGCTCCATATTGCCCGTCAGGTGGATCTCCAACTGACGCGACGGGGCGCGAACGTCCGGGTTGCGGTCGAGCGCGACAAGATCGCGATAAGTGAGCACGCGATGATCCGCGTCCTCCAGCCCCTGCGGCGGCTCGCCCGTGCGGTCCTTCGGCATCGGCGAGATGGTCTGCACTCCCGGCCCCATCTTGACGCCGGGCGCGTTCTTGGGGTTGCGCATGTTCATGTCCATGCTGCCGCCTGACCCATGATCCATCCCGGCCATGCCGCCGCTGCTCATCTGACCATGGTCCATGCCCGCCATCCCGGCAGCGCCCGCCGCCATTTGGCTATGGTCCATCCCTGGCATAGCGCCGCTCATCTGGTCGCCCCCCATCCCAGCCATGCCGGCCATCGCAGCGCCTACCGCCTTCGTTCCGTGATCGGTGGGCTCTTTCCACCCGGTGAGCTTCCACAGGTTGCGCGAGGCATTCTGCATCAACGTGGGATCCGGCCCGCGCTTTGCGACCGGGTTCTCGTCCGCCATACCGGACATCCCCTCCATCCCGCTCATGTCCATGCCCATGTCGGTCATGGTCAGCAACGTGCGCGGGCGGAGCGGCGGGACCGGGGCGATCATGCCCTCGCGCGGGGCCAGTGTCGCGCGCCCCATGCCGGATCGGTCGATCGCCTCGGAAACGAAGCTGTAGGCGCGGTCCTCGGGCGTCACGATCACGTCGAAGGTTTCCGCGACGCCGATCTGGAATTCGTCCACGGTTACCGGCCGGACGTTCTGGCCGTCGGCCTGCACCACCGTCATCGGCAAGTCAGGGATGCGCACGTTGAAGTTGGTTTGCGCCGCAGCATTGACGATGCGCAGCCGAACCCGCTCGCCCGGTCGGAAGAGGCCCGTCCAGTTGTCGTAAGGGCCAAAGCCATTGACGAGGAAGGTGTAGGTCGACCCCGTAACATCCGCAATATCGGCCGGGTCCATGCGCATCTTGCCCCATTCCATCCGATCCTTGAGGCGCATCTCGCGGCCGGCGAGCAGCCCGCTCAGCGTCGGGCGCTGATAGTTGAAATAGGCGCCGCCCATCTGCTTGAGCTTGCGGAAAATTTCCTCGCCCGTCATTTCGCTATGGTCGGAGAGGACGATCACATGCTCGCGGTCGAACGCGATCGGGTCGGCACCGGCCGGATCAATCACGATGGGTCCGTAGAGCCCTGCCTGCTCCTGTTCGCCCGAATGGCTGTGATACCAGTAGGTGCCCGACTGCAAGATCGGGAATTCGTATACGAAGGTCGAACGCGCCTTGATGCCAGGGAAGCTGATGCCGGGCACGCCGTCCATTTGGAACGGCAGAATGAGCCCGTGCCAGTGAATCGAGCTATCCTCGTCGAGATTGTTGGTCACTGCGAGACGGACGTTCTGGCCCTCCTGGAGGCGGACGAGCGGTGCGGGCACGGTGCCGTTGACGCCGATTGCCGGCGTCGTGATCCCGTCCATGACGAGCTTCATCCTGTCGATCGTCAGCGCGATGTTTGTGCCCGACACGGTCGGCAGGGGCCTGGCGATGCCGCGCGACACAGGTTGCGCCCAAGCCGGCAGGTAGGCCGACATGGCCAGCGTGCCGCCAAGCATGGCGGTTCCGCGCATTACGTCGCGCCGGTTTAGATTGCGGCTCATGCCTTTCCTTCGCTCGGTTTCATGGTTGGCGGCGGGGGGGGGGGGGGGGGGGGCCGCCGACCTTATCTTTCATTACGCGCAAATAGGCTCATCCCCTCACGCGAAGTCGAGAATTTTCGATAATCTTTCACGCGCACGCCGGAGCCGCGTCTCCACGGCCTTTCCGCTGATCCCCAGCGCGGCGGCGGTTTCCGCCTGGGACAAGCCCTCCACGGTCCGCAGCAAAAGCGTCTCCTTGAGCGTGGCCGGCAGCTCGGACACCGCGCGCGAAAGCCGCGCAAGCTCTGCGCGATCGAAGGTGATGGCGTCGGCACCCGGCGCCTCGTCCCGCTCACTCTCCATGGTGTCGGGCGGCAGCGAAGAGGCGAACGATAGTATCTGGCGTATGCGCCGCCGCCTGTGCCAGTCGCGGCTCTTGTTGATCGCCACGCGGGTCAGCCACGCAGCGAGCGGCCGATCTCCGTCATACTTTCGCAAGTTCTGAAAGGCGGCCACGAAGCATTCCTGAGTGAGGTCAAGCGCCTCTTCGGCGTCGCCGATATGCGAGCGGATCAGGCGGTAGACCGGTCTTTGGTGCCGCCGCATGATCTCAGCGAACGCAGCCTGACGTCCGGCGAGCGTCAAGGCGGCGAGTTCGCCGTCCGTGCAGGCCGCGAGATCAAGGCTCACCGCGCGTCTGCGGTCAGCGCCTTCACCACCGCGCGGTCAAACGTCCTCGCCTGGTCGGGCCGCAGGATCTGCCGCATCGCGAACATATGGTTCAACGTCTCCTTCTGGAGCTCACCCATCGCGCCGTGCGAACGATCGACGGCGGCCGCGACCTGCGGCCCGTTACCATGTTCGGCCTCGATGGCGGCGGCGAGCCGGGCGTTGTCGGCTCTGAGTTCCAGCTCCAAGGCACGCCTTCGAACGGTGAAGTGAGACTCCAGCATCTGGAGCTTGGTCTGTTGAGCTTCGTCCAGCTCGAGCCCGTCGTGGAGCAAGCTGTGAAGCTCAACGCCCGGGCTTGGCGGGGAGGGGAATAACTCACGTCCAGCCCACACGCCTGCGACCGCCGCCACGAACGCGACGATGGCGATCAGCATCGTCCTCCGGGCGCCGCTCGTCACTGGAACGCGAGTAAGGTCGAAGGCGCTAGCGGCATGGCAGGCCCGAAGGGTGTTAGCGTCGGCACCTGCGCAGTCGTCGCTGCGGACGACAATCCGCCGCCCACCACTCCCAAGGCGACTGCGCCTAGCGCTGCCAGCATGCCGGATCGCAGCGTAACTCCGCCGCCCGCGCGCCGCTCCGCCGCGATCAACCGCATGACATCGCCTTCCAGTTCAGCAAGCCGTGGATGAAGCGGTTGCTCGGCAAGGCGGCGCAACGCGCTGTCTAAATTCATGTCCATGTTCATTCCTCCGCCGTCCTCACATCCATTACGCACGGCCGGTGAACACCCCTCGAGTCCGAAGCGAGCGAATGTCACACACCCCCCGGACGCGGCTGCGCACTCTTCCATTGCGTCCAATCGCTCGCAGCTCGCTAGACAGGCCGGGCAAACGCGTCCCGCTGTTCGAATTCCCTGTTTTATGGGAGGTCAAAATCGGTCGGATGACACGCAGACCGGCAATCGATGCGGTTCCGCGGCCTCGCCGTCGCAGAACCCCCGTTCAGAACGATGAGGGCGGCCCAATCGGGCGGCCACGCCTTGATATCAACCCACCCCCAAGGCCGGCCTGAGGCCAGTGAACGGGCTGGGGCGACGGCGCGATGTTTGCTATTTCCGATGACGTTAGCGTTCAAATTGCGCGGGCACGGATGAGCGCGTCACCGAGTCGAGCCTGGTAGCTCGTTGAGGGGACGGCACTTACCCTGCGAAAAGCGCCCGAGCAATCCTTGACGCCCCACATTTCAAATGCCCTGACCGCCGTCTTTTCCTCCAGCTGGAGCTAGAGTCCGGCCTGACGGTGAGGGTCGCGTCGTTCGTCTTTCCCGGCGTTCTGGCGGCATTCGCCGTCGTGCTCAGCCTGGGTTTGTCCCGAAGACTCTGGAAAGCCCGTCCGGTGCCCGCCACCGGATCAGGTACATAAGCCGGACCGCGGAGCCGACTTTAAGCCCGCAGGACAGCGAGAGGGAAACGGCTTAGGATATGGGGGAAAGGGGCAAAAGGGTGCCGCGGACGGCTCCGCGCGCCTGGTAAGCTTCGACTTCCGAGCTGAGACGAGTTCCCGGCGTAAGGTGCTTCCGTCCCGTCTTCACGCGAGCTGCCGAGACTATTCAAACCCGGTTCAGCACGTTCGGCGCACACATCTCTCCAGCCCGATCGGCCACTCGCGGTACGACGAGCGTAGTTGTGGAGAAGGAACATGTTCAAGCTCGCGATCGCCGGATTGGCACTCATCGTAGCCGCACCGGCCCTCGCCGAACCGCCGGCCCATGCCGGCCAATCCAACGGCCATGGGTATCAGAACCAGAGCTACTACAGCCAAGGCTATGGCTATGTTGAACCGCAGGGTCACGGCCGAAGTTACGGCTCTTACCAAGGCCAAGGGCATAGCAGTTACGGTAACGGTTATTCCAATTACGGCAACTATGGCTACGCCTCGAACCGGCACGCCCGTCGGGACTACCGCCGGGAAGTACGTCATGCGCGTCGCGACGCGCGCCGGTACAACGAGCATGGTTACAACCACTAGGATGCACAACGGCGCGGGCCACCGCGCCGTTGTCACTTCTGAAGAGTGACAACGCGTCTGACACGCAAGAGTACGGAGAAGGTCGCGGGCGTGCGGCTTTAGGCAATCTTTGCTCTGACACCCGCAATTAGGAGCCTCCGCGCCACTTCGAGAGCCACGCCGAAAACTAGGTGCGAGACAAAGCCGCGCAGGTGCGTCGAAGCCGCGACCTCCGAAGCGGGGGGACTAAAGCCCAACGCCGGCATCGCCATCTCGTCGGCGACCAGCGACACCGCCGCTCCGTAGGCGGTTCCGAACCCAGCGCTGGTCTCTGGGCGAACCTCCACCGCGGCTCCGTAGAGAGCGCCGAGAAACACCCCAAAGCCGTAATGAACAGCTGCTCCCGCAGGCTCACGATATCCCTCCGGTACCGGTTTCCCTACGGTAGCTTCCGTTACAGCGTCGGCCACCTTGACGGTGTTGGGCTCGTCTCCGACATCCCTATCGCCCGAAGCGGCTTTCCAGGCTTCGTGGAACTCGGACATTACCCACGAGGCCACCAACCCCGCCGCCGCGCCCGTCACAGCGCCTTCGATTACGCGCTCTGTGTTCACATCCATCTCTCCGGCGCCTTGTCTAAAAGCTCATTCTAACCGTCGCTCGCACTGTCATCGGCGCACCGGGCATGATGTTGTTGTCGTTGTAGGCGGACGAGAAATAGTTGCTGTTGAGGAGGTTCTCGACGTTGATTTGCGCCTCGATCTGGGGGGTGAGCTTGAAGAATGCGGCGGCATCGACGCGGGTGAAGGCGGGCAGGATGGCGGTGTTGCTGATGGACGTGAAGCTCCTCGACTGGTGATAGACCCCGACCCCGGCCCCAAGGCGAGGGGTGAGGTCGTAGCGGGTCCACAGCGAAGCCTGCTGTTTGGGAACCAGCGGAACCTCGCGCCCGGCCGGGGCGGCACTCGTCGTTTTGCGAATTGTCGCGTCCTGCAGCGCATAGCCCGCGCTGATCTGCCACTGGGGTGTGATCGCGCCGCTAAGGCCGAGTTCGAGCCCTTTGCTGCGCTGCGCGCCCGTGAGCACCGTCCGTGCGGGGTCATTGGGGTCGGCCGCGCGGGTGTTGGTGCGGTCAAGCTGGTAGATGGCGGCGGTCAGGTTCAGCGTCGGGCGGATATCCCATTTGAGGCCAAGCTCGTAATTGTCGAACCTCTCCGGCTCCAGCGCGGCGCTGGTGACATCGAGCGATGAGAATTGATCCCCCGACTGCGGCAGGAAGGACCGGCTATAGCTGGCGTATATCGAGACAGGTTGCACCGGCTTGAGCACCACGCCCACTCGGGGAGACCAAAGCGTGTCGGTCCGGCGATAGCTCTGCCCGGCAACCAGGTCGTCGACGTTAAGCGTGAAGCGGTCGCGGCGAACGCCGCCGATCAGATCGACATGGTCGCCGATCGAGATCTGGTCCTGCACATAGAAGGCGGCGGCGTCGGCGTTCGTGCGGATTGACCGGTAGCCGGTATTGGGAGTGGTGCGCAGCGTGACCGGCGGCACCGTGATCGGGTCGGCCAACCCGACAAAGACGCGCCGCCCCCCGTTGACGATATCACCACCCCCGAAAAAGCCGTTGATCCGCTGGTTGCGCGTGCGCTGGTCGCTAATTTCGAAGCCAGCGAGCAGCACGTGGCGGACGGGTCCAGTGGTGACCCTCCAAACAAGGTCGTTCTGGTTGAGCAGGTTCTTGCGTGTCGTGGGATCGCTATACGCTTCGAGGCCGACGCTCTGGACGCCGCCGCGCGACGTGACCGGGGTGACCGGAAAGGCGTTCCGATAGAGCTTGTCGTAATCACCATACAGGACCCGACTGGTCAGGGTCAGATTGTCGCTGAAGCGGTGCTCGACGCGCCCATTCAGGACCTTGGCCTCGAAATCGCTGACGTTGAATCCCGGCACACCGAAGAAGGTGTCGCGGGCGCCGGTGAGCGGGCGTGACGGGCTCGTCAGCGAGCCCTGAACGGCCGAGGGGACGCCTCGGTCGATCGTTCGCTTGTCGCTGTTATATTCGAAGCCCAGATCGATCCGAGTCGCACCGCCGAGCGAGAGCGCGACGGTCGGGTTGATCGCAACCCGGCGCCCGTCATAGAAGTCGCGATTGTTTCGGAACTCCTCGTAAACGGCGTTCATCCGGGTGGAGACGGACTCGCTGAGTGGCTGACTGATGTCGGCGTCGACATACCATGCGCCATATGTGTCCGCCGAACCGCTGCCGCTGATGAAGGCGTTGGCGACAGGGCGCTTGGTGACGCGGTTGATTACGCCCCCGCCGCCGCCGCGCCCGAAGATCATCGCGTTGGGACCTTTCAGAACCTCGATCCTCTCTGCATTGTAGAGGCCGCGATAATATTGCACGTCGTCCCGCAAGCCATCGACGAAGAAGTCTGCGGTGCTGCTGTTCCCGCGCAGGATGATCTGATCGCGGTGTCCCTCACCTTGAGAGATTACGGCGCCGGGGACATAGCGTAGTACATCGGCAATAGAGCGCATCGCCTGGTCGTCGATCTGCGTTTCCGTGATGATCGAGACCGCTTGGGGGACATCGTTGAGCTCGGTCGGTGTGCGCGTGGCGGTGCTGGTCGCATCGATCTGATAGCCGTCGCGGACGCCGGTCACGATGATCGTTTGCGAGGTGCTGCCGGGTCCCGGCAGGAACTGGTCTTGAGCCATTGCCGGGACGGTGAGCAGCCCGAAGCCGAGTGCAGTTCCAATACCAAGATTTCTCACCGTTGACCCTTTTGCGAATCTCTCTCACCAACGCAATAGGTGATTTGAGAGTGCGTCGCAATAGCCCTTCGGGGTGGTCGCTGTCGGGCCCGTTGACTTGCTCTCTAAAATATGAGGCCAGCGAAACGGACTACGGCAATGTTACGAAGCCCGACGAGATCACTTATCAGAGCCTGAGTTGGCTTTGCCGTTGCATTACGCCGAACGTCCTCAGCCATGACATGGAAGAGAGCCGAGCCAGTGACGCTCACCGGACGACGATCTTGCCTTTCATGCCGAAAATCGAGTGCATGAAGTGCGAACAATGCACGTCGTAGGTTCCGATCCGGTTGACAACCAGGCGCACGTCCCCGCTTTCTCCGCCTCCCAGATCGACCTCACCCTTGTTGATCGTCGACCGGCTGGCAGGGGCAATACTGGCTTGCTCGAAAAAGGCCTTGGCGACAAAATTGTGGCCGCCCCCTGCCGTGTTAACAAAGCGCAAGCGGTAGGGAACACCGCGTTGAAGCGTGATCGTGGCTGGAACGAAAGCGAAATTCTTCATGTCGATTTCGATCGTCCGGGCGTTCAACCAGTTCGGCGATTGAGCAAAGCCAGGCCCCGCGAGAAGAAGGCCGCAAACAGCGAGGCTTAGCGAGCGCATCGAACATCCCCAGTACAAGCGTATCATAGCACGGATTGAGCCGCAGGCTCATTTGGCCGTTCAAAAGCTGCATCGAAGCGAAAATCCCGAGAAAGGGACGTCAATTCCAACTTCCACGGCGCTAGATTCCGAGCCGATTGGCCTGCTTCGGCGTGCAAGGTGATGTTCATCGAGTAGGTTCGTCGTCGGAATCCGAATGGTGTACATGCAAGCGGGCTCGGTGCGAAACCCGCGTCCACCCAGGCATGCGAGGCAGCTCAAGGATCAAAAGAAGCATCAGAGCGGTTATGACAGCCAGATGATAGATCCCGTACGCGGCGCTTAGCCGACCGCTTGTCGATGGTCTTCGTCTCGGCCTTGGCGTCCGCGTTTTCCGCTCAACCGTCAAGGAGGACCGCGACGACGATGTCGGAACCGAAGTTCGGTCCAAGTCTTTATGGGGTGTATCGCCCAGCGCGACGTTGTCATGGTTGCCCTCCTCCACCTCGTTGGCCTACTTTCGCGTTGCGTCCGCATTTCGGCCCGGTGGCCTCGATCCAACCAACGTGGAAACCCGCCGCTACGATGCCGATCAGTTGGTCGCCTTCGAGGCTGGATTTCGACGCACTTCGGACGGCGGCAGGCTTCAGGTTGAAGTTGGCGCGTTCAGCTCCATCTGGTCGGACGTTCAGTCGGACTATCTTCTTAATTCCGGCCTTGTGGCGACGCGTAACGCTGGCGACGCGAATATCCTGGGCGGCGAACTGACCGTTCGGTGGCGGCCGACATCGGCATGGTCCTTTGTTGCGGGCGCCTCCGGCCAGCGCGCCCGGCTGGTTCGCGGCATTGATGGTGCAGAGTTGGAGCGTGACCCGCGCCTTCCTGTTGTACCTGACGTATCCGGCCACTTCGAGATGCGACATTCGATCGATGCAGGGTCCTGGCGAGTGTCGCCCGCGGTGACCGGTCGCTACCTAGGACGGTCTAGGCTGAGCCTGGACCCTGGGCTCGACCGGCGGATGGGCGGGTTCGCCGAGTTCGGGGCGGGGCTTGAGGCTCGCAGGGGAGCGTTCGTGGTGGACCTGTCGGCGACGAACCTCTTCAATGCGCGGGGCGACACGCTTGCCTTTGGCAATCCCTTTTCGGTGCGCACGGAACGCCAGTACACACCCGCCCGCCCACGCGCCTTCTCGGTCTCGGTATCTCGCGATTTTTGAAGGCCGTGCAGGTCCGCTCGTTTTTTGCAAACGGACTGCGGATGTGTTCGGCCGCGGCGTCTTCAGACAATAGACATTATTTCAGAGCGGCCGGGAAAATTGATGATGGGAGCAAGGACGCCTCCCAGCGCACCAAATCATGCGTTGGTAATGTGTCAGTCTGAGCTGGGGGTTGCCGATCGCATCGGAGCAGTGGCGGCGATGATGGTCGTGACTCTATCCGACAAGCCATGCGACCCCTAGCGGAACGCTATTTGCGCGCAATGCCACCCCCGTGTCGGCGTTCGAACCACACGAATTGTCCGCGGCCTGTGACAATGGGCTACGATTTTCGGGGCTTAACGAACATGAATATTGGACCTTTGGGCTTGCGCATCAAACCGAGTCCGCTGCCAGCCACGCTCAGGACGCTTCAGGGCGTTGTCCGGCCCGGCTTCACCCGTTGGGGTAGCCTTGCGTTCTCGCTAGGGATTCTTGCCGCCGTTGCATTTCAGCTGCGCTCCATCGATTTCATAACTCTCACCACCTTAGTACCGACGAGCGCTCTGTTCTGGTTGGCGTTTGCGGCTTCCTACCTAGCTACACCGGTGTCCGAGTGGGCGATCTTCCGGGGGCTATGGCGCTTGCCCGTCGTTGGTCTGCTTCCGTTGCTTCACAAGCAGGTGACCAATAATCTTGTCCTGGGCTACATGGGAGAGACGCAGTTCTATCTTTGGGCAAAACGCCGGGCTGAGATGGTCGCGTCGCCATTTGGTGCCGTAAAGGATGTCGCGATTCTGTCCGCGCTTGCTGGCAATGTGGCGACGATCGCCGTACTCGCTCTCGCCTATCCCATGTTCCTTGAGTTGAGGACCGGAAGCGTCGGAACCGCGATTGTCGGGTCTGTGTTTTTCGTGATGGCCGTGTCGATCGGTATCACCGCATTCGGACATCGAATGTTCACGCTTCGTCGTCCTGTGCTGATCCGCATCTTCGTCGTCCATCTCCTGCGCATTGCGGCGACGGTGACGCTCTCCGCGCTTATGTGGCATCTCGTTGTTCCCGACGTCGCAGCAGGATGGTGGATATTGCTGGCGAGCGTCCGCCTGATGATGTCGCGCCTTCCGCTAGTCCCCAACAAGGACGTCGCGCTCGTGGGCGTCGCTGCCCTTTTCGTTGGCCAAAATCTGGAGATCGCTGCTGCGATCGTACTCGTCACAGGTATCACGGTCGCGGCCCATGTCCTCGTGGGTATCGTACTTGGATTCGTCGCACTCGCGCCCGAGACCTACCACTATAAGCGTCGTATTCGCGCTCACGCGCAGGCATGTCGCGAGCCGGGTCCTGTTTACGATGCCAAGCGGTCGCCGCCGATGCTTAAGGACTAACTCATCTAATAAAAATCCCACAATAATGAGAATATCTATGAAATATAGATTGAGGTGGATACCCGGACTTGCAACAGGTGCTATCGCGTTCGCGATAGGAACATTTGTTCATGGTTGGTATACCGGTCACTGGAGTGGATTGGTAGGAGAGTTACCGATCCGGGCCGCTATCATGATGCCTTTCTTTGTGTTAATTTACCCGTGGATTTCATCAAGTGAAAAATTCTGCGCGAAGAAGTGAGATCTGCGGAGGCTCAAGAAGGCCTTGCAAGTCATTGCGCTTATCGGGAACCTGAAGCTGGGGCGTACGACATGAACTCAGTGAATATGTCAGTTTTGTAAGTCGGTGTCGGCAGAAGCGGGGCATTTCCGCCATTGCCGTTTCCCGGAGTGCCACAGTCGGTTTCGCAGCCATCGAAGTGAGTGGCAGCAGCCGGCATTTCGATCGAAGTCGGCGTCGGCGGATGGTCCATAAACCGTGCAGAGAAGTGGCAAGCGGCTCTTATACACAAAGAGTCATCTGGTTTCGTCGTGCAGCATGGCCGGTTCTCAGCCAGCGGCCTGTTGTGGGGCCCAGATCAAATGCACCTCCCCTTGAACCGCCTTTGAAACGCGGCTACTCGGCCTCGAATCGCGTAACAGTATAACACCGCGCGGACGCAATATTCTTCAGGCAAGGCGATGGGAATGAGAACCAGGGCGGTGCTTTTAATCGGGATTTCTCTTGTTGCGATCAGCGGCAACGCGGTCGCGCAGAGCGCGTCTACCGCAATGCCGAGCAGCAAAACCGATGCCGCGAACGCGCCGACCGCTCAGGCGACTGCGCCTAGGCCATCCCGCCCGGAGATACCCGCTTCGGACCGCGACATCATCGTCACCGCCCCACTCCAGCAAAGCGAAACCGACGTCCTTCAGGGCACATCGGTGCTGAAGGGTGAGGCGTTGACCCGAGACTTGCGCCCGTCACTTGGCGAGACGCTCTCGCGTCTGCCGGGCGTGTCGGCGACCTCCTTCGGCCCTTCGGCGTCCCGGCCCATCCTGCGCGGTTTCCAGGGCGAGCGCATCCGCGTGCTGACGGACGGTATTGGCGCGATCGACCTGTCCAATACCTCCGTCGATCATGCGGTGGTCATCGACCCGCTCCTGGCCGAGCGCATTGAGGTGCTGCGCGGGCCATCGGCGCTGCTGTTCGGCTCGTCTGCGGTGGGCGGGGTGGTGAACGTCATCGACACGCGCATTCCGCGGACCCGGCCCGAGAACGGCTATCGGCTGAATGGCATCGCCACCTACGGCTCGGCCGCGAACGAGCGTTCGATCGCCGGCGCTGCTGACGTGGCGGTCGGTCCCTACCTCGTGCTCCACGCCGACGGCTCGTATCTCAAAGCCGACGACCTCAGGATCGGCGGCTACGCGCTATCGCCAGCGGCACGCGCTGCTGCGCTCTCGCAAGTCGGCTTGCCGCAAGACGTGGCACCAGGCGAGGACCCGATCGACTTCGCGGCCTCCGCTGCTATCCGAGGCAAGCTCCCCAACACCGCCGCCGAGACCTGGACGGCGGGCGTCGGCGCGTCGATCATCACCGACACGGGCCAACTTGGCGTAAGCTACAGTCGTTACGACAGCCTCTACGGCGTGCCGATCCGCTATGCGACCGAGGTGGGCCAGGCGCAGGAGTCGCCCCGGCTCGATGTCAAGCAGGACCGGGTCGACTTACGCGGCGAAGTCGAGACCGGGGGCGGGTTCCTCGACCGCATCCGCATCCGCGCCGGCCATGCCAGCTACCGCCATTTTGAGCTGGAACCGTCCGGCGAGATCGGCACGGCGTTCTACAGCAAAGGCACCGAGGGGCGACTGGAACTCCTTCAGGCAGATCGCGGTGGATGGCAGGGCGCGAGCGGTGTCCAATATTTCAACCGTTCGTTCAACATCGAGGGTGTCGAAGCCTTCCTGCCCCGCAATGAAACCAATCAGACCGGCATCTTCACGCTTCAGCAGTATAATGCGGGGCCGTTTCATGCTGCGGCCGGCGCTCGTTACGAGTGGAGCAACCAGACCGCCAAGACCGTGGGCAGTGACCCGAGATTCTTTGGCGGGAAGCGCAACTATGGCGCGTTCTCCGGCTCACTGGGGGTCGGTTACGGCGTCACCGACGCGATCCGCATCGGCCTGAACGGTTCATATACCGAGCGCGCGCCGTCAGCCGAGGAGCTGTTCGCAAACGGGCCTCATGCCGGCACACAAGCTTATGAGCTGGGCAACCCGGACTTCCGGCTGGAACGGAGCTATGGGATCGAGGCGACGCTTCACGTTCACGGTGAGCGCCTGAGCTTCGACGCATCCGCCTATTACAACCGCTTCAACAACTATATTTCGGAGCAGCAGGTCGACCAGGCTGTATGCGAGGCTGCGGCCGCACCGTCAGGCCGCGAGGTCGGCCTGCCCTGCTTTCAGTACCAGCAAGCCGGCGCGAGCTATTGGGGCATCGAAGGCGATCTTTCGGCCAAGCTGTTCGAGGTGGGCGGCACGCGCATCAACGCCGACCTGCTCGGCGATTATGTCCGGGCCACCATCATCGACCGCGGCCCCGTGCCGCGCATCCCGCCGCTTCGTCTACTCGGCGGTCTGGAGGCGCAGGGCGACAAGTTCACCGCGCGTACCGAGGTGGAGCGCGTGTTCAAGCAGGACCGTATCGCCGACTTCGAGACCACTACGCCCCGCTACACCTTGGTCAACGCCAGTGTGAGCCTCAAACCCTTTGCCAACAGCAGCAGGACTTCGCTCTTGCTCAGCGCCAACAATATCTTCGACGTGGTTGCACGCCGTCATTCTAGCTTTCTCAAGGACTTCGCGCCGCTCGCCGGTCGCGACATCCGGGTCTCGCTAAGGTTCGGCCTCTGACAAAGATGTCGCGGGCAGCAGGCCTCCCCCACCTGGGATGCCATTTCAAAAGGTTACAGGGAGACGGGGTAGGGCCTGCCCCACCCCCATAATGGAGAGGTTTGTGGCAGGGACGTTGAGAAACTCGCATCGGGCTGATCGAACACACGGCTTTGGGTGCTTCGTTGCTGTGCCTCATTCACTGTCTCGCGCTGCCCCTCCTCTTTGCCGCCCTTCCCGCGCTCAGCAGCGTCATTCCGGTCAGCCGGACCTTTCACCTGGTGATGCTGGCGATTGCCGTGCCGACGAGCAGCTTGGCCCTTCTCTCCGGCAGGACACGACATGGCGCTTGGTGGCCCGTAATGCTTGGCGCGGCTGGGCTTATAGTGCTCGCCATCGGTGTGCTGTCGTTCGGTGACACGCCGCTGGAAACGCCGCTGACGGTTGCCGGCGCTATCGTCCTCGCCATCGCGCATGTCGGCAATCTGAAGCTGGGGCGCGCGACATGAACCAAGTGCTTGAGAGAGGGGTGGCCTTGCCCGCCACCCCCGTCGAGCCATATTCTTGCATCATGCGTCACAAGCACGAGCAGCCGGAAGGAGAAGCGCTTGCAGAGGCCGCACGCTCCGCCTTTGAGCGCGTCGGTGAGCAGTGGACCGATATGCGGGCTCAGCTATTCAATGTCATCGTCGGTCTCGACCGACCCGCGTCGGCTTACGACATCGCCGATCGCTTTTCGGAACAGCGCGGCCGGCGCGTAGCCGCAAACTCGGTCTACCGCATTCTCGACCTGTTCGTGGCAGCCAACATCGTCACTCGCGTGGAGGTTGCAAACCGTTACCTACCCAATGTCCACCCCGGCTGCGTTCACGACTGCATCCTGCTTTTCTGCGAGCAGTGCGGCAGGATCACGCATTTGGACGACGACAGCATTGCGACAAGTATCCGGGGTGCCGCAACCAATGCGGGGTTTCGGCCAACAAAGCCGGTGATCGAAGTTTGCGGCCTATGTGAGGCGTGCAGCAGATAGACCCCACAGATCGACCAATGTCTGTCAAACGGTCGATTGCGGGAGGCGCGCGCCGATCGCGGCCGAGGTCGCCGAAACAGCCCCTACTAGGTTCCGATGTAAACGCTCGCGCTAAGTGGCGGCATTCTGATCGCGCTATTTGTCGGCGAGCGTCGCTACGCGGCTACCGGCTTGGTCTCGGCCGATCGCACATAGGCGTAGAGTGTTGGCTTGGAGATGCCGAGCATCGAGCAAATCTTGGCGATCGGCATCGTGTTCTCGTGGTAGAGCCTGACGGCCAGGTCGCGCTTGTCCTTGCCGAGTGCGGCCGGCCGGCCACCCTTCTTGCCGCGAGCGCGGGCTGCGGTGAGACCGGCCTGGGTCCGCTCGCGGATCAGGTTGCGCTCGAACTCCGCCAATGCCCCGAACAGGTGGAAGGTAAGCTTGCCCGACGTGGTGGTCGTGTCGATCGCCTCGTGCAGGCTCAGCAGCCCGACCTTTTCCTCGTCGAGGTAGGTCATCCATCCGATCAGATCACGGAGCGAGCGGCCGAGCCTGTCGAGGCGCCAGACCACCAGTGTGTCGCCGGCGCGAAGCAGCTCCTTCACCTTTTCCAATCCAGGGCGAGCGGCAGTCGCCCCGGAGGCCTTGTCGGTGATGACCTTCTCGCAGCCGGCAGCCTTCAGCGCATCACGCTGGAGGTCCAGGTTCTGCTCGGCGGTCGATACGCGGGCGTAACCGATTTTCATGCGTAGGGCCGGTGGCGCCCCGATCGGGCGCGGTTTGGGAAGAAAGTCGTCATCGGCAGGTCTATGTTGCCCTAGTTTTCTTTACCGGGTAGATTTACGTCGAACAGGCCGGTTTGGCAACGCGAGCGGACTCGCATGGCGATGGGCAGGCAAATCTCCGTTTTCCTTACCTGCGACACGGACCGTCGGCGGTGACGCATCCGGCGCTTGTCCCGCCGCTGGCGATCGAGCGCTACCGCGTCCTTGAACCGCACCTCGCCGATGGCATCCCGCTCGCGGACCTCGCCCGCACCGGCACGCTGAGCGAGCGGACGTTGCAGCGCTGGCTCGGGCGCTACCGTGCCGAAGGACTTGCCGGTCTCGCGCGTCTGCCGCGCAACGATCGGGGCAGGCTGCACCTGCCGGAACATCTGGTCGAACTGACCCGCACTCTCGCCACCAAGCGCCCGCGACCCCCGGTCGCCGCCATTCACCGAAAGGTGCAGGAACTCGCCATCGCGCATGGACACCGAACCCCCAGCTATGCGGCCGTCGCGCGTGTCGTCAGGGCGATACCGGCAAGCCAGATCGCCGCAGCCTCCGATCCGGCCGTCTACCGCGACCAGCACGAGCTAGTGCATCGGCGCGAAGCCGCGACCTCGAACGAGATGTGGCAGGCCGATCATACCGTTCTCGACATTCTCGTGCTCGATGATGCCGGAACCCCGGTGCGTCCTTGGCTGACCGTCATCGTTGACGATCACAGCCGAGCCATCGCCGGTTACTTCCTCAGCCTCGATGCCCCCAGTGCCCTCAACACGGCGCTCGCCTTGCGGCAGGCGATCTGGCGCAAGCCCAATCCCGAATGGATCGTCAGCGGCATTCCCGAACAGCTTTACGTCGACAACGGCTCGGATTTCATCTCCGAGCATATCGAGCAGGCGTGCATCGCCCTCAAAATCCGCCTCATCCATTCGCTGCCGGGGCGTCCTCGCGGGCGCGGCAAGATCGAGCGGCTGTTCCGCACCATCAACGACATGTTCCTGCCCGACCTGCCCGGCCACCTGATCGCGGGCAAGCCGCTGTCGGCGCCAGTGCTCACGCTCGACGAGCTGCGCGCCCGCTTCGAGGCGTTCGTGTGCGGCGTCTATCATCGTCGCCCGCATGGCAGCACCGGCGAACCGCCGATCACGCGCTGGCAGAAGGGCGGGTTCCTGCCCGCAATGCCCGACAGCCTTGAACAGCTCGACATGCTGCTCGTGCACGTGCCCAAGCCCCGTAAAGTGCTGCGCGACGGCATCCGTCTGATGGGCAGGCGCTATGTCGAACCCACGCTCGCGGCCTTCGTCGGCGAGCAGGTCGAGGCGGTCTATGACCCCCGCGACCTGACCGAGATCCACGTCTACCACCAGGGCCGGTTCGTCTGCCGTGCGCTCAGCTCCGAGCACGCTGGGCACCCGTCGTTGCGCGCGATCCAGCGCGCCCGGCGCGGCGCGAAGGAGCGCGACAAGCAGGTGCCTGCCCCCACGGAGACCTTCGATGGCGACCAAGAGGATACGGCTTCCCGGCCCACCACCTACCGAGGGCTCCGGCTCTACGCCGCTGACGATTGAGTTCCTGGTCGAGCAGCCGTTCCTGGCGACCCGCGAACATGCCCGGTTCGTCGAGTTTGCCGAAGCCTGCGCGCACTACCGCTATATCGGCGTGTGTCATGGCCGGCCGGGCGTCGGAAAGACGCGATCGGCGCGCGAGTTTTCCAGCTTCCCCGACCTGGGGGAATATGCCGCGCTCCGTCCCATTGCCGCGCTCCTTGGCGAAAAGGTCGCTCGCTGCCGCGCCGTCTTCTACACCGTGTCGGTCAGCAACACGCCCAAGACGATCGACGCGGTGTTGGGCCTCAACCTCATTAAGCTGGGCTATGCCCGGCTGACGGTCGCGGGCGGCTCGCAGGACGAAATCACCCATGACGCCGCCCGCATCGCCTGCCCCCTCGTCATCGTCGACGAGGCCGACCGCCTGACCATAAAGTCGCTCGAACATCTCCGCGACATGGCCGATCGCCACGGCTTCGGGCTGATCCTGATGGGTATGCCGGGCTTGGAGAAGCGCCTCGCCCGCTATGCCCAGCTCTACTCGCGGATCGGCTTCGTCCACGAGTTCAAACCGCTTACCGAGACCGAAATGCGGCTGCTGCTCGCGACCCACGCCGGCGATTTCGGGATCAGCTTCGACCCGGCCCAACTCGACGCGATCGAAGCGCAGGCAGCCGTGATCCGCATCACGCGCGGCAACTTCCGGCTCATGGAGCGCCTGTTCGCGCAGATGCGGCGGATCATGACCCTCAACCGCGTCGAGGAGGTCACCGCTGACATCGTTCAGGCCGCGCGCGATTGCCTCGTCATCGGACCCGGCAACTGACAAATAGCGCGATCAGAACGCCGCCATTTAGCGCGAGCGTTTACAGGAAGGCTCTGGAAATGGCCCTTCAGCCTCCGAAAACAGTCCCTCGGTTCAGTCTCCGAAATCCGGCTAGGTTCTGGCAAGGTTCAGGAGAAGGCCTTTGCTCGTCGGCTATGTGTGCGTGTCCACCAGGGATCAGTCCCTGCCCCCCCAACGAGACGCGCTCCGGGAAGCCGGGTGCGGGTGGGTGTTCATGGAGACGCCGTCGGGAGCGCAACGCGACAGCCCGGAGTTGAAAGGCGCCCTTGACTATCTCCGTGCCGGCGAGAAGCTGGCGTTGTGGAAGCTCGACCGGCTGGCGCGCTCCGTCCGACAGTTCGTTGAGACGGACGAAGATTTCGCCAAGCGCGAGAGCGGTCTTCGAGGGCTCACCCGGGCGATCGACACCACCAGCCCCGGCGGGCGGCTCGTGTTCCACGGCGACGGGCGGAGGTGAGGTTGGCTAGTTTATCAACGCCGCTCAGATGCCCGCAATGTGCCGCCGCCTGCACTACGTCAGGGTACTCTGGGCGGTGGCTGAGATGAAATGGCGGCAAGCGGCGGTATTTGGCGCACCCGACAGGATTCGAACCTGTGACCTTCGCCTTCGGAGCTAGAACTACAATGCTACGCTAGCTTTGTCGACCCAACGCTAGAGTGCTATAACTCACTGTTTATACAATGTTTTATTGACAAGAAGGGTTCTCCAAGCTACCCTAATGACCCCCACAGTTTTCGTTCTGGTGGTGAGTTTTTGGTGAGTTTTTGGATCTGCTCTAGCGAGGTGCGTTATGCCAAAACTGACGAAAACGGTCGTAGACAAGTCTGAGCCGCGTGAGCGGCAATACACTGTCTGGTGCAGCGAGCTGAAGGGCTTCGGCATATTCGTGCTGTCCTCCGGCACGCGGACATACTTCGTCGACTACCGCAATGCCAACAATGTGCGTCGCCGGATGAAGCTGGGCCGGCATGGCGCTGTTACCGCCGAACAGGCTCGGATGCTAGCGATCCAGGCGCTTGCCGAAGTCTCCAAGGGCAACGATCCGCTGGAGGATCGCAATAGCACCCGCAAGGCCATCTCGGTCAAGGAACTCTGCGAGCTTTACATCAAGGAACTGGAAGAGGGCCGCATACTTGGGAAAGGCGGTCGGCCGAAGAAGGCGAGCACCAAGATCACCGATCTTGGCCGGATCAACCGGCACATCATCCCGTTGCTTGGCAAGAAGCCTGTCACCCATGTCACCAAGGCCGATGTGACGGCGATGATGAAGGACATCATGGCCGGCAAGACGCGCACCAGCGAGAAGACTAAGAAGCTGCGCGGCAAGTCGATCGTGCGGGGCGGCCTTGGCGCTGCGAGCCGCACGGTCGGTCTGCTCGGCGGCATTTTTACCTATGCGCGGGACGAACTCGGCATCATTGAGCTCAATCCAGCGCATGGTGTTCGCAAGCCGAAGGACGTGGTGCGGACTCGCCGGCTGAATGAGGATGAGTATCGAAGCCTCGGTCGCATTCTCACCAAAGCGGCTGAGGACGAACGCTATACGCGGATCGTCGACATCATCCGGCTGATCGCCATGTCAGGCTGCCGTCGCGGCGAGATCATCGAACTGCAGAAGGTGGAGATCGACTCGGTTGGGAGCGCCTTCCGGTTTGAGGATACCAAGGAGGGCCAGTCCGTCCGTCCGATGGGCTTGCCCGTTGCCGAGTATTTCGACGAGCGCGATTGGAGCGGCGACAGCCCCTATGTGTTTCCCGGCGAGAGGAACCGAGACAAGCCGTTCGGCAGCTTCCCCAGGCATTGGGAAAAGATCTTCGCCGAAACCGAGCTGGCAGACCTCACCGCCCATGTCCTGCGTCACAGCTTCGCCAGCATTGCAAATGATCTCGGCTTCACCGAGATCACGATTGCGGCGCTGCTCGGCCATGCGTCGGGCTCGATCACGAGCCGTTATGTGCATACACTTGATGCGGCGCTCGTCATGGCGGCCGACACGGTGTCGGGCTACATTCAAGCGCTTCTGGATGGGGCGGTCCTGTCCCATACCCATTACGCGCTCGATCGCAGCTCCAGAAAGGCGGCGCTGGCGCGGTTCCTCTCGCCCCAATCGGATACCTCGGCGCGATCGGAAGAACCGGAGCGTCTGGCAGCCTGAACCAAACGCCCGGTTGCGCCGCGCTCCCGCCTCGCGGGGGCTGGCGCGACATGGGCCGCGGCCCGGATCGGGCAACTGCGTGGAGACCATCGCACCAAAAGGGGGGATGGAGATGGAGGTGAATGTTCCGACAATCTGAGTAATTGGCTAGGGCCTGTTGAGATTCAGGATTCCGTTTGGATCTGGTTTGTGATTCAAGCTCCGAAAGGAGTTTGCGATGGACCGGACAGTGCTGACGGATGGGCAGTGGGCGAAGATGGAGCCTCACTGTCTGGGCAAGGTGGGTGATCCTGGACGTAGCGGCAAAGACAACCGACTGTTTGTCGAAGCGATCTTGTGGATTGTTCGGACGGGCAGTCCATGGCGGGATCTGCCTGAGCATTTTGGCAAGTGGAACACGGTTTTCGTGCGCTTTCGCGATTGGGTGAAAGCCGATGTTTTCAAACGGCTTTTCGACGCAGTCTCGGACGAACCGGACATGGAATATGCGATGGTCGACGCCACGATCGTAAAGGTTCACCGTCACGGACAGGGCGCAAAAGGGGGACTCAAAGCCAGGCCATTGGTCGCTCCAAAGGCGGAATGACGACCAAGATCCTCGCACTGACCGATGCGCTCGGCAATCTGGTCCACTTCGTTCTGCTGCCCGGGCAGCGGTTCGATACCGTCGGCGTCGAACCGCTCATCCAGGACATCGATTTCGGTGGATTGATCGCGGACAAGGCCTTCGACAGCAATTCCATCATCGCCGAACTCAACGAGCGCGGTGCCCAGGTCGTCGTCTCCCAACATCCGCGTCGATCCAAGCCGATCCCCATCGATCTCGAAATCTATAAATGGCGACATCTCATCGAAAACTTCTTCTGCAAGCTCAAAGAATTCAAACGTATCGCCATGCGGGCCGATAAAACCGATACCAGCTTCGCAGCCGCCATTCATCTCGCAGCCGCCGTCATAAATTCCAGGTGAATCTCAACAGGCCCTAGTGCATCGGCGCCAGATTTTACGACACAAACGCCAGTTTGATGGTTACCCAGGCGCGACGATAATGGCGACCTTCTATGTTTTCATAGGGTTGAAGTGTCCTTGCGGCACTTGAGAAGCCTCACGCTTTTCTGGCGGCCATATCGAGCGCGACATCGACGATCATGTCCTCCTGACCGCCGACCATCTTCCGTTTGCCCAGTTCGACCAGGATCGCACGTGTATCGACGCCATATTCCGCGCTCGCCTTCTCCGCATGGCGCAGAAAGCTGGAATAGACCCCGGCATAACCCAGCGTCAGCGTCTCGCGGTCAACCCGCACCGGGCGGTCCTGCAGCGGTCGCACCAGTTCTTCTGCCGCATCCATGAGTGCGTAGAGATCGGTGCCATGGTTCCAGCCCATCCGGTCGGCGGCCGCGATGAACACTTCCAGCGGCGCGTTGCCCGCTCCTGCGCCCATGCCGGCCAAGGACGCATCGACCCGGATCGCGCCGCCCTGCACCGCAACGATGCTGTTGGCGACACCCAGCGAAAGATTGTGATGCGCGTGCACGCCCCGCTGCGTTTCCGGCTTCAGCACCCGGTCATAGGCCTGGAGCCGGGCGGCGTAGTCGTCCATCGACATGGCACCGCCGCTGTCGGTGACATAAACGCAATGCGCGCCGTAGCTTTCCATGAGCTTGGCCTGCTGTGCGAGCGCATCCGGCACAGACATGTGGCTCATCATCAGGAAACCCGAGACATCCATGCCAAGACCCCGCGCGAATTCGATATGCTGCTTGGCGACGTCCGCTTCCGTGCAATGGGTTGCGACCCGAACCGAGCGCACGCCCAGCTCATAGGCATGCTTGAGATCGTGGATCGTGCCGATGCCTGGCAGCAGCAGGGTGGTCAGTACGGAATGTTCGAGCACCTCGGCCACCGCGCCGATCCAGTCCCAATCGGTATGCGCGCCGAAGCCATAATTGAAGGAGGAGCCCGACAGCCCGTCGCCGTGCGCCACCTCGATCGCGTCGACCTTCGCCCGGTCGAGCGCCCTGGCGATCGCCTGGACATGGCCCAACCCGTACTGGTGACGGATCGCGTGCATCCCGTCGCGCAGCGTGACATCCTGGATATAGAGCTTGGTGGTGGTCGGATCGAAGCTCATGCCAAGGTTCCTTCATGCATTCTGACCGCCATGCGTTCGGCGGTCCTGAGCGCCGCTGAAGTCATGATGTCGAGATTGCCGGCATAGGCCGGCAGGTAGTGGGCCGCGCCTTCCACTTCGAGGAAGACGGAGACCTTGAGGCCGGTGAATTCGCCATTCATCTCCGGGATGCGCAGCGGCTGGTTCGACCCGATATGCTCGAACTGGACCTCCTGTTTCAGGCGGTAGCCGGGCACATAGGTCTGCACCTCGGCCACCATATCCTTGATTGATTGCGTGATCGCAGCCTGATCGCCGTCCTCGCACAGGCAATAGACCGTATCACGCATGATCAGCGGCGGCTCCGCCGGGTTGAGAACGATAATTGCCTTGCCGCGCATCGCGCCGCCTACATCGACAATCGCCTGGCTGGTGGTTTCGGTGAATTCGTCGATATTGGCGCGCGTGCCCGGCCCGGCGCTCCTGGAGGCGATGGACGCGACGATCTCGCCATAATGTACTTTCGCCACGCGATTGATCGCATGCACGATGGGAATGGTCGCCTGGCCGCCGCAGGTGACCATGTTGACGTTGGTTGCATCGAGATTGGCGCCGCCGTTGACTGACGGAATCGTATAGGGTCCGATGGCGGCCGGCGTCAGGTCGATAACCCGCTTGCCTGCCGCGCGCAGCAGAGAGTCGTGATGTTTATGCGCTCCCGCCGAAGTGGCGTCGAACACGATTTCGATCTCAGAAAAACCTGGCATGGCCATGAGACCTTCGACGCCCTCTGCGGTGATCGGAACGCCCATCCGCTGGGCTCGTTTCAGGCCGTCGGATTCCGGATCGATGCCGACGAATGCGCCCATCTCCAGGGTGTCGGACAGCCTAATGACCTTGATCATCAGATCGGTGCCGATATTGCCCGACCCGATGATCGCGATTTTCGTCTTCTTGCTCATGCCCTAGCCTTCGTATGTGAACCCGACGGAGCCGAGCCCGCCGATCGTGGCCTTCACGCTGTCGCCCGGCTGCAGCGCCGCCATGGGGCCGAGCGCGCCCGTCAGCACGACATCGCCCTTGCGCAGCGGCTCGCCGCGTTCGGCCAGCGTGTTGGCTAGCCAGGTCGCGGCGTTCAGCGGGTGGCCCAGGCAAGCGACGCCGGCACCGAGCGAGGCGACGGAGCCGTTGACTTCGAGCGCCATGCCGCACGTCCACAGGTCCAGCCCGGCCAGGGGCTTGCGGTCCTTGCCGAGCACGAACATCGCGGACGACCCGTTATCGGCGACGGTATCGGCGAAGGTGATCTTCCAGTCGGCGATGCGGCTGTCGACGATCTCGATGGCCGCAGCGACGCCGGCGACCGCCGCTTCCACTTGATCGCGGGTGACGGTGCCGGCCGGCAGGTCCGCGCCGATGATCAGCGCGACTTCCGCTTCCGCTTTCGGCTGGATCAGCCGGCCCGCCGGCGAGGTTGCGCCATCGGGCAATTCCATATCGTGGAACAGGACACCGAAATCCGGCTGATCGACGCCGAGTTGCTGCTGCACCGCCTTCGCTGTCAGCCCGACTTTGCGCCCGACAATCCGGCGCCCCGCCGCTTCCCAGAAGCGCGTGTTGATAGCCTGGATGGCATAGGCCGCTTCTACATCGCGGGAATCGAGGCCATCGCGCAGGGGAGGGACGGTCTGGCCCGAATAGGCATCGCGAAGCCTCGTGGCCAGATCGTTCCAGATGGATTTCTTCACCATCGCCACTCCTAAGCAAGATATCATTAGTCGATGTAATAGGGAGTTTGCGCTGGCTCAATCGCGCTATGCCTCATATAACTCACAATATGAGACAAGGCACACCCAGGTTAAGCTCTGTCGAGCGCTCACTGGACCTTCTGGATCGCATCATTCTTGATCAAGGTCGGAGACCGGCGCATGAAATAGGGCGGCAGCTCGAACTCAAGCGCGCCACTGTCTATCGTATGGTCAAGACACTTGAGGAATATGGCCAACTGCGTGCGTGTCAGCGCGGCCACTATGTCGCCGGACGGCGGATTTTACATATGCTGGTTTCGGTCGATCGCCATCGCGTTTACGCGGAACTTGCTCGACCACTGATACGAAAACTCGCCAAGGCGGTGGGGCATACCGTTCACCTGGGGGCGTTGGAAGGAGATATGACGACTTACCTGGTCAAGGAAGGGCGTGCCGACGACGCGTTGCTCACGCGCGAAGACATGCAGCTCGAATCCTATTGTTCCGGCATTGGCAAGGTGCTGCTTGCCCATCTGCCCGAGACGGACCAGGAGCGCTATTTGTCTGGCGGACCTTTCGTACGCTTGACGCAAAATACTATCGTTGATCCGGACGAGCTGCGCGACCATCTGAAAAGCGTCAGGGCCTCGGGCTATGCAATCGACGATCGCGAAATCGCCCCGGACCTTTGCTGCCTGGCTGTCCCCATCGTGCAACCCGATCGATGCGTTACGCTGGCTCTATCCGTCTCGAGCATCGATCAGGGAAAATTCGAAAAATCCCGCGATGCGCTGTTGAGGAAGCTTACCCAAACAGCCGAACAAATAGCGCGACGTCTGTGAGGTTGAGATTTCGACGCCTGGCGTCCTCGATCGGGACGACTGAAATGCTGCGCGACAATCAGGGTGAGCAGCGCGCGACATGAATTAGCGGAGTATCGGCCTCGTCTGGGCGTTGATGGTATGCTGCGAGCTTGCGGTAGGCGACCCCTGACCTAGGCTCGAACTTCGTTTGCAAGAAAGAAGGACTAACCGCATGAACGATGATATTCGCCCATTCACCCTCGCGATCGAAGAGACCGTGCTCGTTGATCTGCGGCGGCGGCTGGAACACGCGCGCTGGCCGCAGCAGGAAACCGGCCAGGGCTGGGATCAGGGCATGCCGCTGGCGCAGATGCGCGCCATCGCGGATTATTGGCGCACCGATTACGACTGGCGGCGCTGCGAGACGATGCTGAACGGCTTTGGCCAGTTCGTCACGGAAATCGATGGCCTCGACATTCACTTTTTGCATGTGTGCTCGCCGGAGCCCGACGCTATGCCCTTGCTGATGACGCATGGGTGGCCGGGTTCTGTGATCGAGTTCCACAAGGTGATCGGCCCGCTCACCAATCCTGCCGCACATGGCGGCCGGGCGGAAGATGCCTTTCATCTTGTCCTGCCATCGCTGCCGGGGTATGGATTTTCAGGCAAGCCGACGCAGGCAGGCTGGAAGGTGCAGCGCATTGCCCAGGCGTGGTCGATACTGATGCGACGCTTGGGATATACGCGCTATGTCGCGCAAGGCGGCGACTGGGGCGCAGGAATCACAACCGCGCTGGGTGCCCAAAGGCCGGAGGGCTTGGCCGGCGTTCATGTCAATCTACCGATGGTGCTGCCGCGTGACATACCAGCGGAGCTCTCGACCGAAGAGAAGGCCATGTTGGATGCATTAGCTCACTACAATGCATGGGAGTCCGGTTATTCGATCCAGCAGGCAACGCGGCCACAAACGCTTGGTTATGGCCTTGCCGATTCGCCGGTGGCGCAAGCCGCATGGATCATCGAGAAATTCCATGCCTGGACCGATCATGACGGCAATCTGCCTGCCACCCTCACGCGCGATGACATGCTCGACAATGTGATGCTCTATTGGCTGACAAACAGCGGCACATCCTCTGCACGACTCTATTGGGAAAGTTCTGTGGGTGCCTTTTCCGGCGCACGGATCGAACTGCCTGCCGGATGCAGTGTGTTCCCTAATGAGCTTTACCGTGCGCCGCGCAGCTGGTGCGAAAGCCACATGCCCAACCTTATCCACTGGAACGAGTTGGACAGGGGCGGGCATTTCGCCGCGTTCGAAGTGCCTGATCTGTTCATCAGCGAAGTGCGCAGTTGCTTTGGTAAGTTGCGCAGTTCCGGATTCGCCGCATAATGAGACCTGTGCGCGGGTGGGTGTAGACATCGGTATTGATTGTTGATTCTATGGGCTTTCTGAAAAGGAGGGCCGGACGTGGCGCATCGTTCGATTGGTCAGGAGCGGTTCGGTTTTGCTGGGAGCATACGGTCCGTATCATCGCGCAACGCGGCCTTCAGACCACGCTAGCTGGCCTGCTGCCCCTTCTCGGTTGCATTTAAATCCGTATGGGCGATGTTTTCTTCCGGCATTTAAAATCATCACGATCTTCTGGCCGCCATATCGAGCGCGACATCGATGATCATATCCTCCTGACCCCCGACCAACTTGCGCTTGCCGAGTTCGACCAGGATCGCACGCCAGGGTTCCTTCCAGAAGCGAGACTCTCAAGTTCTTTGGTGCCGATCGAAGCTCACGCCCACCCCAGGCGGCGCGCATCGTCGAGATCGGCGGGCGTGTCGAGATCGAAGGCGAGTCCGGGATGATCGCGAATAATTGCGGCACCTTGTGCCGCGGCGAGATGCCGGGCGAAGCTCCGTTCACCGAACGAAAAGGCAAACGGCCGGGCATCGTGCAGGGCGATCGCATTCGTGCCCTGGCCATGCCGGTCGGGCGCGATGGCAACGCCTTGTTCCCCGGCGCTGGCGAGAAGCAAGCGGACGTCGCCGGCGGTCAACAGAGGCAGGTCGCCGCTTATGGCCAGCAGCGGCGTATAAGCTAGCGCCGCCCGCACCCGATCCAACTCAGCGTTGAGTCCTGCGCCATAGTCCGGCTCCCATGGCAAGCCGGCCCAAGGCACCGGCGACAACACGCGCGTTGGAATGCCTGCCTCATCCAATGCGGCGAGGACCCGCGCTGCCATGCGGTCGCTCAGCGTTTGGCGCTCCTGCAGTGACATGCAGGAAGCAAGACGCGACTTTCTCAGTGCGCGCAGTTTCAGCGGGACGATCGCGGTCCAGATCATCGCGATCCGATCGACGTAGCCAGCATCAGTGCCACCTCTGCGACGCGCATCTTGTCTCGGTCGTCGCGCATCATCGTGTCCGTTTGCGCGAGTTCGACACCCTCCGCAGCATCGTCGCCGTTATGGATCACCAGGCCATCGATCAGGCCGTGATAATGGGCGGCAATGCCGGCGTTGCTCACCTCCAGACCCAGCTCGCGCATGAGTTTTGCGGTCGGCCCCTTGACCGCCACGCCACCGACGATCGGCGAGACCGCCACGACCGGCGCGCGCGCTTTGCCCAATGCCGCGCGAAGGCCAGGAACGGCAAGCAGCGGATCGATGCTCAGGAAGAGATTGGACGGGGCGATCAGGATAGCATCGGCCGCATGGATCGCCTCGATCACGCCAGGCGCCGGGCGCGCCGTCTCCGCCCCCTCGAACCGGATTGCCTGCACCGCCGGCTCGCAGCGTCGCTCGACGAAGTAGCGCTGGAAGGCGAGCGGGCCTTCCCCGGTCTGGACGACAGTCGCCACCGGATCGTCGCTCATCGGCAGGATCGCCGCGCCTATCCCCCAGGCACGCGCAAAATCCGCTGTGATCGCCGACAATGGCTCGCCCGCCGCGCGCCGCGCAGTCCGAAGGACATGTAGCGCAAGGTCGCCGTCGCCGAGCGCGAACCAGTCTTCGCCGCCGAGCGAGCGGAGCGCCGCCAGGAAGCTCCAGGTCTCGCCCTCGCGGCCCCAGCCCTGCGCGGCATTGGCCTTGCCGGCCAGCGTGTAGAGCAACGTGTCGATATCGGGCGATATGGCAAGGCCGAGATGGGTGAAGTCGTCGCCGGTGTTGACGATCGCCGTCACCTCTCCGGGCAGAAGGGTATGGATCAGACCGAGCACCAGCTTGGCGCCGCCGACGCCGCCGGTCAGCACCACTATGCTCACTGGAACAGATCCTCGGCGAGCGGGCGGACGAGGGCGGTGGCGCGCGCATCGGGCGCTTGCGTCGCCGGCACGCCGCGCACGATCACGGCGGGTATGCTCTCCGCACCCTCCCCGGTCGCGATGCCGGCGGCGCTCGCGATCATGTCGGCGAGCGCGACCTGGGTGACCTCCAGCCTGCGCCCCTCGCGATCGAGTTCGCCGCGCCGGTCGATCAGCGCGGGCAGCCCGCTCGCCCCGATCGCCACATTGACGACGCCGTAGCGCCAGGGACGGCCAAAGCTGTCCGAGATGAGAACACCCGGCACCTGTGGCCAGAGCGCCGCCAGCGCCCCGCGGATCCGCGCCGCCGAGGCATCGGCGTCGAGGGGCAACAGCAGGACGGCATCGTCGCGCCCCGGCCCCAGATTGGATCGGTCGATCCCCGCATTGGCCATCACCAGCCCGGAGCGGTGGCGCGTGATTAGCACATTGGGGGCAGCGCGAACCACCGCGACGCTCTCCGCCAGCACCAGCTCGACCAGGCGCGCATCCTTGCGGGTAATCTCCGCCAGCTCCAGCGCCCGCACGCCGGGCGTCATGCTTGCCAGATCGACAAAGCGCGCCTCGGCTTTCGAGACGATTTTCTGCGTGACGACCAGGATGTCGGCTGCGTCGGGGACGATCCCGGCTGCCCGCGCCGCCGCCGCAAGGACGCCAGCGAGATCGGCGCCCGGCTCGATCTCGCCGATGCCGTCCAAGGGGAAGATCTGGATCATGCCGCGAGGACGACCCTCAGTCCGTCGGTTCGATCAGCGTCCCGGTGATCCGGATGCCGGCGCCGTCGACCTGATAGGTTTTGTTGAGGAAGATAAGCACCGAGGTCAGTGCCTCGGCCGCGGCCGCATTGACGAGCGCGCCGCCGTGCAGCCCGCGCAGGCCCATCTGTTCTGCCAGACCGATCACCTCGGCGCGTGCGGCCTTGTCGTCGCCGAACACCAGCACGTCGCAGTCGACATCCGCATCGGTGATGAGCGTGTGCGCGGCGACATTATGGAAGGCGGAGACCAGCGTCACCCCCTCGCCCAGCAGCGACTGCGCGCGCATGGCGGCGCTTCCTTCGACGGGAAGCTGGACGCGCATCACCTTGGGCGGCACCAGCGGCACCGTCGTGTCGATGACGATCTTGCCCGCGACATGCGGCGCGATCCCGGCCAGCGTCGCTCCTTGCGCCGCGAACGGCACGGTGACGATGACAATGTCGCAGGCGGCGGCCGCATCGGCATTGGCCGCCCCCGTCAGATCGAAGCCCAGCTCCTCCGCCGCTTTCGCCGCGCTCTCCGACGAACGCGAACCGATGACGACCCGGCGCCCCGCCTTCGCTAGCCGCCGCGCGATCGCCGCGCCCAGATTGCCGGTGCCGCCGACAACGGCAACGCTCTTCAGATCGGTCATCCTATTCTCCTGCAGGGATTTGTGTATCGGCCCGCACGGGCGCGTAGAGGGTCGTGCGCTGGCGGGCGTGGCGTCCGGCCAACGCGGCCAGCGCCGCCATCCGCTCGGGATCGCAGAGCTGCCCGTTCTGGCCGCCCGCCGCGCGGGTGATCGATTCGTCCATCAGCGTGCCGCCCAGATCGTTGGCGCCAGCCCGGAGCGCCGCGACCGCGCCCTCACCGCCGAGCTTGACCCAGCTCGCCTGGATGTTGGGGATCAGCGGATGGAGCGCCAGCCGCGCGACGGCGTGCATCAGCAGCGTCTCGCGCGCACTCGGGCCGGAGCGGGCGCGACCCTTGCGCCAGATCGGCGCCTCCATGTGGACGAAGGGCAGCGGTACGAACTCGGTGAAGCCGCCTGTCTCCTCCTGAAGGTCACGGACGAGCAGCAGATGGCGCGCCCAATGCTCGTAACCCTCAACATGGCCGAACATGATCGTCGCGGTCGTGCGCAGGCCGACGCGGTGGGCCGTCCGCATCACCTCCAGCCACTGGGCGGTATCGACCTTGTCTGGGCAGATGATCGCCCGAACCTCGTCGTCGAGGATCTCGGCGGCGGTGCCGGGCAGGGTGGAGAGTCCGGCCTGCTTCAGCCGCGTCAGATAATCCTCCAGCGGCAGGCCGAGCGTCGCGGCGCCATGCGTCACTTCCAGCGGCGAGAAGGCGTGGATGTGGATCGACGGTGCCGCCGCGCCCACCGCGCGGAGCACGTCGAGATAAGTGTTGCCATCATAATCGGGGTGGATGCCGCCCTGCAGACACACCTCGGTCGCATCGCGCTCGACCGCCTCGGCCGCGCGGCGGCCCACTTCCTCCAGGTCCAGGCGATAGGCCGGTCCGCGCTCGGCCTTGGTGCTGCCCTTGGAGAAGGCGCAGAAGCCGCATTTGTAGAGACAGATGTTGGTGTAGTTGATGTTGCGGTTGATGACGAAACTCACCGCTTCGCCCGCCACTTCGCGGCGCAAGGCATCGGCGGCATCGGCGACCAGTGCGACATCCGGCCCATCCGCCTCGAACAGCCGCACGATATCGGCGGAGGCAAGACGGTCGCCCGCCGTTGCGCGGCTCAGGATAGCGCGCAGACTGTCTGAGCGCACGGTTTTACCCGAGACGCGCTCCACTGGCATCGGCTCGCCGGTACCGGGGTGCCAGCCATCGACGACCGGTAGCCCGCGCGCATCGACCGAACGCCGCACCACCCTGGCCAGCGCCGGATCGAGCCAGCGATCGGGATCGCGCGCGAAGGCGGGACCGATCGCCAGCCGCTCACGCAGCACCCGCCCGGCGGCGGCGGTCGCTTCTTCCAGCGCATCCAGATGCGGCCACGGCGCCTCAGGGTTCACATGGTCGGGGGTCACCGGCGATACGCCTCCCCAGTCGTTTACGCCCGCGCGCAACAGCGCCGCCAAATCCTCGGGCCCGTGGAGGTTGGGCGGCGCCTGGATGGTCATCTGCGGCCCCAGGATCAGCCGGGCAACCGCGATCGTCCAGAGATGTTCCTCGAGCGAGGCCTCGGGATGCTGGGCCATCCGCGTGCCGGGCTTGGCCCGGAAGTTCTGGATGATCACTTCCTGGATATGGCCAGGCGTGCGCTGCAGGTCACGGATCGCGACCAGCGCCTCGACACGCTCGGCGCGGGTCTCGCCGATGCCGATCAGCAGCCCGGTGGTGAACGGCACGCCAGCCCGCCCCGCCGCCGCGATCGCCGCCAGCCGGCGTGCCGGCAGCTTGTCCGGCGAGCCATGGTGGGGTCCGCCCTTTGCCGACAAGCGATCCGAGGTCGTCTCAAGCATCAGCCCCATCGAGGCGGAGACCGGGCGGAGCGCGGCATAGTCCGCATCGTCCATCAGCCCCGGGTTGAGGTGCGGCAGCAGGCCGGTCTCCGTCAGCACGGCTTCGGCCATCTCGCGCAGATAGGACAAGGTGGTCGGATGGCCCAGCCCGGTCAGCGCCGCCCGCGCAGCGCCGTAGCGCGCCTCCGGCCGGTCCCCCAGAGTGAACAGTGCCTCCCGGCATCCCGCTGCCACCCCTGCGCGTGCGATCGCCAGCACCTCGTCGCGCGATAGATAGGCCTGGCCGATCTTCCGAGGCGTGGTCGCAAAGGTGCAATAATGGCACACGTCCCGGCACAGCTGGGTCAGCGGAATGAACACCTTGCGCGAATAGGTGACGATAGCACCTGGCCCAGCGAGGGTCATTTCGTTCGATCTTTGCATTAGATCAGAGATGCCGAGATCGAGGAATTCTATTGCCATAATAGATATTTTACCGCTTTCGGGTTATGCGTATCTTAAGTTCCGGATGGCAGTAGACCCAGATGGAGTGGCAGCTGTTTAAAGCCTGCATCCTGATGCCGGGTCACTGTGGTTCGACCTTCCGAATTGTTGTTCGATCTGAGACGGAAACCCTTAGACAGTAGCGGCGATATTGCTTGAGAAACGTTCAGCCAAGCCCGTTCCGCCGGCGGCACGGCTGAAGCCTCGGACGCCGATACCGCCGTCAAAGTTCAGAAGTGCACCCGTTGCCGGAATGTTATCACGCCTAGAAGCAAAGAGTACAAAGGCCCCAGCGTAGTCGTCTGCGTTCGCAACTGTCTCAAGTGGCAGAACTTTTGAGAGAAGTTCCGCTAGCGGAATGCTGGAGATGCTGGTAGCGGCGAGGTCGAGCGACGCGGGACCCCGCAGGTCACTCCCTCCTATGCCCCCCGGCGCCACGCCGTTTACGCGTATTATCGGAGCGAGTTCGAAGGCTAGCTGACGGACCAATCCAACGACCGCGTGCTTCGTGGCCGTGTAGAGCGGGCCACCGCCGTCAGGATAGAAGCCAGCATTCGAAATGGTAAAAATCATGCTGCCTCGGCTCTGCACCAGGGCCGGAAGGCAGGCCTTTGCAGCGAGAAGATAGCCCTTCACATTGATCTGAAACATCTCATCAAACGCGGAATCAATGCGATCTTCAGGTAAATCTACGAGCGCCGTGCCATAATCCCATATGCCTGCGTTATTGATCAGGCAATCAAGCTTTCCGAAGCGAGATAGGCAGATTTCAACCGCGCGCTTGTGATCGCTGATCGTACGCACATCCCCAACAACTCCTATCACGCGTTCCGGGTAGCTCGCCTCCAGTTCACGCAATCTGTCGAGCGACCGATCCAAAACGAGGGCGCAAGCGCCTTCGGCCACGAAACGATCAACGATCGCACGACCGAGGCCCGATGCCCCGCCGGTTATGAAGGCCACTTCGCCCTTTAGCTGCATAATCTTGTCCTTGGTCTCTAGATGCTGCGCTCGCAAACACGCAGGCGCGTGAGGAGTAGCGAAGTATTACTCTGCCAGGGCGGCACCGCCATCGAAGTCGATGAGAACGTCTTCGCCTTCGATACGTACCGGAAACGTCTTAAGCGGCTCCCAAGCAGGAGCGGCCAAGGCCCTTCCGGTACGCACGCAAAATTTTGCCCAATGAAGTGTGCATTCGACGACCTCTCCATCGAGATAGCCATCAGCAAGGGACCAGTCCCCGTGCGTGCAGCGATCTTGTGTGGCGAAAATCTCGCCTCCGACTTTATACAATGCGACCGCCTCGGGTTCAGCGTCAATTTTGCGCGCCTCTCCCTCGGGCACATCCGCGTAAGCACAGACTCTAATAAACGGCATCTTTCCGACCTTTAGAACAGTATAGAGAGATTATTTGAGTTGATCGTGCTCTGATCGATCAGAATGATACGCTTTCCAATTCCGAAGCCGATCCCATCTGCGCGTCGTCGCAGTACGTCCCGGCGCTCGCCAGCGAACACATCCACCTGGTTCTCCGATCTATTGCGATAGAGAAGGAAGGCAGAACTCACTTCGTACACGTCACCAGAATCCAAGGTGTTCACAATAACATTAGAGACGATATGTCGCGTACGGGAGGCCGGATTTTCTGACCAGCCCACGTCCGAAAGCAACTTGCGAACACGCCCTTTCATCGTTTTAATATCGTCGTCGAAGTGCGCGAATTCATTGTCTCCCGAGAATTCGAGCGCTCCCTCGCGCTGTATACGACTCGTGCGAAGCGGCATAAAGTAGCGAATATCATCGTCTAATAACGCAAACCAATCCTTGAATTTTCTATTATCGAGAAGCCAAGACTCTCGGTAATAGAATTGTTCAATCTCGTGCTGAGTCTGAACATCTACCTTCGAGATTTGAGGGGAAAATTGCATACTTTGCCCACTATTCCGGTCAATTTTACTGAGATCGGCTGCCTCGGTGTTCGCATTCATTTCGCCACCTCGATCGATTTGTCGCATTGGCCCTGGGCGGTCAGTCCGCCCTGCCTATGCGAAGCGATCGACATGTCGGAGCGTGTCATCATATCAGACCAGTGCCGATAGAAGCCACGTGCGGCCTCCTCACTGTAGACGTAACTGATGCGGCCGGGGTAGTCGGGATGGTCGGTGCGCCATTGACCCAACCCAAGTTGAGCATTCAAGCTCTGGTTCCGAGCCATATGCCCGCGGAGCACACGCTGAATTTCGACCCAGTTTTCACCGTCGTCTTGTTCAAACACTCCGCCCGCCGAGAACGTCCGGATCGTCTGTCTCCGATACTCTTCCTTGATCTCATCAGGCGCGTCGGCATCGACGACGGTAAATGCCCAAACCTCCATCTCTCCGGGACCGCGGGGATGCCATGTTCGCACGGTGTTGATGCCGGGCAAAAAGGAGCAGGTCGGAAAAATCGTCATATGTTGAGCCATCAGCTCGCGTGCGCGTTCTGCTGATCCCAATCTGCTTTCGGCGGTCTGGGCGGCTGGACTATCGGTCCAATATTCCGTGACGCGCGGACCCATGATCGCCTGAAGCATGGCCGGTTCCGCAACATAGAAGCCTGTTCCATGCCCTCCCCCGTCCGAGCGAAACTGGAAACCGGAGGTGGGGATCTGGACGTCCCCAAGTTCGACATCCTCTGGCAAGCCGGCCATAATTCCAGATAAATGTGACACCGTGCCCGCATGATACATGTCGCTACAGAACTGCTCCGCCGCAAACTTCCAGTTACACGGAATTACCCATTTCTGGATCCCCCCTATGGCTTCGGTACCCGATGCACACCGGTCGAGCATATGATCCATATAAAAGGCCGCGTCGCCTAGATAGGCATCCAATTCGCTTGCCTCTTCATCCCAGTTTGCGAAGACCAATCCCTTGTACGTCGCAACCCGCGCTTGGAGAGGACTCCATTTTTCCTTATCGAGCACGCCATAGCCTTGGCTTTCGAAGGGGACATTCACGAGCTTTCCGCTAATATCGTATGCCCAGCCGTGATAGCTGCATGTAAATGCCCGAGCATTGCCAGCGTCCGCTCGACAAATACGCATGCTGCGGTGACGGCATTGATTTAAGAACACCCGTAAGCTTGCGTCCTTCTGACGCACAAGGATGACAGGGTCCTCACCCATATAAGTGGCAAGATAATCGCCCGGCTTTGGAACATGCGACTCGTGGCCGAGTAGAAGCCAAGATCGACTAAATATCCGATCAAGCTCGCGTTCATATAGGTGCGTGTCGGTATAAATACGTGGGTCGATGAGGCCCTGCTCTTCATCAAAAAGCGATTTTATTTGTTCGACTGTCCAGTCTCCGACCACATTTTCGTTAGATTTACCACTCACGTACTCTCTCCTTCGTGTCGGTCTCTTTTACTCGTTGCGGTCAATGATAGATCCGGTCTTTGCCCGGATGGTGCTATGATGTGGACGCGCATGTCCGTCCTTCCGCTCCCGTTTTTCGGTCGGCAACAAGGCGCCGTCGCGCATAAAAGAATAGGATGAGGATATATGCTGCTCCAAGGCCAGCACAGCGCGGTCGGCATCACGTGCTAATGCCGCATTGAAAATCTCGCTGTGCTCGTCGTGAACAACGCGCCCAGGGTTCGGCCGCTCGTTCGCTAGAATACGGCGATAGCGCTCAGAGTGGAGATAAAGGACGCTGTCGAAACGACGAAACCACGGCGAAGGGTACGCGGCAACGAGCGCTTCGTGAAACTCCCGATTGCGCCCCTCCCAATCACGAAATGCGCCAGACGGGTCCGCCTGAAGACGCTGCTCCGCCAGGGTCAGACGATGAAACGTGTCGACAACGCGTCCTTCCCATAGATCGTCGCCATGTTCTATCGAATATCGAAGTGCGGTGCCCTCGAGGAGCATTCTCAGTCTGGTTAGATCACCCAAGTCGCTTAACGAAAGAGGAGCAACGCGGAAACCGCGCTGAGACTCCAGTACAACGAGCCCGTCCGAAACGAGTAAGGATAGTGCCTCGCGGATCGTCCCGACACTCACGCGATACATCTCGCTTAAGGTATGCAGTCGAAGCTTGGCGCCCGACTCATGCCGCGCATGAACGATATCAACTCGAAGCCTCTGGTAGGTCGACTCTATTGAGCTACGCGGAAGCGGCTCATCGCCACCTGTCGCCGAAGCGTCGGTATTCACGGCTTGCGTTGCCCGAAGGCGTGCGGTCGGTTCGAACGGGAATGTCGTCATGCCATCCTTGTAATAGTTTCGGATGATTCCTGCAATGTCGAAATTTTCTCGCTAATGTCGAAATTCCCGTTGCCAACCTATATTTCTCAGAATAGTGGATGGCTATTCCTGCTCGGGCTTTTGATTCGGTAGGGGAGCCTGAGGCGCTTTAGTGACGGCGACGAAACGGATAGGTTCGTGGATTTGGCCGCCATCGCCGAAGGTTAGCCTGGTCGTTTTATGTGAACGGGTCAGACAAGATGCCCGGTCAATATCAATTTGATCGTGATTATTTTGCAGTGCGGTTCGCGCCGTAAAGTTACAAAAAACAGAGGAGGGGACTATGGTAAAGATTACAGGTGCAATTTCTTTGAAAGTGCTGAGCATTTCACCGTTGGCGCTCGCACTTGTCGCCGCAGATCGTGTTGACGCGCAGGTAGTGGGGCAAGCATCTCAAAATCCCGGACAGCCGCAAGCATCTGTTCCAGATGATTCCAGTGTGCTCGGTGATATAGTTGTTACGGCTCAGAAAAGAGAACAGGCTCTAAATGACGTACCAATGTCAATATCTGCGCTATCTGGAGATCAACTTACAAAATCCGGAGCTTCGGATATACGAGACTTAGTGAGACTGGTTCCAGGATTTAATTACACGGAGAGTGCTTTTGGTACCCCGGTCTATACGCTGCGTGGAGTAGGTTTCTACGAGACCTCGCTGGGCGCCAAGCCGACTGTTAGCGTCTACGTTGACGAGGTACCACTTCCATTTTCTATTCTAACTCGGGGCGCCACGCTGGACCTGCAACGGGTGGAGGTGCTGAAAGGGCCTCAAGGAACACTATTCGGGCAAAACGCAACGGGCGGGGCGATAAATTACGTTGCCGCCAAGCCAACCTCGAGTTTCGAGGCGGGCGTCGACGGCAGCTATGGACGCTTCAACGCGGTCGATCTCGGCGGCTTCATAAGCGGGCCCCTCAGCGACACCCTTTCGGCCCGGCTTTCCGCAAAGACAGAGCAGGGTGGCGCCTGGCAGCGCAGCTACACGAGGGATGACAAACTCGGTGATCGAAACTTTACTACCGCCAGACTTCTTTTTGACTTCCGTCCGAGCGATACCCTGCGATTCGAGCTGAATCTCAACGGCTTTTTGGACAAAAGCGATGAGGTGGCGGCTCAACTCCTGCAGGTGATTCCCTTCACCCCCGCTGTCGCGCCGTTGGTGCCGCCAGAACTCTATGCATATCCAGTGGCGCCCCACGACGATAGGGCTGCAGATTGGACGCCCGCCGTGGACCCAAGGCGCAACCATCGCTTCTTGCAGGCCGCTCTACGCAGCGAAGTTGACCTGACCGACGATCTAAAGGTCACCTCAATCACCGCATATTCTGACTATCGGCATCGCCAGAGCATCGATCCAGACGGGGTGTCTCTAAGAAATTATAGCTATAGAACAACGGGTGATATCACGTCCTTCTCACAGGAATTGCGGGTTGAAGGTAAAATTACAGACAATCTAAATGTTATCGTTGGCGCCAACTATAATCGCGAGAATGTATTCCAGCGCGACAACGAGGGGCCATATGATCAAAGTGGGCCGGCGTTTCAGCTCACCGCTTTTCCTGGAGTTCCGCCGTTCTTCACCTACTACCAGCAGTCAAAGCAGAAATTCCGGACGGCTGCGGCATTCGCGAATCTGGACTTCGACGTAACGAGCACAATCACGTTGCACGCTGGCGCGCGGTATACGGACGCTCGAATAGGCTTCAATGGATGCACGTATGACGACGGAACGGTCGACGGAGCTGGGCTCCGCCTGGGCATTCAGGCACTTGCCAATCTGATCCGCGGAAGCGTTGGATTGCCGTCGATCGTTGTCCCCGTCGGCGGTTGTATCGTTCTAGATGGAAATACGCTGACCCCGGTGGACCCGGTCCGTAACCAGTTGAACCAGAACAACGTGTCTTGGCGGGGGGGTGTCGACTACAAGCCGAATAACAACACACTGATGTACTTCAATGTGAGTCGTGGCTATAAATCCGGAAGCTTCCCCCTGCTATCGGCGACGGACGTCAACCAGTTTAACCCTGTATCCCAAGAGTCGGTTACGGCGTACGAGCTTGGCGGCAAGGTAACTCTGTTCGATCATAAAGCTCAGGTTAACGCAGCGGTATTCTATTATGACTATAGGGACAAGCAGCTCAAGGGACGGGTGGTAGCCACGCCAAACGTGTTTGGACCGCTCGAAGCGCTTATCAATGTTCCGAAATCGTCCATAAAAGGTGCTGAGGTGCAAATATTGCTCGCCCCTGTGCGAGGTATTCGGATCAATTTTGGCGGGACTTATATAGACAGCAAAATCAATGGCGACTTTCTCAACATAACCTCGTACGGCGACGCAGGGAACTTCGGTGGCGAGCCGTTTCCCTACACTCCAAAGTACCAGCTGAGCTCGGATTTCGAATATCGGCGGTCGGTCGGTCAAAGGCTCGAAGCGTGGTTGGGCGCCAATGTCGCATACCAGAGCAAGACCAATGCGGCTTTCGGGCAATTACCTGTGTTGGCTATAGATGCTTACACGTTAGTTGACTTCAGGGCTGGAATTTCGAGCGAGCAAGGAAAATGGTCGGCAAGCGTCTTCCTGCGAAATGCTTTCGACAAGTACTACTGGAGCAACGCAACTAAGATACTCGATACAACGGTGCGTTACGCCGGCCGACCGCGAACCTTTGGGTTCAGCCTATCGTACCGCTATTGACATAAGCCTATCCATATTACTCGTCATCTATCATGAAAGGCAGGAGTACTTCCGTGCAGCCAAGCATCGATCTCCGGTTAAGAGCAATGATCAAGGCCATGAAGGAAACGATCACTCCAGCGATCGATCCGTCAAATCAGACAGCTTTGGAGCAAGCCAAAGTTGTAGCTGGCTCGCTGGATCTCATTCGTCAACAGATTGACTACGTCCATTGGTTCGAGGCAATCGACGTTCTCTCGCACGCCGCTTTGATCGAGGCCCTTACCGAGGTCGATGCAAATAGTGTGTCTGCGACGATCCGAGCTGACGCGGCTGCCGCTATGGCGCTGCCCGCTCGTTGGCAATGTTCGCTCGCAGCACTCCGCGACGCAAACAACGCGTTGAGGGAGTCGATTGCGGGGCTCACGGCCGATTTTGCCGCCTGCGAGGATGCTGACATACGCTCCCGTGTCGCCAGGATCATAATCAGACATCAAAAGGATCAGCTCCGTCGTGAACGGGCGTTTGTCGCGCCCACCGGCTTCGATGTGTTTCCCGAGAGCTTGCTACCGCTGGAGGACACTCTCGATAAACCGAGACAATTTAGCGTTCAGGCTGAACAACATAACTGATTGGCGAGATTTTGGAGATACAGATGATCGATATTCGAAATTCGCCACCTGCTGACTGGATTGCCAGCATCCGGACTCGCTTCCCGACCGAGCGAACAGTGGACAGCGCACTGACCCGAAAGCTTGAGCAGCGGACCTACCCGAGTGAGGATTGGACACGCGAAAGGGATATTGCAACGGGGCTGCAGGATCTAATTTCCAGGCACACCCAAGATCCATTTACCATCCGGGGGCTTCGCCCCCTCTCTGGCGGCGCCTCCAAGGAACAGTATGTTTTCGAGTTAGATTGGACTTACCATGGTGAACGCCGCACTGGCGAACGGATGGTGCTCGGCCGCGACCCTGTCGAATCCATCGTCACGACCGAAAGGACGCGTGAGTTTCAGCTCCTCAACGCAGTTAAGAGTGACATTCCGGTTCCTCCTCCATATTGGGAGGATGGTGCAGGAGCACATCTGGGGCGACCCTCGATCGTCTGTGGCTTCGTTGAAGGCGTGCAGAAGCCGCCGACGGGCACCAGCAATGTGACGGGCATTGGAGTACAGTTTGACGCGGAACATCGAGCTACACTCGGTCCGCAGTTCATAGATTATCTGGCCCGTATCCATACACTGGATGTCAAGGGGGCCGATCTATCATCCTTTGATATTCCGAGTGCAGGCACGACCGAGGACATCGATCGGCAGATAAATTGGTGGGCTCGGGTTTGGGAGGAAGATCGGCTTGAGGCCGTTCCGCTCATGAACCTCGCGGAACAATGGCTGAGGCGAAATCGCAAGCCGCTGGACTTTGTTTCTCTGGTACACGGTGACTATAGGACAGGAAACTTCCTTTTCAATCCGGTGAGTAAGCGCATTACTGCTATTCTCGATTGGGAATTAGGTTTCTTTGGAGACCGGCATTTCGATTTAGCGTGGGCAACATTGCCTTTGTTCTGCACACCCGATGAAACTGGCACCCAGCTGTGTTCTTCCTTCTACGCTCGCGATGATTTTTTAAGAAATTATGAGCGAGCTAGTGGAATGCCTATCGATGAGGAGCGATTTGAATATTACCGAATATTCGCGCACTGGCGCGCAATCGCTATGACCCTAGGCGCCGGACTTCGCGCTGCCGATGGATCAAAGACACATCAAGACGTCGTGCTGGCATGGTTCGGGGGTATTAGCTATCCGTTCTTGGAGTCATTACGACAAATTCTTGAAAATGTGCACTGTGTTTCGTCAGTGAATGGACAATTTGAAGATGAGTTAGTTAAAGATTGGATTTCCGCTCCCTAAAACATGAATGCTTGTAATATCGCGGTAAATTCGGTGAAGAGATATGAAAATGGCTGACATCAACACAGACGTATTAAATGCCTATATCCTCCCTGGTCGTGCCTCGGATGCGCGTGTGGGCCTCACGCAGGCGCAAGAGGGGGAGAGAATCGGACTTGGCGGGATTTTCTTGTCAGAACGCTGGGACACCAAAGAACTTGGATCTGTGATGGGGGCCCTGACGCAGGTCACCGACCGGGTTCAACTGGTCGCAGGAATCACGCATTTTGGAACCCGGCATCCTCTTGTACAAGCCGGTATGAGCGCGACGTTACAAACACTCAGCGGCGGTCGCTTTGTCTTAGGATTTGGGCGGTCATTTCCACCTCTTTTCCGTAAAATGGGCATACCTGTTCTCAATAATGCGGGAATGGCAGATCACGTCGGTATCCTTCGACAGCTCTGGGCCGGCAAGACGGTGTCCTATACTGGCCCTGCGGGAAATTTTCCTGAGATGCAACTTCCTCAGGCATGCGAGAATCCGCCTCCAGTCATTCTGGGAGGCGTCGGCCCCAAGACGCTCGCGCTGGCAGGTGCGCATTTCGACGGAGTGGTCCTGCATCCGTTTTTAACTACGGAAGGTGTCGCTCGTTCGATACGGATCGTCCGTGAGGCGGCGGAGCAGGCTGGACGTGATCCACATAAGATCACCGTCTATGCGATCGTGGTAACGGCGCCCGACACGCTATCCCCTGAAGAGCGCTCCAACGTTCTCGAGGCGCGTGCCGTGTCTTACTTCATGCATCATGAAATCGGTTTGCCCATTATCAAGATGAACGATTGGGATCAGGCGCCTATAGATCAAATTGTCGCGACAGGTCTAAATCGATTGGAGTTTGGCCATAGCGACGTCGCGGAATCGCGCCGGCTCCTTGCCGAGGCCGCCAGTTTGATCCCCTCGCACTGGTTCGCCAGCGGCGCCGCTATCGGAAATGTTGACCAGTGCGCAACCCGTCTCGGGGAGTATCTCGCCGCGGGCGCCGATCAGATCTTGCTCCACGGCACCACTCCCGACCAACAGGGGCCACTCGTGGCAGCATTTGGGTCGCTACGGCGACGCGCACGTAGCTGAAGACTCATTTGCGGATCTCGGAGGAAGGCTCCGGTATCAGATGGCGCTGATCTGCAACTAGGCTCGAAGGAGAAAAAGGATGTTGATCAAAACGGGGTATTTCGGGCTAGAGGTAACTAGCTTGGATGCGTGGGAGCGTTTTGCGGGATTGATCGGTCTTGGCGTCGAGCGGTCGAAGGACGGGCTGTTCTGCCGGATTGACGAGAAGGCCAGGCGCTTCCACTTTGTGGAAGGACCAACGGACGATATTGCTTGGATCGGTTGGGACGCCGGTAACCAGGAGCGCTTCGATCAGCTCCGCTCGCACCTCGAGAGCCTTGGTGTTGCCACGCGGGATGGCGACGAGGCCTCCGCCCGGCTACGGAGCGTAGACCGGTTTTTCTATTTCGTAGGGCCTGTCGGAGCCCGGCACGAGATCGCGCTGGGTCTGGAAGACGCGGGCTCTCCGTTCGTTTCGGACAAGGTTCCGCATGGTTTCGTGACGGGCGACCAGGGCATTGGTCACGTCGCCTTCAACTCGAACGACCACAAGGGCGACGAGAAGTTCATGCGCGAGGCGCTGTTCGCGCAGCTTTCCGATTATATCTACCAGCCAATGCCCGATGGCAGCACGATGCATGCCTCGTTCCTGCATACCGGCCCGCGCCATCATTCCATCGCCTTCGCCGAGGGGCTGGGAGGAGAGAGCAAACTCCATCATTTCGAGCTGGAGATGAGTAAGTTGGAGGATGTCGAGAGGGCGTATGAACGCGTGCAGGCCGCCGGCATCCCCATCGGACTGACGCTGGGCCAGCATTCGAACGACCGGATCGTATCCTTCTACGCGTACACGCCTTCCAAATTCATGATGGAAATAGGCTATGGCGGCGTCAGGATCGATGACGAGGACACCTGGGAGCCGGTGATCCACGACCGCATCAGCGAATGGGGCCATGAGTTCCAGGCCATCTGAATGTGCGAGGAGAAGGACGTGTTGCCCGGCTTGATGCAAAATGCTTCCCTAAATATCGCAGACATTTTGCGCTTTGCATCAGTGGCGCATGGTGGCCGGGAGATCGTGTCAAAAAATATCGATGAGCCGATATGGCGATATGATTATGCGCGGGCTTGGACACGCGCGGCGCAGGTGGCGCAGGCGCTGTCGCGGCTGGACGTGGCGCCTGGCGACCGGGTGAGTTCGCTGGCATGGAACACGCACCGGCATTTCGAGCTGTTCTTCGCGGTGCCGGGCATGGGCGCGGTCCTGCATACAGCCAATCCGCGGCTCCCCGACGAGCATCTCGTCTTCACCATTAACCATGCGGGCAGCAAGGTGCTGCTGCTCGATCGCAACATGGTCGAGATCGTCGATCGGATCCGGGACCGGCTGGAGACGGTCGAGCACTATGTCCTGCTGAGCGACGCCGATCGCACGATCGATGGTTGGGGCTGCTATGAGCGCCTGATGGCCAGCGAGGCCGGAGATTTTGACTGGCCCCGGCTCGACGAGAATGCGGGCGCGTTCCTGTGCTACACGTCGGGCACGACGGGCGATCCCAAGGGCGTGCTCTATTCGCACCGTTCGGTCGTGCTGCACGCTCTTGCGGCGGGCCTGAGCGGTGCCCTCAACTTCTCTGCCTTCGACGTGGTCATGCCGTGCCAGTCGCTCTATCATGCAACGGCTTGGGGCCTGCCCTTTGCCGGCGCGATCAATGGCGTGAAGTTCGTCTTTCCTGGCGACAGATTCGACGGCGCCAGCCTTCAGCAGCTCATTGTGGACGAAGGCGTCACATTCTCGGGCGGCGTGCCGACGATCTGGACCCTGTATCTCGATCATCTGGCGCGGACGGGAGAGACGCCGGGCGGCCTGCAGCGGGTGATCATCGGCGGTTCGGCCGTGCCGCGCGACATGGCGGTCACGTTCGACAGGCTCGGTGTCGTGGTGCAGCAGATCTGGGGGATGACCGAGACCAGTCCACTCGGCGTCGTCTCCACTCCCACGCCCGCGCTCGCCGCGCTCGGCAAAGACGAGGAGAATGAGGCAATCTGGACCCGCCAAGGCCGGATGATGTTCGGCATCGAAATGAAGATCGTCGATGAGGACGGGCGAGACCTACCGCATGATGGCGAGCAATCCGGCGCGTTGATGGTCCGCGGACCCTGGGTGCTAGACAGCTATTACCGCTCCGATGCACCCGCGATCAATGCCGATGGTTGGTTCGACACAGGGGACATCTCCACCATCGACCGGTTCGGTTTCATGCGGATCACGGACCGCAAGAAGGACGTGATCAAATCGGGCGGCGAATGGATCAGCTCGATCGATCTGGAGAATATCGCGGCGGGGTGTCCCGGTGTGAAGGTTGCCGCCGTGGCTGGGGTCCACCATCCCAAATGGGAAGAGCGTCCGATCCTGCTGGTCGAACCGCATGCAGGCAGCAATATGACCGGCGAAGACATGACGGCGTGGTTGGAACCGCGCATTGTCAAATGGTGGATGCCCGACCGCATCATCATCGACACTGTCCCGCTCACCGCCACCGGCAAGATCGACAAAAAAGCGATCCGCGACCGATATGGCCGCGTGCTTGCCGAGCCGGCCGCAAAGACCTGAGCAGCCGCGCCGCAGCTTTCACACGTGATCGAACAGGAGACGATAATGACCGATACCGTGGCGCCCGAAAGCCGGTTCGCCGATGCCGCCGATGGCCGCGTCCATTACCATAGCTGGGGCGACGGCCCGGCGATCATCCTGATCCACGGCGGCGGGCCGGGTGCCTATGGTTACAGCAATTATCGCAAGAATGTGAAGCCCCTCTCCCGTCGCAACCGGGTGATCGTGCTCGATCTCCCGGGCTATGGCCAGTCCGCGCCGCGCGCCCAGCCTGACGGGCTCATCGTGTCGCTCGCCAATGCCGTGCGCGATGTCATGGATCATGCCGGCATAGAGAGCGCGAGCCTCGTCGGTAACTCGCTGGGCGGCATGACCTCGCTGCGCTTCGCGCTCGACACGCCCGAACGGGTCGACATGTTGGTGCTGATGGGGCCTGGCGGCGGCTTACCGACCTTGTCGCCATTCCCAACCGAGGGGTTGCAGCGGATGCTCGACTTTTACGGCGAGGAAGGACCGACGCTCGAAAAGCTCGCGCGGGTCACCGACCTTTTGGTCTATGACCGTTCATCGATCACGCAGGATCTGCTGGAGGAACGCCTGAAGATCGCCTCGCTGCCCGAAACAGCCGCCAACCCGCCGCTGCGCACCTTGATGGCGCACCCCAATGACCATCTGTGGAACCAGGGCCTCGACAGGATCGCAAGCCCCACGCTCATCATCTGGGGTGCCGAGGATCGCGTCCTGCCGCTCGATGCCGGGTTCGTCCTGCGCAAGCTCATCCCCAATGCTGACATGCATATCTTCGCCAAATGCGGCCACTGGGCTCAATGGGAAAGGCCCGAGGAGTTCAATATACTGGTAGATGAGTTCGTAAATCGGCAATAGCTGATTTACGTTGATCACGCCCTAGCCGGCGTGATCAATCGCCATACAATGTATTTCCGATACATCAGTCCCATTTATATCATGTCGGTGAGCCGGTGATTGAGTTACGCCAGCTCCGCTATCTGATCGCGGCGGCCGAGGCCGGTAGCTTCAGCCGCGCGGCGCGCAGCCTGAACATCAAGCAGGCGACAATCAGCCGGCATATCCTCGAAACCGAGAAGCGTCTCGGGATGGTCCTTTTCGACCGCAAGACGCGCGGCGCGACGCTGACGGCGAATGGCCAGATTTACTTACGCACGGCCCAGCGCATCGTGAAGGAGTTCGGGGAGCTAAACGCCTGGGTCCACGCCACCAGGAACGGCCACGCTGGTAGGCTCGCAGTGGGCTTTTATACATCCTTCTCCGCCGGCAATCTTCGGGCGACGCTGAGCGAGTTCGATGAGCGCTATCCCGAAGTACGAGTCCGGGGATTCGAACGCGACCGGGACATGCTGCTGGCCGGGATAGAGAACGGCTTGCTCGACATCGCGATCCTAACCGGCGAGGCACCTTTTCGCGGATTGATGAGCCGCCCCTTTTGGAGCGAACGCATCTTGGTGGCGATGCCGGAGAGCCATCCGCTCGCCGCCCGAGAGCGTATTTATTGGAGCGATCTGACCGGCGAGCGCTTCCTGCTGACCGCGCGCGATCCCGGCCCGGAGACGCGCAACATGCTGCTGGGGAAGTTGGGCATGCCGGGCTACATGCCCGAAATCGACATGGACGATATCGGCCGCGATACGGTGCTTAGTACCCTCGCGCTCGGCGGGCGCATCTCGATCGTCGCGGAATCAGCACTCGGTATCCAGGTGCCGGGCGTCGTGTTTCGCGAGGTCCACGAGAACAACGGTTACATGCGGATCGGCTTCTCGGGCTATTGGCGCGAGCACAACGAAAATCCCGTCCTGCGCAGGTTCCTCGATTTCGTAGCCGCGCGCTATTCTCTGCCGCCCATGCCGGTGCGGCCGCTGTCATCCCTTAAGCCGAGAAAGGAACAGTTATGACCCAAGGCAAGAGCTTCATCATAGCGCTGGTCACGCTCATCATCGGATTCGGAGCGGTCTTCACTCTGCGTCCGGTAATCCGGCCTGCCAGCGCCCCGGCGGTGGTCGCCAGCCCGGCGTCCGCAGTGTCCGTATCAGTAGAGCCACGGGGCAAGTCCTATTTCGCGGCGCATCTTGAGGAAGCGCGGGGGATCGTCGCTGGGTGTCGGGATGGGTCGGTGCGCGGCGACGAATGCGCCAATGCCGAGCAAGCCGTTGTCGAGGCCGAAGGACGCGACCGGTTCAAGAAATTCATGGGTAATTGAGCGCGGGATCGCGTTTAACGACCCTGCGCGCGTTGCCGGCGGAAGCCGCGATCGGTGTCCATGAACCGCGCCAGCATCGGCGGGACCAGCTTCTCGGGCGCGACCGGCGAACCCCCGGTTTCCGCCGCGAGCGCGGCGGCGTAGGCGAGAAGATCGCGATGGACAGTGGCCGGCAACTCCACCGAGAGTTTCACCGGCCGATCGTCGGAGAGCGGCCCGAGCTTCAATTTCGTCATCGTGCAGCTCCGACAGGTTCGAGCACTAAATCGCGCGTCAGAACCACGCGCAGCGGATAGCCAGGCCGGATAGTGAGGGTCGGCGACACGTCGAGTTGTCGCCGCACGATCTGTTGGCCGGTTTGGTTGATGGTGTCTTGCGTGCCGCGGCGCAGCGCGCGGGTCAGATCGTCATCCTCGTCTGCGCCCATCTCTGCCCCGATCCCTAGGAGGGTGGAGATCGCGGCCGCCTTCAAGAGATTGCCCCAATGCTGGTTCACGCGATCCTGCAAGCCGGCATAGCCAGCCGCGTCGGCGCCGGGCTGGCGCTCGAGAACAATCGAGCGGCCGTCCGGCAGGATCAGCCGGTCCCACGCGAACAGCACGCGAGTCTGCCCCGCAGTGATCTGGCTGTCATACTCGCCGATCAAGCGAGCGCCTTGCGGAATGAGCAGGATGCGGCCGGTGATGCTGTCATAGACATTCTGCGTCACCTGGGCGGTGATCTGGCCGGGAAGGTCCGAACGGATGCCGGTGATGAGTGCGGCGGGAATGATGCTGCCGGCCTGGACGATGTTGGGTGAAGCCGGCGCCGTGAGCCGCTCGACACTCACGGTTTGCTGATTGGACGCCTGACCCATGAACGCCCTCTTGGCGGCCTGATCGCTTAGCGCGCCGGCGGGTTGCGCCGCGGCGGTCGCGGGTGGCGTCGGCGAACCGACCGACGCCACAGGCTGCGCGGGCGCTCCGGTCGCGCCCGCCGCGCCGCCGCCGAGGAAGACCGTGCTGGT
>FWWM01001577.1_pt1 | contig 68012 bp, 53 predicted proteins | sample 2228351 | NCBI WGS metagenome assembly FWWM01 (sample SAMEA103939774, study PRJEB20133) | metagenome
CTCTCCTCGGCAGTTAACGACGTGTTTAACCGTTGTGGACTGTCTGTGCAAAGGTACAATTTGAAAGCAACTCACAACCCGAAGAACTTTCTATACTATGGTCACTTTGTTGTGGACTGTCTGTGCAAAGGTACAATTTGAAAGCAACTCACAACGCAACAGGCTTAGTGGTGCATTGGTGCCTTTGTTGTGGACTGTCTGTGCAAAGGTACAATTTGAAAGCAACTCACAACTCTCCGTCGCTCCGAGATTTTCGCCGTGGCGTTGTGGACTGTCTGTGCAAAGGTACAATTTGAAAGCAACTCACAACAAACGTTGCATTTTAATTTGTTCGTTATGGTTGTGGACTGTCTGTGCAAAGGTACAATTTGAAAGCAACTCACAACCCGCGACGCCAACCCGTCGACACGCCAACGGTTGTGGACTGTCTGTGCAAAGGTACAATTTGAAAGCAACTCACAACTCAGGCCCGCGTTGTGAGGATGCCATGCTGTTGTGGACTGTTTGTGCAAAGGTACAATTTGAAAGCAACTCACAACGGATAATGTGAGAGCACCTTACATCGCAGATAATATCCATTTTCGCAGAGAGGTTTCAGTTCATCCTCAACCCATTGTCTGATAGACGGTTCATATTGTTGTGGATAGAGCAAGTGGACGTTAGGGCCGGCGTCTAGGGTGAAATAGACGGGTAGGTGTGAGTTTTTTCGGAAGGTGTGGACGCGGTGGAGGATTTCGACGGTGTTGGGCTGAAGGAGGAGGTAAGGTGGCTGGCTGCACATCATGAGGGCGTGAAGTGCGAGGGCTTCTGCTTCGGCGATTTGGCCGAAGGTTTCCAAGTCGCCAGAGCGGAGGGCCTCCAGGAGTTGCACGGTATGGGTTCTGGCTTGGGCGTATCGGGTTTCGGCGAAGGGATTGCCTTCCATCAGGGCATGGCCTGCTCGGCTGCTGACGGCCTTTTCGGCGGCGCTCACCACGAGGATGTCGTCGCGGAAGGTCTTGAACACGGGGTGGAGGAGGTGTTCCAGCGGCACAGCGCACTCATCAGAGGAGGCGGGCAAAGCGGTGGTGAGACCCCACAGGGCGGCATACGGATAGACGGAGCGGCAGGCGCTACCACTGCCCAAGCGGGCCACGTAGGAGGCCTTGCGGCGGAAGGCCTCTTCATTGGACAGGGTACCGAAGAAGCGCTGCTCCAGCGCACACAGGCACGAGGCCAGGGCCGACATGCTGGAGGCAGAGGAGGCGATACCTGTAGAGTGCGGGAAAGAATTTGAACTGCGAATGATCATCCGCAGCTGGCGCAGGAAAGGGAAGATGGGTGTTACGCTTTCTAAAAAAGCGGCGATTTTCTTCTGGAAAGCCTCGTTGGGCCTGTCTTCGAAGAAGAAGGCCAGGTCAATGGCTGTATCGGGACGTTCCTTGAGCGCGTAGGCCACGGCCATATCGGTGTATGCCTCGGTGAGGGTCAGGCTGATAGAAGGGTTGCGCGGCAGTTGTACGCCGTGCTTGCCCCAATACTTGACGATAGCGATGTTACTATAGCTTCTCTGGGCGATTTCGCCGGGTTCAGGCGGTTGGGAGGAGTCCAACACCAAGCGCGGATTTTCGTAAGTAGCCATGACTCAAGCCTTGTAATTTGCGATAGGCAAAGATGCCATGCTGGGGCTGAGTACGGGCCACAGCCCTGCAAAAAAAGCGTTTCAGGCGACAAGGGTTAGGGTTGACAGCGTTCAGTCGTTTCGCACGGGCAAGAAGGCGTATTCGCGCCCATAGCGGAGCATCTGCTGGACGAAGTCGGTCTCTATCTCCACTCGCACATCGGTGATGTTGCCTTCCTTGTCCCGGATGGGCACCAAGCGGGGCTGCACGAAGCCAGAGTAGGGCTTGGTAGGCAGGCTGGCGTAGCGGTCGCGCACCTGTTGCACCAAGGCTGGATTTACGCGGATACCGTAGGTCTCCACCAATTGACGCGCAGCCCGGAAGTCGCCCTCCGACTTGATGCGCTGCACTTCGGCGAGCAGTTGCCCAAAAAGTTCGCGCACGCGGGCGTAGTTGCGTATGTCTATGTAGGTCTTTTCGTTGCGCGTTACCATGACTACGGCGCTATCGGCGCGGGCGCGCTCCAGCACCCAGGAGGAGACCAAGTGGCGATTGCGCATGTGGTCCTGCTCCAATTTTTGGCCCGGCACAATGCGGCGCAATTGCTGCAGCAGGCCGTTGCGCAAGTATTGGTCGTAGCCAGCTTTGTAGGCCAGTGTGTCGGGCAGTATGCCCCACTGCACCAGTTGAGGGTCGGGCAAGAAATAGAGGGCCACCAAGTCGGCGCGCGCCTCTTCGAGGGTACTGGCGTAATGTTTGAGGGTAGCGCTGGGCTGAGGCACACCGGGCTTTAGTTGGCCGCTGGCATGGCCGATGACCTCGTGTAGGGCGGTATGTATCTTACCCACCACCTCTCCGTAGCGCTGGGCTAGGGCGATTTCCACTTCGTCGTGCGCAAACTCTGCCGTGGCAGCCGCACCGCCCGAGCGCGCGTAGGCATTCTCGATGTTGCTCAGGCTGATGGACTTGGAGCCGTGCTCCGCCCTTATCCAGTCGGAATTGGGCAAGTTGATGCCAATGGGTGTGGAGGGCGCGCAATCGCCTCCTTCCATGGCTACGTTAATAACGCGATAGGATATGCCCTTGGCCTCTTTCTTTTTGTAGGCCGGCGCTATAGGGCTGTTATCTTCAAAATACTGGGTATTCTGACTGATGATGGCCATTTTTCGGGTAGCCTCGGGGTCATTGTATTGCACTACAGCTTCCCAATCAGCCTTATAGCCTTTAGGGTCGTGATAGACTTCTATAAAACCATTGATAAAATCTACAGCACTGGCAGTGTCTTGTACCCAGGCGATGTTGTATTCGTCGAATTTGCGCAAGTCTCCCGTTCGATAGTATTCTATGAGCAGTCGGACGACCTTTTTCTGTTGTTCGTTTTCAGCGTAAGGGATGGCTTTTTCTATATTTTCTATAATCTTGTCTATTGCAGGCCCGTACATGCCATCGCCTGCGCGCCAGATGCGCTCATAAGGCTTGCCGCCCTTGACACCGATGAGTTTGGAGTTCAGGCCTACCATAGGAGGCTTGGGGCCGGCAGCGCGGAGCTGTTCCTGATAGAAGCGGTCTACCTCGTCCGCAGTGATGTTCTCATAGAAATGCACAGCAGAAGTAAGCACTACGTCCACTCCGGCCTCTTTATTGGTGCGCTTAGGCAAGAAGTCGGGGTCGAACAGCACGCGGGAAAGGGTATCCAACAAGGCCGCTGGTGGCAGTGGCAAGGCCGTGGAGTCGGCACCACGAACCAATTGGGCGAAGTATTCCTGCGAGAACTCGGGCTGGATTTTCACTTCATTGTAGTGATGGTGGATGCCATTACTAAACCACACGCGCTTAGCATAAGTCTCAAAGGCCTTCCACTCGGCTGAGGAGCGGTCGCCCTTCCAGGTGTTGAAAATGGCTTCTAAGGTTTTCCGCACCGTCAGATTATACTTGCAGTGCTGGTCGTAGATGATATCGCGCCCGGCTAAGGCGGCTTCGCTGAGGTAATAGATAAAGATCTTCTGTCGCAATTCCAGTTCATCCCATCCGGGCAAGTCGTAGCGCAGGATTTGGAGGTCAGCGAAGGTGTCCAGGATAACGCGATTTTCCGCAGTGTCATCGGTAGTGGGAGGTTGGGAGGGTTGCTGGCAGGAGATGAAGGCCATCAAGACTACCAAGAGCAGTGAACGAGTAAAAGTCTGCATAAGCGAGGGATAAATGTGAGATAAAAAGGTACCTGTCTGAGTCTGCGGCGCACTTGACGCCATCAGCGGTATCGGTTTTTGATTTTCAGGCAGCAAAAATGGGCCATAAATACGAAAACCCCGCGAGTATTTTCACACACTCACAGGGTTGGGGCAGTGACCCGTACGGGAATCGAACCCGTGTTTCATCCGTGAAAGGGACGTGTCCTAACCGCTAGACGAACGGGCCATTTTCAGGCATTCTCCCTTTTTGGAAAAAGCGGTGCAAAGGTAAGGGTGCCTTTTTGAGACTTCCAAAGGTCTTTCAAATTTTCCCGAAAAAAATTTGGAGAGAGATGCGCTACAGGCCGTAGCGCTCCAGCAAGCGCCGGACGCGCTGCTGCACGTCGGGGTCTGGTTCGAGTTCGGGAGCGTGATGTGGCTTCTTTCGGGCGTCAATGACGAGCGGCCCTCGGCATCCCCAGTGCTTGTATTCAGTGAAGGCGCCCACGCCGTAGGTGTCGTGGCTAGGATTGGCACGAGTAAAAGTTACCCAGAGGAAGTTGTTGAGCGCAGCGGCCGCAAAGGCGCTGTCATCGGTAAGCACGATGAGGGCGATATGCTCCAAGGCTAGCGGCTCCAGATGGCGGCACAGTTCTTCTGCTTGGCGGCGCGCCGTCGTTTCCACTTCAAACTTGGGCGCCTCGATGGCGAGCACTCCAGGCAAGCAGAAAGCAGGGCGTTGAAAACCAGCAGGCAAAGAAAAGTGTTCTGGCAATTCGGTCTTTAGCTGACGGCGCTTGTCGCCTCTGCAGGCAACGACTAATTTGGAGCCGGCATTCCAGCCTGTGCCCGAATAGTCCAAGGTGTCTATAGTCGTTCGGGTATAAAAATGCAGGTCGCGCGTCCAGTCCACGCGTTCGAGCACGTGCTGGAAGAAGTGCGCAATGTTGTGCGTATCTAAGCGAGGGTCGTCATCTGCCGCTGCGATGAAGAGAAACTTAGCTAAAGACGTCTGCCCTGAGCCGAGGATTCGGTTGGCAATAGTAAGGATTTCCTCGGGCACACGCTCGCGGAAGGGCATGTAGCGCTCGTAGCCGATGGCGAGCAGGAGCGGATGCACCCCGGCAGCGTCCACGGCGTGCAATTCTTTCAACCCTGGGAATTCTTGCGGCGTGAGCGGGGCCACTAGCTCATGGATGAGCCAGCCAAAGCTGCTGTCCTCCTGCGGGGGGCGCCCCACAACCGTAAAATGCCAGAGCGGATCCTTGCGGTAATAGACGCGGTGCACGCGCATGACCGGGAAGTCATGTGTGAGCGAATAATAGCCCAAGTGGTCGCCGAAAGGTCCTTCGGGTTTCTTGACGCCCTTGACTATCTCGCCCGTGATGACGAAGTCAGCATCGCTGCTCAGCAAGTAGCCATCGCGGCGCACATAGCGGAAGCGGCGCCCGCCGAGCATGCCGGCGAAGGTCAGCTCGCTCAAGCCCTCAGGCAATGGCATAATAGCTGCAAACGCATGGCTGGGCGGCCCTCCTACAAAGATGCTGCAGCGGAAAGGCTCCGGGCGCTCGTTGTACTTGGTGTGATGCACTCCGATGCCTCGGTGCAATTGGTAGTGCATGCCCACTTCCTCATCTGGCACATACTCATTGCCAGACAGCTGTATGCGATACATTCCGAGGTTAGAATGCAACAGTCCAGGCATGTCGGGGTCTTCGGTAAACACCTGTGGCAGGGTGATGAAGGCACCGCCATCCATGGGCCAGCTCTTGATTTGAGGCAGCAAGCTCACCTTCGTCGTGCCGTAAAGAATGGGAGCGGGCAGGAGGCTGCGCATGGGCAGGGCCGACAGGGCTGTGAAGGGCGCTGAGGCGTAGCGTAAAGGCGCCTTTAGCAGGGCCGCTGGGTCTTTTTTCAGCTCAATGACCCGCTTCACACGCTCCAGGGGGTGGCGAAAGAGAAATGCCGTGCGTTCAAAGGTACCGTATAGGTTGCTTACTGCCTGAAATGGGCTGCCCTTGACGCGCTCATACAAGATAGCTGGCCCTTTACGGTCAAAAATCTGGCGATGGATTTCGGTCATCTCCAAATGAGGATCTACCTCCTCTCGTATGCGTAGCAACATGCCATGGCGCTCTAGGTCGCGCACAGCCTCGCGCAAGCTCGAATAACTCATGTTAACACAGCGCGCCGGAGAAAAGACGCACTGCCAAAACACCCTCTTAGGGCGCAAGGTTGGAAAAGTCGCGGCTTTTTACTCTCTGATGTGCGCTAAACGCACGTTCTGATACTGCGGGTCGAGCAACAAAGTCCGCATGTTCTTGATGCTTTCGCGCGGCCCCATGTCTATGGCCATGTTGATGAGCCAATCGGGCAAATTCCCACCAGGATTGGAGTAGAGGTAATATTCAACGGCCAACACCCCGGGCGTTGTGGGTGTAATGACCCATTTAGAGTGGGCCTTTCGGATACGCACCACACCATCCTTCACAGGTAACATGTCTGGCGCAGCCTTGCTGGCAGAGACAATAGTGCGTGTATGAGGGTCTTGCTGGAGGTAAGAGTGCATAATAAGGTCGCGGTCGCTCAAAGGCCACGGAAAGTCTATGCGAACGTAGTAGTACATCTCCGTCTCTGAGACGCGCTTTACCAAACGGGACTCCACCACCCGGTAGCTCCACTTGGTATAATTGGGCACATCATCAAACAGTTGCGCTAGCCCAGGCAATGAGGCGCGGACAGTAGTTGCCAGCTTGAGCTCATGCACGTCCTGCGTTTGGCGGTAATACACTTTGATGCCGTCCTTTTGGCCTTTGAACACCCACTCTTTTTCGGGTGTCTGCTTTTGGGCATTTGAAGAAAGGGCAAGGGACACGGCTGCAAGCAGCAGCACCTTGCGGAGGGCAGAAAGCAGTCTCATAGTGTTATTTGTTGCGTTGTGTGCAATAGGGCAAAAACCAGGCTAATATCACCCTATAGTACACTCCCCTGGGCTAAAGTTACCGGCGGATGCCCGTCAAACTGGAGCCGCGCCAAGGTGCTATAGATGCCTTCCTCGCGGGCGGAGAGTTCTTCGTGTGTGCCTTGCTCAACGACTTGCCCTCCATCGAGCACGTAGATGAGGTCTGCGGCGCGCACTGTAGCCAAGCGGTGAGCGATGATGAGGCTGGTACGGCCCTCCATAAGGTTATCCAACGCCTCCTGAACGACGCGCTCACTTTCAGCGTCGAGGGAGGAGGTGGCCTCATCGAGCAACAAAATAGCCGGGTCGCGCAGAATAGCACGGGCAATAGCAATGCGCTGGCGCTGTCCGCCAGAAAGCCGAATACCGCGCTCGCCCACTATAGTATCAAAACCATGAGGGAACTGCTGGATGAATTCCAGCGCGTTGGCCTTTCGCGCAGCTTCCATCACCTCTTCCTCGCTGGCGTCGGGGCGCCCGTAGAGAATGTTTTCCCGGATGGTGCCGCCGAAAAGGATGACCTCCTGAGGCACTATGGCAAAATTGCTGCGGTAAGAGGTGAGGTCATAATCGTAGATACTCACACCACCCACGCGAATATCGCCCCGCTGCGGGCGGTGGAACTGGAGCAACAGCTGCATAATGGTGCTCTTTCCGGCACCGCTCTGCCCCACCAAAGCGACCTTTTGGCCGGTCGGAATGGCCAGGGTTACTCCTTTGAGCACCTCCACATCTGGGCGTGTAGGATATGCGAAATGCACATCGAGAAATTCCACGTCGCCATTCAGGCGACGGGCCTGCCGGTTGGTCTGCGGGCGCTCCTCGGCTTCCGCAGGCATGCGCAAGATCTCCCGCACACGCTCCGTAGCACCTAACGCTCCCACCAGTTCAGTATAAAAATTGCCTAATCCCGCAATAGCGCCTCCTATCACTGCCGTATAAGTAACGAAGGCTATCAGTTCGCCTGCGGTCATTTGCTTCGTCTGCACCAGGTACATCCCGAAACCTAAGACAAAAAACAGGGCACCGAAAAGCATAGTGATAATAAACACGGCAAAAAGCGCCCGCCCCGAAGCGTAACGCATCGAAACATTCACTACCCTGTCGTTGGCCCAAGCGTAGCGCCGGCGCTCAAACAGCTCATTGGTAAATGCTTTCACCGCGTGAATACTCTGGAGCGTCTCGTCTAGGATGGTATTGGCTTCACCCAAGGCGTCTTGCCGTTGCTTAGACAACTTCCGCACCCAACGGCCAAAGATGAGCGCGCCAATAACGATGATGGGAAATGAGGCCAACATTACCCCTGCCAATCGAGGCGACATCCAAGTGAGAAGAGCAACACCGCCCACCAAAATGAGCACCTGCCGAAAAAACTCGGCCAATACAAAATACAGCAGGTTATAGAGCCGCTCAATGTCATTCGTCAGCCGACTAACTAGCTCACCCACGCGATTTTTCTCAAAAAAAACTATCGGTAGCGAAATGAGTCTGTCGTATAAGGCTCGGCGCACATCAGCTGTGCCCCGCTCGCTCACCACCGCAAAAAACCTCACCCGCAGGTACGAGATAACTCCTTGAAATATAAGGATGGCCACCAACCACAGCCCAATGCGCATTAGGTCAAGCTCTACCACCACTCCCTGGGCCACATCAAGCATTTTCCCAATGAGATAAGGAAAAAGCATGAAAATGCCACTGGAAAGAAACAGCAAAACCAAACCACCAAAGAAGTGGAACCGATAAGGACGGACGAATTGGAACAGGTAAAGTGCTTCGCGCAACGACTCCCGCGACAAGCGCGGCCGGGCATTACTTGAATTCATGGATGCAAAGTTGCAGCAATAAACCGCGCCCAAAGTGAAATGTTTTAGCGCCCCTCTGGAAGTTTCGCACTTACTTTGCCGCAGTAAATCATTCTTTTTTTCACATGAACACACGCCTGCTCGCCCCTATAGTTGCCTTCGTTATTTGGAGCATTATCTGCTGGCGCTGGTATGTCTGCGACATCAAACAGCACTGCAATGGCGCAAAGAAACCCTCCCTAAGCGGACAGGCCGTACCTTATGCCGTAGATGAGTTGGTCAAAGAAAATGTGGAGACCTCGCCTCCCGCTGTAGCGCCACTGCCCCAACCACCTACACCCACTCAAACAGAAGAACCTGCGGACTTAGGACAGGTTTCTTTTAGCCAACAACCCGACCTAGTACTCATTCATTTCCCCTACAACTCTACTCGACAACAAGATGCCGACGCCGCAGACGCCTATCTGAGCCAATTGGCTGCCTATCTCAACGCCACTCATCAAAAGGTGATTATCACAGGCCACACCGACAATGTAGGCGACACCAAGAGCAACCTCCAACTTGGCCTAAAACGCGCTGAAGGTATCAAGAAAATACTCATCAGTAAGGGCGTACCCCCAGAGCACATCTCCTGTAAGTCTAAAGGTGAAAAAGAACCCATTGCTACCAACGACAACCCGCGCGGCCGCTACAAGAACCGACGCGTCGAAATCCGCATTATTCCCTGATTTTCTAACCATAAGGTCTTCAAACCGCTCATTTGCGCATGTTTCTCCTGCTACTATTCTTTCAAAGATCCGGCAATGCTTTTGCCACCCACACCTTTGAAATCCTCTTCATGCTCTTAGTGGCTGGTTTTATCGGCCTGTGGCTGGGCTGGCTATTATGGAGTCGTTACCGACAAAAAGCAGAGCAATTGCAAGTAGAAAACGGCAGCCTCTCCGCTACGGTGCAAGCCCTGCGCCAGGAGATGGAAGACCTCAAAGCGCGATATGCCACTCTGGAGTCTGACCGCAGTACTCTGGAAACACGCGTCCAGAGCCTTTCACTGGAAAATGACAATCTTCGAGGTACTCTGGTCGCTCTGGAACGCTACACAGAAGGCCTGAAGGCACAATCTCGCCACATGGCAGCCGAACTAGGCATGAGTCTGCCCCCAGACACCGCAGAAGAAGACGTACCCCTGGAAGTGGCGCCCTCCGAGGCAGTTGCCTCGGCCACAGAAGAAGGCGAGCCCGACAGCGGTAACGCTTCTACCGGCGCCCAGGCTGATATGGCCCAGACTGCTCCCTCTTTTGGCAGTGAGCGCGGTCTGCCCCTGGACGCCGCACCCACACCCGAACAGGAAGACCCCGCCCTCCAACCTTCCGACGTGCGCAGCTCGCGAGGAGAAGCGCAGCCAAGCCCCACACCGCCTCCATCAGCCTCTACACCTTCTATCGAAGGTGTGCGATTTATCGAGCCAGTTCCGCGAGGAACCATAATCCCTATAGACGCGCTGCCCGACCCACCCCAACTCCCAGAGATGCCCCCATCTACCGAACCCGCTCCTGATGAAGTGGCGGAAGAGCCGGAAGCTCCGCACATCCTGGCAGTGGGCGGCCCCCATGATGACCTCAAAGTCATCGAAGGCATTGGGCCTAAAATTGAGCAATTGCTCTTTGCTAAAGGCATCACTACTTACGGTCAATTGGCAGCAACCTCCGTGCAGCAACTGAAAGACCTCTTGGTTGAGGCTGGGCCGCGATATGCCATGCACGACCCCGGCACTTGGTCTGCTCAGGCTCTGTTGGCAGCCAATGGTGAATGGGAAAACCTGAAAGCATATCAGGAGTTTCTCCACGGCGGTAAACGACCAGACAAGGACAAAGGCTAACGTTGAGAAGCAAACTTACCGGATTACTACTTCTCGGACACACGCTTCGCCCATTTCCTCATTGATAAGTTTGCGGATCTTGTCTCGCGCAAGAGACAGCTCTTGTCGAAGTGGCGCCGAAATTACCCTCACGCAAAGCACCCCTTGCCGCAAAGACACCTCCGTGGTGTAAGTGCTGATAGCCTCGCCCATGAGCCTGTCCCACACCGCGCACACCTGTTTTTCTCTCATAGGCTCGTCCAACCTATTCTCACGAAGCATGGCTGCAATAGCTTCCTTTAGTGTCAGATCGTTTCGCTTTTTCATAGGCCGGTAGTTTTGCGACAAGTGATAGCAAAGGTAGTCTTACTATGTCCTTTTGGCCAACAGCGGTTGTGCGGTTATGCTCAGCTTGACCAGTTCCTTTGCAAGTGAAAGCACGACCTTTGCTGCACTATGCTACCGCTCTTCTTCGCACGGCGCTATCTCTTTGCCAAGGGCACCAGCAACGCCATCCATATCATCTCTGGCATCTCCGTGGCGGGTATCGCCATTGGCACCGCCGCTCTCATACTGGTGCTGTCGGTCTTCAATGGTTTCGAAGACTTGCTCTCAGGGCTGTTCGGCTACTTCAACCCCGAGATAAAGGTAACTCCGGCCAGAGGCAAAACCTTTGAGGTGGACAGCACCTTGCTCGTCCGCTTGCGCCAAACCCCAGGGGTAGCGTTGGTCAGTGAGACCTTAGAGGAAATCGCCTTTTTTGAATACGAAGGCTCGCAAGACTTTGGCATCCTGAAGGGTGCGGACGATTACTACGCCCGAATCAATGACATTGACAAAACCGTAATTGACGGCCGCTATCTCCTCCGCGATGCCGACGCCTACTACGCTGTGGTGGGCGCCGGCATGAGCCACAAACTGAAGCTGCGCGCGGGCAGTGCCATGGCACCGCTGCGCGTGTACATGCCGCAGCAACAGTCTGGCCCTATAAATCAGCCCTTCAAGGTGCGATATGCTTACCCAGTGGGCATATTCTCCATCCAACAGGAGTTTGACAATCAGTATATTCTGGCTGACTTAGAATGGGTCAGGGAACTCCTCGAAACGGATGAGGGCACCGTCTCTGCCCTCGAAATCCGATGCCAACCCGGCGCATCGGTAGCTGCCGTCAAGCAAGCATTAGGCCAAGTGTTGGGCGAAGGCTTCGTCTTGCGCGACCGCTACGAACAGAACGAGGCCTTCTTCAAGGTCATGCGCTTGGAAAAATGGATAGGCTTTGCCATCCTGACGCTGATGCTGGTCTTGATGGCTTTTAATATGGTAGGGGCGTTGTGGATGCTCGTCTTAGACAAGCAGCGCGACATTGCCACACTGCGTACTGTGGGCGCCGACGACAACCTCATCCGGAGCATCTTCATAGCAGAAGGGCTGTTACTCACATCCGTAGGTATGCTCATCGGTATCGCACTCGCCATTGGCCTATACTGGGCGCAAAAAGAATGGGAACTCATCTCCATTCCCGAAGGCTTTCTGGTGAGCAGTTACCCGATTGCCATGCGCATTGGCGACTTTCTGCCCACTATGACCACGGTGCTGGCCATCGGCTGGCTGGCTTCCTTAGCCCCTGCAGCTAGGGCAGTGCGCGTTCCGGCCTATTGGCGCGAAGAATGAAAAGCACGTACGCCAGATTAGAAAACAAGCATCTGCTTGGCCACCCGCACTCCCTCAACGCTGTACAATTCGATAAAGTGCAACCCAGAAAGTCCGGCAAGAAGCGACAGTATTTCTGCTGCGAGAATTCATTTGAGATTTTCCGAAAGAAAAGCGCTTTTTTCGCCTACGTGTAAAGGCAAAAACACAAGAACCTTGAAATGACTCGCCCCGTCTCTGTCCTGTTACTCCTGAGCAGCCTCTGGCCTTTTGTCTCAACAGCCCAACCGTCCGAGGTCAACCCTAACCCCGTCCTGGTGGGTGCACGAGTGCACCGTGGGTTTATCATTCCACACTCGCGCGAACTGATTGACGTATCGAGGACAAAGCCGCGCGGGGTAGAGATCAATATGCAGTGGGTAGAGTCGCGCCCGGAGCGCACCGAACTCACCGGCGTGGTGGCCAAACGCGGTTTTGTCTTGTATTACTTCAACTACGACAACCCCGAGGTGCTAGGGCAAAGCGCGGCTTTGGCTGCCTATGTAGAGCCGATGTTTCGCGCTGAGAGGCGTCTGTACGGCTCCCTACAGACTGGATTGGGCGTGGCCTACGTGAGCAAGGTGTACGACGCGGAGCACAACCCCACTAACCTATTCTTCAGCTCGCATGTGAACCTGCTGGCGATGCTTAACTTGCACCTGCACTACCGCTTTGCACCGCGCTGGGAAATTTCGACCTCCATCCACTACAACCACATTTCCAACGGAGGCATGAGCCTGCCCAATAAGGGCATGAACTTCCCCACTTGGAGCGCCGGCATGGCCTACGCCGTCAAGCCAGGCATAGTACAGCGCGCCCCGCGTTCAGGGCTGTGGAAAGAAAAGCCGCGCCACTTCATTTGGGTACATGCCGCGGGGTCGGCCAAGACCGTGCTGGCCGATGGCTCCTTCGCCCACGGGCGCGTGCGATGGCTTTGGGGCGTCATGGCAATGGCTGGACGCCGCATCGGGCGGCTAAGCGCCCTCTCCGCCGGCACCGAATGGATCCACGACGGCTGGAAACGCGCCCGCCTGGACTTGCAGAATGACACCCGCAGCGCCTGGCTGGGAGATTTGCTCGTAGGCCACGAGCTGATAGCTGGGCGCTTGCGTTTCAATATACACATGGGCACCTATATCTTTCATCAAGCGCGCGAAACTGACCTGCTCTACCAGCGCTATGGCCTCTTCTACACCGCAGGCAAGCACCTGCTTATCGGTAGCACCCTAAAAGCTCACCGCCACGTGGCTGATGTATTCGATGTGCGCATTGGCTGGCTCTTTCAAATGCGCCATAACCGGCGGTAACAAACGGGCCGCATTCCGATACCTTTGCGTCGTAATAAATCGAACTCTCTGAAAGAATTCAGTACGCCCATGAGTCCTGCACATTCCTCCGTCCTGTCAAAACGCGTCCTGACCTTGGCCGAGTCCGAGACCCTGAAGATGGCCCGCATGGCCCGCGAATTGCGCGCCCAAGGTTACGATGTCATTAGCCTCAGCCTCGGCGAACCAGACTTCGACACACCCGAACACATCAAAGAAGCCGCATACCAAGCCCTCCAAGAAGGCTATACCAAATACACGCCCGTTCCCGGCTTGCCCGAACTGACCAAAGCCATCAGCGAAAAATTCAGGCGCGACAACCATTTGGACTACAAACCCGAGCAAATCGTGGTCAGCAACGGCGCCAAGCAGTCCATCTATAACATCTGCCAGGCACTCCTCGACCCAGGCGATGAGGTTATCGTTTTTGCGCCTTATTGGGTATCTTACTGGGAGATTATCAAGCTCTCTGGCGGCACACCAGTGCCCATATATGCCGGTGTAGAGCGCGAGTTCAAACCCGCGCCAGAACAATTGGAGGCTGCCATCACGCTGCGTACCAAGTTCGTCCTCTTCTCTTCGCCTTGCAACCCCACCGGTGCGGTCTTCAGCCGCCAGGAGCTGGGAGCCTACGCAGAGGTCCTCGCACGCCACGAACACGTCTATGTGGTCAGCGATGAAATCTACGAGTACATCAACTTCACCGAAGAGCACGTCAGCATCGGCAGCTTGCCCTCGATGCGCGAGCGCACCATCACGGTCAATGGCTTTGCCAAAGGTTTTGCGATGACGGGCTGGCGCCTAGGCTATATGGGGGCGCCCAAGTTCATTGCCGATGCCTGCACCAAGATACAAGGGCAAGTAACGAGCGGCGCAGCAGCCTTCAGCCAAAAAGCTGGCGCCCTGGCATTACTCGGCGACCTCTCCCCTACCCGAGCCATGCGCGAGACCTTCCGCCAACGCCGCGACCTAGTGCTCTCGCTGCTGGCCGACATCCCGGGCATCCGCGCTAACTATCCCGAGGGCGCCTTCTACGTCTTCCCCGACATTAGCGACTTCTTCGGCAAGACAGATGGCGAAATCACCATCCAAAACGCCGACGATTTCTGCGACTTCATCATGAACAAGGCCTATGTGGGCCTGGTATCTGGCGCCGCCTTCGGCGACCCTAACTGCTTCCGCCTTAGCTACGCCGCTTCCGAAGCGCAACTGCACGAGGCCATACAGCGCATGAAAAGTGCCTTACAGCAATTGCATTGAGCCGCTTGGGCTACAAAGTGCAATCCTACTTGTGGTTACGGTCCTCCAGTTGGTGGCTTGGTTAGGGCTGTATCTCCGACTGGCCTGGTGGCGCGCACCTCAGTGTAATGACACCTTGAAAACATGGCCGCCCTTGTCGGTCATCGTGTGTGCGCGCAATGAAGCGGACAATCTGCGCCGCTATCTGCCTGAGGTGCTCGAGCAGGACTACCCAGACTACGAGGTGTTGGTAGTGGACGATGACTCCTCAGACGCCACGCCTCAGCTGTTGGGCACACTACGAGCCTATTACCCGCACCTGCGAACGCTCCGAATAAGCCCAAAGACAACAGCAGGTAAAAAAGCTGCCCTGAGCCAGGGCATCGCCGCTGCACGCCACGAGTGGTTGGTATTCACCGATGCGGATTGCTGGCCCGCCTCGAGGCAATGGCTGCGGCACTTGGCATGTGCCATGCAACCTGCCCAAAGTACTCCCCCCGAAATAGTATTGGGTTACAGCCCACTGTTGGCCGGCCGCAAACTGCAGCAGCGCCTCGCCCGCTTCGAGGCGGCTCACACAGCATTGCAATACGGAGCAATGGCCTTGGCCGGCATGCCCTACATGGGCGTAGGGCGCAACTTAGCATGGAAAAAAAGCCTCTTTACCCAAGTAGGCGGTTTCTGCGCACATGCAGACTTAGCTTCAGGCGACGACGACCTGCTGGTCAATGCCGCAGCAAATTGCTACAACACAACCCTGTGTTGGCACCCTGATGCCTTTGTGTATTCGGATGCGCCGTGCGGCTGGCGAGCTTGGTTTCGGCAAAAACAGCGGCACCTGAGCGCCGGAGTGCGATACCATCCTATTCATCAGTTCATTCTAGCAGCCTTGGCGGGCAGCCATGCGCTACACTATGTCCTGCTACTGCCTACCGCCCTAGACGGCGGCGCCATGTTGGCCTTGGGCTGTTGGGCCATTCGCCTTAGCATTGCCTGGAGCGTATATGCCCTCGTGGCCAAACGCTTGCGCACGCACGACCTGTTGCGCGCATTCCCTCTCCTCGATGTGCTTTGCGGGCTTTATTTTGCTTTTTTCGTCCCTTTTGCCTTGGTTTTGCGCCACCCATCGCGGTGGAAATAGCAGTGCCCATCTGTTCCGCTCTTGCCGCGCCCTCTGTTACAGAAAAAAGCCGAGGCAAAGTGCCTACTGTGCAGGAGTGTTTACCTACTTTTGCCATTGCATTGGCGCTTAAAACAATCGGAGGAACCCAGTTCTCCCTGTACTAAAAATTGAAAATCAGTTTGTCATGAAATATAGGGTTGACAAGCAAGACCAGTATGTGGTGTTTACACTCGAAGAGGAAAACCTAGACTCACTCATCGCACCAAAGTTGAAGAGTGAGCTGATTATCCTCGCGCAAGAAGGTATTCGCAACTTGGTTTTAGATCTCTCAAAAGTGGCATTTGTGGACTCGAGCGGGCTAAGCGCTATTCTGACGGGTAATCGCCTATGGAAAACGCAAGGCGCTTTTGTCGTGGCGGGGCCGCTGCATTCATCGGTGAAAAAACTCATCGAGATTTCACGTTTAGATACCGTACTGCTGCTCACTCCGACACTTAGTGAGGCCATTGACTACGTGCTAATGGAAGAGCTGGAGCGTGAAATGAGGGCAGAGTAAGATGCCTTCCGCTGCCCTGCTTCATGAACGCCACACTTTACCTCACGCTGCCCTTTGCAGTAGTTTGGCTATAGTGCAGGTTATGGGTAGCCTAACAAGTGCACGACCGCGGCCGCGGAGATAGTCTGAACAAGAAAGAGTGCCCTTCCTCCCCGTCCCATCACTAAAGCTTTTATAGCAAGCGTTTCCATGCGCACACACCGGGTTTTCCTGCAAGAAATTATTGACGAGCGAAAGAACCTATACCCCTTGGCGCCCAGGGAACTGGACGAATTGCTGGCCAAAGGGTGGCGCCTATTAGGCTTTGGTATTGTTCGGCACAACTACGGTATCAACAACGACGAATTGTGCCTCACCATCCCCCTTCGTATTCGGATAAGCGACCCGCTCATGCTGTCGCGCAGCCAGCGTAAACTATTGCGCCGAAACAAACACTTGAAAGTGCGTGTGGAGCCTATCATCCAGATCACTGAAGAGAAAGAAAAGCTATTCTTCAAACACACCAAACGCTTCCGCTCGTCCGTACCTACTTCTATATTTTCCTTCCTGTGCCCCGACCCCAAGATACCCGCACCCGGAGTAGAACTGTGTGTGTACGAAGGCGACCAACTCATCGCCTGTAGCTACATGCACTTGGGCAAAAAGGCCGTATCCGCCACCTACTGCTTCTTTGACCCCGACTTCTCGCACTACCGGCTTGGCATTTATACCATGTTGCTGGAAATGGATCTGTGCCACAAGATGAACAAAAAGTTCTACTACCACGGCTACTGCTACGACGAGCCTTCCCAGTTTGACTACAAGCTGGGCTTCTACGGCTTGGAATACATGAATTGGAAAACGGAGTGCTGGCATCCTCTGCCGCGCATCACGGAGCGTAGAATAGGCGACATAGACATGGGCATGGACATAGACTTGGAAACAACATAGGTCTTCTGTGCACCCATTCTCTGTATCTCATTGCTCGTAAAACGCCTCTCGTTTTTCATGTATCCCAGGGGGTTGCCATGACGACGGAACAATTCAAAGCCTTTTTTCCCTCCATACCACCCGAGCCTGGAGTATATCGCTTTCTGGATGAAAGCGACACCATTCTCTACGTAGGCAAGGCCAAAAACCTACGCAACCGCTTAGCCTCTTATTTCGGAGACAAAAAACACCAGTCGGCCAAGACTAAAGCCTTAGTGCGGCACGCCACCCGTATCGAGTTCACAGTGGTGAATTCCGAGACGGACGCCCTGCTAATGGAGAACACGCTCATCAAAAAGCACCAGCCGCGTTACAACGTCATGCTCAAAGACGAAAAGTCGCCGCTGGCTTACATCTGCATTAAGGCAGAGCGTTTCCCGCGCGTGTTCGTAACAAGAAAGGTACTGCGCGACGGCTCTACCTACTTCGGCCCCTATCTGAATAAAGGGCGGGTCGAGCAAATCACCGATCTTATTCGGCACCTGTTCCAACTCCGCACCTGCTCGCTACACCTGTCAGAGCAAAACATCACCAAGGGCAAATTCAAGCCCTGCTTAGAATACCACATCAAGAACTGCGCAGCGCCCTGCGCAGGCTATGAAAGCGAAGCCGACTACCAGCGCAAGATAGAACAGGTGAAAAACATCCTACGCGGCAATTTCGCTCCAGTCAAGGCTCACCTAAAAGAGGAGATGTCGCGCTACGCAGAGCAACTACAGTTCGAGCAAGCGCAAGAAATGAAAGAAAAACTCGCCCTATTTGAAGACTACCAAGGCAAAAGCACCGTAGTGAACCCTAATATACGCGATGTGGACGTATTCGCCTTAGTGCCAGATGAACAGGAAGCCTACGTACACTGCCTGCGAGTAGTCAATGGCGCCGTCATCAATACCTACACGCTGACCCTGACGAAAAACTTGGATGAAGACCCCAGCACCCTGCTCTCCTATGCCATAGAGACTCTGCGGCAGAAAATGAACAGCAACGCCCCCGAAATCATCGTACCCTTTCCCGTAGTAGCTCCAGAAGGCGTCATCGTTACAGTACCCAAAATCGGCGATAAAAAGAAACTGCTGGAACTCTCCGAACGCAACGCACACCAATACCAACTACAACAACGCAGAGCAGCCATCAACCGCACCAACAGACAAACACAGGCCGAGCGCGTGCTGAATACGCTGAAAGCCGATTTACACCTCAAAGAACTGCCCTTGCACATCGAGTGCTTCGACAACTCCAATTTCCAAGGCACTAACCCAGTGTCCAGCTGCGTAGTGTTTCGCAATGGCAAACCCGCCAAACGCGACTACCGACACTACCACGTTAAGAGCGTCGAGGGGCCTAATGACTTCGCCTCTATGGAAGAAGTCGTCTATAGGCGATACAAGCGGCTATTGGCCGAAGGTCAATCGCTCCCACAGCTCATCATCATTGACGGCGGCAAAGGGCAACTGAGCGCCGCCATGAAAAGCCTGCGCGCCTTAGGCCTCGAGGGCAAAGTGGCCGTCATTGGCATTGCCAAACGATTGGAAGAGATATACTTCCCCGATGACCCCGTGCCATTGCACCTAAACAAAAAGTCAGAGTCTTTGCGGCTTATCCAACAAGCGCGCAACGAAGCCCACCGCTTCGCCATATCCTTTCACCGCAACAAGCGAAGCAAAGCGCTACTACACACAGAACTGACGGAAATACCCGGCATTGGGCCAAAATCAGCCGAAAAACTGCTCCAACACTTCGGCTCCGTAGCACGCCTGCGCGAGGCAACAGAGGCAGAAATGGCTCAGGTAGTGGGCAAAGCCCAGGCATCGCGCATCGCGCAATATTTTGCAGCCACCCCAGCCGAAACCCCTACTCCTTGACCTCCTCGTACTCAATGTACTCGCCTTCATCGCCATCATCAGCGCGCGGACCTACGCTCAGCATCGGCTTTGGCTCAGGCTCTGGCGCAGGTTCTGGGGCCAAGGCTTCTTCAGGAAGCGCTGCTTGCCCATTCGCTTCAGCAGGCGGAGCAAAATAGCGCCGCCACACCATCCACACCCAAAGGATGGCTAACAGAGTAAACAGCCATTTAAACAGCATAGCACCAATAAAGCACGCACAGGCGATAAAGGTTGTGTAAAAAGCCGAGCAGCCGTCCTTTGTAACCACCGCCTTTTTTCTCCATTTTTTTGAGAAAAACGACCGTCCGTGTCAGTGCAGCTGCTGTAGGTATGACGAATAGGTGTGGCTCCAGTTTGGCCCCTGCGTGTTTTCGCCTCGCTTTCGGCCCTTAATAACGGCGCAACAGCAGTCCCACCTCTTCGCGCCTGGCGAGCAGAGAAGTGCAAGCAAATAGCCCACCATTCAGCGCGTGAGCGCTACATAATCGCGCAGAAGGGTTTCCAGAAAGTCATAGGTTTTCTCAGGCGCGGGAGGTGGCACTTGCAGCAGCGCAGCCAAGCGTTGGGCCAGTTGCTCGGCTACTTCCCAGTGCGCATCGTTAGGGTATCGGCTCCAACGAGAAAGCACCATCTTCGTAAACAACAGGTCGGCCTCATTCAGTCGGCGCACCTGAGGGTAAGTAACTATGTGTTTACTCATGGAAGAGAGATGCAGCACATCGGCCAAATGAATGGCTCGGCGGTTCTGAATGCGCACGACGGTAGTATGGGCCACGATGTCGCCCAAGCGCTGTCCACGGGGCGATGTCTGAATGAGTAAAAGGCCTATTAACCCCGCTGATAGCAGGCCATCCACCAGCAGCAAAAGGGCGCGCATAAGGGCATCCGTCCAGCCGATGGGCTTCCCATCTATGCGAATGGTGCGCGTACCCATCAACCATCGCCCAGGCGTCTGTCCGCCGCGCCAGACGTCAAAAAACAAGTTGTAGAGCACGTATGCGAGCACCAACATACCCACATAAATCGGACCGGTAGCATACAGGTTATCTGTTGCGGATGCCAGCAGCCAAAAGAGCACGGAGCCGCCCGTAAGCACTACGAGCGCATCTACACCCGCAGCCAACAAGCGATCGCGAGTGGGCGCCAACTCATACAAGATGACGACGTTTTGCACCGTAGGTATCTCGATAACTCTCACAACAATGGACGTGTTTAGACGGCTACTTGAAAATCGCGCAGAGCGTCATTGAGCGACACCTTCTTGTCTGTACTTTCCTTGCGCTGACCAATGATAAGGGCGCAAGCTACCTGGTAGGTGCCTGCCGGAAACTGGCGCGTATAACTGCCCGGTATGACTACCGAACGCGCAGGCACTCGCCCCGTATAGCGCACTGGCTCAGGGCCAGTAACGTCAATGATATGCGTGCTTTGGGTAAGTACCACATTAGCCCCCAGCACCGCCTCGCGCTCCACATGGACGCCTTCCACAACGATACAACGAGAACCGATAAAGCAGTCATCCTCAATGATGGTTGGGCGCGCCCGCGGCGGCTCAAGCACGCCTCCGATGCCTACGCCGCCAGCCAAGTGAACATTGCGGCCAATCTGTGCACAAGAGCCTACAGTAGCCCACGTATCCACCATGGTGCCGGCACCTACCCAAGCCCCGATATTGACATAGGAGGGCATCAGGATGGCACCGCGCTCAATAAAGGCCCCATAACGCGCCAAAGCCTGAGGCACCACGCGGACGCCTTGTTGGGCAAAACCCTTCTTGAGCGGAATCTTGTCGTGATACTCAAAGGGACCGACCTCGACCACCTGCATCTCCTGAATGGGGAAGTAGAGGATGACGGCCTTCTTTATCCATTCGTGCGTAACCCATTGCCCATCGGCAAGAGGCTCTGCCACGCGCAAGACGCCGCGGTCGAGCAGCTCAATGACCTCGCGGATGGCCTGCCGAGTCTCCGCTTGTGCTAAGCGCGTGCGGTCGTCCCAGGCGGCCTCGATGAGGGTGCGAAGTTGCTCTGTCATGATGGCTTACAGTTGTTTGCGCAAGCGAGCTACCGGAATGCCCAATTGCTCGCGGTACTTAGCCACAGTACGGCGCGCGATATTATAGCCTTTCTTGAGCAGTATTTCCTTGAGTTTTTCATCCGATAGAGGACGCCGCTTGTTCTCATCTCGAATCAAATCTTCGAGTATTTTCTTCACCTCCAGCGTAGAGACCTCTTCCCCATCTTGGTTCTGAAGACTTTCGGAGAAGAAATCCTTCAGGCGTCGGGTGCCAAACTCCGTCTGCACGTACTTAGAATTGGCCACACGCGACACGGTAGAAATATCTAGGCCCGTAGCGTCAGCAATGTCCTTGAGGATCATCGGGCGTATTTTCTTTTCATCGCCCGTCAGGAAGTACTCGCGCTGGTGCTCAAGGATGGCGCCCATGGTGAGCATCATAGTCTGCTGGCGCTGCTTGATGGCATCAATAAACCAACGGGCGCTGTCTATCTTTTGCTTGATAAAGAGAATGGCTTCTTTCTCCTTGTTGGTCATTTTCTTGCCATTCCTGTTTTGCTGAAAAGCCTGCAGCATTTCGCGGTAATGGTCGCTAATGCGAAGCTCCGGAGCATTTTTGGCGTTTAGGGTGAGTTCGAGTTCGCCGTCCCGGTTCTCCACGATGAAATCCGGCACGATGTAGTTGTGCGCGATTTCGCTGCGCGAAGAAAAACTGCTGGCTGGCTTGGGGTTAAGCTTGAGAATTTCCGCAATAATCGGCTTGAGGCCCTCCTCTTCTATGCCGAGATGACGCGCCAGTTTAGCGTAGTGCTTTTTGGAGAACTCATCGAAGTGGTCTTCGAGGATTTTGATAGCAGACTGAATATGCGATTTTTCAGCTGGCGACAGGTCGCCAATTTCGGACTGAAGTTTAAGGCGCAATTGAATGATAAGACACTCGCGCAGATTCCGAGCACCTACTCCCGGAGGGTCAAACTGCTGGATGATTTTTAGAAGGCGCTCTAGGTCCTGTCGCGTTGTTCGGATGTTTTGCCTGAAAAACAGATCGCCCACCATGGCGTCCAAATCGCGACGCAAGTAGCCATCGTCGTCAATGGAACCGATAAGATACAGAGCAATTTTGTAATCTTCTTCGCACTCTAGGGTTTGCAGGCCCAATTGCTCTTCCAAATATTCGTGGAACGATTTCTCAAACCGGATGGGAGCACTCTTCTCCTCTTCTGAGCTACTGTGGTCATCTGCACGGCCATTGTAGGTAGCTGGGTCTTCCTCTGTGAATACCCTGATAAAATCATCATCCAGACCAGTATCTTCATCGCCAAGTGGTTCGGCCTCATCGTCGGCGTATTCCTCACTGCTTTCGCGCTCCAGATCGTTCAGCGCCTCATCTTCCGTTTCGCTATCGCCATCTTCATTTTCATCGCTAGGGTACATGGTGTCTTCAGCCGACACTTCCGGTTCCAAATCCGCTTCGTCATCCTCCCTCTCTAGGGCGGGGTTGGCTTCAATCTCTTCTTGTATGCGCTGGTCGAGCTCGCTGGTGGGAATTTGCAGAATCTTCATCAGCTGTATCTGCTGAGGAGACAGCTTGGTGGTCTGGGTTGGGGTAATTGTCTGCTTTGTAGCAACAGCCATAAGCGTTCATTGAATAGATTAAAGGATGTGGTTTATTCAGCGGTTTTTCAGGGCAAAAGCGCTCAGCGCATTGCGCTCCGGCTTTGAGTTTGGGCCGCCCCAACAAAACCAAGGCCAAAAATACCGATAGCTCCCCAATTGTGCACGAGGTCCACAGCACTTTTTCGACGGGCGCCCTTACTCAGCACTGATTTTCAGAAAGATAAGACTTGCGAATGACTGTTTCCGCCATTGAATAAATATTACCGCCGATTTAGAAAGGGTACACATTTTTTAAGCGAAAGTTTTAGCGAGGTTCTTTGACAAGTGGGATTGAAAAGGGTACACATTTTTCGGCAAGGAGCTCGGCGGCTGTTTCTCCAACTACCTGTACTGCTTTGCCGCCGCCTGCGCCGCCCTCACCAAGGCCGTTTTTGGGAAAAATGGCCTCGGGGCTTCGGCTTGGCTTTTTGGCGCACTGGCACCCGCGGAGCTCTGGCTTGGGCATGAGCATGTGCCCGTCTCGCCCTGGGGTCTTAATAACAGCGTAGCGGCACTGCAGGGTCGCCGTGCTTGCAGGCGCGGAGGCGAGCGGCTGCTGTTTCGCGATTATTAAGGCCCAAAAGCGGGACGAAAACACATACAGGGCCAAACAGGAGCCGCGCGCCTATCCACTGCGCCCACAGCAGCCGCTCCGAAGCCGGCAGCCGTTTTTTCACCCCAAAAAATGGAGGTGAGAAAGGCGACTATGGTAGAAAGTGGCCGGTTCTGCTCATCACTTATCACTTTTCACTTCAAAATGGCAGGCTCTGAAGGCACTTTATTCATCATTCATCATTCATCATTCATCACTTCAAAATGGCAGGCTTTGCGGACGCTCTGGAAAATTGTATCCTTTGCAAATTCAGAAACATAAGACTTGCAAATGGCTGTTTCCACCACTGAATAAATATTACCGCCGACACTCAATGACGCCTCTTAGAGACCACACTCAACGAAAAAGGCTTTGTGTAAGGCCCTTCACGCTCAGGCATTACTTAGTGCCTCTAATGGCTACCTTTGCTGTCTTAATTGAGCAATATATGGCCAAAGAGTGGATTCTAAGCGAGAAGAAAGACAACTGGCGGGTAGAAGAGGAATACGCCGTACTGGTAGGCTTGATAACACCACAGATTACCGACGCCCAGGCGCAGGAGTACTTAGACGAGCTGGAATTCCTGGCCCTCACGGCAGGCGCGCATACGGTGCGGCGCTTTGTACAACGCGCACCACACCCTGACCACCGCACCTTTATTGGCAAGGGTAAGGTGGAAGAAATTCGGCAGTATCTGGAGCGCCATCCAGAGGTAAACATGGTCATTTTTGATGACGACCTCAGTGGCAAGCAGACTGTTAACCTGGAAGAGGCGCTGAAGGTGAAAATCATTGACCGCTCTACCCTTATCTTAGACATCTTTGCCCGCCGTGCACAAACGGCACAGGCCAAGGCCCAAGTGGAATTAGCCCAAATGAAGTACTTCCTGCCTCGACTGCGCGGCCTGTGGACACACCTGGAGCGCCAGCGCGGCGGTATCGGGATGCGCGGTCCGGGCGAAACGCAAATCGAGACAGACCGCCGCCTCGTGCAACAGCGCATCAAACGCTTGGAAGAAAAGCTGCGCGAAATAGACCGCCAAGCACAGACACAACGCCAAACACGCGGTGAATGGGTACGCGTTTCCCTAGTAGGCTACACCAATGCAGGGAAAAGTACCCTCATGAACCTCCTAAGCAAGTCTGAAGTATTGGCCGAGAACCGCCTTTTCGCTACCCTAGACACCACCGTGCGAAAGGTAGTGTTTGGGCAAATGCCGTTTTTGCTGTCCGACACTGTTGGCTTCATCCGCAAATTGCCCCACCACTTGATAGAGAGTTTCAAGAGCACCTTGGATGAAGTGCGCGAAAGCGACTTGCTCCTCCACGTGGTGGACATAGCCCATCCGCAGTTCGAAGATCACATCTGCACCGTGCAGCGGACGCTGAGCGAAATAGGAGCCGCCGACAAAACCACCATTATGGTGTACAACAAAATAGACCTCTACCGCGAGCGCTACTTCGATGCTCTGCTGGGCACTGCCACAAGATGCGAACTGGAACGCGAACTGGGCGAACGTCTTCAACATGCCTACGGAGAGGGAGTATTCATTTCCGCTCTTACGCGCGAAGGAATAGATGCTCTGAGCGAGCTTATGAGCAGCCACATCCGAGGGCTGTACCTCGCTCGGTACCCGCACCGCATTCAGGCTTGGTGAGCCTATATTCAGCGTTTGCGCTTGCGAAAACCGCCATTACGCCGACGCGAGCGGTCGCCACTCTTCCGCCGCCCAAGCTCCGCCTTTCCTGAATTAACAGCCTCCTTTCGCACGCTGGAAGCCAACACATCAAGAGAGCCATACTCCTCAGGTAATTGCAGCAGCCCTTCCGAAAGCAGCACCAAGTCATTCTTAATGACGTCGTCAGAAACGTAATGCTCTTTGTTCCAGGTCTTGTAGGCGAGTTTCATGTAGGAGGCGATGACCTCCACCAGGGCGTCTTTTTTCGGCCCATCAGGCATGGCAATGGCCTTCTGGATGAGGCGCTGTACGTTCTGCCCATAATGACGCAGCCGGGTCGTGCTCTTAGGATAGGGAATAGGTTCGGGTTTGGGTCGCTCACCCACAGGGCGGATGACTATCCCTGGGGGTGGCGTTACGTTGAGCTCATAGCCCGCAATCGCAAAAGCGTGATTCCACAGCTTGTTGCGGTAATCATCGAGGTTGCGATTGCCCACCGGATGCAGCAGTTGCATCATACCAATAATGGCTTCCACCGTTTTTTGGCGCCGTTGGGGGTCTTCTATTCCTTTAGCATGGTGCAACAAGTCTTGTATGAGTCGGCCGTATTCGGCAAAGTGGATTTCTTCTTTTTCTGTGTTGTATAAGGTGTGCAGACTATTCATAGCATTTGCTTGTGGGTCAGGAAATGCGGAAAATTAGGAAAGCCGCCCTACTCCACGGTAACGGACTTAGCTAAATTTCTGGGCTGATCCACGTTGCAACCGCGCTGTACTGCAATGTAATAGGCGAGTAACTGCAGCGGTACAACGGAGAGTAGCGGTGTAAACGGCTCCTCGGTGTTAGGTATCTCGATGGTATAGTCCGCCATATTTTTAATAATTTGGTCGCCTTCCGTAACGACAGCGGTGATAATGCCCCCTCGAGCCTTCACCTCTTGGATGTTAGATACGATCTTTTCGTGCGTGCTTCCATTGGTGGCGATGACGAACACCGGCATCTTCTCATCAATGAGAGCAATAGGGCCGTGCTTCATTTCTGCTGCCGGATAACCCTCAGCATGAATGTAGGAAATCTCCTTGAGCTTTAAAGCGCCCTCCAGCGCAACGGGGAAGTTGTAGCCACGCCCTAAGTACAGGGCATTGGTGGCGTCCTTGAAGTCTCCGGCGATGTATAGCACTTGCTCGTGGCATTGCTGGAGCAATTGCTCCACCTTCTTAGGCACTAAGGCGAGTTCTTGCACCAAGCGCTGGTACTGCGATTTGCCCAAGTAGCCACGCTCGTAGCCAAGGATGAGGGCCATCATGCTGAGCATGGTTACCTGCCCTGTGAATGCCTTGGTAGAGGCCACTCCAATCTCGGGGCCGACGTGTATGTAGGAGCCGCTATGAGTAGCGCGAGCAATAGAAGAACCCACCACATTGACAATACCATAGGTAAGTGCTCCGCACTCATGAGCCAATTTCAGCGCTGCCAAAGTGTCTGCTGTTTCGCCCGACTGGGAGATGGCCAATACCACATCACTATCGCGCACTACTGGGTTTCGATAGCGAAACTCGGAGGCATATTCCACCTCAACGGGCAAGCGCGCCAAGTCTTCAAAGAGGTATTCACCAATCATCCCCGCGTGCCAGGAAGTACCACAGCCTAAGATAATCATGCGCTGGGCATTGATCATGCGCTTCTTATATTCCTCCATTCCGCCTAAGCGCACCCAACCTTCCTCGGCATTCATGCGGCCACGCATACATTCCGCAATAGTGGATGGCTGCTCGAAGATCTCTTTGAGCATAAAATGCGGGTAACCACCCTTTTCCAATTGTTCTATTTCAAGCTCGATCTCTTGCACCGAGGGGTTCTTTTCCTCGTTGCTCAGGCTGCGAATGACCAGCGGTTTTCCGCGCCGAATAACGGCTAGATGCTCATCCTCCAAATAGACAACTTGCCGAGTATGCTCTACGATGGGTGTCGCGTCGGAGGCTATAAAGAACTCTCCTCTGCCCAGGCCAACCACTAGTGGGCTGGATTTACGCGCAGCCACCAGCATATTAGGCTCTTGGCAATCCATGACGACGATGGCGTAAGCGCCTTGCACCTGGGTGAGTGCCTGGCGTACTGCTTCCTCCAAAGACAAGTTCTCGCGCTTCTGTATTTCCTCAATGAGGTGCACCAACACTTCTGTATCGGTCTCACTCTGAAAGGTATGCCCGTGGTTGGTCAAGGCATTTTTTAGCACGCCATAGTTTTCGATGATACCGTTGTGTACTAGCACCAAACGCCCATTGCCACTGACATGTGGATGGGCATTTACGTCATCGGGCTTGCCGTGCGTAGCCCACCGCGTATGACCAATGCCGACCGTACCGTTTATGTCCTGTTCATTGGCATAGGCCTCCAGTTCGCTTACTTTTCCTTTCTTTTTGTAGATGTTGAGCCGGCCATTGTGCAAGGCGATGCCCGCACTGTCATAGCCGCGATATTCCAACCGATAGAGCCCCTTAATAAGTACGGGATAAGCCTGACGAGGCCCAATGTAAGCAACAATACCACACATAAGCGGAGAAGGTTTGGGTGAATAGAATGTTTTCAGGAGGTGCGCCTCTAGCGCACCCGGGTGTATTTCAGCGTCAATTTGGCGGGGAAGGTGGTGCTTTCTGGGCCGTAAAGGACGGAGCGGCTGGCCGAGCGCCCTTGAGGGAAGACATTGAGGTAGATGGTCTGCTTTTTCAAGTCGCCAGTATTGTTGTCCACCATAGCCTGAAAATGTTGGCTCAGCGTAAGGCGATAGCGCTGTATGGTCTGGCCATTGTCCATAGTTGTCTTTGGGGTGCCGCCAAATCGGGTAAAGTCGTTGAAAATATTGAGGGAATAAACAACATCCGGAATAAAGGTTCGCACCGTATCGCCAGAGAGCTCCGTCAGTACCAATTGCCCCGCAGGAGACAGGTTCGGATTTATTCCAGTGGGATCGGCTACTGTCAGCTCGAGTTCAGCCTTATTTACGGCGATATTTTCCAACAGGTGAGCATTGGGTATCTCTATTTTCAAGCGTAATCCTGCCATTGCCTGCACTAGTAGCAAATCCTTTGCCGGTTTGTCCACATAATTCTCTGCCAAACTGCCTGTGTAGTCGTGTTCAAAATGATTGAATTTATTACCTCCCAGAAAAGAAAAGTCGAAAGTTCTGGAGGTGGTCAAGGTGTCGTCGGCGTACTTGTAATAAAGCCGAATAAAGCTGAAATCACGGCTATTGAGATTGAAAGCCATAATGGCACCTGGAGCAGCGCCCGTGCTGGCTGTAATGCGTAGGCCGCGTATGCTTTCCCAGAAAAGGGTGTCTGCTGTAAGCGTCAGGCTGTCGAGGTCGAGAATTTCTTGCCCGAAGTCATTGCTCAACGGAATGCGCAAGTACGGCCCGCGTTCGATGGTATCAAATAGCGGTATGTTGGTGTGCGGTTGGGGTAATATGCCTGATATTTCACCCAACAACTCACCTACAGGGAGAGACTCATTGGAGTAATAGGCTTTGTCCCACCGCAACACGTGGCCTGCTGCTACCCGATGTACGCGCACGGTTTGTGGCTGGGTCGTGTCGCCGTAGAAACCGTCGGCTGCATAGCGCAGGTAAAGGAAGATGGAGTCCACCCGGGCATTGCTGAATTTAGGGCCCAAGTCGCCCAAGCGGAAGAGCGTGTAAAGGGCAGCCGTACTGCGTCCGAAACGAGGATCTTGCAGCTCGCCGCAAAGCAGGTAAGGGCTAGTGGAAGATCGGTCGGAGGTTTCTACACTGTCTTCGCGCTCCACGTACACGCGTAGCGTGAGGGTATCAGTGTAATCAAACTCGCCTCGCTCGCTGTCCAACAAGTCGGCGCCAAACTCAGTGGGTTTGGAGCACTGCCACAGCATCAGAGCGCCTATGAGGGCGATCCAGAAAATTTTGGGTGAAACAACCTGAAACAGGCGCATACGAATGATGGGAGAATTTTGTGTAGATAGTGCTTGTTTAGATGAGAAAGCGCATCTCCGGTGTCGTCGGGATGCCAGAGATGCGCAGCATAACGAAAGGGTTTCTCTAACGATTATGCCACCTCCACTTCGCTCAGCTGGCGCAGGAAGTCGGGCAGACCTTCAAACATGTTTCCGTTTTCCTCCTGATGCCATACTAGCGTTGGCTTGTTGTGCGTCCAGCCCATCTGCTCGGCCTGCTGCTGAACACCGCTTTCGGCCAGGATGATAGCATCGGAATAGTAGCAGGCTCCTTTATGAACAGAGACACCCTCTTCGGTAAAATATGGCTCTAAGTATTCCTCCTGCAGGTTATTGATGGCCGCTTTTTGCTTGAAGCGCTCTTTGTCCAGGCGCTCATAGGGTGCATCATAGACGCCATAAATGATTTGAGAATGCGCAAAAAGCGGTTCCATTCTATAGGCATGCCGGATGTACAGGGGGAGTAATCCGCTGAGCCAACCATGACACAAAACGATATCCGGCGCCCATCCAAATTTTTTAACAGTCTCTACGACGCCTTTGCAAAAGAAGGCCGCACGGTCAGGGTTGTCTTCGAAGATTTGACCGTTTTCGTCCTCAAAAAGCGTTTTGCGCTTGAAGAAATCCTCGTTATCCAGGAAGTACACCTGCAGGCGGTGGTTTGGCATAGAGGCCACTTTGATAATCAGGGGATAGTCATCATCATCCACGATAATGTTCATCCCTGAAAGCCGCACTACCTCATGCAAGCGGTGGCGTCTTTCGTTGACGATTCCATAGCGCGGCATCAAAATGCGCAAATCGTAGCCGTTATCGTGGAGTAATTTGGGGAGCTGGGCAACTAAGTAGGAGATAAAGTTTCCTTCGGTGTAGGGTTCCATCTCTTGAGTCACGAAAAGCAGACGTTTCTTTTCCATGTAAACAGTATTCTGACTAAAGTTTTCTAATCGCGTCAAGTAATCGGCAGTATCAGCAGGAAATGTGGCGCAAAAGTATAAAAAAAGCCATGCTTGAAAGGAGAAAAACTTCCCCGGCTTTTCGCAAACCATCATTTCCGGCACCTCAACTATACAAATACATGCTGCGGTTGCGCTCCAATTCTCGGAAGTACGGGTCTTTAAGGTCGCGAATGAAGTAGATGGCCTCGCCGGTGCTTTTCATTTCGGGGCCGAGGCGCTTGTCCACATTGGGAAACTTTTCAAAAGAGAAGACGGGTATCTTGATGGCGTACCCTTCCAAGCGCTGTTGCAGATCAAAATCGCTGATTTTGTGAGTGCCTAGCATAACCTTGGTAGCAATATTCAGGTACGGAATATTGTAGGACTTGGCAATGAAAGGAGTCGTGCGCGAAGCGCGCGGGTTGGCCTCGATGACGTACACCTGGTCGTCTTTGATGGCATACTGGATGTTGATAAGGCCTTTGATATGCAGGGCGCGTGCTATCTTTTCAGCATATTCTACCATTCGCTCAATCACAATAGGCCCAAGCGAGTAATAAGGAAGCACTGCTGAAGAGTCGCCCGAATGAATACCTGCAGGTTCGATGTGTTCCATAATACCCATTATGTGAAGTGTTTCACCGTCGAAGATGGCATCTATTTCGGCCTCTTTAGCGCGCTCCAAGAACTGGTCAATCAGCACCCGATTATCTGGCATGTGCTTGAAGATGGTTAGCACTTGGCGTTCCAGTTCGTGGTCGTTGATGACGATTTTCATACGTTGCCCACCCAGCACATAACTTGGGCGCACAAGCAACGGGTAAGGGATATTGCGCGCAATTTCCAGCGCCTCGTCCACGTCGCGTGCAGCTCCGTACTTGGGGTATGGGATATCGAGCGACTTGAGCAGGTCGCTGAAGCGCCCGCGGTCTTCGGCAATATCCATATCAGGGAAGGAGGTGCCGATAATGTTCCACCCGTTTTTATGCAAGTTTTCGGCTAACTTAAGGGCCGTTTGGCCGCCCAACTGGACGATGACACCATCGGGGCGCTCATGTTCCAGGATTTCCTCCAGATGCTCCCAGTACACCGGCTCGAAGTAGAGCTTGTCAGCCACGTCAAAATCGGTGCTTACGGTCTCTGGGTTACAGTTGACCATAATGGTTTCGTAGCCCATTTCCTTGGCTGCCAGCACACCGTGCACGCAGCAGTAGTCGAACTCAATACCCTGACCGATGCGGTTAGGCCCCGAGCCTAACACCACAACTTTTGGGCGGTTAGTAACCACACTCTCGTTTTTGGGCTTGAACACCACGGTAGCAAGCGTTTCTTTGTCGGCCTCACTGCCGTCAGTATCAGTGGTCAGATGGGCGATGCCGCTTTCAAAGGTGGAATAAAAATAGTTTGTCTTCGACTCAAATTCGGCCGCGCAAGTATCCACCATCTTATATACCCTCCGAATGCCGCGCTTTTTGCGCTCGCGCGTTACGGATTGCTCATCTACGCGCAGCAGCCAGGCGATTTGTGCATCCGAGTAGCCGTTTTTCTTGAGCTCTAAAAAAAAGTTGTCCGGTATGTCTTCGGGCACGTTGTATCGCTGAAGCTGCTCTTCCAACTTGACCAGCTTCTTGATTTCTTGGATAAACCAGCTATCAATCCCTGTGAGTTTCTGCACCGTACGCGAGGGAATGCCTAGGCGCAGAGCATCCTTGACGCGATAGATGCGGTCATCGGAGACCTTCTCGAGCCGCTCCAGAATGTCGTCGGTCTTGAGCCATTCCTTTTTATCGGCGCCCAGTCCGGTGCGGTTGTTTTCTTGGCTCTGACAGGCCTTTTGTAAAGCTTCGGTGAAGCTGCGTCCAATGGCCATAGCCTCGCCTACCGATTTCATTTGCAACCCTAAACGGGCATCTGCACCGGGAAACTTTTCAAAGTTCCAGCGCGGCATCTTAACGATGACGTAATCCTGCACAGGCTCAAAGAGGGCCGATGTGGTTTTAGTTATTTGGTTGGCCAGCTCATCGAGCGTGTAGCCGATGGCTAATTTGGCGGCAATTTTGGCGATAGGGTATCCTGTGGCTTTACTGGCCAAAGCCGATGAGCGCGATACCCGAGGGTTGACTTCAATGGCGATGAGCTCTTCGGTTTCGGGGTTTTGAGCAAACTGCACATTACAGCCTCCGGCGAAGTTACCCAAGGCGCGCATGATGCGGATGGCTTGATCTCGCATTTCCTGAAAACATGTGTCGCTCAGCGTCATGGCTGGTGCAATGGTGATGCTGTCGCCCGTGTGAATACCCATAGGGTCGAGGTTCTCCACAGTGCAGATAATGACGACGTTGTCGTTCTTATCGCGCAGAAGCTCTAGCTCGTACTCTTTCCAACCTAAGACCGCCTTTTCTACCAGCACCTCATGGGTGGGCGAGGCGCTAAGGCCGCGCTTAAGGGCTTCGTCGAAGTCCTCCTCGTGCATGACAAAGCCGCCACCTGTTCCGCCCAGCGTGTAGGAGGGCCTGATGACAAGCGGGAAACCGATTTTTTGCGCAGCCTCCTTACCTTCCAAAAAGGAATTGGCAATGTAAGAAGGCGCTACAGATAGACCTAAGCTCACCACCAGCCGTTTAAACTCCTCGCGGTTTTCGGCAGTCTCGATAGCACGCGTGTCCACACCGATGAGGCGAACGCCATACTGCTCCCACAGTCCCAGTTTTTCACACTCGATGGCTAAGTTAAGGGCTGTTTGACCTCCCATGGTAGGGAGCACCGCATCTATGGGAGGTAGCGCAGGGTTTTCCTGGTGCTCTTGCAGAATCTGCTCGATACTCTCCGGTGTCAGCGGCCGCAAGTACACAAAGTCTGCTGTTACCGGGTCGGTCATAATGGTGGCAGGGTTAGAATTGATCAAGGCCACCTGAATGCCTTCTTCGCGCAGCGAGCGGCTGGCTTGGGAGCCAGAGTAATCGAATTCACAGGCCTGACCGATAACTATTGGCCCCGAACCAATAATGAGAACGGTTTTAATGGATGGGTCTCTCACAGCAATGGATAATTAGAAAAAAACCGGAGGCGGCAAACGACGCCACTCCCGGTTTTCCTGAAAAATAGAAGCCTTTGTCCGATTTCCGTGCATTTCAGCGGCAAAGGTAGGAATGTGAGACATCAAGACAAAATAGGCACAGCATTCTCTTTGCAACAGCGCAGTCTCACGGCAAGGGCCTAACCCCTATTTGACCAGCAGAATGCCTTTCATTTGCTGTATTTGTAGCGACTCGCGCTCAAACAACACCTCAGCTACAAACAGGCGATAGGTGCGATTTGGCGTCTTCCACTCTGAGGAGGCTAAGCTATCTGGTAGAACACCATCCGTTTGAGGACCAAAAGATTGCCATCGGAGTAGGTGACTGCCCAATGCCAGGGTATCGGTGGTCGGCTGAGACGCACTCAGGCGCACAACCAGCTCCTTTCTCGTATCCGACAACCCCAGGTAAGGCGGTTTTTTAGTCTGCTCAAGCTTCAAAGGCTCGTGTGCGTCAATCTCATATATCTGCCGAAATCCAGCAACATCCAGCCCTATGACTTTCTCGCTGCGGTTAGTCCGTATGTATAATATTTGTCCGCTGCTCCTATCGCCCTTGATATTCCAGTAGTTCAACAGGGCATGGCTTAAATTATTCGGATAGTCAGTAGCTATAGAGTCCAAAGGTTCTGTCAGCCAATCGGATAGTTTATACAGGGCGTTCTGTCTTTGCAGGAAGGATACAATAGAGCGCACGCGTTCTTTATCTTCTTCGGGCAAGTAGGAAAGGTCGCGCTTCAAATGACCATGGGTGAAAGCCTCGTTTTTCTCAAAGATACTTTTCAGAACTCCTATCTGGCTGCGTTGGGATATGGAGAAGGCACTCATAGGCCCTGCCAGAGTAGGAGCAATAAACAAAGCCAACGATAGCGGAATGAGGCGGATATCTTTTGCCTTGGATACCATGAAGTAGATGCACATCACCAGCAACCAAACGCCTGCATGAGCCACGAAAAAGCGTTCTGGAGTAACTCCGTAGTCGAGAATGCGGCGCGAGATGGCAACGAAAAGCAGAATTACCATGGGCGCCATCACCCACCAGAAAAAATGTTGGTATAGGAGCACCCACCGGCTGACGCCTGGTTGTCCAGCCAGACGGTAATTGATCAGGTAAGTAAAGATGCCGGCAACCGAGAACCCCAGCACCAAAGACGAAACCCAACCGCGAGGAAGCGCCCATGTGAGTAGAATCTTAGCCGAATACGCATACAAAATCAGGAAGTACAACCCCACTATGGGCACAAAGACATATTGGCAGAGGTTGCGAAGCAAGTCTGGATATTCTACCTCCTCCTCATCTGCAAATACAGTTTTTTTAGGGAAATAGTAGAGAAAAATAGTTGTCTGGAACATGCCAGACGCGATAGCAAACCAATAACTGTACTCCTTGCCACTCCAGTTGAGCTCAAACAGGGCATTAACGGCAGCAATGGCCAAAACAACGCCCACAAATAGAATGGCCGAATAAACAGCTGCCGTAGCAAAATGTATCAACAAGCGCTTGTTGTATTCCCAAAAGTCTGAAACAGAGCCAGCACGATGAAGATAAGGAGCGAGCGAAACCCATAAATGAGCCACCACTATTAGAAGCAAATAGCGCGGTATCTGGACATCGTCCCAATCTGCCCGCAGAGGTTCTAAAGTGAAATAGATGCCCAAGGCCAACAGCAGCCCTATGCCTTGCAAGGCATAATTTTTAGGACCAGACCAGCCCAGGCGTTCCGCAAGCGCCGTCAGGCCGATGCTTAATGGTAAACCTAAAAGGGCAGCCATTAGTACAGCAACTTGTTGGTTGTCATCCCCCCCCTGGTAAATGAGGGAAATAAAGGTGCCCGTAAATACCGCTGCGCACAACATAGGCGCTGGAAAGCGAACACAAACTTCACTAAAAGCGCCAATCCAAAAGCTGATAGAAAAAGAGGGCAATCGAAACGGGATAGTCATAAGTGCTACTTTTGCCAATGAAAAATGCCGGTGCTGTGATTGGGCGGGTTACGCGCAGGCGTTTTTTACCTAGCCGTTAACGAAACAAAGGTCTTATTCGCTGTGAAATCACGCACATCTTTCCTGTTTTTTCTCTTTTTACTTTCCTCGCAACTGCAAGCCCAGATACCCGCTACACTAACCTTTCCTGCTGACTGGATAGGCACATGGTCGGGCATCCTGAACATCTACAATGCGAAAGGTCTAGCAGATACCGTAGCCATGTCTCTGGAAATTTACCCCATAGACACTTCTACTACGGGACGCTATACCTTCGGCATTGTTTATGGCTCCAAAGAGAAAGACTGGCGTCCCTACGAATTAGCCCCCCTATCACCCGAGCGCGGGCTTTGGCTAGTGGATGAAAAAAACAGCATTCTCATCGAAAGCTTTCTGCTTGGGCCAAAATTCATGAGCTGGTTTACCGTCATGGGCAGTCGGGTGATGTGCACCTATGAAAGGCAAGGCCCCGGCGAAATCCTCTTTGAAGTGTACTCTGGCATGGAAAAACCCATCAGCACTACCGGCAACACCGAACAAGATGGGGAAAAGATTCCGGAAGTAAGCACCTATCCCTTTGGGGCATTCCAGCGAGCGGTGCTGAAAAAACAGCCGTAAAGAGAACGTATGGACTCATTGACGCAAATCGTGTTAGGAGCAGCTTGCGGAGAGGCTGTAGCCGGCCGCCGCCTAGGCAATCGCGCCATGCTGTGGGGCGCAGTGGGCGGCACCATTCCCGACCTGGACGTCATGGCGGAGTTTTTCACTGACCGCCTAACAGCCATGAGTTTTCATCGAGGCTTCATGCACTCCATGCTCTTTGCTGCATTGGCTCCATGGGTACTGGCCGGGTTGGCGCAGTGGTTCTACAGCCAAAGCATACACCAACTCCGAGGTTACAAGCTCATTGCAGGCCTTATCTGGGTGCTTTTCTTTTTGATAGCCGCCGCAGGTATCAACTACGTGCCTGTGGTGCTCTTTGGACACATCAGCTGGTACGTATTCATTCCCACTGTGCTGCTAGGACTTTGGTTTGCCTGGTGGCTCTGGCACGATTACTGGATGCGCGACCTTAGCCTCGTACAGGCACCTTATCATACCTGGGTTTTGCTGTTTTTCTGGAGCATCATCACGCATCCATTGCTAGACTGCTGCACCAACTTTGGCACCCAAATCTGGCAGCCTTTCTCTGATCTGCGCGTGCAATGGAACATAGTGTCAGTAGTAGACCCACTCTATACAGTCCCCTTTGCGCTGTGTCTGCCGTTAGCCGCTCGGCTGAAGCGCGCCCAACCACTTCGCCTGTACCTCACTTGGGCTGGCATCCTCTGGAGCTGCGGCTACCTCGCCTACAGCTATTATCATAAGCAGCACGTAGGGCATCTCTTCGAACAAGCACTGGAAGAACGAGGGGTGCGCCACAAACGTTACATGACCAATCCCACCCTTTTCAACAATGTCGTCTGGTACGGCGTGGCTGAAAACGATAGCGCCTACTATTACGGTCTCGTCAGTCTCAACGATTGCACGCCGGCCTTTGGACGCATCAGCAACATCCCCAAAAACCACCACCTCCTCGACCACATACCCCCAGATGAGCGGGCAGTGCGCTTCCTAAAATGGTTCTCCGACGGATACTACGACGTACTGCTTTATGGGCAAAGCGGCGACACACTTCAGGTAAACGACCTGCGCTTTGGCCTCCAGGGCGACACGCTCCTCAACCGAAACTATATCTTCCCCTTCTTGCTCTTCCGAAAGCCCAACGGCCAGTGGGACATCTACCAGCGCAACCGCTCTCCCCAGGAGCCAGAGCAAATCAACCAATTCCTGCAAGACCTCTGGAGACGCATTGAAGGCGAACCATGCCCACCAGACGGCTCCACCCTACCGCATTAGCAGTTTGGAAGAAAAAAGCAGAAGCACGGCTTCCTTGTTGTGGCATTGCATTTGCCCGCAAAACGGCGATACGTACACGAGAAAACACTTAATGATGATGTACTTCAGTATGACAAACCACTCTACAAACTACTCCAAAGTAGGGCGTTACCTCGCGATAGCATGCCTGCTGATCTGGCAAGCCTGCGGAGATGGTCAGCCGCGCCCTAAAAACGACGCCACAACCCAGCCTGCTGAAGCCGCGCTGCAATGGAACAGGCTTTTCCTCGAGATAGAGCGATTTGCGCCCAACTATCGCCCTTGCCCTGCGGCTCGTGCGCTAGGTTATCTAGGGCTAGCTGCCTACGAGGCCTGCCTCGGAGGGATGCCCAGCCACAACTCCATTGTTGTGCGCACTGCGGGCATTTCACTGCCTAAAGCTAACCCTAACCAAGAATACTACTGGCCTGAAGTAGTTAATGCTACCTACGGCTACCTGATGCCACTGTTTTTTGAGCACGTCTCTTCGGCCGACAAACAAAAGATGAGTGCGCTGGAAGCCCAACTAGAATTGAAATACTTTGAGGAAACCACCGAAGACGTTTTCGTTCGCTCGCGCCTGCATGGCCGCGCAATAGCCGAACGCCTCTGGGAATGGGCTAAGACAGACATCCACGGACACGAGGCGCATCGCAACCCTTTCCGCAACTACAACTGGCAAACACGCAAAACAAGGCCCCATGACTGGGAGCCAATAGGCCCCGGCCCCGACAATGGCATATTCTCTTACTGGGGCAACGTGCGCACCTTTGCGCTGCCCAAAGACGCCCTGCTCTGCCGGCCGCCGCTGCCCTATAGCGAAGCACCCAGCTCCGCCTTGCATGCCCAAGCTATTGAGGTATACGCTCAAAACACACCTACCTGGCCGCATGAGTCGCGCTGGGTAGCGCAGTTCTGGTCCGATGATCTCCTCAACCTCACCTTCAGTCCAGCCGCGCGGTGGATTGCCATCGCCAACCAAGTCATCGAACGCGAGTCGGCCACGCTAGCTACCGCGCTAGAAACCTATGCCAAAATAGGGTTGGCCCTCAATGACGCCGCCGTGGCATGCTGGTACTCCAAATACCACTACAACATCGAACGCCCTCAAACCTACATCCAACGACTCATTGACCCCAACTGGAAAAGCAGCCTTCGAAACCCGCTCACTGGTGAGGAAGGCATCAACCCGCCCTACCCCTCCTACCCTTCCGAACATGCCGTTTTTGGCGCCGCCGCAGCCGAGGTGCTTGGCAGTGTGTTCGGCTACAACTACCCGCTGACTGACCGGTGCCATGAGTCCCGCGCAGAGTTTGTCGGTACGCCGCGTAGCTTTGATGCTTTCGGAGAAATGGCCGCCGAAAGTGCCCTCTCGCGCGTACTGCTGGGCGTTCATTTCCGCATGGACGGCGACGAAGGGCTCCGCTTTGGGGCCATCGCGGGGCGCGCCGTAGCGCAGTTGCCCTGGAGGCGATAGCCGCATAGCCGTCCTACTTCTGATTTTGGTTAATGAGGTAGAGGCATGTTGGCCTCTCCGCTACTACATGCGCGGAGAGGCGAGGCTGCTGTTGCGCCGTTATTAAGGCCCGGAAGCGGGCTGAAAAGATGCCCGGGGCTAAACAGCAGCACCACCCATCCGCAACACCCACGGCAGTTGCAACGAAGCTGGTGGCCGTTTTTCCCCAAAAAATGGAGGAGAAAAAGGCGGGATAAAAACTGGTTGTGTGATTTTGTGTGCCACCTCGGCTGTTAGTCTTCAGAAGAGAAAAAGTGCCTTGGGTAGTGGAAATGGTAGGGTTTGTTACATTTGCCCACATTTTCTAATCAAAATCGTTTTTCGTATGAAACAGACACTTACTCTGCTTGCGCTATTCCTTATCGGCTGGACGGCCGAAGCGCAGACGCTTACCGTTACGGGTAAGGTAACCTCTGCGGATGACGGGGAGCCTCTGGTGGGGGCTACCGTTATTGTCAAGGATGCCAATATCGCCGCCATTACAGATGTGGGTGGCAATTTCCGCCTCAACAACGCACCGGCCAATGGTGTGATAGTGGTCAGTTATACTGGTTATGAGCGCAGGGAAGTGCCCATCGAAGGGCAGGCGGTGATTGACATTGTGATGTCGCCCTCCACCCTTCTTCAGGAGGTGGTAGTTACCTCCTTCGGCATTGCCCGAGACAAGAAGGTGTTGGGCTACGGCTCTCAGTCTCTCTCTGCCGACAACTTGCTGCAGTCGAACCAGACCAACTTGGTGAACGCCCTGCAAGGGAAAGTGGCTGGGGTTGTCATCAACAACTCTGCGGGTGCTCCAGGCTCAGGGGCGAGTATCAACATCCGGGGCATTAACTCGCTCAGCGGCGAAAATGATAACCAGCCGCTCATCGTGGTGGACGGTATTATCATCAGCAACAACACCGATGTAGTAAGTGTGCTGCCTTCTGCGGGTAGTAACGCTATCAATAGCAACGAGCAATTCATGAACTCTAACCGCCTGGCAGATCTGAACTTAGACGACATCGAGAGTGTCAACGTGCTCAAGGGGGCAGCGGCTACGGCTCTTTACGGTCAGCGCGCAGCCAACGGAGCGCTCATCATCACCACCAGAAAGGGCAAAGAGGGGCGTACCAGCGTCAATTACAATTTCTCTTACGGCATCGAGAACATTGACAAAGCGCCCAGAATTCAGCGCACCTACTACCAGGGCTTCAATGGTCTGGAGCGGAAGCCGCCAGCCACAGTATTCTGGCAATATGGCCCTCCTGCGCTGGAAACAGACCGCTTCTATGACCATTTTCGGGAGTTCTACGTAACAGGCAAAAACATGAACCACTCGCTATCCTTCTCGGGCGGCAATGCAAATTCTACGTTCCAGTCTTCTTTCTCCTACTTGAATAGCGATGGTATTGTGGTGAACTCCAACTTCAAACGCGCCACTGCACGCCTTGCTGCTACACACAAGATGAGCCGCCGGCTGAGCGTGGGGGCACAGATTAACTACAACAACAACGACCACACTACGCCGCCTTCAGGCGATAAATCCGTCTTTAGCTCGCTGTGGTTTTGGTCGCCCTCGTTCGATATCAATGATCACCGCAACCCGGACGGTACACAGAAAAACCCGTTCGCCGGCATCATTGATAACCCGCGCTACATGGCCGAGGAAAGCCCACAGACTTCGAAGCTTAACCGTGTATTTGGCGACATCAACCTCAACTATGAGATAACACCCTGGCTCCGTGCGCGCTATCAACTAACAGCTGACTATTACAACGATAATCGGCGCCGCGTCGTAGGTCCAGACCTCGACTTGGGCACGCAAGTAGGCGGTTTCATCACAGAGCAGTCTATCACCTTCCGCGAGCTGAACTCGAACTTTTTTCTCATGGGCGAACGCTCGCTGAGTAATAACCTCAACTTAGCCTTTACTTTAGGCAATGCCATCACGGAAATTAAAAACGACTTTCTCGGGGTTCGTGGGGAGCGCTTTATCGCCTCGGGCTTCTACAACATCACCAATGCGACTAATTACTTTCCGCTTCGGGGTGGTTCGCTGCGCCGCCTCGTCGGCGTTTTCGGAGAAGCTCGCTTAGAGTTCATGGATTACCTGTACCTGACTTTCACGGGACGCAACGACTGGTCTTCTACCCTGCCCGAGGAAAACCGCTCTTACTTCTATCCTTCGGCCAGCCTCTCCTATATCCTGACTAACCACCTGCTACGCGACAACAAGGCACTCAGCTACCTGAAGTTGCGCGGCTCGTGGGCTACAGTGGGTAAGGATGCTCCGCCCTATCGAATTGGCAACTACTTCGCACCAGTGCCGGGCTTTCCTTTTGGCAACGTGGGTGGCTTCAGGCGCGATCCAAACGTGGGCAACTTCAACTTGCAGCCTGAATTCACTACAGAGACTGAGGTTGGCCTGGAGGCTAACTTGTTTAATAACTTCATGTCCATTGAGGCCAACTACTTCACACGCGAGAGCCGCAATCAAATCCTAAGTGTACCCATTAGCACGGCTACCGGTTACGCCAGCTACACAACTAACGCAGGGGTCATTGTCAACAGAGGCGTAGAGTTGCTTGTGGGCCTCAACCCCATCCGCGGCCCATTCCGCTGGAGCATAGACTTCAACTGGACGCGCATCCGCGGCACCGTGAAATCCATGCCCGAAGACCTCAAGACCATTACCTATGTTTCTGCCTTGGCAGGCCGAGCCGTGCTTCGTGTGGAAGAGGGCGGCAGCGTTGGCGACTTGTATGGCTACGACTGGCGCCGCAATGAGAACGGAGAAGTCATCATCGGCACTAACGGCCTACCTACCTTAGAAACCGCCACCTACGTCAAGGTGGGCAACGCCTTGCCCGACTGGTTTGGCGGCATGAACAACACTTTCTCGTTCAAGGGCTTTACCCTCAACTTTCTGCTCGAGATGCGCCAAGGTGGCCACGTGGTGGACTTGGGCGAAAACAACGCCATCCGCAACGGCACTATCTGGTTCACAGAGCAGCGCGACATGGTGGTGCGGTGGAAAGGGGTGAATGCGGACGGTACACCCAACGAGAGGACTGCCATCCTGAACCAAGATACCTATCGCGCCTTTGGCATCAATGGACACTATTCCTATGTACTGCAAGATGCCTCGTGGTTCCGTGTGCGGAATGCCAGCATCTCTTACCGCCTTCCTAAATCGCTCATTGGCAATCGTCTGAGCTCGGTGCAAGTGGGCATCACAGGGCGCAACCTATTCCTTTCTACGCCTTTCCGCGGTTACGACCCCGAAGCATTAGCCTTTGGCGCAGGTACCAACCTGATAGGCTTTACAGGACGCAACACACCTATTACTCGTAGCTTCACCTTCAATGTATCCGTAGGCTTCTAACCTTTTTGCCCTATGTACAAAACTCTTTCAGTCATGAAAAAGATAACTGCTCATAGCATTTTCCTCATTGCCGTGTGGGCCATAACAGCCTTGGGCTGTAAAAGCTTTTTAGGTGATGACACTAACGTGGACCCTAACCGGACGAGCGACGCGCCGCTGAACACCCTTGCTCCGACCATCATGTTCTACTCGGCAGAGGCTACGCAAAAGGCCTCTGTGGTTGTCAATTCTTACGTACAACACATTGGCAGTGTAACGGCAGGCGGCTTCGATGCTCAAAACCGCAACACCTTTGCCGGGACATGGGACGACATTTACCTCAATATTCTACCCAACGCTAACGAAATCATCAAGAAGGCCGAAGCCAATGGCTCACCACACTATACTGGCATTGCCAAAGTGGTGTTGGCCTACAACCTGGGGCTGGGCACCTCGCTGTGGGAAAATATTCCGTACCGCGAAGCAGATAATCAACTGACTAATCTGCAGCCGGGATATGATGCACAGGAGAGCATCTATAATGACATCTTGCGTTTGCTGGACGAAGCTATTGAAGCATTCAATAGCCCGACCTCGCTATTCAAACCTGGCTCAGACGACCTCATCTATAAAGGCGACATCGCCAAGTGGCGTAAAGCTGCCTACAGTCTCAAGGCGCGCTACCTGCTGCACTTGGCCAAAAAGCGCGGCACAGGTACATATGCCGATATCCTCAGCGCCCTGGGCCAAGGTATCAGCAGCAATAGCGAGGACTTCCAACTGGTATACAACGAGCGCAACCTCAGCCGCTGGCACCAGGTTGCCCTGGCCAACAACACAGGTAATTTCACTACCAACTTCAGCGCCACATTTATCAACTTAATGAATGGCACCATACAGGGCATCGTAGATCCGCGCCTGCCACTCCACGCCTTCAAAACCGTGGCCGCTGACTCTATCTACTACGGTATGAAGCCCGGCGCTGCTACTGGAGCCAACACTCGCTATAATAATAGTACGATTTTCTTCGGATGGCAATTTGCCCTCTCCGCTCCGCTGCAAATGATTACTTACTCGGAGTGCAAGTTTATTGAGGCTGAGGCACGCATCCTTCAAAATGGCGGCACGCCAACCCCCGAAGCATATGCTGCCTACCAAGAGGGCATCCGCGCTAATATGTTAAAAATAGGCGTCCCAACTGCTAATATTAATGCCTTCCTTAGCCACCCGAATATAGACGTGGGCGTCTCGAACCTCTCGCTTAGCAATGTCATCACTGAAAAGTACAAGGCCCTGTTTCTTAATCCAGAGGCCTGGAATGATCTACGCCGCTATGACTACCGCAGCGACATCTTGCCCGGACTGGCCCTGCCCGACAACCACAACCCAGACCTCGGGGGGCAGTGGATACAGCGCGGTCACTATCCCGACTCGGAAGCTGCTCGGAATGCAGATAATGTGGCCCGAAATACCAAAGACCTCCACGTTAAAATGTGGATATTCGAATAGTTTCATTCACTAAAACTGAACACGTATTATGAAACGCTATTGGTATTTAGCCGTTTTTGCCCTTATATCCTTATCCTTGAGCGCTTGCTATAAGGAAAAGAATCCAAACGAAGATAACTTTGACATTATCGGCAGCGTACCCATGGTGTCAGAGCTGACTCCCTCTACTACTTCTCCAACGGCAGGCTCTACCATCTCCCTGACGGTGAAACTGAGCTTTGTCAACACCACTGTAAAAGAACTCGTTTTCTATCAGCGAATTGGTACATCGGGCGCGTACTCCTTCTTGAAAACCGTGCCTTTCACGCCCAATTTCGTACCTGAAGAACGCGTGCATGTCGTTACGGTACCTTACGACGTACCAAACGAGCCGAACAAAGCCTTTAGTCTTCAGGTAGAAGCGGTTACTAATGACAACCTCGTCTCTATCCGCCGAACTATGACGCCTACTAACGTTACCATAAAACCATAGGCAAATCGTAAAAACTTAGGCATACAAACCAAACCCACGTAAAACTGTTTTAGTGAATAAATCTGGTTCATGGAGTTGTCGAACGACATATCGGCCTTAAAGGATTTGGTTTCGGTTCTGCTTCGGCGGATTGAGACACTCGAATCCGAGAACGCTGCCCTTCGGGCGGAGATTGCCGAATTGCGTCTTGAAAACGCCGAATTGCGCTCGCGCCTGAATCTGAACAGCAAGAACAGCCACAAGCCGCCTTCGTCAGACGGCCTGAAAAAGAAGCCTGGCCTGCCCAAGAACCCGCCCAAAAAGAGCGGCGGCCAGTATGGCCACAAAGGCAAGACGCTCGAGATGGTTGACCGACCGGACGTGGTCGTAGTGCACCATGCTCCGTCCTGCCCCTGCTGCTCGAAGGTTTTTTCCCCTGCTGATGTGGTCGAAATAGCCCAAAAGCGCCAAGTCTTTGATATCCCGGCGCCCCGTATGGAGGTCACGGAGCATCAGTTGGGCGTGGTAGTCTGCTGTGGCAGACAGCATCTGGGCAGTTTTCCGCCCGAAGTGAGCCAACCTGTGCAGTACGGTTCCCGAATTAAGGCATTGAGCGTGCTTTTGAACAACGACTACAAAGTGCCGCTGGAGAAGATCGAGCAGCTCATGGGCGACCTGTGTGGCTGTTCGTTCAATGAAAGCACGGCGGTGACGGCCAATGCCAAGATGTACGAATGCCTCGAAAGCGTCGAAGGGCAGATCAAAGAGGCAATTTTGGCCTCCGAAACGGCTCATTTCGACGAGACGGGCATGCGGGTAGAGAAAAGCCTCCATTGGTTCCACGTCGCCTCCACCGCATGGTTTACCTACCTGTTCGTCCACAACAAACGGGGTAGGGAAGCATTGGAAAGCGAAGCCTCGCTGCTCAAAGATTTTCAAAACTGTGCCGTGCACGATTGTTGGGAACCCTATTTCGGCTTCAAGCAGTGCCGACATGCCCTGTGCGGCGCCCACTTACTGAGGGAACTGACCAACCTGACGGAAAACGGTTCAAAGTGGGCAGTAAAAATGAAGGAGTTTGTTCTTGACCTTTACCAAAACAGCCAAAAAGCGGCCCTTGTGGTGGCGGACAAGCAAACTTGGGAGCGAGAATTCAAACATATCTGCCAGTTGGCCGACAAGGAGGAACCGCCGCCCAAACAGAGCAAGAGGGGCAAGCCCAAGAACTCGAAAGGCAGGAACCTGCTCAACCGTCTGCTCGACCATCAGGACGGATGGCTTGCTTTTGCCTTTGTCGAAGGTGTCCCGTTCTCAAACAATCAAGCCGAGCGCGACATTCGTTGCCTGAAGACCAAGCAGAAGGTCGCCACCAACTTCCAGACTTTCAAAGGAGCGCAGCACTATGCTCGTATCCAATCTTTTACTTCAACGCTACGCAAACATTCAATGAACGTTTTCCAGAACCTGATTGACGTTTTTGATGGAAAACCTATCCTTTTTCAGGCTGGCTAAGTTTTTACGGCAAATCTTAGGAAAGCATTACCCCGTAAAGGGCGCTCCGAAGCAATTCGGGGCGCCTTTTTCTATACATGAACAATGCCCTAAGGTACTCTCCTCTTTTCCAAACAGAGAAAGGAGCATGTTTTTAACGAATGGGGCAACAAATACGCCCTGAATTTGAAAGGGTACACATTTTTCGGCGAGGGCTGTTTCCCAAACCACCCGCACTGCGTCCGCCACCACCTACACCTCCCTTACCGAGGCTGTTTTTTGGGAAAAACGGCTCCAGCGCTTTGGCTTGACTCTTTGGCGCACCTGCACCCACGGAGCTCCGGCTTGGGCTTGAGCATGTGCCCGTCTCGCCCTCGGGGCTTAATAACGGCGTAGCGGCACCTCAGGGTCGCCGTGCTTTCAGGCGCGGAGGCGAGATGCCGCTGTTTCACCATTATTAAGGCCCGAAAGCGGGACGAAAACACGCACGGGGCCAAACAGGAGCCGCACGCCCAACCACTACGCCCACAGCAGCCGCTCCGAAGCCGGCAGCCGTTTTTTCACCCTAAAAAACGGAGGTGAGAAAAGCGGCGGCGGTAGAAAGTAGCCGCTTCTACTTTTCACGCGACTGCGCCAGTGTCATTTGTCTTCAAAATAGTAGGCTCTGCGGGTGCTTTGGAAAATATCACTTTTCACTCTACTTATCACTTTTCACTTCAAAATGGGAGGCACTGCGGACGCTCTGGAAAATGTACCCTTTGTAAACGCCTTGAATAACAAAGAGGAACTTTGTTGTAAGAACACCTCATCTCCAAGTGGCTAGATTGAAAGATAAATCAGAATAAGTAATTTTGTGGTGAAATGAACTTCCAAATAGATGGCGAGGGGCCGAAGATATGTTTATTGTCTAAAAATTAATGGCCCATTTCTCTGGACTACTATTAACCGACTACTGCATCAGCTGCAGCTAAAACCAGAAATGATGGAAAAATATCGAAACAAATACCGGATACCCTCTATCCGCCTGCAGCGCTGGGACTACCGATGGGCAGGCTCCTATTTTATCACCATCTGTACGCAACATCGGGTGCACTATTTTGGTGAAATCGCCAACGGCAAGATGCGGTTATCTCCCATTGGCGTAATTGCCGATATATTATGGCATGAAATTCCGCACCACGCCCGAAATATTGAATTGGGGGCATTTGTGGTGATGCCTAATCACATCCACGGAATATTGACCATCACACGAAACGATGATGATGGGCAATATGTAGACACGGGGGCAAATATGGATGCGGATGCATCGAATTCATTGGATCCATCAAATCCATCATCAAATCCATCATCAAATCCATCATCAAATCCATCATCAAATCCATCATCAAATCCATCATCAAATGTACAGACAGGGCATGCCCTGTCTCTACCATCGCCACCATCGCCACCATCGCCACCATCGCCACCACCACCACCACCGCCATTCCCATCAATGCCGCCGCCATGGATACCAATTGATACGCCTCCGGATCTACCCCCACTATCTCCACCCAAAACCATCGGCCAACAACGATTTCAAAACATCGGCAAGAATTCCGTATCGGCCATCATCGGCTCGTACAAATCGGCCGTTACTAAACACGCCCATCGCCTGGGATTTGAATTTCAATGGCAAACGCGTTTCTACGAGCACATTATCCGTGATGAGGAGGCCTTTCAAAGGATTTCCCGATACATCCATAATAACCCCAAAAACTGGAAGGAAGACAAATTCTTCAAATAATGCCAGCTACTCATGTAAGTAAGGAAACGCACGGAAGATGGCCTTCCAAAATCAAGATCACAAATGAAGCCGACCTGATTTTTAAAAATCCCGCGCTCTCCCTTGCGCGGATTTGCAAAGTCGCTTTACATTTGCAGCCCCAAAGTGCCGCAAGGTGCTAGAGGGAAGTTCTTCGGGCCATAGCTCAGCTGGTTAGAGCGCCACGTTGACATCGTGGAGGTCACAGGTTCGAATCCCGTTGGTCCGACAAGTTCTGAGGGTGATTAGCTCAGTTGGTTTAGAGCGCACGCTTCACACGCGTGAGGTCACTGGTTCGAATCCAGTATTACCCACCATAACATTCGGGACGTAGCTCAGCCCGGTAGAGTACACGTCTGGGGGGCGTGTGGCCGCTGGTTCGAATCCAGTCGTCCCGACTTCTTGCAAAAGGTCGCGCTGTTGCGCGGCCTTTTTTGTTTTTTGGCCTGGTGTCAACGAGAAAAGAAAGCGCGCCAGCAACGGCGTGCTGGCGCGCTCAGGAGTATGCGATAAGAGCAGGTGGGGAGCAGCACTATCGCACCACTGTTACATCTCCTCGATAGAGTAGAACGCGTCCATCGAGGAACTTCACTTCAATGGTGTAAACATAAACTCCTGGCATGACGTACTGCCCCTTGTATCGGCCATCCCACCCCTCAGCGAGGTTGTTGTTATTGGGATAGAAGTTGGTGCGCTCATACATGAGGTTACCCCAGCGGTCGAAGACGCGCATATAGTTGACGACTTCCACGCCCAGCCCTATGTTGGGATTAAAGTAATCGTTTAGTCCGCGCGTGTTGCCAGGATAGAACACATTGGGAATGTAGACGTTGCGATTTGGGTCAACATTGACCAAAATAGAGCCTGTACCTGAACACCCATTGGCATCGAAGACTGTCAACGTGTAGCGTTGTGACTCATAGGTGCGCACATAAGGCTCAAGGTCGGTAGAGTCGCTCAGCAGGCTGCCGGGCTCCCATGTGAAAGAGCTAACGTTGGCTCCGGTGATGATGGGAACCAATTGGAAGAGCGTATCGCCCAATTCGATTTCCACCACGTTCGGGTCAAAAGTTACTGTAATGGGTGCCGGCTCGAACACGAAGAAGGAGTCTGTTTGTTCGCACCCGACGCGGTCAACGTACGTGATGTAGTGCACCCCTCCGCCAATACTGATGGGGAAATTAGGCGATAGATACACTCCAAAGTCAATGCTATACTGGTAGGGTGCGCCTGCTCCGCCAGTGATGGTATCAATGAAGAGCGTTGTCTCATCGCCAAAACATAGGATTGGATCGAGCGGCAGATAAGAGCCGACGATTGGGGCTGGGTCACTCAGAATGAAGAACTGGACCTCTGTGCAGCCCTTGCTGTCAGTTACCGTAACCGTATAGGTGCCTGCAGGCAAATCTGTGATTGGGTTTGTGTTGCCTATAGGGCCACCGATGCCAGCCCAGCTATACGAATAGCCGGGAGTACCCTTGCTGACAGTGATGGTGATTTGGCCGTCGCTTCCGCCGAAGCACTTGGGTGGTGCAAGCCCACCTGTAGGTGTAGAAATTTGGATCTGCTCCGGTTGATCAATGGTCGTATTGAAGACTCCCCGACATCCCCGATTGTCAGTTACTGTAAGCGTAACAGGCCCAGCAGATAGGTTAGTTGCGTTCGGGAATGTCTGACCATTGCTCCACAAGTAGGTGTAAGGCTGACCATTACCGCCGCTAACAGTGGCACTGGAGCGGCCATCGTCACCGCCAAAGCAGGAGACAGAGTCGTTGGTAAAAACAACATTGATAGCAGGTGGTGCACCAATTTGTACCGAGTCAATCTTGAAACAACCGTTAAGTGGATCACGTACGATAACTGTATTGAAACCAGCGCATAAGTCCGCACGCAATGAGTCTGTGCCGCCGTCGCCCCATTCAAAATCGAAATTGGCAGGAGTTGGTGGAGTGGTGTTGTAGAATACAACCAATTCGACTCCTCCATCGCAAGTATCCAAGCAGCGTGTGGGGCGAATGTTGTTGTACTGGATGACAATACCTGGGGGATCTGGCAGGGTAAAGGTCTGTTCCAATGTGCAGTTACGCGAGTCCGTAATGGTCAGCGTGTAGTTACCTGCAGGAACAGGAAAGAGCACTGGTGCATTTTGACCACTCGACCAGTTGTACAGATACCCAGGGTGCCCTCCTTGAACAGTTACGGCAATGCTGCCATCAATACCGCCATTGCAGGTCGGTTGCTTAAGCAGCACATCTGTAATGCTCAGAGGCTCTATGCTCGCCAGTGGAACTGTAAGCGTGCTCGTGCAGCTCTGGGTATCCTGAACTACAACAGTATATGTGCCACCACTTAATTGGCAAATTTGTGCCGTACTGCCTATTGGCGCTCCATTACTATCTGTCCATGAGAATGAGACAGCAGTCGGTGCAATAACCCGCAGACAACCATCATTACCACAAACAACAGACACGGAGTCAATACCATTAATGGGAGGAGGTGCGGGTAATGAGAGGACTACAGTAACGGAGTCAGTACATCCATTAGTATCGCGCACCGTGGCAACATAAGAGCCAGGAGGAAGGTTTTGGAGGTTGGCTTGGGGAGGGAGCGATTGTGGAGGTTCAGATGTCCAACTGAACGTATATCCGCTACCCGTACCGCCCGAGGCCGACACGCTGATAGCGCCACTTGTGGGTTGGGTGCATGTTGGATTGGTCTGTGAAACGACCACCACATCTATAGGTGGGGGTGAGGTCAGCGTATAGGTAGCCGTTGCCGAACAACCCGACACCGCCTCAAGCACGGTCAGTTCATACGTTCCGGCGGGCAACTGAGAAAGCTGGGAACGATCGTCGACATTAGATTGTGGATATGGCCCGGGTGGTGTCGGAGGGATAGCATTCCAGAGAAAAACATACGAGGTATTAGCCGGATTTGGGAATGGCGGCGTTGCCACAGCAATTACCTCAATGGAGCCGCTTTGCTCTCCTGCACATGCCGGATTGACTGTAGCAAGGGCATTTACACTAAAGTCGCGGTCATTATTGACTTGTATCGGGTTAGGATAGACGAATGTACAACCATTAGCATCCGTAACCGTAACAAAGTAGCAGCCACTGACTTTGGTAGAGCTGTTGTAGGGGTTACCGTTGAAGGAGTCGTCCAAGAAACGCAGAGAGCTGCTACAATCGGCGTATTCCCATTGGAAAAGATAACGCCCAAGGGCATCAGGCGTGCCTCCTGAAGCAGTGGCAGTGATGGTGCCGTTGTTCACACCCGGGCATGAAGCATTGGCCGTTTGGATGGCCAGGTCAAGCGCGGCCGGCTGGCTAAGGGTGCCTGCAGCCAATTGTGTACACCCTGTAGCAATTTCTGTAACTGTAACCCCGTACTGACCAGCGCCTACCCCAACGATGGTTTGGGTCGTTTGTACCGGGTTCGTATTCCAGGCAAAAGTGTAGCTGCTGTCTGGGTTGGACACCAGCACACCATCAATTGAAATATCTGCGCGCAAGATGCCATCGGTGCTGCCATTGCAGCTCGGCAGTTGAGTGACCGAAAGCGTTACACCCAAACTTGGGATGTCAATAGTGCGATCGCCGCAGATCTGGGTACCCAGACCGTCTTGATCTGTCACGCATACTTCCCAGCAACCTTCTGGCAAAGGCAAGGTCAGGATGGTATCGGCAACGTTAGAGGCAACGAAGCTACTCGGCCCCCCTCCGCCGCAAGGCTGCCAGCTGATGACGTAAGGGCCTACGCCACCCTCGATAATGGCTCCAATGCTCGCAGTATTGTCGCAATTAGGGGCATCTACGTAAAAATTAACTACTAATGGGAGCGAGTCAATGCATATCTGCCCGGGTAGTGCAATAAGCGCTGCCGGACCAGTAGCACTGCTTTGATCCAACGTAACTACTGTCGGAAAACTCCCAAAACCCAACTGCGTACACGAGTCTTGAGGGCCTACTACGTTAAAACAAATCTCGAAAAGCGCTTCTCCATTGGGAATAAAAACACCTTCACCCAGAAACTCAGAATATGTAAAACCTAGTGCGCCCTCTCCTACGAGGCCCTCGTTCAGATTTCCAGCAACACTAAAAGGTTCTATAGTTGGGCTGGGATTTCTCACTTCTATGTATTGCAACATAGAAGTATCCCACGTGATGGAGAAAGAAGTGCCAAAGATAGTATCAAAATTTTCCGCTATAATAGGGATGCAAACTACCGAGCTAACTTGGGCAATAAGGTCGGGGGTTTGGAGTGTCGAACTATTGACAGGATTGCATCCTGCCATATTCATCGTGAAGGTGAATGGGCAGCTCTTCTCATCGCGAAGCTCAATCACATAAGTACCCGGCTCAGGTACAGAGAAAATCACATCAACATTATGACGCCACTGGGAAGGAGGCGTATAAATCAGACCTTGCTTGTTTGGGTTACCCTGCTTATAAATTTTAATGTTGGTGTAGCGGGAAGATGAATTCCATTCTGGAAATCCTCCCCGAGGGCGAAACTTTCCCACGCAGAGATTACCCTGGAAAGCGCTATCAATACCAACGACTTGAATAGGTGTTAAGTAAACTACCGCGAAGGCCGCATTGATGCTTACATCCACACAACCCGGCTCCAGCTCAAAATTCTGGTAGTCCGTAATGGTAATGGGAGCGAAATACAGCATGCATGGTTTATCATTACAGAAAAGGGTAGAATTTAGGATGCTGCCGGTGTTGAAAAACCAATGATTCCCATCTGGTGGACCAGAAGTAGCAAAAAAGCCACTTGTAGCGCCAGGCCATAAGCAAGTATCTGACAGCACAATGGTATTGGAGCCGGTCTGCGTCGGCAGGCACCCATAAATGGCATATGCAATACCTGCAGGTGTAGCAGGTATGGGGTCATCAAATACTTGATCTCCATTGTGCTGAATGAGTACAGAGTCTCGAAAACACAGAAAAATGGTGTCCAGCGTTACATCATTGCTGTTTCCGATGTGCTGCCCCACAGTAATGGTGCCCGCAGAGCACGGCGACTCTTGTATCGTGCCAACAGGCTGGCCTTTTTTAACGGTAACAGATTTAGGGATCTGGGCCAGAGAAACCGAAACTAATAATAGCAGCGGAAGGATTAATAGTTTTTGGCACATGCTAACAAATTTAGATTGGTAAATGAATGCGGTAAGAGTGTTTTGGGACTGCAAAGAGATGCAGTGTTTGTCGGATTTGCTGTTTGTGAGCATACATTTAACGTTTAATGAACCTCGATACGCAGGAAGAAACCTAATACGCCGAAAGATAGGGCGCAAAAGTAGGTAAGCCTCACCCAATCCGTAGCCGAAGTTAAAAGGATTGTTGGTACGGTAGAAAATATCCCGTAGCCGGCGGCAAACGATGATTTACTGGCAGGTAAAGTCGCGAAAGGAAAAAAGGAAGACCTAAGATCGCCACACACGACCGTTTAAAATGACCGTTTCAACTGGATCGGTGCCAAAGAAATAAGGCACCTGAGCTACCGAGTTCATTGGCCTAGTAATAAACACATTAGCCTTTTTACCCACCGCGATACTGCCGTAATCCGTCTCCAACTCTAAGGCACGCGCGCCATTGATGGTAGCTGCATTGATAGCCTCCTCCGGAAGCATCTTCATCTGGATGCAAGCCAGTGATATCACAAATGCCATGCGCCCAGAAGGTGCAGAACCTGGGTTGTAGTCAGAGGCCAATACTACCGGCAAACCCGCATCTATCATCTGGCGAGCTGGCGCATAAGGAATACCCAAGAAGAAGGCACACCCCGGTAGTAAGGTGGGCAAAGTAGCACTGTTGCGAAGTAAGGCTATCTCTTCAGGGCCAACGCTCTCCAAGTGATCCACCGAAAGAGCACCATTAGCCACGCCTACCTGCACCCCACCAGAATTAGCCAGCTCATTCGCGTGTATCTTCGGCTTCAGTCCAAATTTCCAGGCTGCCTGTAGGATCCGCTCCGTCTCAGCAGGTGTGAAAAAGCCACGGTCGCAGAAGACATCGCAGTACTCAGCCAATCCTTCCTCCGCTACACGCGGCAGCATATGCTGGATGATCTGCTCAATGTAATCATTACGCCGCGAGCGAAATTCTTCCGGTACCGCATGAGCACCCAAAAACGTCGCCTTTATCGGAATGGGGCTGACCGCCTTCAGGCGCCGAATCACACGCAACATTTTCAGCTCGCTCTCCAAGCTCAGTCCATAACCACTTTTAATTTCAATGGCCCCCGTCCCAGAGGCCATTACTTCGCACAACCGCTGCCAAGCACTCTCAAACAAAGCTTCCTCTGACATCTGACGCAGCCGACGCGCAGAGTTAAGTATGCCGCCCCCGCGCCGCGCGATCTCCTCATATGAAAGCCCGCGCAGCCTATCTACAAACTCCTCATCGCGCGGAGCTGCAAACACCAGGTGCGTATGCGAGTCGCACCAGGAAGGAAAAACCATTCTATCCTTTGCTTCCAAAATCACATCTGCACGTTCAGGGCAACGCTCCATAGGGCCGAAGGCCACTATGCGGTCGTTCTCTACCAGCAAAAATGCCTGGGGCACGACCGGCAAATGTTGCATATCCGCCCCTCTTACCACAGAACGCGGGCGCTTCTCCGCCTGCACCAATAAGCCAATGTCTCTAATCAACAAAGAACCCATACGCTTACTCACCAATATCTCAGCAGGTAAAAGACAGGGCAAAAGTATGCAGGCTGTACTTTTGGCCTGCCGCCTTGTAAGCCCTCACACATCCAACCTCTGCTTTATGTACCAGACTTGCCTTGCCCTCATTTCAACACTGCTCCTGCTCACCGCTTGCTCATCCCCGCAAAAATGCCCTTACAAGCCCGAGCCTATCTTCAGCGAAGGCCTGCCCCACGTGGTAGAATATCGCTTCGAGAGAGCAGGCGCCCACTCACTGGAGACCCTCTGGATCGACACCCAGGTCCTGCTCGAAATCGGCCAAGAAGTCTGCCGCGATACTCGCCAAGAGTTCCGCTTCACTGTCTTAGGCGACTACAGCCAATTCGCAGACTCTATGTGGCTTAAAGAAGCCGTACGGCAGCTAGTGTTTCTCAGCACCCTCTCACCTAAGCAAGCTCCTTTGCAAGCATGGGCCGATGTACTCGAAGAAGCCCGCCCTGCTATGCGACTAGGCCAAGAAGTAGAATTGCAACCAGGCATATTTGCACGCGTAGACCGCATTATTGGCCCAGAACAAAGTACGCTCATCCTCATCTTGGCCCAGCGCGAGCAATGAGGATGCACAAGTAAGTCGAGGCTTATCAAACCGAAAGATGCAACTACCAACCAACATCGTCCTTGTAGGCGCCGGTCGAATTGCTACCCACCTTGGGCGGCGTATTCGCGCCAAAGGTATGCGTATAGTACAGGTGCTCAACCGCTCTGCATCTCCTGCCCAGACACTTGCCGAAGAACTGCAAGCCCAGTGGTCTGATAATTGGGCAGACCTCTATCCCGAGGCTGACTGGGTTATTTTAGCCGTACGCGATGACGCCATCGCCAAAATAGGCGCACAACTCGGCCCCCTTGCTCCAGAGGCACTGTTTACCCATACCTCGGGGGCTACCCCAGGAACAGCACTGGCCTCCCATTGCCGCCGCTACGGCGTCTTCTATCCCCTACAATCCTTCTCCGCCGAGCACACTCCGCTTTGGTCAAAAGTGCCTTTCTGTGTGGATGCACATGCCCCCGAAGACGTCCTGCTGTTGAAAAGGATAGCTAAAATCCTCGGCAACCTGGTTTACCAAATCAACGACGAACAGCGCGCCGTGCTCCACATCGCCGCCGTCTTCGCTAATAATTTCGCCAACCACTGTTTCGCCGTTGCCGAAAAAATCATGGAGCAACAAAATCTACCCTTCGAAATGCTCCACCCACTCATGGAAGAAACCCTGGCCAAAGCCCTATTAGACTCTCCCGAAATCATGCAGACAGGCCCTGCCCTCCGCGGCGATATGGACACCATTCAACGCCACCTACAATGGCTAAAAGCCCACCCCCTTTGGTACCAACTCTACACTGACATGTCCCGCAGCATTAACCCCAATCTACTGCTTGACGAGTCTTGAGCAACCAGAAAGATTAAACACCGCCCTCTTGCACAAAAAACCTTTCTGTCCTCCGTTTTTTGCGAGTTTGGAAGGGTACACATTTTCCGACTAGAAGCCCGGCGGCTGTTTCCCAAACCATCCGCTCTGCGTATGCCGCCACCTGCACCGCCCTCACCGAGGTCGTTTTTTGGGGAAAAACGGCCTCGGTGCTTCGGCTCGGCCTTTTCGCGCACCTGTACCTGCGGAGCTCCGGCTTGGGCTTTAGCATGTGCCCGTCTCGCCCTGGGGTCTTAATAACGGCGTAGTGGCACCGCAGAGGTACCGTGCTTGCAGGCGCGGAGGCGGTAGGTCGCTGTTTCGCCATTATTAAGGCCCAAAGGCGGGACGAAAACACGCACGGGGCCAAACAGGAGCTGCGCGCCCAGCCGCTACGCCCACAGCAGCCGCTCCGAAGCTGGCGGCCGTTTTTTCACCCCAAAAAAACGGAGGTGAGAAAGGCGATGAGGGTAGAAAGGGACCGGTTCTACTTTTCACTTATCACTTTTCACTTCAAAATAGCAGGCTCTGAGGGCACTTTGGAAAATATCATTCATCATTCATCATTCATCATTCATCATTCATCACTTCAAAATGCCAGGCTCTGCAGACGCTTTGGAAAATAGTACCCTTTGCAATTTGTGGAAAAAATGGGCTGCCATAAAGTGCAAACCCTCAAAGTACAACTTCAACCTGTGCGCCCTCTGTTTGGCTCCTGCATCTTTTCAGCCCGCTTTAGGCCTCGGCTAATGACATAGCTGTGGCCTCACATCTTGCGCTTAGGTAGGGCAACCGCCACTTGCATTTCAGGCCACGTTTTTTATATCTCCTGCTCAATGAGGTATTCGTTGCGCGTAGGCGAATTGCGGTTGATGATTTCCGCCAAAAATCCCGTCAGAAACAGCTGTGCACCAACGATAAGCGCCAGAATACCAAAGAAGAATAGCGGTCGGTCAGCAATCCCGTATGCCTTGTACACCAGTTTGGCCCAACTTAAGTAAGCCAAAAAAATGAACCCGATAAAGAAGGACAGCACCCCCAGCGTACCGAAAAAGTGCATCGGACGCTTGCCAAACTTTCCGACAAAGTAAACCGAGAGCAAGTCCAGAAACCCATTGATGTAGCGCTCCCAGCCAAACTTGCTATGACCATAGCGGCGAGCGCGGTGCTCCACCACCTTTTCCCCGATGCGCGTAAAGCCCGCCCATTTGGCCAGCACCGGAATCCAGCGGTGCATTTCGCCATATACCTCAATAGCCTTCACCACTGCTTGCCTATACGCCTTTAGGCCACAATTGAAATCGTGCAGCGGAATACCGCTCATCCAGCGAGCTACGGCATTAAACAGTTTGCTTGGCAACCGCTTTTCCAGGGGGTCATGGCGCTTCCTTTTCCAACCACTGACGAGGTCATAGCCTTCCTCCACAATCATGTGATAGAGAGCGGGGATTTCATCTGGGCTATCCTGTAAATCAGCATCGAGGGTAATGACGACCTCTCCTCGGGCCGCTTGAAAGCCCACGTGAAGCGCCGCAGACTTGCCGTAGTTTCGCCGAAATTTAATGGCGCGCACATTAGGGTTGGCCGCTCGCAAGGCCTCGATAACCCGCCAAGAACCATCCGTGCTGCCATCGTCCACGAAGATGAGCTCATAGTGCAGGTGATTCGCCTCCACCACTCGACGTATCCAGGCTTCCAGTTCGGGCAGACTTTCGGCCTCGTTTTTCAGGGGAATAACAATGGAGAGGTTCATAAGTCAAACTTTGTTTGAGGGCTTGGGCGGTTTTTAGGCTTATGGTCGGGCACATACTCTTCGCGTTCTAGGTAGATGGGTAGCAAGGGAGGTGCATCCTTACTCACTGGGATGGCGTGCCGACGCGGCCATGACTTTCCCGCCAGCATATTTTGCCAACGGTGGAAGAGGTGTTCTTGCTGTTCGGGGGGCAGGCGCGGCTTATCATCATAATAGCCGGCCAAAGCGCGCTGTCGCCGTGCCTCAAAAAGCGACACGGCACAGGCCACTGAAATATTGAGGCTTTCCGTAAAACCCACCTGAGGAATGAGAAAGTTACCATCAGCCATAGCCGCTGCTTCAAGCGAGACGCCCTCGTCTTCATTCCCAAATACCAATGCCGTGGGCTGAGTCAGGTCGAGGTCATACAGCGAGATACTCTCTGCACCCAAGTGCGTAGTCAAGATCCGGCCGTAGCGCTCGCGCACCCGTCGAAAGCATTCTCCCAAGTCTTCGAAAAGATAGACATCTATCCATTTGAAGGCTCCTCCCGACGTCTTTTTACCCAGTTTGAGCCGCCGTTGCTTCAGATAGCGCTCCGTATATATCACAAAAATCTCGCGCACGCCCACAGCATCACACGAGCGCATCACCGCACTGATATTGAGCGGGTCGTGCACGTTCTCCAGCACCACCGTCAGGTCGGGTTGGCTGCGTCGAATGACTTCGCGGATACGTCGTTCACGGGAAGGGTTCATAAGCCATCTTGAATTGACCAATAGGGAAAAAAGCAGTGTTCTCAGGCAGCGTCGCGCAGAGGGTGTTCGTTTAAGGAACAACAACAAGCAGAAAGTAGGTTTTTTAGTTGGTTTTATTGGAAAAAGGCGCGCCGAAATGGGGGCGCCTTTTGCTTTTAGTCCCGAAAGCGGCGCGTTAGGTCTTCATAAGCATCAATACGCCTGTCGCGCAGGAAAGGCCACATGCGACGCACCGCTTCCGTTCGGCTAAGGTCAACATCAATCACCACTGCCTCTTCCTGGTTTTCGCTGGCGCGGAAAAGCACCTCACCCTGAGGTCCAACGACAAAGCTCTGCCCCCAGAATTGAATGCCCCCTGTAACGCCTGTCCAGTCAGGTTCGTGGCCCGTGCGGTTTACAGCAACAACGGGTAAGCCGTTGGCAATGGCGTGGCCACGCTGCACCGTAAACCACGCCTCATACTGACGCTTTCTTTCTTCTTCGGGGTCGGTGCTCTCCCAGCCAATAGCTGTAGGGTAAATGAGGATCTCTGCCCCAGCCAATGCCATAAGGCGAGCCGCTTCAGGATACCATTGATCCCAACATACAAGCACACCCAGTTTGCCTACAGAAGTGGGAATAGGATAAAAGCCCAAATCGCCCGGCGTGAAGTAAAATTTTTCGTAATAGGCTGGGTCGTCAGGGATGTGCATTTTCCGATACTTACCAGCGATGGTGCCATCCTTTTCGAAAACCACCGCAGTGTTGTGGTAAAGCCCTGAGGCGCGCTTCTCAAAAAGGGAGGAAACCAACACCACACCATGGCGACGCGCCGCTTCGGAGAAGACTTCAGTATCTGGCCCCGGAATAGGCGCAGCCAAGTCAAACATGCTTGGCTCTTCCGCCTGGCAGAAATAAATGCTGCAGTGTAGCTCTTGCAAAACCACCAAGCGTGCACCCTCAAGGGCACACTTGGCAATGCCATCGAGCGACTTTTGAATGTTGGCCCGCTTATCTAAGCTGCATGACTGTTGGACGATACCTATTCTCATCAGAGGCAAAAGTAGCAGCTTGCCCACAGTTGTGGCCCTAAAGACGCAGGTACTCTGCGGAGAGCACATTCCGCAGCTCCACTCTCAATGCCCCCTTATCGCAGACGAACCTTTGCCCAACGGGAAATTTTAGCGCGCGTTTGGAAAATTCTATTTGGTAAAACTACCTTTGCGTTCGTTTTTGCCAGATAGGACGGAAATTGTTTCACTAATAACTGATTTAGAACAACTTAAAAAAGAAGTCGCCTCGTTTTTTTATGCCAACTATCAACCAGCTGGTACGCAAGGGTCGCGAGAAAGTGGTGTACAAGAGCAAATCCCGCGCTTTGGAGGGCAATCCTCAGCGCCGTGGCGTTTGCACCCGTGTGTACACGACTACGCCGAAGAAGCCCAATTCAGCCCTGCGCAAAGTAGCCAAAGTGCGCCTGACCAATCAGATCGAAGTCATTGCTTACATTCCTGGCGAAGGGCACAACTTGCAAGAACACTCTATCGTCTTGGTGCGTGGGGGCCGCGTAAAAGACCTGCCCGGCGTTCGTTACACCATCGTGCGCGGCGCCTTGGATACCGCGGGCGTCAACAACCGCAAGCAAAGCCGCAGCCGTTATGGCACTAAACGGCCCAAGAAATAATCGGCCTCAAACCATTTCCATCTCTCTCTTTCCTGTTACACCTTAATTATTATTATGCGCAAACACAAACCGAAACCTCGAGTATTGACTCCCGATCCGCGCTACAACGACGAGATGGTTACCCGTTTCGTCAATCACATGATGTGGGAGGGCAAGAAGAGCGTTGCGTTTCGAATCTTTTACGATGCCATGGACATCGTGAAGACACGCACCAACGAGGACGAGTTGCAGGTGTGGAAGAAAGCGCTCAACAACGTCATGCCTCAAGTGGAGGTGCGCAGCCGCCGCATTGGTGGTGCCACTTTCCAGATTCCGACGGAGCTGCCTGCCAACCGCAAAGTGTCCATTGGCATCAAATGGCTTATTCGATACGCACGCGCCCGCTCCGGAAAGGGCATGGCTGAAAAACTCGCTGCCGAAATCATTGCAGCCAGCAAAGGCGAAGGCAACGCTGTCAAAAAGCGCGAAGACACGCATAAAATGGCTGAGTCGAACCGCGCTTTCGCTCACTTCAGGGTGTAAGTCAGCCTTTGCACTCCAACACCTGCCGTTGAAAAGAACCGGGGTAACACCCCTTTCCTAACACCCGGTTTTTTCGACGGTTTTGCTGTTTTAATTAACACCTTTTGCAACGCCTGCTTTTTTTAAAAACCAAATTAGCGTTTAATTAATGCAGGTTTAACTTAAAAAACGTGTTGTAATAGCGGATTAAAATTCAGTAAAAGCAAATTTTTGCAAAAAGGCTTCTTATCTCCTCCCTTGATGGAGGCTTTCAAAAAAACTCATCACTCAACATTAGATATCACCATGGCAAAGGATCTGCGGTTCACCCGAAATATCGGCATTGCCGCCCATATTGACGCTGGTAAAACGACCACTACCGAGCGCATCCTTTACTACACCGGCGTAACCCACAAGATCGGCGAGGTACATGAAGGCGCCGCCACGATGGACTGGATGGAGCAAGAGCAAGAGCGCGGCATCACCATTACCTCTGCTGCTACGAAATGCTCCTGGGAAGTCGAAGGGCACAAATACGACCTCAACATCATTGACACCCCAGGACACGTGGACTTCACGGTGGAAGTAAACCGCTCGCTGCGCGTACTCGATGGCTTGGTTTTCCTTTTCTCTGCAGTGGATGGCGTCGAGCCTCAATCAGAGACCAACTGGCGTCTGGCTGATACCTACAAGGTGCCGCGCATTGGCTTCGTCAATAAAATGGACCGTGTCGGTGCGGACTTCTTCAACGTCGTTAAAGACATGAAAATCAAGCTAGGTGCCAATGCCGTACCTCTCCAAGTACCTATTGGGGCCGAGGACAGCTTCAAGGGCGTTGTTGACCTGGTAACCAATCAGGCCATTATCTGGAATGAGCACGACATGGGCATGACTTACCAAGTGGTACCAGTGCCTGCAGATTTGGTAGATGTCGTTCAGGAGTACCGCCAAAAGCTCATTGAAGAGATTGCCACCTACGACGATACGCTTCTAGAGAAGTTCTTTGACGACCCAGACTCTATCACCGTCCCAGAAATGCGTGCAGCTATTCGCGCAGCCGTCTGCGACATGAAAATGACACCAGTAATGTGTGGCTCTGCATACAAGAATAAAGGCGTGCAAGCCTGTTTGGATGCAGTCTGTTACTATTTACCTTCTCCTCTCGACATTGAGGCCGTCAAAGGCATAGACCCGCGCACAGAGGAAGAAATCACACGCAAGACTACTGTAGATGAACCCTTCTGCGCTCTAGCGTTCAAGATTGCTACAGACCCCTTCGTAGGCCGTCTGTGTTTCATTCGCGTGTATTCAGGCCAATTGGATGCAGGTTCTTACGTGCTTAATACGCGCACTAATTCTAAGGAGCGCATCAGCCGCCTGTATCAGATGCATGCTAACAAGCAAAACCCGATTGACCGCGTAGAGGCAGGCGACATTGCTGCTGCCGTGGGCTTCAAGGACATCCGCACAGGCGATACCCTCTGTGCTATCGAGGCGCCTATCGTGCTGGAGAGCATGGTCTTCCCAGAGCCAGTAATCGGTCTGGCCATCGAACCCAAGACACAGAAAGACCTGGACAAACTGGGCATGGCCCTCAGCAAATTGGCCGAAGAAGACCCCACCTTCCGCGTGCAATACAACGAAGAGACCAACCAAACGGTTATATCAGGCATGGGCGAGTTGCACCTGGAGATTATCGTAGACCGACTACGCCGCGAATTCAAGGTAGAGTGCAACCAAGGCGCTCCGCAGGTCAACTATAAGGAGGCCCTGACCACCACCGTCAGACACCGCGAACGCTTGAAAAAGCAAACAGGTGGTGCAGGTCTGTTCGCTGAAATGGAGTTTGAACTCGGCCCTGCCGACCCAGAATTCTTAGAGAGCGACGACTTCAAGAGCGGCCGCAAGAAGCTCCAATTCGAGTGGGCCATCGTGGGCGGCGCTATTGATAAAAACTATATCAAGCCCATCACGGACGGCTTCACCAAGATGATGAGCCAAGGTGTATTAGCCGGCTACAACATTGACTCGATGAAAGTGCGCGTGGTGGATGGCATGATGCACCCCGTGGACTCGAAGCCCATTGCCTTCGAGCTCTGCGCTCAGGAGGGCTTCCGCCAGGCAGCACCCAAGTGCAAGCCTCAGATCATGGAGCCAATCATGAAGCTGGAAGTCATCACTCCTGAAGAGTATGTTGGCCCCGTTATAGGCGACCTAAACCGCCGCCGCGGTATGCCCAAAGGACAAGAAACCCGTGCGGGCGGCGCCATCGCTATCCAGGCTGAAGTGCCGCTCTCTGAGATGTTCGGCTATGTGACGGCTCTACGCACCCTTACTTCCGGTCGCGCTTCTTCGACGATGGAATTCTCACACTATGCACCTGCGCCAGAAAACATTGCTAAGCAGGTCATTGAGAAAGCCCGCGGGACTGCCAAAGCTTGATTTACCATCGCCCACAGCATTACCTGCAAAGCCCGTCTGTCTCGCAACGAGGCAGGCGGGTTTTTTGCTGATATTGACAAAAGTCATGCCCAGAAAATATAGGGTATCGCTATAACTTTGTGGGTGAGAAGTCTGGTCTTGTTTTTGCTTTTAATCCATATTCATTAACCAATTAACAACTTATCCGTATGTCTCACATGAAGATTTTCAACACACTACGAGTTTTATTCCTTCTTTCTGTAGCCAGTGTTCTGGTGATGTCTGCCTGCCGCCGGGTAGAGGTTTCGCAACCGCGTAAGTTGGCTCGAGAGTTTGATAGCGAAGTCTTCCTCAGGTGGAATGATGCTTTCGTGCAGATAGACCGCTATGCCGATGGTTATCGCCCTGCCCCAGGGCCACACGCACTAGGGTATATGGGATTTGCTGCTTACGAGGCTATTGTACCCGCTATGCCCGACTATAATAGTCTGGCTCGCCTTTACCCTGACCTGAAAATGCCGCGCTTTGATGAAAGTTTGGAATATCATTGGCCAGCAGTGGTAAATGAGGTATATTCCTATCTGATGAGACGTCTCTTTTTCTACATGGAAAACTCTCATCCTAACGAATATGGCCTCATTGACAGAACTTACAGGACATTGCACGCTAAATACGAGGCTGAAACGACACCAGAAATTCTGGAGCGCTCTGTTCTAAGAGGCCGCGAAGTAGCAAAGGCTTTTTATGAGTGGGAGAGCACCGACGAGGCCGCACACAATGCATTCCTGAACCCGCGTCCGCCATACAATGCTCCCGTTGGCCCAGGTTTCTGGGCACCAACTGTGCCTGACTTTGGCGCAGGCTTGTTTCCGTATTGGGGCCGTGTGCGCACCTTCGCCATTAGAAAAGAAGAACAAATAGCTCGTCCTCATATTCCTTACAGTGAACATCCGCTTTCGCTCTTCTACAACCAAGCACTTGAAGTATATCTTACGGTCAAGAACATTAACGAGAATGGCCCAGGTGCATATGAGCAGCGCTGGTTGGGCGAGTTCTGGAGTGATGACATCACGGGTCTGACCTTCTCTCCATCCACTCGCCTAATCGCTGTAGCTAATCAAGTAGTGGAGCAGGAACGCCTCAATCTGGAGCAGGCAGCAGAATTATACGCCAAGCTCGGCATGGCCCTTAAAGATTGCTCCGTAACCATCTGGGAAAGCAAGTACGTGTACAACTTAGAACGCCCAGTGTCATACATCCGCCGAGTGGTGGCCCAACACCACCCTGATGCTGCCAACTGGCTACCTATCTTGAACGACCCCGTGAGCGGATTTGTAGGCGTAACGCCTTCTTTTCCGGCTTATCCCTCTGGCCATGCAGGCTTCGGCGGTGCTGGAGGCAAGATTTTGTCTTCTATGTTTGAGTTTAATGACCGCTATCCGGGCACTTACGTTTTCACAGACCGCTGTCATATGTATCGCTCCGAGTTCAACGGCACACCACGTACCCTGGCTTCCTTTAAGGATTTAGCCTACGAGGATGCCTATTCGCGCATCCCGTTGGGTGTTCACTTCCGCATGGACTTGGATGAGGGCGTCCGCTTAGGTGAGCTGGCTGCTCAACGCATCCTGGAATTGCCCTGGAAAAAAAGATAGGGGATCAGAACTTTTCCAAAAGGAGGATGCCTCGAAGGTGTATGTGGCCTTCGAGGCATTTTACTTCGTATCCAAAGCCTCTATGATACTTCGAGCAGCCCTCGAGGAAGCACCTGGCCCACCCAGGAGGCGTCGCAATTCATCATAACCAGCCGAAATAGCGGCCACACGCTCGGGGTTGAGGATATCCGCCAAAGCCACTTGCAGCTGCCTGGTATTTAGATCGCCCTGGATCAGCTCCCGTACCAGCGGACGGTTGAGTACCAAGTTTACCAGAGAAATGTAGGGCACCTGCACCACCCGCCGAGCAATGGCATAGGAAATTGGATTACCTGCATAACAGACCACCTGAGGTGTCTCCAGCAAAGCGGCTTCTAAAGTGGAAGTGCCAGACTTGACTAAAGCGGCCTGCGCACGCGCCAAAAGGCCATGAGTATCGCCATAGACTACTGCTACGTTAGGGTAGCGCTTCAGGTGTTTTTGGAATAGTCCTTCGGGTACAGAGCTTGCCGCTGCAATTACAAAACGGCATTCAGGAAAATACGGGACGACAGAAAGCATGGCAGGTAAAATACGCCGCACCTCTTGCTGACGGCTCCCCGGCAATAGCGCTACCAAGCCCGGTTCCCGCGGAGCAGAGGTCTGCGGTAGCGCATCTAATAGAGGATGCCCGACCCAGGTGGCTTCTACGCCATACTGGCGATAAAAGTCCACTTCAAAAGGCAGAATAACCAGCATCTTGTCCACATAGCGGCGGATGGTTTGCACTCGGGAAACATGCCAAGCCCACAACTGTGGCGAAATGTAGTAGATAACCCGAAAGCCCCGCTTCTTGGCCCAACGCGCTATGCGCAAATTAAAGCCGGGGTAATCAATCAGCACGACAGCATCAGGTCGGAAAGTCTCTATGTCGCGCTGGCAAAACTGAAAATTGCGCCAGATAACGGGCAGATTCTTCACCACCTCCCAAAAGCCCATAAATGCTAAGTCGCGGTAATGCTTGACCACCGTAGCCCCCGCAGCCGACATTAAGTCGCCTCCCCAGGCCCTGCAGATGATGCCGGGTTGTAAAGAGCGAAGTGCCTTAACGAGATTAGAGCCGTGCAAGTCGCCAGAGGCTTCGCCAGCAATCAGGTATAGTTTGGCCGCCACTGCTTACTTTTTTCTTGTGTGTCCGTATTTCTGCCACCGCATTTGCCAAACGCCCAGCATGGCCTCGCGCACAATGCGCAACGACATCTTGGACTGCCCTTTTTCACGATCCTTGAAGATAATGGGCACTTCGAACAACTTGAAGCCCAGCGAATAAGCAGCGTACTTCATAGCGATCTGAAAAGCATAGCCCACAAAGCGGATCTTGTCTAGGGCAATCCTCTCCAGGACGGCACGCCGATAGCAGATGAAGCCGGCCGTTGGATCTGCTACAGGCATCCATAAAATGAGCCGGGCATACAGCGAAGCGCCGCGTGACAACAAGATGCGGTCCAGAGGCCAATCCCTCAGCCCTCCATGGCGCACGTATCGAGACCCGATGGCCACATCTGCGCCGTTTTGGCAAGCCTCCAAGAGCCGAGGCAAATCGTTAGGGTCATGTGAAAAGTCAGCATCCATTTCAAAGAAATACTCATAGGAGCGCTGCAAGCCCCACTGGAAACCCGCCAAATACGCTGTGCCCAGACCCAATTTTCCCTTGCGCTTCAGCAGGTGTACCTCTTCAGGGTGCTCGCGCTGTAAGGTTTGGACGATCTGAGCCGTGCCGTCTGGAGAGTCATCATCTACCACTAGTACATGGAAAGAGCCTGGCTGTCGGAGGACAGCCCGAATGATGGCCTCGATGTTTTCGCGCTCGTTGTATGTTGGAATAATGACCAGGCTGGGCATGCGAGAAAAGCGTGTTTTTCTATTCAGGCCCAGCCTAAAGGGCAAAGGCTATGGCAAAAGTCAACAGGGAGGAGATAAGACCGTACATGAAGATGTTGTAGCAAATACTGAGGTAGTGATACTTCTTTGCCAGCACAATTCCCAGAAAATATAGGTCCCGACTCATAGAGCTGTACAGGAACTCCGGGTCGCGCAGCATTTCGTTAATGCCCCATTGAAAGTCTTCCAGCGGCATGTTATGAAAGTTGCCGAAGAAGAGGAGGTTGGCTTTGCGTTGGCGGATGTCTTCGCGAGTAAACTTCCCTTCAGTTACCTTTGGTCTTGTGCTCAAGGTGGCGAAAATCATCGAGCCTAAACAGGTAGCCAACAACAGAGTGCTCGGTATAGCGAGTTTAAAGTTGACGTGCCCAGTGCCATCCATGAGTTTGGGGATGAGGTTGGAAATCAGAATAGAAATAACAATGGCATTAACGGACAGCATGATATTGGCCTTGTTGTCGGCCATCGCGCTCAGATTGGTGTGCGTTCGGTAGGTAGTGCGGTACATAGTCTCCACCCCTCGGCCGAAACGCGCCAACTTGAGTTCGGCTTCGCTCTCCTGGAGTATTTTTTTAAGGTCGTTTGGCCCTTCGCCTTCATTCAGGATGGTCAGCTCATCCACCGTTAGCGGATGCTCAGGGTTGAGGCGTCGCTTTTGTTTGATGAGCTGTTGTATGTGTTTGGCTTTGCGTTTGTTAAAAAGCGCCCGAGCTGCTTCGGTATGATACTCGTGTTTGAGCATGAAATTCAGCTCAAAGTCTATCCACACCTTGTCATCCGTAAACTCTTGCCGGGTGAGAGCGAATTCCTGGCGGAGTTTGCTATTTCGCTCCCAATACGACTTCATGCCCAAATGGCTGAGGTCGGCGTCGCAAATAATCTGCTCTAGGAGGTCTTGGGGTTGTTGGGGCACCTTGGTAGCTCTGATGCACCGAAGCACAATCTGGAGGTCTTCATCTGGTATTTTCCCTGCTAAGAACGCCTGAGCGTTGGCACAGCTGCGCTCCTCGTGGTCTTCAGGTCCTTGCGCATAGCCAGTGTCGTGAAACCAAGTGGCTAGTATCAGCAGGTCGGTTTGATGTGGATCCAATTGGCAGGCTTCTGCCAGCATCTTTACCGCAGCCACTGTTTGCATCGTGTGTTCAAAGTCGTGAAACACATATTCCGCCGGCACATGCTCGGCGTAGTACGCCGCCACGTAGGCTTCTGTGGCTTCGAGCAAAGAAGGCATGGTAGAGCTCATGACGTTGGGTGAGTTTGGGCAAAGGTAGTGGTAAGTCTGACAATCAGCGAAGGAGGGCATGCTCGTGTCGGCTGGGTGCACCCGATGGCTTACAGGTGCAGCGGGTGTTTGCCCGTCATTTTCCGGTCTGTGTTTTGAAAGGGTACACATTTTTCGGTGAGGGCTGTTTCCCAAGCCACCCGCGCTGCGGCTGCTGCCACCTACACCTCCCTTACCGAGGCCGTTTTTTTGGGGAAAAACGGCCCCAGCACTTCGGCTTGGCTTTTTGGCGCACCTACACCCGCGGAGCTCCGGCTTTTGGGCTTGGGCATGTGCCCGTCTCGCCCTGGGGGCTTAATAACGGCGTGAGCGACACCGCAGGGGCGCCGTGCTTGCAAGCGCGGAGGCGAGAGGCTGCCGTTTCGCCATTATTAAAGCCCGAAAGCGGGGCGAAAATACGCACGGGGCCAAACAGGAGCCGCACGCCCAGCCGCTACGCCCACGGCAGCCGTTCCGAAACCGGCAGCCGTTTTTTCACCCCAAAAAACGGAGGTAAAAAAGGCGATGAGGCTATGAAGTGGTTGGTCCTACTTTTCACGCGACTGCGTCGGTGAGATTTGTCTTCGAAATAGTAGGCCCTGCGGGCGCTTTGGAAAATATCACTTTTAACTTATCACTTTTAACTTTTCACTTCAAAATGGCAAGCACTGCGAACGCTTTGGAAAATGTACCCTTTGCAAGTCTGTGTTACTTTATTGAGACGTGCTCTACTTAGGAGGACTTTCTACTTTTGCCCAATGAAGATGGCGCCTTTTTGCCAAAGAGCGCGAAGGAACACACCAGCTTGCCGTACTGATTTCGCTCACTAATTATGATAGCATTCTGAT
>FWWM01001543.1_pt1 | contig 67916 bp, 77 predicted proteins | sample 2228351 | NCBI WGS metagenome assembly FWWM01 (sample SAMEA103939774, study PRJEB20133) | metagenome
GTAGTAGAAGGATATAACTTCAAAGAAGATGATAAAAAGATATCGCTGTTATTCATTAAATGAGCTATTTTGGGGAGGGTATTTTAATTATGAAAAATATAAAGAGTATAGGAAAGAGATAAGGAGAATTTTGATAAGTAGTATATTAAATGATTCAAAACCATTTATAAAGCACTTGATTTGCTCCTCAGCTTATATTTATAGTTTATTTTCGCATAATTTCTTTATGCACTCTGATAAGTTAATAGAGTATATTTTCCCACCTGCAAAGCTAGATTACGACTTCAAATTACCTCAGATTCAAATGTTAATATCCGAAATAACCTCAATTTTAAATTTACACTTTAGTTTCCTTTTTAAACCTGCTTTTTATTTATATATCATTCTAATTTTTTTCATATTAAAAAAAGAATTTAGAATTTTTATATTGCCTTCAATTTTAAATACGATTATTTGGTTGTTTGTAACAACGACCAATGATTTTAGATTTACCTATCCTAATTATTTAATTTTCTTAATTTTACAAGTTTTAATGATGAGGTTAAGGCGGATGGAGTAACGAGACTGTTTGAAAATTACTCTTTAAAACGCCAAATATATGTATCTATTTTTCAAACAGGAACTATCCCTTCCTCTAAAATCAATATCAATTCTTCCAATTTTTATGCTTTTGAAAATTTAATCACATCTCTGATACTTAAATTGTTCATAACTTAAAAATTTTTTTCAAACACACTCCCTCCTATCCCTTAAACTTTCAAAATTATGGAAAGAGAAAAACTTATCCAAGAAGTTAAACAATTAAAGGAAATTTATAATAAGGGTGAATCTATTATTATACCTGCGTTATGGAGAGCTCAGGAAATATATGGCTACTTATCAAATGAAGCACTTGAAGTTTTGGCAAATGAATTAAATACTACAAAAGAAAAATTATTACAAGTTGCAACATTTTATCATTTCTTTTATACAAAACCAATAGGAAAATATCACATTCACATTTGCACGAATATACCATGTATGTTAAATGGAGCATATGAAGTAATTGAAGTATTAAAAAAAGAGCTTAATGTAAATGAGAATGAAATAACTAGTGATGGTATGTTTTCATTTGAAGAAATTGAATGCATTGGTTTATGTGACAAACCTGTTGCAGGCTTTATAAACTTCCATAGACTAACTAACTTAAATACAGAGAATATAAAAGAAGTTATAAAAAATCCCCAAAAATTTGCCCCCAAAAAATACAAAATAGAGCTTATAAGCTTCTTATTTTTTCTATTAACTCTGGAACTATAATATTTACATCTCCTACTATGCCATAGTCAGCTACTTTGAAAATGGGAGCTTCACTATCTTTGTTTATAGCTATTATGTATTTAGATGTTCTCATACCAGCCAAATGTTGAATTGCACCTGATATACCAATTGCAAAATAAATAAATGGTGATACAGTTTTTCCTGTTTGACCAATTTGATGTGAATGATCAATCCATCCTGCATCTACCACAGCTTGACTTGCTCCAAGTGCCACTTTAAGACCAGTCTTTTCCTCTAAAGCTTTTATAAGTTCTTTTAGTAATTTATGAAAATTTTCACTACTACCAAGTCCCCTTCCACCAGAAACCACAATATCAGCTTCCGTTACATCAACTTCTTTACTCTCCTTTTGTTTCCTTTCCAATATCTCAATACTAACATCTATATTATCAGGTTTTATTCTTATAATTTCACCAGGTATGCTATTTGGTTGTGCAATTTTATAGCTCTTGGGCTTTATACCAATTATTTTAGTTCCTTCAAAGTTAAGCTTGTACTGAGCATAAACCTTATTTGAATAAATTGCTTTAATTAAATATCCATCCTCATAACCTTCAATATCTTCAATTATCAAGCCTTCTAAAATAGCTGCAAGATAACTAAAAATTTCTTTACCCTTGTTAGTAGATGCAAAGAAGATGAAATCTATGTTTTCATCTTTGACAATTTTATAAATCTCATTTGCAATAATTTGAGGGAAATCATTATTAGTTTCCAAAATATAAAGCTTATTTACGTAGTTTTTAGCAATATCTAAGTTAAGTATAAGTCCATATAGTTCATTGCAAAAGTTCTTAGCAAACTCAACAGCTGATAAGCTAAACTCTTTTAGCTCATTATCAGATGTTTCAAAATAAACAAGCCCTTTCATAACACTTTTATTTCTTCCTTTAGAACTTTTATAAGTTCATCTACATCATTTAAGAACTTAACACCAGCTCTTTGAGGTGGAAGCCTTAAATAACCTCTATTTAAATGTTCAACTACTTCTAAACCAAATTCTGATAGCTCAATTATATTTAAAGGTTTCTTCTTAGCAGACATAATACCTTTTAAGTTTGCAAGTCTAATTTCATAGGGTGCTTTATCATGAGCTATTACAGCTGGCATTTTCAATTTTAGTTTTTCCTTTCCAATATCCATTTCCCTTTCAACTATTACATATTCTCCATCAATTTCAGCACTAGATATATTCGTTATGAAGTTTAGTTTCAAAAGTCCTGCTAAATACCCTGCAATAGATGAGAAATTAGTATCAATATCAACTTTTGGGACAAAAATTATATCAAAAGGACCATATTTCTCAATGAATTTAGCATAAATTTTTGAAAGCATTAGAGCGGATAATCTATCATAATTTTCGTACTTAATTAAATAAGCATTATCAAATCCAAGTGCTAAGGCATTTCTCAAAAGTTCAGAACTATTTTCAGGTCCAATTGTAAGAACATTAAGTTCAATAGTGCTATCCTTATCTTTTATCCTCAAAGCAGTTTCCATCCCATATTCACCATATGGATCTATTACATAGCTTAATTCAGATTTCTCTATATCTAAGTTATCACTTTTAAGCTTAATCTCTGCATAAGTATCAGGAACCCTTTTGAAAATGTTGAGAATACGCATATTGAAAATTTTAAAGTTCTTTTAATTCTCGCTTTATTGCTTCAAGTCTTTTCCTCAAAATAATAATTTTTCTTTTCCTTACCTCTTTGAATAAAATTTCACCTTTTTGTGTTAAATAAGCTACCTTCCTTGCCTTCTTTTTGTCAAAAACCTTTTCATTTGCAAACATTATAATACCCTCTTTTTGAAGTAATTTTAGGATTTTTGAGATTACATTTTTATATCCAAGTATTTCTCCAAGTTGCCTTACACCAATTGATAGCTTATTTTGATTGTTATTCTCGTATATAGTTTTTAAGATTTTATAAACCATTTTACTTTTGATAAGAAGATCAACAATAGAAATTTTACCATTCTGATATCGCTTTAAGACTTCAATCTCCAATGTTTATTATTCAACCATAATCAGAGGTGTATGTCCTTTAATATCCTTTACAATACCTTTTATAAATGTTCCAGGCTTAAAGAAACCTTTTACCAGAACTGATATGTTATTAAATGTTTTTCCAATACTATATCCAAAGTCTTTATTACTATTTCCTTCAATTAAAACTTCGTATTCTCTATTTAACATTAACCTCCTTCTTTCAGCAATACAACTATTAACCGTATCAATTAAAATTCTTAATCTCTTTCCTTTTGTTTCTTCATCTAATTGTTCTTTGAATAAGCTTGCAGGTGTTCTTTCTCTTGGTGAATACTTGAACATATAAGCTCCATCGTACTTAACAATTCTTACAACTTCCAATGTTTCCTCAAAATCCTTTTCACTTTCAGAAGGAAATCCTACAATGATATCCGTTGTAATGGATACATCCTTTATTAACTCCCTAATGGTTATCGCTTGGTAAATGTATTCTTCTTTAATATAACCTCGGTTCATTTTCCTTAAAATCTTATTTGAACCTGCTTGAAGTGGTAAATGTATCCACTTAACAATTTTATCACTATTTGCAATTGTTTTTATAACTTTCATAGTCATATCTCTTGGATTGGGACTTGTAAATTTAATCCTTCTAATGTATTTAGTATTATCTTCAATAAGCTTTAATAGATCTGCAAAATCATACTTTCCATCAAAGTAAGAATCCACATTCTGACCCAATAATGTAATTTCAATTACACCTTGCTCTTCAAGTTGTTTTATTTCATATAGTATATCATTTGCATCTCTTGAAATTTCTCTTCCTCTCGTATAAGGCACTACACAGAATGTGCAAAAGTTATCACAACCATGCTGGATATTTACAAAGCTTGAAAATTCACCTTCCCTAACTTTCCTATTTTTAAGCTGAAATATACCTAAATCCTCACATACTGCTCTTTTGGTTTGCTTTCTTTCAAAATCCAAGATTATATCAATTAGCTTTTCATAACTTTTTGTTCCAATTACCAAATCTGCTTTTGATAGCTTTAATAATTCTTCACCCTTATGCTGTGCTAAGCATCCAAGCATAACAACAGTTTTCTCTCTATTTTTCAGATATCGCGAGTAGTGTATAGCCTTTTCTTCTGCTTTCTTTCTTACAGAACAAGTATTTATTAGAACAAGTTCTGCCTTCTTTTCATCTTCAACCTCAATAAATCCTTCATTAATGAGTTTTTGTTTAATAAGCTCACTATCAAGCTCATTCATTTGGCAACCAAAGGTTTTTATAAAAAAAGTTTTCACAAATGTTTAAAATTTTAAAGTGAATTTCAAAGTTATTATCTTATCTCACCGAATATAAATGCACCTATTCCACCTAAACCTACTATACTCCAAAGGGATGAGGCAATTTTTAGAAAAATTAGGTTAAGTGTTGAAAGATAAGATATAAATAAGATATTACTCAATAATAAGATAAATGAGCCAATAGCAATAAGTAACCACTCAAAACCTATGCTACCTCCCCAATGCATAAACACAGGTGGCAAAAGTGCAAGAGTTAGAAGAAAACCTAAAAATATGAGAACTACATTAAAAAACAATCTTCCATCTAATTTATAAGTATATGAGACAATCAAAATTATGAAAATTACTATCAGTGTAGAAATAGTGGTAATTTGAAGAATATCTGAGAAATCCAAAGTCAATCCTCTCCTTGTATATTCAAATGCCTCGTAAAATACATAAGCAATCATGAACAAATAAGCTATGTAAAATGAGATATAGAATAAAATTTCATTTTTCATAAATAAATAAATTAAAATACCTATTGCAAAGAATAAATAACCTGATGCCATCCCAAAGAACAATTTCCCTCTTAGCGAATTTAGTCCTATTATAAAAACTGCAACACTTGCACCAATTAGATGAGCAATTAGAAATAAAATTCCAGGAAGTAGAAAGTGATAGATAGGACTGATTGGATAGACTAGCGAATAAACAAAAAATACAAGATAAATTAAAATAGATATAGATAGAAAAAATATAATTGCTCCCATAACTTGAAATTTTAAAGTAGAGATAAACCCTTAAAATTTTCGCTTATGCTTTCAATAATGATTTCCCAGCTCATCTTTCAGGGTGAAGAGAAGTTTTTAGCTAATGTTAAACAACTTACATTTGCAGGTGAAAATGCAGAAGCTTATTTCTCTCAGGATGGAAAGTATATAACATTTCAATCAAAAGGAGAGGGTGGAATTTATGCTATCATTAATGCTAAAAATTTAAATAGATTTCAGCTTAACCTTAATAAAATTAAGGCTTACGATTTTGTAATAAGAAATCTAGGCAATAATAAAATTATGGTTTTTGTAAAAGGTATTTACGATACCGCTGGTATTTTTAATGGTATTAAATATGAAAAGCTTTTTGTTAAATTCTACTACGATTGTGATCAAATTTTTCTAATGGATACAAATGGATTTGTAATAAAGCAAATATCAAATGGTGGAGCAAATACTTGTAGTTGGTTTTTAGATGATAGCCTTATTTTGTTTGCAAGCACGATTAAACAAGGTAAGGATTGTCCTAAGAATTTATATGCAGATGAATACCTAAAAAAAGGTATTTATGTTTGGAGGCTTTTTAACTACGATTTATATGTTTATAATCTCAAAAATGATAGCATTTATGAGATTTTTTCAAGTGATGGATATGATGCGGAAGGTGAAGGAAATTTTGGAAATATAATTGTTTTTACATCTTCAAAAGAGGGAGATTTAGATTTGTATCTTTTTAATTTAAAAGAAAGGAAAATTATCAAAAGATTAACAAATTTTATTGGCTATGATGGTGGTGCAGTCTTTTCACCAAGTGGAAGATATATTGTATTTAGAGCAAAGCATCTGAAAGATAGTTTGGAAATCAGAGAATATAAAGAGCTTTTGAGTAAAAATTTAGTAAAACCTAATGAAGTAGAATTATTCATTTATGATCTAGAAAATGATAGCTTTTGGCAAATTACGAATTCTCCAAGAGGCGTTTCGAATTTTGCGCCTTATTTTCATCCATCCGAAAAGTTCATTATATTTTCTTCAAACTTACATGCTCCAAATAGTTTTAATTTTGAGCTTTATAAAATTGATATTGATGGTAAAAATTTAGAGCGTATTACGTATTCGAATGGATTTAATTCATTTCCAATGTTTTCAAAGGATGGTAAAAAGCTTATTTGGACATCTAATAGAAATGGTAAATCTAGAAGAGATTTTAATGTATTTGTAGCAGATTTTTTAGGAAATTAACTTTTTTATCTGCAATTTCCTTTGGTAACAATTCAAAGTCTGCTGAACCTGTAAGGATTAAAAACTTTAAATTCAATTCATTCAATAGTTTATGAATAACAGTCCTAACATCCTCGTAATTCTCTATAAGCGAATTTGTTGTATCAACTATACCTGCAACTATTCCAATTTCTTTATTTTTCAAAACTCTAACTACATCTTCAATATTATTGAATGTAAAATCAATGCCAATACCATCTATATCAAAGTTTGAAATCCTATCCAAGAATTCAGAAATATCAGAAAAATATGTATTTAGTATAATAATCGAATTTGTCTCACTTCTAATGGATTTAAAAAATTCTTCAAGTTCATCTAATAATTCATAATCTTTATAAAATCCAAGTGAAGGCTCTTGAAAGTAAAAATAATAATAACCCTTATCACTTAAAAATTTTACCAAAACCTTAAAAACTTCAGTTAAATTATTCGCATTGTAATTTTCAGAAAAATATTTAAATAGTCCAAGTGATGGTAAAATTGCTAAATTTCCAAATTTAAAGTAATTCCTATAAAAGCTTTCAACATCATTTATTTCATAATTTTTAAATTCAATTATTCTATAAAATGTATTTGTTTCAAAATATCTTTTTAGTCCATTAACTGTTGCATTTAATAGTTCTGAAAATGGTCTAATTAAATCTTGCCAATTCAATAATCCATCTGATACAATTTTAAAATCGCTTTGAAATTCTCTTAATGCTTTATAATCGTTTTCATAAACCTTCAAAAGTTCTTCATAGCTTATCCTATCTCTGTCAAAATCCCTTGTTGCAGATATAAGCTTTTCACTTCTAGGATACTTACCATTTAAAGAGACGAGAATCTCCATCTATATACCTCCTTTATTCTATGAACTGCATATGCTGCAACTTGTAAATTATTATACATAACATGCTCTACATTAACCCCTAAATTTTCAAAATTTAAAAAGCACAACTCTTGAAATAAACTCTCTATAATCTCAATACTTCTCTTTTCAAGCTTTTTCTCATCTTCAATAAGATAGCTTTCTATATCTTTTGGTATGTAAACACCAAGCCACTTCAAAAATTCTAAATCCTTAATTTGACTTACAGGTGCAAAGCTTATATAGATTTTAGCTGGCTTTAAATCTGCTTCTTTGCACAGTTTGAAATACTCATTTAAAACCTTCTTTGCATTCTCAAGCTCAAATACAATTTGCGAAATAAAACCTTGCATACCTGCCTTAGTCTTTTCAAGGAGTCTTTTTGGTTCATCTTTCCTATGAAAAATTGTAATACCATATATATTCTTAAAGTAGTTTTTAGCAATTAAGGTTGCAGGTATTGGGTGATAGCCTGGATATTTAACCTTTGAGCTTTCACCTCCAACTATAAGTAAATAATTAAATTTTTTGGAATTTAATTTAATCCAATCTTCAAATTCTTCTTTTTCCATGATAACAGAAACTTTATTTACAATAATTTCAACTGAATTATCAAAACCTTTTATCATTTCTCCAAAACTTGCATTATCAAACTTCATCTTAAAAGGAACAACTCTTTGACCTCTACTTCGTTCTTCTATAACCTCAGGTATACTTACAAAATCAATATCTAAAATTTTACTGATATTTGCAATTTCAAATGCTTTCCTTTCAATTTTTGAAATATCCCATTCTAATGGTGGAGGAATTACAGTAAATATAACTTCTAAATTCTTACAATTCATGAATTATGAAAATTTTAAGGTAAAATTGCTTTAAAATTTTAGTTATGTTCATTCTTAATTTTGGAATGAATTTTTCAAGCTATAGCTTTTCAAGCATAGATTTTCGCTATAAAAGTTTTCAAGTTTCAGAAAAGCCTTCCTCAAATGCTACACTCCTTGGTTTTGGATTTTGTGGGACATATAATTTTAAGGAAAGTCCACTATTTTTAGGACTAGATTTGAACTTTAACAGTGGGAATCTGAATACTAGATGGGATGTTTATGGATTTGAGTATGAAAACACTACTAATATCAATATCACAAAGGTTAAGTTTTTAATAGGGCTTTATGCAGTTTTACAAAGTTATATTTTTCAGGCAGGTTTTTCTCCACAAATTTGGTCATTAAAACTAACAGGTGATAATGGTTATTCTAATGGTTCAAGTTTTGGCTTTGGTTTCTTTGGAGATATAATATTTCCCATTGTAAGACAAATTTTTATATCCATGGGTGCATTTTATGATAATGTCCCCTCAATAACAACAACTTTTAGTGAAAATCATAATTTGAAAGTTATACCAAATACTAATCAGATTATTGGTTTTAGACTTAATTTTGCATTAAAATTTTAAACATTGATGAAGCGCCTCTTTAGACTACTTATTGTTATTTTCATTTTTATTATCCCTATGCTTTTTATAAAAGGTATTATCGATTCCAAAAAACCATACTATCTTGAACTTGAATTAAGTGATATTAAAGAAGAATTTATCCAGCTAAAAGATATACCAATTTCACCATTAAATCAAAATGAAGTATTCTTTACACTTCTATATAAGCTATATAAAATCAAAGATGACAATAAATTCAAGCTACTTATCTTAAACCTTTCTCATTACAACTTCAATTTTGAACAAACATATGAATTAAGGAAGTTGATTAAAATTCTAAAACAAAAACGTCAAGTTATTTGCTATGCAGATAGTTATAATCAAAAATCATATTACTTAGCAACTGCTTGCTCTAAAATCTACATGCCAAATGGTTCGCTTATTCAAATTCCAGGCTTTTATTCTGAAATTCTATTTTATAGAGAACTTATTGATACTTTAAGGATAAAAATTTATTCTATTCAATTTGAAGAATATAAATCTGCTCTTGAACCATTGATAAATAAAGAGCCAACTAGATTCTTTAAGGAGCAAATTGAAGATATACTGAATTTTCACTATAATGAGCTTAAAAATGCTCTTATTGAAAGAGGTATTAAAAATCCCGATAGTTTGATAAACAATTTAGGTTATTTTTATACAAGTGATGCCCTCAAATATAATCTAATAGATGGTATTAAATATCTTGATGAGTTTAAGGAATTTAAGAAGAATTTAAAAAGGGGTAAGCTTGGAGATATTAGGGATTTTTCAACAAAGAAAATTGCAATTGTTTTGCTTGAAGGTAATATTCTAGATAAGGACTATTACAACCCATTTGTTAAAGCTAGTACGATTGGAAGAAATGTTGTTAATCTACTTGGAGATATAAGGAATGATAAGAATGTTGTTGCAGTCTTATTAAGGATAAATAGCCCTGGTGGTTCTTCATTTATTAGTGATTTGATTGCAAGGCAGATTAAACTTCTTAGCAAAGAGAAAGAAGTTGTAGTTTCAATGGGAAGAGTTGCTGCAAGTGGTGGATATTACATAAGTGCATATGCAGATAAAATTTTTGCAGAGCCTTTTACTATCACAGGTTCAATTGGTGTTATATTTGCTAAAGTTGCAACAAATGAATTTTATAAGAGGAAACTATTTATAAATCCTTATATTATCAAAAAGGGAGAACATGCAGATATTTTTGCTTCAAGAGAACTAACTAAGGAAGAAGAAGAAGGGATGAGGAATTTAGTATATAAAGTTTATGAAGATTTTATTAATGTTGTAAGTGAAGGAAGGAAAATTAGTAAAGATAGTGTAAGGGCAATTGCAAAGGGTAGGATTTATCTTGGCAATAAGGCAAAGGATATAGGACTTGTTGATAGCATAGGTGGTTTGTTAGATGCTCTAAATTACTTGAAGAATAAGTATAAAGATGCTGGTATTGAGATCTACAAAAGGCATTTTGAATTGAATTTAGATTTACTTGGAATTGTTATAAAGCAGGGATTTTTATTTTATGAACCTATTCGTATAGAACCATGGTAACTGTTAAGACAAGGTTTGGTGAGATTGAATTTGTTAAACCAAATGATTTTAAATTTGCAGATGCTACAACTAATATAGCATTTAAATTAAGTAAAGAACTAAAAAGAAAACCAAAAGAAATCGCAGATGAAATTGTAGAAGAATTAAGAAAATTTGAAATTTTTGAGAAGGTTGTGAATGTTAATGGTTTTATAAATGTATTTTTTAGCAAGGAATTTTTAATAGAGCAACTATTTAGGATTTTAGAAGAGAATTTTATAAAAGAAAATCCCAAAAATTACTTAATTGAATTTGTATCTGCAAATCCAACAGGACCTCTAAATATCGTAAATGCAAGAGCAGGTGCAATTGGTGATAGTTTAGTAAGGATAGGGAAATTTTTGGGAAATAATGTTATTGCTGAATATTATGTTAATGATGAAGGGAATCAAATTCTAAATTTTGGATATTCCATACTTTGGCGACTTGGAATAGTATTTAAATACAATAGCAAAAAGAAAATTATTGAATTTGAAAAATTAGATCATTTAGATGAGCCTTATATCATCTATTTGGATGATGAGCTTTTGCCTATTGGAGATGATGTTTATAGGGGTGAGTATGTATTGGATATTGCAAAGGTTGTAGAATCTGATGTAAATGATATTTTAAGATGCTTTGATTTTAGTGCACACAGTAAAGATCAAGCAATTCTTAAAATAAATCAAATTGCATATAATGTTGGTAAAATTTCATCTGATAAAGTTTTAAATAATCAAATTGAAATTTTGGAGAAATACGGTGTTAAATATAATAATATTGTAAAGGAAAGCTTTATAAGGAATTCTGATTATCCAAAACTTATTCTCAAAAAACTCAAGAACTATCTATACTTTCAGGACTTAAATGGAAATAAATATGAACTTAAAGAGGATAATGTTGAAAGTCTAGTTGATAAGGATTATTATTTGAAAAAATATTTAAATAAAGCGCTTACTTTGAGAACAACTGATTTTGGCGATGATAAGGATAGGGTTTTAATTCGCTCAAATGCTGAACCTACATATTTCTTTTGGGATATTGCTTATCACTATTATAAAATTCAAAGACTTAAGGAAGGCTATATAATAAACCTCTTTGGACCAGACCACTATGGTTATATCCCAAGACTTAAATCAGCTCTAAAAATGCTAAATTTTGATAATTTAGATGTTCTTATTGTCCAGCAAACAAATTTGATAAAAGATGGAATAAAGCTTGATATGAGTAAGCGAAAGGGACAAATTTATGAAATGAAGGAATTATTAGATGAGGTTGGTGTTGATGCAGCAAGGTTTTTCTTTCTGTTAAGAAGTCCTTCAACTAATCTTGATTTTGATATAAGTTTAGCCAAAAAATTATCTAGTGAAAATCCTGTATATTATGTGCAATATGCTCATGCTAGAATTGAGAGTATCAAGGAACATGCAAAAGCAGTTAGTATTGAACTTAAGTTCAATAAGAAATATCTTTTAAATTACAATTTTGAAAATGAAAGAAAACTTATCATTTTATTACTCTACTTTGAGGATATTATCAAGAAAGCATTTTATAATTTAGAACCACATCTTTTGGTATATTATTTATTAGATGTTGCAGAAAGTTTTCATAGCTATTATCAAAAATATAGAGTAATTGATGTCGAAAATAAGGAATATACGATTGGAAGGATTATAATTTTAGAAGCAATAAGAAAGATTATAAATATAGGACTTAATCTCATAGGTGTTTCTGCACCAAGTAAGATGTAGTAACAATTCAATTGAATAAGTTGTAAATCCTACTTATTGCTTCCATAAGATTTAGAAAGTTTTTCAAATCATTCTCATTAACACCAGAAAGTCTTTGACCAGCCTTTATAACACATTCATTTAGTTTATCTTTTTGGGATTTTGCTTCTAATGAGGAAGAGATTATAACATCTGCAATACACTGTGAAAATGTTTGAGCATCAGCTGAGTTTATCTTAAGCTGTGTTGTTGCTATTGAAGATATGCAATTAGATAGTGAGTTTTTGAACTCTTCTTCACTAGAGAAGAAAGATGATGTTATGACACTTTTACAACTTGATATGATATTTTGAAAATTTTGTGTATCTATTTTGGCTGATGCGCAAGAAGATCCAAAGAAAATTAGAAATGTCAATAAAGAGCATTTTAATAGATTTTTATTTTTCATAAGACCAAAATTTTAAAGCATTTTCTAGCGAACTATAATTAATCCCAAACCAATTCCTAAAGCATCCCATACTAGATCTTTATAACTAAACTTTTCTTTTCTAAATCCATCGTAAAACTCCTTTGAAAGACCAAGAGCAAATGTTATTGGAACAGAAATTTCTTTATTTTTTATTTCACTTATAAATGAATAAATTATATACGAACCAAAGAAATGTTTAAATTTATCTTTTGAAAACCACTTATCATTTGTTTCAAAACCAAATGCTATTAAAAATATCACTTATTTATGAAATCTTCAATTATAAATGCATCTTTATAACCTAATCCTTTTATTTGATTAAGAGCTTTTTGAGCCTCATCCTGATTTTTGAAATCTCCTATCCTTAGACGATACATAGGTGGCACATATTTTATATAAATTGGATAACTTATACCTTTTTGCAAAATCTCTTCTTTTAGTTTTTCAACTTGCTTTTTATTTGATGTTGCCAAAACTTGTATTCTATAGCCATATGTAAATGCACCCTTTACAGCTTCTGCCTTCCAAGTATACTCAGATGAAGTTTCTTCTTGTTTTATAGTATCTTTAATTTCTTGCTTTGCAAAGAATGAAATTGGAACAGGTTCAAATTCATCAGGATTTGCAGTTGTGATGATAACTTTTGTAGATGAACAAGCTCCTAGAAAGATAGTAATTATAAGAATTCTATTCATCTTTTATACCATATTTTTGTTTAAACTTCTTAATCCTTCCACCTGTATCTACAACTTGTGTTTTCTGACCTGTATAGAATGGATGGCAGGCGGAACAAATTTCAACATGGATTTCTTTTCTCGTAGAACCTGTTTTTATCTTATTTCCACAAGCACATATAATTACGGCATCTTTATAATAACTTGGATGTATGTTTTTCTTCATATGCCCCCACCGGGATTTGAACCCGGGTTTCCAGGTTGAGAACCTGGCGTCCTTGGCCAAGCTAGACGATGAGGGCAAAAATTTATATTATTAGCTTTATGGAAGTGGAGTTCCTGCCATTATAGCCTTAGATTTGGAGTCATACCTATTTATACGAGGAGCCTCATAATTCAAACTACCTCTTTCCCTCATCTCTCTTACCTTTTCTTCTATAGTCTTTGGTCTTCTCTCTTCTTCTCTTCTAGCCATATGGAGGTGGCCGGAATTGAACCGGCGTCCGAGAGCCAAGGCAGCTAAGGCACTACATGCTTAGTCTCCCTTTAATTTCCCTCCTAACAGGACAGGGAGACGAACCTGCTAAGAGGTAGGCTAGTTTATTCAACTCTTATCCCCTAGCCAAGGATAAGAGCGCCCACTTCTGTTTTAAGATCCGTAATCTACGAAGTGGGGATAGATTACGGATCTGCTACCTATAATTAGGCAGCCAAAGCGTAATTTGCATCTGCACTTATCGTGCTATCCCACTAACCCGGGGTATAGGGCATGCTCCTTAGCTACCTTTAACCCCCGTCGAATCCATACACCCCCTTTATATATCAAGTCGAGAAGTTTTAAATTTTAAAGGATAGTTTTTTTAGTCTTCCACTTTAAAATTTTATAGTAAAGGATGTTATAAGATGAAGTTTTGTGGAATAATTTTGGCAGGTGGTAAGGGTTTTAGGTTTGGAAATTATAAACAATTTGAAAGAGTTTTTAATATTCCCATTTATGAATTTTCTATCAAAGCATTTGAAAGTTTTGTAGATGAAATAATTTTGGTAGTTCCAAAAGGATTTAATTTAAATTTAAAAAATGTTAAGGTAATAGAAGGGGGAGATGAAAGACATTTTTCAAGCTATAATGGTATTATAAGTACAAATGCGGATTATGTTCTAATACACGATGCAGCAAGACCGCTAGTTAAGAAAGATTTGATTTTAAAAATTAAGAACAAATTATTAAATGGGGCAAATGCAGTAATTCCATATATTAAAGTAAGAGATACAGTAATAGATAAATTTTCAAATGATTTAGATAGAGAGAACTTAATGTTAGTTCAAACACCACAGGGCTTTAAAAGAGATCTAATTAAAATTGCTTATGATAAAGCTTTTGAAAGTAATACATTTGGAACAGATGATGCATTTTATTATAGGAAATTTATTTCAAATGATATAGAATATATTGAGGGAGATTTTGAGAATATAAAAATTACATATAAGGATGACATTAAAATTTTAGAAAAATTAGTTATGAATAATTTAAAAATTGGTTTTGGATATGATATTCATCCTTTAATTGAAAATAGAAAACTTATAATTGGTGGTATTGAAATTCCTTCAAAATTTGGAGCATATGGCCATTCGGATGGTGATGTTTTAATTCATGCTATAATTGATGGGATTTCTGGCATTGTATTGAATAAAAGTATTGGTGAGATTTTTCCTGAAATTGAAAAATATAAGGATGTTTATAGCTTAAAGCTTTTGAAGGAATTTTCAAAACATCTAAAAGGAATTAAAATTTTAAATATAGATGCAGTTATAATTTTAAAAGAACCAAAGTTAGTACCTTATATTGATAAAATGAAGGAAAATATATCAAGTGCATTAAATATAGAAAGGGATGTAATTTCAATTAAACCAAAAAGTGGAAATAATTTAAAAAATGATTATGTTGAATGCTTTGTAAATGTTCTTGTTGGATTGTTTTGAAATTATCTTTCTACTATTTTTTTTAGTGCAATTATTTCTTCTTCTTTAAAATTTCTATAATCACCGGGTTTTAATTCTTTTGGAAGAACAATTAATTCAGTTTCTATCCTTTTCAACTTTTTAATTGTAGATACAATTCTTTTCAATTCACTAACACTTAATTTAATAGTTGTAATTATTGCTTTGTTCCTTGAGATTTGAGAAACTTTGATATTTTTGTGACTAAAACCTTGACTAATTGGAGCAGAAAGTTCTACTAAATACTTGTTTTTAATGAATGTCCTATGATATGCTTTGTGAAGCTTGCCATCGTTTGTCAAAATTATTAAACCTTCATCTGATTTTCCTAGATTTTCAAGGGGAATTAAATGTCTTATTTCTTTTGGAAAATATGTAGAATTTAGTGGTTTGTAGTAAATTACATACTGTTTAGGCATATTCAGTTTTATTTCAAAGCCTTTGAAATTAATTTTATCATTTAGACTTATTTCAAACCAAGGTTCTCTAATGATTTTTTTATTTACTTTAATTAGTCCTCTTTGGATAGCTTTAATTGCACTTCTCCTTGAAAAATATCCACTCTCTTGAAGAAATCTAAATAATTTATACTTCTTTTCCATGCTTGAAAATTTTACCTTCCATCAAGAATATAACATCTTCACAGATATTAGTTGATAAGTCCGCTATCCTTTCAAGATTTTGAATGATATTAAGTGTTTTAAGAGATATATCAGTCTTTTGAGGATTTTGAATTATAAAATTAACTATATCTACTATAAGATTATCTCTTAAATTATCAATTTCCTTATCAGAGCTCATAACCTCTCTTGCTAAATTTGCATCTCTATTTTTGTATGCTTCTATTGACTTCTCAAATGCCAAATATACTTTCTCAAATAACTCTTTAAGACTTATAACAGGTTCATCGTTCATAAGTTTGTAATCCCTTGATATATTTTCAATGTGATCTGCAATCCTTTCTAAGTCATTGTTTAATTTTATTGCAGTTATAATACTCCTTAAATCACTTGCCTCAGGTTGATATAGTGCTAATACCTTTATTCCAAAAAACTCAATTTCCATTTCTCTTTGATTTACAATATCTTCGATTTTCAAAACTTCCTCATAATTCTTACAATTTTTGAACATACTCTTTATCATTTCTGAAAATTCTATAACATTATTTTCAAGCTCTTTCAATTCTTCACTTAAAGCCCTTCTCATCCAAACCTTCCAGTTATATAATCTTCTGTAAGTTTCTGCTTTGGTCTTGTAAATATCTCATCAGTTTTATTAAACTCTACAATTTCTCCAAGATACATAAATGCTGTGTAATCAGAAACTCTTGCAGCTTGTTGCATATTATGGGTTACAATTACAATTGTTATTCTTTCTCCAAGTTCTCTTATAAGTTCCTCAATTTTGGCAGTTGATATGGGATCCAAGGCACTTGTTGGTTCATCAAATAGCAAAACTTCTGGTTCTATTGCTATTGCTCTTGCTATACAAAGTCTTTGTTGTTGTCCTCCTGATAAGGATAGTGCATTCTTATGCAATCTATCTTTCACTTCTTCATATAAGTATGCATCCTTTAAAGCTTTTATAACTCTATCTTCAATTTCACTTTTGTTTTTTATACCCTTGAGTCTTAATCCAAATGCTATATTTTCAAAAATTGACATATTAAAGGGTGTTGGCTTTTGAAATACCATACCAATTCTTTGCCTAAGTTCTATGAAATTTATATTATTCTTAAGTATATTCTTACCATCAAAAATTATTTCACCTTCATAGCGTATATTTTGATAAAGGTCATGTATTCTATTTAAACACCTTAAAAATGTTGTTTTGCCACAACCTGATGGTCCAATAAGTGCAGTTATTCGTCTCTCAAATATGTTTAAGTTTATGTTTTTCAAAACCTTATGATTGCCATAATAGAAATTCAAATTATTTACTTTTATTTTGATGTTATCCATTTTTAAAAGTTTAAAGCATATTCATTACTTTAAAATTATAGCCTTTGATAATATTTTTTTTGTCTTTTGTTAGAATAGGAGGATTTTGCGAAGTTGAAAATTATATTTATTTTACTGATATTGGTGAAGTTAATTTAGCAGATGGTAAGCTTTATAGATTTAGAAAAGGAACAAAAGTTTTGGAATATATTGATATTTCAGGCATTTTGGTAGATCCAAAAGGTTTTAAAAAATTAAGAAATTATTTCTTTATAGCAGATGTGAATGGTATATGGCGATTATCACTAAGTGATATGTCTCTTACTAAAATCATTGATTTAAGAGATTTTCCAAAAGAACCAACATTGCTTTTGGATATTGCACTTTCAAATGAAGGAATAATGTATGTTTCAGATGTATTTTCAGATGCAGTTTACAAGTTTAATGCAACTGGTAATATAAAACTTTCATTTAATGTCAAAAGACCATCAGGTTTAGTAATTGATAATAACAATAGAATTTATGTTATAACATTTACAAGTCCTTCAAATATCTATGTTTATCAAAATGATAGCTTGAAATTATTATTAAGAAGTAGTTTAATTAGAGGAGGATATGGGCTTGCATTAGATGAAAAAAATAATAAGTTATATGCAACAGGTCTTCTGTCTGATAATATTGTAGAAATAGATTTAAAGACATTGACTGAGAAGGAGATTTATAAAACTAAAGGTCATCCAATATCTATAATATACAGCGATGGAAAGTTATATGTAGCTTTGTCCGATGAAGGTGATTTTGAAATTATTGAACTTCTACATTAGCGGAACCAATTTTAAACATTTCATAATCAGAAAAATTGCCAAATTCAATCCTAATAGTTTTATAAATATCTTCTCCTAAAATTGGATTACTTACTACTATAATACCTGCAACTAGATAAGCATTTTTATTTTGAGAGATTTCTGAACCTTTATCTATAATTTTATTCCTAATATCTTCAAAATCAACATCCTTTCTTAAAATAATATCAATTTTGATAATATTTGCAAGCTTACCATCTACTAAATCCTGCCCTATATCATTTAGACCAAATCCTACAATTTTATCTTTTGAAACAGAGGTTAGAATTCTTAAAATTTCACTTGCAACTCTTGTTGTTTTAAGTCCAGGTTTTTTAATTTTTATATCTGCCAATAATGAATCTTCAAAGTACTTAATATAACTATCATAAATAATGTAATTTTCAATAAGACCTGAAAATCTAACATAAATTAATTTTCCTAATTGATAATCCATAGCATAGATATTATCTCTTAATAGTGCATTTTTGATCTTAGTAATATCATCTTCTGAAAACTTTGCATTCTTTTCACCTTTAAAGACAATTTTAAAATTATAAAAATCAGTTTTAGCTTCTAAGTTAGTTTTAATTTTCTTCTTATCTATCTTAATAGAAGTTGCATTCTCAATAACTGAAATTAAATAATTTTCAATTTTTTTCTCATCAAAGATAATACTCCTTGGACTAATTCTCATTTTGAAATCTAAAGTTAATGTATCTTTATTTATAGAAACCCTTAAATCAATAACTTCATTTGAAAGCAACTTTCCTAAGAATATACTATCCTTCTTTATAAGACCTAATTCTTTTAGCTTTTCCTCAATTTTTGAAATATCCTTTATCTTCTTATCATAACTCCTTATCAAAACATTATAAAAATTCAGTCCAATTATCTCAACTTTATAACTTGTTGTTTTAGGATTTAACTTCAATGACTTTAAGAGATAATTATAAACACTATCAATACCAGTACTTATCAAAATTAGGCTTATCATCTAAATTTAATGGATAGCATGTATGCTAAAGATAGAAAAAATACACTTATTACAACTATACCAAGGCTATACAAGACTATACCCTCTATCATTTCCTTTCGTATATTCCAAAAATTTCACCTTTTGCTATAACCTTTCCTTCTATTGCTTTTAAAACTTCCTTTGCAGTTGCCCCTTCTTTTAGATTTAATTTTTCAACATTTAACGCATAAATTGTGATAAAGTATCTATGCTTTCCATGACCTCTTGGAGGGCAAGGACCACCATATCCAAGTTTTCCAAAATCGTTTTTCCCTTTTATTCCAACACTTTCACCTTCTTTTATTTCATTTACATTGGCAGGTATATCATATAGTATCCAATGATAGAATGTTCCAACTGGTGCATCTGGATCACTCATTATAAGAACAAAGCTCTTACTTTCTTTTGGAAAATCTTCCCATTTGACATGAACTGATATATTCTCTCCTTCACAAGTATATTTAGAGGGGATTTGTTCGCTGTTCTTGAACGAATTGCTATAAACTTTTATATTTTGAATTTCCATAACTAGGGCTAGCATAGTTTAGAAATTTTAAAGTATGAAACCTTTTCTATAAATTTTGTGTCTATGTATAGTGCTATGAGATACTTTGCCCTTACCTTAATTATAACATCTCTTCTTTTTGCTTGTAAGAAGAGGGAGATTGCATCCAACAATGCAGAGGCTGCCTTTTCCCAAAGTGCAACAATAGAAGATGCCCAAAGCACAGTGAATGACATATCCGATGGTGGATTTCCAATTCCAAGTAGATACAGTGGTGGTTATTTCTTTTATTCAATCGATCCTGACAACTACACAATACTTGATAGTCTTGGAAATTGCTTTGTGAGGAAAACATACGGAAGTGATAATGATAGTGATAGAGTTTATAATACGGATACACTTATATTCAATAGTTGCTCAGGCTCAAGGACATTTGTTAATCAGCAAGGAGATACGATTAGGATAGATTACACACTTAATGGACAAATTGTAAGAAACGATCCTAATGACAATGATCCATACATTCTAAATGTTATAAGGGGAACACCTAACCCATTTCAAACAAGTATAAAGATATATTGGAATGGTAATCTTGTTTCAAACAAAACTCATAATTCGCGCTTTGAACTCTCAACTACACATAACCAAAATAATAATTATATGAATTTTCAAATGTCAAGAACTATAAATACGATGAATGAATTTAACGAGTGTCAAAGAAATTGGACAGTAGGTGGTAATGGAACTGTTGATTTCTCTAATGCAAATGGATGGCACCCTGGAATTATACTACAAGCAGACCAACAACTATCTATCTCTTTTGAAAAAAATGGGAAATTTACTGGATGCAATGGTAAAGTATTTTATGTTTATACGAAAACAGAACCAAGCATTATAGTGAAAGGTTCTTGTAGAAGACCTGATGGTGGTTTGAAAATTTACTCTGGAAAAATTGTCAAGACTATAACTGATAGTATTTCATTTACAAGGACAATTACAATAGAATGGAATAATTGTCAGGATAACCCTAATGTCTCTTAGCTGAGAATGTTTATTTTATAGGGGCGTATCTTGATACGCTCCTTTTATCAAATAATTTTTTCTTATCCTTTAAAATTTCAAAATGCCAAAAGTTAAATTATCAGTTAAAAAGAGAGAAAGGCAAAATATAAAGAGAAGGCTTAGGAATTTAAGGTATAAAAAGTGGATAAAGGAAGCTATAAAGAAATTCTTGAATGCAAAAGAGAATGAAAGAGAAAAGTTTTTGAGGGAAATATATGAAGCGGTTGATAAGGCGGTTAAAGTAGGTGTAATACATAGAAATAAAGGAGCTAGAATTAAAAGTAAATATGCAAAGTTATGCTTCGTGAAACAAGGCAAAGAAAAGTGATTTTGGATATTTTAAGGGAGTGTAGAAATCATCCTAGTGCAGAAGAGATTTATATTAAGGCAAGGATGAAGATGCCTACAATTAGTTTATCTACGGTTTATAGAACACTAAAAGAATTGGTTAACGAAGGTAAGATATGGGAAATAAAGGTAGAAAAAGAGAATTTTTCAAGGTATGATTATCCATTAAAGGAGCATCATCATTTTTATTGTAAAAGTTGTAAAAAACTTTTTGATATAGATGTTTCAATAGATGGAACTTATGATATACCTCATAAAGTTGAGGAATGTAGAGCTATGTTCATAGGTATATGCGAAAACTGCCTAAAAGGAGGAGGACATGAGAGTTTATGAAAGTATGGTTATCATAGATACAAAAATTGATGTATCTGAAAGGGAAAAGATCATTAATAGAATAAAAGAATTTATTGAAAGAGGAGGAGGCAAAATTTTGAGTTTTGAAGAATGGGGAAATAGGAAATTAGCATATCCTATAAAGAAAAGAACAGAAGGTTACTACATATTACTAAAATTTGAATCAGATAGTAAATTACCACTATCTCTAAGGGAATTTTATAGACTTGATAATAACATATTAAGAAGCATTATTTTAAGGGAGGATGAGTAATGGCACAACTTAGATTCCCAACCATAAATTTTATTGTCCTTTCAGGTAGATTAGTAAGTGATTCATCTGTTAAGACATTACCTTCTGGAAAACAAATTTTAGAATTTAGACTGGCATCAAATAGGAGATATTTATACAATAATGAGAAAAAAGAAGAAAATTTATACATAAATTGTATCTATCTTGGACAAAGAGTATTAGACTATTTCCAGATTTTGAAAATGGGCTATCCTATTGTAGTTGAAGGTAGATTAAGATATAGAGAATGGACGGATATAAATAACAATAAACGCAGTACATATGAAATCATTGTTAATAGGATACATTTACTTGAAAGGAAAGAAGTAGAAGATATTGTAGTTGAACCACCACCTGATGAAGAAGAGTTATCTGAAAATCCATCTATTAAAATGAACTTTGATGAAGAGCTAATTGATGAAAATGATATTCCTTTCTAAAAGGAGGTTAAATTATGAAAAAACAGAAGCGTAAAATAGATTGGAAGGATGTTGAATTTTTAAGACAGTTTATAACACCAAGAGGTAAAATTATGCCAAGAAGACAAACTGGTCTTTCTGCTTATGAACAAAGGCAACTTGCAAGAGCTATAAAAAGAGCTAGAATTATGGCATTATTGCCATTTGTGGAGGATTACTATCTATGAAAAAGGTAAAAGTTATTACAAGGGATGGTCAAGTTCTTGAGGTTAGTTATGGATATGCACATAATTATTTAATAAAAAATGGACTTGCTGAAATATATACAGATGCTAAGATGAAAGCTTTGGAAAATCAAAGGAAGATAGAACAAGAAAAATTAGAGAGGAAAAAGAGGAAAGCTCTTGAATTAAAGCAGAAACTTGAAAAAGAGCGAATTAAATTTCTTGTTAAAGTTGGAGAAGATGATAGAATGTATGGTTCAATTACAAATAAGGATATTGCTGAGAAATTAGAAGAGAAAGGATATGATATAGATAGAAGATCAATCCTACTTGAAGAACCTATTAAGGCAATTGGAAGTTATTCAATTCCTATAAAACTGCATCCAGAGGTAATAGCTCATGTTAGAATTAGTGTTGAGAAAGAATGAAAAATCTTTTGGAAGTTGAGGTTAAAAACGTAGTGTTTATTAAAAATGAAGAAGGGGAGTCATCATTTTTGGTTATTCTTGGTGAGAAGGAAGGAAGGAGGGTTCTTCCTATAAGTGTTGGTTTATTTGAAGCACAGGCAATAGCAAGAGCAAAGGAAGGTATTAAGACTGAAAGACCCCTAACCCATGAACTAATAGTAAATCTATTGGAAGAGATAGGAGTTAAGCTTGAAAAAGTTATAATAAACGATCTTATAAATGATGTATTCTATGCAAGACTTATCATAAGGAAGGATGATAAGCTGTTAAGTGTTGATGCAAGACCATCTGATTCAATAGCAATAGCTGTTTTATCTAATGTTCCTATATTTGTAAGTGCAAGTGTAATGGATAGAGCAGGTGAAGAAATAATTGATGATGAAGATGATTTAGAGGCATAATTAGAATTTTTTTAAAATTACACTTGAAATCAATTCATAAATTTTATAAATATCATCATCATAGCTCTTTAAAAATTCAAGATGTTCCATAATTATTTTATAATCTTTCCTTTTGGCAGGACCTGTTAAAGCATTAATTGGTCCATAGATAGTAGCATTTTTTAAGGTTGTTTGAATAAGTGGTATGAGAATATCTAATTTTCCATTTTTCAAGCTTTCTCTTATTAAGTTATGTGCAACAATCCACATCAAAGCACTGAAATTACTTGCAAATATACAAGCTATATGATATAATGTTTTTTTATCCTCACTAACTTTAAAAATCCTGCCATTAAAAAACTTTACAAGTCTTTGTGCAACTTTAATTTTTTGACCCTCAAATGAAAAATAGATATTTCTTAATAGTTTATAATTGGGTTTTGGAAATGTTTGAATAGGATGTAAAGAACCAATATAAGCATTTTTTAAAGGTTTTAGAATACTACTTGTAAATGTACCACTTGTATGATAGACAACCTTTCCTTTTATATTTTTTGTCTCTAAAATTTTTACAATCTCTTGAATTTTATCATCCCTTATACATATTAAAATTACATTTACTTTTTTAAGAAAATTATCAATTCTCTCATAACTATAAAACTTTATGAATTTTTCATTTTTAATTAGCTTTGATGTAAGAATATAAATAGTTTTTTTTCGATGTTTAAAAAATTGAGCAATTGAACCTCCTACATTTCCATAACCGATAATACCTAACTTAATTCTTTTCATATACTAAATTCATGCCAAAACTATCACCAAGATAACTATGATAGAAATAATTAAAAACTATGTAGCTATATCTGTAAGCAATTGTAAATCCATTGCTATTTGTTGCAAAAGCTATGTGGAAACTCATTTTATCATTCAATCTATAGTCCAAAAAGAACTTATATTCCAGATCATAACCATCTTGCAAGAATATATCTATACCAAGCATTGTATTTCTATAATCAGTAAATGCACAAAGATATGAAAATTTCAAGTATCCATAAATTGTATAACCACATAGATTAAAGTTCAAAAATGCTCTATTAAAACCAATACCAAAGCTAATTTTATCTGGATAGAGATAAATTAGATTAGAACCTATTGAAAAAATGTTCATTCCAAAACCTATTGTATTTAAAAATTCATCTCCAACATTCAAACTATACCAGAAAAACCCTAAATTTTTATAACTTATTCCAAATCCATATCTATTTAGTAATCCAAAATCCTTTCTAACAAAACTTTGAGTTCTAAAATTTTCTTCTAAAAATTGGGGTGCAAATAAGCTTGCAATTGGTAGATTATAATGACTTAATGAAGAAAACTCATAAAAGAATAACATTTTGAAAATTTTAATGTTAAATAGCTTTAAAATTTCAAATCTTTAATGAAAGAGATTTCAATTTCAGAAACAATAGTGGAGATCTATGAATATGTATTTCCACAATTTATAAATCCTGCAAATACAATGTTTGGAGGCAAAATTCTATATTTAATAAGTCATAGTGCTACACTTGCTGCAAATAAGGTTGCCCAAGGACCTGTTGTTATAGGTTCTATGGATAGTGTTGATTTTATTGAGCCTGTATGTTCAAATGATACGCTAATTTTTCGCTCTCGTGTTCAAGCAACATTTAATAGCTCATTAGAGGTTGGAACAACAGTTTTTAAAAAGACAATAGATGGTGAAATTAAGGTTGTAACACTTGCACACTTTGGATATGTTGCAGTTGATGAAAATGGAAGGCCAAGAAAATTGGAAGTTAAAGTAGTTGCAAAGGATGAAAATGAAAAGAAAATTTATGAATGGGGACTTAAAAGGAGGGCATATCGACTTGAAAGGATAAAAAATAGAAAATTGGATGTAAATGATGTTGATGTTAGTAGAAAGCCTACATATAGTCTATATTCTTCAAAATTGGTATTTCCATATGAAACTATTTATTCTAATATTATGTTTGCAGGTTATTTATTTGAAAAATTGGATGAGCTTGGAGGTATATTAGCAGTTCAATATGCCAAAAATCCCGTATTTACTGCATCAGTAGATGAGTTTGATTTTATTAGTCCTGTAAGATCTGGTGATATTTTGCATTTTTATCTTGGTATAAATTATGTAGGTCATCGCTCTATGGAAATTGGTGTAAAGATTTTAAAGGAAGAGGCATTAACAGGAAAAAGATATAAGGTTGCAAGTAGTTATATGACTTTCGTTTCAACATTAGCGCTCAAACAGTTTAACCCTTGGCGAGATTATGAGATTGAAAGGTGGAAAAGTGCTGAAACTAGGAAATTTCTTAGATTAGAAAGAGCAAACAAATTTAAAGATTGTGTAAAGGTAAATCCACTTGAACCAATATGTTAAAGTTAATTTAAATGAAATTCTTTTCAAATTCTTTGACTGTGAGTATACTTCATTTAATGAGAGTGTTATTTTATCAGGATTGGGTAATGAGCTATATAAAAGGAAATTTTTGAGCTTAATACCAAAGGTTGAACAATTTAGTCTTCAAAGGCCTCTTGAAAACAAGTCTTTTCTAAAGCGAAATGGCTTTAAGACTACAAATAGTCAAGTATTATTAAGGATTGAAAGTGAAGAATTTTTAATTGAAAATGAGAATAAGCTTTTGTATATCCTCAAAAGTTCTAAATCAAAATCTATTTTTCATCAGATTGTTATAGATGAAGTTTTTGATAATGTAAGTAATGAAATTATTTTTGCTTTGAATGAGCACATATTAGATGATTTTGGTATTATATCTGCTATAAGGAAGGAAACAGGTGAATTTAATGGCTTTATAGATGTTAAGTTCTCAAATGATATGATTAAGATAACTTTAAAATTCTCGCATCTTACTTAAATGAAGCTTAAAAATTACGAATTTTTTATTATTGTAGTAATTGTTATTGTTTTATTTTTTAGAGCTATTTTGGGTAATTTGCTCGTCATGACCGATACGATTACCGATTCCTTATATCTTATTGAATTTATAAGAAGTGAAATCTTAAAAGGTAATTTTCCATTTTGGAACCCTTACATATTCTATGGAATGCCTACAATACCAACACTCCAAATAGGTTTATATCCCTTCTTTTTGCTTTTAATTCTAATACCTACTAAATTTTTTCTAAATTATTGGATTATAATTCATTCAATAATTGCTGGGATTGGTATGTTTGCTCTTGTAAATAGGATTATAAATGATAGAAAAATTGCTCTTTTCTCTGCTGTTTCATATCTTTTAAGTTCAATCTATTTTGGATATATTTATAGTGGACATCTTTCCAAAGTTGTTATATTTTCAATACTTCCGCTCTTCTTTTTATATCTAAGGGAAATTTTTATAAATCCAAGTTTCAAAAATGCACTTTTTCTAACATTGTTTACAACTTTAATAGCCTTATCTGCTCACGTTCAGATGATATATTATTTAATCATTTTCACATTTGCATATGCAATCTATCAACTATTCTTTTTATTTAAAACTGAGCCTAAAAAAACTATAAGTGTTATCTTATTTGGTATATTTGCACTTTTATTATCTACAATTATATTTCTTGGTCAATTTCTACCTATTTACGATTATACTATAAATTATTCACAGAGAGGTCAAATTGAAGATTATAATTTTGCAATAACTTGGTCACTTGGATGGCAGGACTTTGTTTCAACTTTTATAGGTGGTTTTAGCGGATTTAGTATAGAGAGTCCTTATTCTCACTATTGGGGTCCTAATCCATTTAAAATTAATGCAGAATATATTGGTGTAGTTGTATTTTTACTTTTCATTTTAAGCTTTCTTAATAAAACTGAAAATAGATTAAGAAACTTCCTAATTTTTAGTTTCATTCTGTTTTCTATTATATCACTTGGTGGTTCAACACCTTTATATAAATTTATATGGCAGATATTACCTGCTTATCAAAAATTTAGAGCTCCTTCAATGGCTTTTTATATTAGCGTATTTTCCGCTATTTTGATTTCTGCAATTACCATTAAGAATATAAAAGAAGAACCTAAAAGATATCTAAAATTCATATTTATTTTACCTATAGTTTTATTTTTATTTTGGCTTTTTTCAAGTGATAGTTTTATAAATAGTATTTTTGCTAATCCTATGGAAAAGGCACAAATTGTAATAGCTGAAATTGACAAAATTAGATTTTCAATTTTTATAGCATTTATATTTTCACTTTTTGGTTCAATCGTTATTTACGCTTATATTAGTAAATGGTTAAATTACAACAATTTTGTTGTTTTTCTTACAATTTTAAGTGGTGTTGATTTATACTTAGTTTCAAAAAATTTTATACAATTCTTGGATGAAGCTAGTGTAGCTCGTATATTTGAGGATGATAGTATTATTAGATTCCTTAAAGAACATAGAGGTTATTATAATGTATTCCCATTTTATTATAGAACTGATGAAAATTACTTATCTTCAAAAAAAATCAATACAATTTCGGGCCATCATGGTGTTCAGCCAGCTAGATTATTTCAATTGGTTGGAGCAGAAGGTAGGCTTATGTTAAATCCTGCCACAACTATTGAAATTCTCAAAAATCCAAGTTTGAGTAATGTTTTATCTATTAGATATGTTATTACCCAGAAATTACCACAAGAAACTAATGAACCAATTATAAAATTATTCTTTGACTATGTTGAAAATTATAAAAAGGTTTATGATGATGGTTTTTATGAGATATACGAAAATCCCAATTATTATCCTTTATTTTATTTATCTAATACTTATAAAATTTCAAGCAAACCCATCGATGATGTACGCAATTTTGATGGTAAGGTTATATTTGAAGCTGAACCTAATGAGAAGATAAACGATACTATAAGAGTTAATGGAAACATTTCATTTTTAAATTACTCTGAAAATGTTGTTAAGCTTAAAGTTGATTTAAATAGACCTGCATATCTTGTTTTTTCAAATAATTATCATCATCAGTGGAAGGCTTATGTAAATGGAAATGAAAAGAAGGTATATAGAGTTAATTATAGCCAGATGGCTATTGCTCTAAATGATGGTAGTTATATTGTTGAATTTAAGTATGTTCCATCATTAGAAATTTTATCCTTGACACTTTACTTTTTAGGCTTTATAATTTTAGCACTTTCATTTTTACTCCTCTATATGAGGGGTAAAAAGAAGGAATAATAATGAGAATGTTTATAGGTTTGGATATACCAAAAGAAGTGAAAATATATATTTATGAAAATATAAAGGATTTAATACAAAGATATTGCTTTAAATGGGTTAATTACAATTTATATCACTTGACATTGAAATTCTTAGGAGAAATTGATGAAATTACAATAAAGGATGTAGATGAGAAACTTGAGGAAATATCAAGAAAGCACAAAGTATTTAAATTAAGGCTTAAAAATATAGGTAAGTTCCCTTTTTATGGTGATAAGTTAAGTGTTTTGTGGGTAGGTGTTGAGCATTCAAAGGAGCTTGAAAGTTTAGCTTTTGATATTCAAAATAGCTTTAAGCATCTTGGTGATAATAAACCTTTTAGTCCTCACATAACCATTGCAAGAAATAAGAACCATAAGCTTTCAATAAACTTGGAACAAATTCAGTTAGATTATCAATTTTTAGCTGATAAGATAACACTATTTGAAAGTGTTCTTTATCCCTCAGGACCCATTTATAGCGCTTTTAAGACTTATGCTTTAAAATTTTAGAATATGATAAATTTTATTTTTAATTTTATGTTTGGACCTCATCCTACATCTATGGGTACTGCTTATAATGCTTATCCTGAAAGAGTGGATGGTATATTTTACAATCCTTCTGCTGCTTCCATGGCTTCAAGAGTAATGCTTGGTGGCTTTTATTCACAAAGTGGTTATTATGGAGGTGGTCTTGTTATTCCAAATAGATTCATTTCAATAGGTATTGCTGGTGTAGTTGACACAACTCAAAGAGGTATGATATATGGTGTTCTTGCAAGGAACTTTGGTGGATTTAATATAGGTTTTGGTATTCAATATCCATATGATACTACTTCAAATTCAAATTTAAAACCACATTTTTATGGTGGTGTTGGATTTTATTTTAGTGATTATTTTATGTTTGGATTTACTGCTGAAAATTTAGATACTCCTAGTGCTTTAAGTTTTAGATTTGGGGTTCAGGTTGCAAATTATCCTCTACCAGTTATTGGTAGAAATCTAACATTTACTATGGATATAAATTCAACGATGGCAAGAGATGTTCAAAGTAAAGATTTAGCAGCACTTGGTATAGAACTTGCTCCTTTTTATCCATTATTCTTGAGAGTTGGTTATACTTATGTTCCTGGTGAAGGTCAGAAAATACCAGCAGGCTTGGGTTTATTATATGTTTATAATACAGTTGATATTTTGGGTGATGTTAGTGTCAATAATATAAGTGCTGAGGATAAAGATAAGGTTTATACTTTTGGATTAACTGTGAAGTTCTTTGGTCAGACAGTTTGGGCAGAATCCTCCCCTAAAATTTTAGAAGTGATACCAGGCTCTGAGACAAGTGTTACAAGAATTTGTTTTAGATATATTTTACCATCCAAAATTAGTAGATGGACATTTAATATAACTAATAGGTGGGGTAAGGTTTATAAAACATATTGGGGTGATGATGCCCCTCCAAGTGAATGTATATATTGGCATATTGTAGATGAGGATGGTAGATATACAGGTCCTGGTGTTTATTATTATGAATTTATAGTAAGAACAGAGGATGGTAAAATTTATAAACGTAGAGGAGGCTTAGTAAATGTAAAGAAGGGGGTGAAAGGGATATGATGGGAACAATGTTAAATTTGCTTTTGAGCTTGACATATGAAGAATTTTACAAGTCGTATAGAGAAGCGGAAGCGCTTTTCTTCGCCGGGAAATATGATAGGGCTGAGAGGATATATAGAAGACTACTTTCTGATGCAAGGAAGTTTGGATATGAGAAGGAATTTCTTTATAGGATAGCTGAATGTCGTTTCAATGCTGGTGATTATAGAAGATCATATGAGGAATTTACAGCATTGTATAAGGATGGTTATATTGAAAAGAAGCTACCATATCTAAAAGGTGAAATTGCTTATGCGATTGCTGTATTCTTTACTAACTTTAGAGATCCTAAGGAAGCAAAGCAAGTAATTCAAGAATTACAAAAGTATCCATATTATAAAAATTCAAATAGAACGAAAATGTTACTTGGTATAGTGGATTATAGGGAAGGTAGATATGATGAGGCTATTCAAAAACTTAAAGATATTACTGATATACCAGAGGCACAATTTTACTATGCAAGAAGTTTAGCGCTACTTCAAAGACCATTAGAAGCAATAGGTGTTTATAAAGTACTTTTGGAAAGATATAAGAATACGCCAAGAGAACCTTTTATCTCATATGCAATGATTGAAGCTAACTTCATATATCGCGATTATAAGGGGGTAGTAGAACTTGCAAAGTCCTTTATAGAAAAGTATCACGGTTCTATATTTTCAGATTGGGTTCAATACTATTGGGGTATATCTTTATATAGAATGAAGGAATTTTCACCTGCTATTGAAAAGCTAACCTTGATTTCTAAAAAGCAAAACTTTGAGTTTGCTAATTTAGCTGCATATTTTGCTGGTAATGCTGAAAGAGAATGGGGTCATCAATATAAATCAGAAGGAAAGCCTGATGAATCAAAGGAGAAGTATAAAGAAGCTGTTAAATACTTTGAGACTGCTCTTTCAAAGGCAAATGATCAAGAAATCTATAATGTTTCATTTATAAGATTAATGCAAGCGAATTTCTATGTAGGCGATACTCTTAAATCCTATACTATGGCAGATCAATTGAAGCAGATGAAGTTCCCACCTGAAGAAGCTGGTATAGGTGAATATGCAAGAGGCGCTATTGACTATGCACTTGGTAAATTCACTCCTGCCGCAAAGAATTTTGAATTAGTAATAGAGAACTATAAGCAAACATTTCTTAGAAAGCCTTCTATGGCAATGGAAATGTTGTCACTTGTACGTGATAGGAAATTCAAGGAAGCTCTACTTAAAGGTAATATCTATTATGCTGAAATGCAAGATACAGTTAGACCAGAGGCTCAAGATACATCATTTGACCTTTGGAAGGGTTGGTACATCTTAGGATTAGCAGAAGCTCATTATTATGCAGGTGCATATCCTGAAGCTGAATTAAGATATAATATAAATGTAAAGAAGCAATTAACAAGAGATTTGGTAATCCTTTCAAGGCTTGGTCTTGGTTGGATAGCTTATCATCAAAAGCGGTATGATGATGCCTTAGCACACTTTAATTCAATAGATGGCGCAGTAAGGGCTAGAGGTGATACATCTCTTATTATTGCATTGTTCCTTGGAAAAGGTGTTGCTAAATTCAATAAGGGCGAATATATGGATGCATTCAAGGACTTTGCTGTTGCAGCATTATACACTCCCAGATATGAAAGTGGTGAAGCACTTTACTTCCAAGGCTTTGCAGCGCTTGCACTTAAATCATATGGTGATGCTGTAAGATTATGGGAGAGAGTTGTAAATGAATATCCTGACCATCCAAGAGCAGCAATTTCTGCATTTAGAGCAGCAGATATTTATTTAAAGGCGGCACAAATTGATAAAGCTATTGCATTATTAGAATGGGAAGTTGAGCATTTTCCAGGTCATCCAATTACACCAAGATCAATGTATTCACTTGGTAGAAACTACACAATAAATAAAGAATACGATAAGGCTATACAAATTTATGAAAAATTCCTATATTTATATCCTGATCATGAACTTGCACCTGATGTAAGAAAGAGGGTGGAGGATGTTTATCTGATTGCATCAACCCAGGATCCAAAATATGCTGAGCAACTTGCTAGCAAATATCCAGCAAGTGATAAGGCAGCAGAAGCTATTTATATGCAAGCTGCACAAGCATATCAAAATGGAGAAGAAGAAAAAGCAGCTGACCTCTTCTTTAGAGTTGCTAATGAATTTCCAAAGAGTCCTAAGGCAGGAGAAGCTTTATATACTGCTGGTGCTCTTTATTTAAAGCAGAAGAAATATCAACAAGCAATACAGGCATTGAAAAAATATATTGATTTCTTCCCTAGCGGAACTAATATAGAAGATGCATATAATTATTTGATAACTGCTTACTTGGCTTCTAATGACTTTAGCTCTACTATAAAAATAGGACAAGAAGCACTTAACAAATTCCCTGAAAGTAAGAATAAGAGTAAGATACTATTCAATATAGGATGGGCTTATTCACAACTTGGTAATTCAAAAGAAGCAATAACTTATCTGCAACAAGCAAGAACATTGTATGAGCAGGAAGGTAATACTCAAATGGTAAGTCAAATAGATCAAATTTTAGAAATTTTACCTAAATAAAAAGGAGGGAAGAGAACATGAATATATTTAAACTATATGCAGTTTGGGATGGGGTCGTAGGACCCAAAACCTACTTTTCATCTTTTCCAATGTTCATCCTTCTGGTTGTTTCCATAATTACGATTGCTCTTGTTATAGAAAGGTTCATAGTGTATAACAGAAGGAAGGAATCAGATCCTAATAGGATAGTAAAGGAAACACTCATGCATCTGAGAGAAGGTGATGTTGAAGGTGCTCTAAAGCGTCTTGGAGATGCTGACACACCTCTTAGAAATGTCCTAAGAGTTGGACTTCAAAATGCTGAACTTCCACCAGAGGAGGTTGAAAAGCTTATGTATGCCAGAATTCTAAATGAAAAGGATAGGCTAACTCAAAGACTCACATCTATAAGTGTTATAAGTGTTCTTGCACCACTTCTTGGTCTGTTTGGAACAGTTGATGGTCTCATTCATGCATTCCATGAAATAGCAGTAACAGGAACAGGTGGTCCTGAGGTTGTAGGTGAAGGTATATCAACATCACTTGTTGCTACATGGACAGGTCTTATAATAGCTGTTATGGCAGTTATTTTCTTTAACGTTTTTAATAGGAATGTAGATGTTATGGTTTCAAGAATAGAAGCTGCTGTTCAGGAGTTCCTAGTAATACTCAAAGAGTATCAAACTACTAGGGGGTGATTTAGATGCCAAGAAGAAGGCTAGAACATGGTAGTGTAGAGGCAGAGCCCCCAGCAGCGGGGCTTATTTCATTAACGGATGTAATGGGTTCACTTGTTAAGGTTTTTGCTCTTACAATTCCTTTTGTTATAGAATCAGGTATATTCGTAAGCCGTTCTATGGCAGCAAAATTAAACAGACCCATCCAGCAAAAGCAAGTTAAAACAGATGTTAAAGTTTCTATACATATGAGAGCAGATGGGACTATTGAGCTTAATAAAACTCGCGTTACCCAAGAACAACTCGAAGACTTAGTTCCAAAGTTATTAGCAAGAAGTATAGAGAAAAATGCTCTACTATCTGCTGATCCTGAGGTTGTATATGATAATGTTGTTCAAATGATAGATTTCTTAAAGAGTAAAGGTGCGGGTGATGTCCTTATAATGAAAAGAGGAGGTTGATTATGGCAAAAGCAAAGGGTGGAGAAGGAGAAGTTGCACAAGCAGTATTCAATCTTGCTAATATCTTTGCATTTATCTTTGTATCGCTTATTATAGCTTCTAAACAACTTTTCCAAGGTACAAGTGTTGAGGTAGAGGTTCCAAAAGCTAGGGTTATAGAAGCAGATTTAGAGCAGAGCATAGCAATTTCTATAAAGAAAGATAAAACTTTATATTTTAGAGATAAGCAAGTTGATTTACAAACATTAACACAATTAGTTAAACAGGCGCAAGAAGAATATAAAAAGAATAATCCTGATGCAGAATTGGGTGAGCAGTTAGTTGTAATAAGGGCGGATAAATCAGTTGACTGGAAAACTGTCTTAGATGCAATTGATGCAGTTAAGAAAGGTGGAAGTAAAAGAATAACATTAGCAGTAGTTAAAAGAACATAAGGGGGTGATAGCATGAGAGAGAGACAAGTTGTCCTCCCAGAATGGGAGGAAGATAGAGGGTCAAAGAGGAGATTTTTGATATTTCTCCTCTTTGCAATTATCATACATGCTGGTATTCTCTGGACACTAAGGAGCCAGATAGCTAAGGTAATAGAAGAAGCTAGACTAAGGGAAATTCAACTTCTTGAAGAAAAGCTTGCTAAAAGTAGATTCCAAAATCCAAAACTACAAAGGAAAATTGAACAAGCTAAGAAGGAAGAAGCTAAGAAAGAACAAAAGAAAGAAGAAGCTAAAAAAGATGAAAGCAAACCTAGTGATCAGAAAAAGATAGATCTAAGCTCAAAACTTCTTACTCAATCTACGGAGCTTCCAAAGCCAACACCAGGACTTGGTGGTGGTCCAAAATTGGATATTAATGTAAATATAGATCCAAGACTCATGAGCATGCCATCTGTCCAAGTTGAACAACTTGATGTTAAAGTAGATCTAAGTAAGATGAATATAGAAGGTATAGAAAATCTCCAAGCTGAAATAGATGTTTCTACTAATCTTGCAGATGTTGGTGTTGCTGATGTGGTTGTAGGTGTAGTTGGTAAAGGAGCAAGCATATCAGAAATTTTATCGCAAGAAGCTGTTCCTGCTATTTCACTTGGTGGTGGTATTGAAGGTGGTGGAAGTGGTGGTTTGGGTCTTGGAACTGATGTTGGTGGTGGCATTGGAGGTGGTGGAAAAGCTGTAAATCTTGCAACGAATCCTGATCTTACAAAAGAGGTAAAGGTTGAAGTAAGCAAGCCAACTGTCTCTGCTCCTTCTATTCAAGAAGTTGCTAGTGCTGCTCCATCAGGACTCCAGCTTGAAGGTGAGGTTGCAAATAGGCAAATTTTAAATAGAGTAAAGCCTATTTATCCAAGGAAAGCTAAACAAGAAGGTAGGGAAGGAACTGTTGTTCTATCATTCTCAGTAGATGCAAATGGTAATGTTTTTAATATCCAAGTAATACGCTCATCAGGATATGCTGATTTAGACAATTCAGCTATTCAAGCACTTTCACAATGGAAGTTTGCACCAAAGCCCGGAAAACCTGAGGAAAAGGGTAGATTAACAGTAAGATTTATATTAACATAAATAAGGAGGATAGATACATGAGATTATTTAAATTATTTATAATTTTGGGTTTTGTAAGTTTTTTGATGTCCCAAGAAGCAAATCAGCAGGGTGCTGGAACTGAACAAGAAGAAGAAGTTATTGAAAAGGCTGAATATTCTATTGATGATGCCCTAAAGCCAATAACTGATGTTTCATTAGAGCCATTTGAGCCTATTGACTCACTATTATATCGTAAGGAGATGAAATTAGAATTAAGACTTCCAAAGACTATAGAAGAGGAAATTAGGAAGGTTATAAAGCTTGAAAATCTCTTTATAAGGCAACCTGTATATCCTATAAATGTTTATAGGGAAATTCCATTGAATGTAGGTGAGTTTAATAAGAAATACAAAGGTGTTAAAGATTGGAAAATTGAAATTTATGATTCTTGGGGTAATAAACTAAAAGAATATTCTGGAAAGGGTAAATTACCTGAGTTTGTATATTGGGATGGAAAGGACACAAGAGGAAAGGCTGTTGCAGAACCTGGTCAATTATTCCATTATAGAATAACAGTTTCTGATGGAATAAATACAAGAAGAGAATTAAGTAATCCATTCTCGATTAAGGGTTATTACTATGAAGAGGGTGGATATAAATATACTATTGTTGACTTAGGAGGTGTATTTGAGAGAGGATTTGCAGTATTTAGAGAGGGACAAGAAGATAGAATTATTGAAGCCTTAAATATCTTAAAAGAAAACTATCCTTGGACATCTCCAATAGAGGTTACATATTATCCAAGTCCAGAAGCAATGGGTGTTATGGAAGAGAGAATGAGAATAATTAAACAGTTCATAATGAGTAGGTTGCCTATTGAAGAAGGTAATCTTGTCCTAAAGCCAGGTTATTATGAAGGAGGAGGTATTAAGTTAGAGAAGATCGTATTTAAATTTAAATAAAGAAGAGGGGATAAGTGAAAGAATTAGTTTTGAGTATTCTTTTATTTATTATTTCTTGTAATGTTAAAAGCAATAAAGATGAAGTTAAATTTAGCTTTAAAACGATAGATAATACTATTTTAGATATATCAAGTTTTGAAGGTAAGGTTATTGTTGTTGATTTTTGGGCTAGTTGGTGTTCCCCTTGCATCAAGGAAATTCCACACTTTATAGAACTTCAAGAAAAATATAAGGATAGTGTTCAATTCATTGGTTTAAATGTAGGTGAAGATGAAGCTCAAATTAGAGCATTTGTAAAGGCTATGGGTGTGAATTATATTATTGGATATTCAAATAGTGATATAGAAAAGCAATTTGGTGGTATTACTGGACTTCCAACAACTTTTATAATAGGAAAAGATAAAAAAATAAAAATTAAGGCTGTTGGTTATCGCCCAAAGGAATGGTTTGAAAGTCAAATAGTTAGCGCCTTAAAAGAAAAATATTGAAATTTTTATTATTTAATGATTATGATAGATTGGATTTCGTTGAATCACATATAGAAGGAGAATTTTTGGTCAAAGTTAATTTATGTGGTATTTGTACAGGAGAACTTATGGATTGGTATGTTAAATCAAAAGCACCTTATACACCAGGTCATGAATTGGTTGGTAGAATTATTAAAGTTCCAAAAAATTTCAATAAATTCAAGGTTGGAGATAGAGTATTTGTCCATCATCATGCCCCTTGTTTAAATTGTGATTATTGTAAAAGGGGTGAATATACATCATGCGAAACATGGAGAAGATATAAAATTTATCCAGGAGGTTTTAGCGAAATTATTAGTGTTCCCAAGCACATCTATGAAAGTAATATCTTGAAAATACCTGATTTTGTAAGTGATGAGGATGCAAGCTTAATAGAACCACTTGCTTGTTCAATTAAAGCTATTAGAAAAGCTAATGTTAGTAATAATGATATGTGTGCAGTTATTGGTCTTGGATTTATGGGACTTTTGAATGCTAAATTATTAAAATTATTTGGTGTAAGGAGGGTTGTTGGATTTGATTTCTATCAAAATAGAAGAGAATTAGCGATTTCTTGGTCAGCTATTGATGAAGCATATCATCCAGATCATTTTAAATATGATCAGAAATTTAGTATAGTAATCGTTGGACCACCAACAATTTCTGCAATAGAGTTTGCTATGAAAATTGCTGATAGAGGAAGTAAAGTCATTTTGTTTGCTCCTACACCCCCAGCTGAAACTCTAAAATTAGATATAAATTACATCTATTTCAATGAAATTTCAATAATTCCAAGTTATTCTGCAGGACCAAATGATACAAGAATAGCTCTAAATTTTATTACATCAGGTATATTAAGACCATCAGAGCTTATTACACATAGATTTGAATTTTCTGAAATTAAAGAAGCTTTTGAAACTGCAAGAAAACCAGAAGCTATTAAGGTAATTATAAACATAGGAGGTGGAATATGATAAAGTTAAATGATTGGGAACTTGCTTTCATTAGTAGGTTTGTAGAATACTATAACTTGTATCGTGGCAGTTCTGTAAGGATGCAAACTGTAATGGAAATTCTATCTAAGGAAATGGCAATAGATCCTAATAAAGTTATAAGTAGTTTCTATACGCTTTTGAAAAAGGGATTATCTATTGAACCAGAAGCACTTGAAACGCTTAATGGTATTATATCCCAAGAACTTGTTGATAACCTCAAAAGGAATGGATTCTCATATCCTGTCCTAAAATTTAAATTTCCAAAACGAACAAGCTATAGAGATATAAAGTTTAGAGATAATCTTTTGTTTAGTAGGGGTGAGGATGGACTTGTTAGATTTTGGATATACTATCAAGGAATTTTCTACTTTTTGAAAGAAATTGGAGAAATAGCTAGTGGATATGCTCCTTATGAACTCCTTGAAGATTATCTGTTTTATGCTATTGAAAATAAGCTTTTGGTATATAATGTAAAGTCAGAAGTTAAGATAACTGAAAAAGAATTTCCAAGTAAAATTGAAGCAATTGAACTCTCTGGTGATGTGGTATATGTTTATTATGGAAAAATTAAACAAGGTGTTAAAATTTTTGATAATGAGATTGTATATAAATTGGCAGATGTCTATGATAAACTTCCTACTTTATTAACAAAAATTGGTTTGGATGATGGGTTTGTAATTGTTCATGAAGGTCAAATTATATATGCTAAGGATAATCAAAAGTCATTTTCAAAGCTAAGAGAGATTGATTTCCCATCTGAAAATGTTGTATTTATACATGATAAAAATGTATTCATTAAGGATAACATTCTATACTTATACGATTTAGAAAAACATTCAGTTGTTCTTTCGCTTTCTAATGAGGTTACATTTTGTATTAAGGAGCATTTCCTATTTAGCGTAGATAAAGCTAATAATCTGAAAATTTTTGACCTCCATGAGCATAAATCTAAAAAATCCATTAAGTTAGTTGATAATGTTTATAGTATATCTGCTTTTGGTGATTTTTTGGTAATTGGTTCTGATGGATATTTAGTTATATTTAAGCTAAGGGATAAATTCTTAGTTAGGTCATTTGATACTCTAAGGCAGTTTAAGAAGATTGAAATATCAAAGGGTAAGGTTAAGATTTTAAAAGCATTTGATAACTACCTATTTGCTTATTCGGATGATGGAATTTTAAAAATTATTGATGTTTCTAATTTTCAAGAAGTTTATACAATTAAAGCTTTTTTAAATGATATTCTTTACACAGGCAAATTTTTGATTTTGATATACGATGATAGGATTGAAATTTCTAAAATTGATGGTAAGGTTCAAAAAACTTTAAACATTAGTGTTTCTTCTTATTTAGTTAGAGATAAAGAAGTTTTTCTTGGAACATACGATGGCTTTGTAAAGGTTTTAAGGCTTGATGATGCTGAAATAGATAGGGAGTTTAAGGTTTCAGATAGTGAGATTAAATTCATCTCAAACTACGGTAATTATATAATGGTTTGTGATTTGAAAGGTTTTCATATATATACAACTAATTGGGAAATTATTCAAATTTTATCTTATAATCCTACCAAGTCTATAACGGGTATTAAGAAGTTTGACGATTATTTATCAATAGCGTTTAAAAATGGTGAAATTAGAACTTATCATAGAGATGGTTCAATTAAATCAGTTATGAAGACAAAGGGCTTTGGTAATGAAGAAATTGTTATAGATGGTGATTTGAAGTTTTATGCTTTTGATGATGGATATATTGTTGTAAAAGGTAATAAATTTTATGGTTCAAGTAATTATAGTGATTACATTTACTTTGTAGATGGATATGATGTTATAATGAGTGATAAGTTCTATGAGTTCTATGAAGATACTGCTTTATTTGATGAATTGAGTTTTTTGAATAGTTCATAGATTTCAGGAAGCTTTTTAAATATATTTATAATCCTTAAGTAATTAGTTCGTTCAAGTGGTGGCAAACCACTACCATATATGTTATTTGATTTAAGAATGCCATTTACACCTGTTTTTGCCAAAATTATTACATTATCTTCAATTATACTATGATCTGCAACACCTACTTGTCCTGCTAAAATTACATTATTCCCAATTTTGCTACTTCCCGCAATACCTGTTTGTGAAGCTATGATGCAATTTTCTCCAATTATTACATTGTGTGCTATTTGGACTAAGTTATCAATTTTTGTTCCTCTTTTTATTATTGTACTTGATATTGTAGCTCTATCTATACAACTATTTGCACCTATTTCAACATCATCTTCAATTATAACATTTCCAATTTGAGGGATTTTCATATTTTTGTAATATCCAAATCCATCTGCTCCTATTTTTACTCCTGAATGTAAGATAACATTGTTTCCAATTATACAAAATTCACCAATATAAACATGTGGATAGATTATGCAATTATTTCCAATTTTTACATTTTCACCTATATAAACGAATGGATAAATTAAGCAATTTTCTCCAATTTTTACATTTTTTGAAACATATACAAATTCCATAATTGTAGTATTTTTACCAATTTCTACATTTTCCAAGATAATTGCTTTTTCAGAAATATATGAATTTTTGGAAGTTTTATGCCAATCAAATAGTTTTAGAACTTCAATCATTGCAATTTTAACATCTTCAACAATAATAATAGCTTTATATTTTATATTGTTTGCTTTAAATGAACTAATTAAAAGTCCTACTTCTTTTTCAATATCGTATTTCCTATCAGATAAAAAAACAATAGAATCTTTATCTGCATTTTCAATTTCCTTTATTCCTACTAGCTCAACATCTTCACCTTCAAATTGTTTATTTAAAACTTTTGCTATTTCTGAAACCTTCATGGCATTAAAATCCTGTATATATCAAATAAAATTATCACAAACATTAAAATCATTAGAACTACAAAGCCTGTCATCTGGATTGCAAAGTAAAATTTTGGATTTATTTTTCTCCTTGTAATACTTTCAATAAGAAAGATAATTATATGACTTCCATCAAGTGCAGGTATTGGAAGAAGGTTTATTATCGCTAAGTTTATAGATATTAATCCAGTAATAAGTAGTAGCATTTGAAAACCCATTTGTGATGTCTCACCTATGGTTTTGCCAATCATTATGGGACCTCCAATTACTTCCAAAGATGTTCCACCTGTAAATAAGCCTATTAAAACTTTTAGAATGAGTAGTGATGATTGAAATGTTTTTTCAAGTGAAAGGTTTATAGCCATTGTTGGATCAGGAATTACTTTATCAAATGATTTTAGAATTCCAAGCTTACCTTCTTTTTTACCCTTTTGATCTACAATTTCTGCTTTTGGTATTAGTTTTGTTTCATAAATTTTACCATCCCTTTCATATTTAATTGTAATTTCTTTATCTAATTTATTTGCTACAATTGAACTAATTTCTGACCAATCCTCAATTCTGATATTATCAATTTCAATAATTCTATCACCTCTTCTAAGTCCTGCTTGATATGCAGGATAACCTTTTATAACATTATCTACAATTGGTTCAATTTTTGGTGTTAGTTTATTTACTTCATTTTTTAAAAGCTTTATATTAAGTGTATCAGTTCCTCTAAGGATTTTTAAGTTAACATCTTTTTGGGAATTTTGATTAATTAAAAAATACCAACCTTTAAATGCTTTTCCATTTACTTCTAAAATTTTATCACCTTTTTGAATTTCTTTAATTTCACTCTTGTAAATTTCATTAGACTTTATATTCGTAATGCCAAATACTTGATATGCTATATAAAATGCTAGTATTCCAAGGATTACATTAAATAAAGGGCCTGCAAGAACAATTAAAATTTTTTGATAGTTAGGCTTTGCTAAGAATTCATATTCTGCCCCTGTATAATTACTTGGTTCATCACCTGCCATCTTTACAAATCCTCCTAATGGCAATAGTGATATGGAATAAATAGTATCTCCCTTTTTAAATGACAAAACTCTTGGTCCAAACCCAATTGAAAACTCTTCTACTCTGACTTTGAATAGTTTAGCAAACAGAAAATGCCCAAGTTCGTGTATAAAAATCAAAATACCAATTATAATTAGCGTTAATATAATGGTTGTAAATAACATTTTGAAATTTTAAAGCAGATTGTAATTAAGCTTTAAACTTTAAGCATTATGTATGAGATTATAAAACAAAATGATGATGAAATTTACGATGTGATAATAAGTGAAATTAAAAGGCAGGAATATACGCTTGAAATGATTGCTTCTGAAAACTATCCTTCTCTTGCTGTTCTTCTTGCAATGGCAACACCACTTAATAATAAATACGCAGAAGGCTATCCAAATAAGAGATATTATGGAGGATGTGAATTCGTTGATAAGGCTGAGATCCTTGCCCAAGAACGTGCCAAAAAATTATTCAATGTAAATTATGCGAATGTTCAACCACATTCAGGTAGTCAAGCAAATATGGCAGTATATTTTGCTTTACTTAATCCAGGTGATACAATTTTATCTATGGAACTTTCGCATGGTGGTCATTTAAGTCATGGTGCAAAAGTTAGCTTTTCAGGTCAATTTTATAATGTTGTTCATTATGGTGTAAATAGAAAAACAGAAAGGATAGATTTTGATTTAGTATATAAACTTGCAATTGAACACAAACCTAAAATTATTGTTGCTGGATATTCTTCATATCCAAGAATTATAGAATGGGATAAGTTTAGAGAAATTGCAGATAAGGTAGGAGCATATTTAATGGCTGATATTGCACACATTGCAGGCTTAATAGTTGGAAATGTTCATCCATCTCCTAAGGGTTATGCTCATGTTATAACAACTACTACGCATAAGACATTAAGAGGACCAAGAGGTGGTATGATTTTAACAGATGATGAAGAAATTATAAAAAAAATTGACAAAACTGTATTTCCAGGCATTCAAGGAGGACCATTTATGCATGTAATTGCTGCAAAAGCCGTTGCATTCAATGAAGCTCTAAAACCATCATTTAAAGAATATGCAAAACAAATTGTAAAGAATAGCAAAGCATTAGCTGAAAGCCTAATTGAACAAGGTTTAAGGCTTGTTTCAGGTGGAACTGATAATCATTTAGTTTTGGTAGATTTAAGAAATTTTAATATAACTGGAAAGGATGCAGAAAAAGTTTTAGAAGAAGTTGGTATAACTGTTAATAAGAACACAATTCCATTTGATACTCAAAAACCAACGATCACAAGTGGTATTAGAATTGGAACACCAATTTTAACAACAAGGGGTATGAAAGAGGATGAATTAAAGCTTGTTGGAAAAATCATTGCTAAGGTTCTAAAAAATCCTGATGATAAAACAAAAGAATGGGCAAAAGGAATAATAAAGGAGCTTTGTGAGCAGTTTCCATTTTATAAAATGCTCCTTTAAAATTTTCTATTATGAAGACTGCTATTATAACAGGAGCAAGTAGAGGGATTGGAAGGGCTATTGCTATTAAGTTTGCACAAAATTCATATAATCTTGGACTTATAGCAAGAAATGAAAATCTCTTGAAAATGTTAAAGGATGAAATTGAGAAAAATTATAGTGTTCAAGTTGAGATTTATAGTGTAAATGTTGCTGACTATAAGAGGGCTGAAGAAGTTGTTGATGATTTTTATAAGAAATTTAATAGAATAGATGTACTTGTTAATAATGCGGGAATTACAGATGATAAGTTATTGCTTAGGATGAGTGAGAGTGATTGGGATAATGTTATAGATGTTAATTTAAAAAGTGTTTTTAATTATTCAAAATTTGTTTCAAAGTATATGTTAAAGCAAAAATTTGGAGTAATTATAAATTTATCATCAGTTTCAGGTATTGTTGGAAATGCAGGTCAAACATCTTATTCAGCAAGCAAAGGTGCAATTATATCATTTACAAAGTCATTAGCAAAGGAGCTTGGTAGTAGAAATATAAGAGTTAATGCAGTTGCACCAGGATTTGTAATAACTGATATGACTGAAAAATTACCAGAAGAAATCAAAAATAATTATCTTAGTCAAATAGCTTTGAAAAGATTTGCAAGACCTGAAGAAATAGCAAATGTAATATACTTTCTATCATCTGATGAAGCAAGCTATATCACTGGTCAGGTAATAGTAGTTGATGGTGGAATGATTATGCTTTAAAAAAGGAGGTGATGGATCATGATTTGGATCTTAGCATATAGTGAGCTAACCGAAAAATTTATATATCTATACCAAAAAACATATAATGTCCCATATGAAGAGGTAGTTAGCTTTTTGGTAAAGGAAAGAGAAGAAGCTATTGCAGTATATGTTCAACAGCTACTAAATATAAATCCTCTCAAAGAAGCTTATCACTATGCGGAGCTTATAAAGGATGATGTTGTAAATAATAAATCAAATAGAGGGAAGAATGGTGATAATCCGCAAATAAATGTAAGTTATATAGGATGTAGTTCTACGATACAGCGATGGCAATGGGGTAATGATAATGGAGGACCTGGATGCACTGGGAATAATAGGTGTTGGGGTACTATATTAAATGGGAATTATCTTCCAAATATGGAAGATACACTATATTCACCGGTTATAAATGCAAGTGGATATAATAACATCGTTCTTAAATTCAGGCATTGGTATGATACTGAAAATAATTTTGATCAGGGATTTGTTCTTTGTTCAGGTGATGGAGGTGCTAGTTGGCATCAAGTTGCAGGACCAATCGAAGGAAATTCTGGTGGATGGCAAAATGCTCAATATAATTTACCTTTACAATGCCAAAATACATCACAACTTAGAATAGCTTTTAGATTTAGGAGTGATGGAAGTGTTCAATACTATGGATGGTATGTAGATGATGTTTCAATTGAAAATCAAACACTTAATAACATAACAGTTTTATATGCAAGCTCATTTGAAGGGGCTGATGATGGTAATTTACAAGTTGTAACAATAGGTGGTTCTGCACCTTGGCAAAGAGGTGTTCCTACAAGCGGCCCAGGTTCTGCATATCATGGTTCTAATGTTTGGGCTACTAATTTATCTGGAAACTACAATAATAATGCAGATCAAGCTATTGAAAAGATAAATCCTATAAATTTAAGCTGTGCAGGTTGCACTAACTATTATTTAAGGTTTTATCAATGGTATGATATAGAAACAGGATGGGACAGTGGATGGGTTGAAATAAATACAGGTGCTGGATGGATTAAAATATCACCAAGTTATATGGGACAATCAAATGCTTGGATTTCTACACAATTAGATTTAACATCATATTCTGGAAGTAATATAAGGTTTAGATTTAGATTTAAGAGTGATGGCTCTGTTGTTTACGCAGGATGGTATATTGATAGCGTTAGTGTAATTGGTATCTCTTCTACCACTACTATAATTGCATCATATAACTTTAATGCTAATGATGGAGGGTGGACAGCTACACAATCTCCTAATTTAACTGACCCTTATGTGCTAAGCAATAATTATCTTGAATGGTACGTAGATATCTTGCTATCAAATGATTTTGGAACATATACTGCAAGAACAGGACCTTCACATCCATTTGGAACTATAAGTGTTTTATTTGGAGCACAATTATCACCAGTTAGTGCCTGGTCATCTTGGACAACAATTCGCTCACTAGCAACATTTATAGATTATATTACAAAAAATAGTTCTGCAACACCACCTCCAGGTTTTACTTCTGTTCAATTAAAACCATATGCTCAAACTGTGATATGTGAGCCTGCTATTCCAAGACTTACTATAATATATAATGTAAATGCAAATGGTGATAACTTTACTGCAAAGGAAATATTTTGGATAACAGGTAATGATGCTAATGATACAAAATTATGGCACAAGACAGTAGTAATAAATAATGCAGCTACAACAAGGGCTTATGGTGTAAGATGGCAATATGATACACATGTAGGCAATACTGACCATCCTGCACATTTCCAGTGTGATTTTTATCCAGCTAATAGTTTAAGTTGCGGACCTCAAATTACAACTGAACAAACTCTCAATCCTATACCAACTACATTTGACTTTTTAAGGGAAAGTTCCTCTGATCCACCTGTGCATTATCATTTATTTGCAGTTTATGCAGATGGTGGTGCCAACACAGGTATTACACCACCTGATTTTGTTCAGCATATAAGATGGCTTGATGCTCACGGTTATACGTGGGATCAGGGTGTTAATGGCGAAGATATAAGCCTTTCAACTGGTTTTGATAATGCATTTGAATATTTTTGGAATCCTAGGCTTGTTAATCCAAATGATAGTATAGTATTTCAGCATTTCATTGGTTCTCCTCAAACTCCAACACCAATTAGTAATGATGAGATTAGAATTGAAATAAATAAGATAAAAGTGTTTAAGACTGCTGATGGGTTTAATATTTACTATGATGGGAATAATCCAATTTCAATTAGAATTTTTGATATAAGAGGTTCACTAATAAGAGAGATGACTTTAAATAAAGGAAATAACTTTGTTAATATCAAGAGGAGTGGTCTTTATATAATCAGAGGTAGTGGATTTACAATAAAAGTCGTTAAATAAGGTGTAGGGGACATTCCCCCTACTCACTATATTCAATACCAAAACTATCAGTTTCCCAAAGAACTACTTTTTCTAAATTAGGATATTTTTTCTTAATTTCGTTATAAAAGTATTTTGCTAAATTTTCGCAAGATGGATTAAAATCATAAACTTCATTCAAAAATTTCTTATCAGGAACAATGCTTTTTAAAAATGTTTCTACTTCTAAAAAGTCATAAGTAATGTCTTCATTATTCAATTTTTCAGACTTTATATAAACTTCAAGCAAGTAATTATGTCCATGAATAGATTCAGGTTTTCCTTTATAATTTTTTAAAAAATGTGCAGATGAAAATTTTACTTTAACAACAAGTTTATACATCACTTCAAAAGTTCCTCAATTTCTTTAACTTTCTCATTATTACTTGCTTCCGAATATAAAGCCTTTGCCTTATTCAAATAATCTTTTGCTACTTGCTTTTTATTCATATTCAAATAGCTCAAACCTATGTAATAGTTGATCTCTGCAAATTTAGGAATGAAATTTTTATCCTTCAAAAGTTTATCAAATGCTCTAATTGCATTAGGATAATCCTTATTAAGATATAATGAAACTGCTAGTTCATATTTACAATCAGCTAATTTACAATTCTTAAAGTAATTTATTGCAGATTTATAATCACCTATTTGTTTATAACAGTTTGCCATTTCAAAATAAGCATCATTTATAAATGCATCGTCAATAGTAGTTTTAAAGAAAAAAATTGTTCTTTGCTTTGAATTTATAAATACTTTATAAACTTCAATTGCACTATTGCACTTATTTTCTCTATATAATTTATATGCTTTTAAGTAATCATAGTATTCAGCGTTTTCATCAATTATATCGGGTCTTTGGAGATAAACTTCTTTTAATAAATTCTTTGCAAGCTTTGTAATATCATCATTTGGATAATTTTTTATCAAAATTAGTATTTGTTCATAACTTTTTTCATAATTTGAAAGTTTATAATAGCTATAAGCATTTAGATAAATGGCATTTTGATAGAAACTAAAGTTTTTGTAATTATTTAATATAATTGAAAAGTATTTAATGGCTTTGTCATAGAAATCAGTATTAAAATAAATTATGCCCATCCTATAAATTCCATATGGTGCAAATGGACTATTGGGATAATTTTGATAAAGTTTTTCAAATGAATTTATTGCAAAATCGTAGTTTTTAAGGAGATATGCAGAATATGCACTTATAAATAAAAATGTATCACTACTATAATTATTTGATATATTGTAGGATAGAGCATAATTTTTTAACCTTATATAACTTAAAGCTAAAAGCAAACTATCATTCTGGTAATTTTCAATAACACTTTGATATAAGCCCATGTGATATAATATCCAAGCTTTTGCTTTCTTTGAAAGCAAAATCAAGTTTGAGTCCTTCGATTTATTAATTATTTCAGAATATAAAATGTCAGCATTTTTATAATCTTTTTTATAATAGTAAGCTTCTGCTAATATAAGCTTTTCTTTATCATGCTTTGGATTTCTATAAACTCTTAGAATTAAGTCAAATTTTCTCATTTTATATAAGCTATCATCTATATTAAAAAATGGCTTTTGGATTTTATTCAACTCTGAAATAAAATCACTTTCAATTTGCTCTTCAATTTCCTGAACTTGAAGGAATAGGAAAATAATCATCTTGAAAAGTTTAAAGTTAAATTAAATGAACTATCTTACCTTTAAACTTTTAATAATAATGTCAAAGATATCACCAATTTATGCCCAATATAAAAAATTAAAAGAAAAGTATTCTGATGCAATTTTATTATTTAGACTTGGTGATTTTTATGAAATGTTTTTAGATGATGCACATAAAGTTTCAAAATTATTAAATTTAACATTAACAAGCAAACCTATGGGAAAAGATTTAAGAATTCCAATGTGTGGAATACCTGTAAAATCTGCACATGTATATATTAAAAAATTACTTAGTTTTGGATTTAAAATTGCAATAGCAGAACAAATGGATGAAATGGAAACTAAGAATTTAATGAAAAGGGAAGTTGTTGAAGTTTTAACACCTGGAACAATTATTGATGAGGATTTTTTAAGTGAATCTGAGAATAACTATATTGGCTCTTTATATCAATTTGGACAAAGTGCAGGGCTTGTAATTTTGGATATTTCAACTGGAGAACTTTCAATATATGAAGATAAAATAAATAGAATTTTGGAATTTTTAAATAAAATTGATATTAAGGAAATTATAACTGAGGAAAATTTTAACATTGAGCTTAAAAATGCACATATTGTAAAGTTTCCATCAATTGAATTTGATTATCTAACATCAATTGAGATTTTTAAAGATTTCTTTAATAGAGAACCAGCTTCATATTTTGGAATTAAAATTCCAAATCTTGCAATTAGAAGTCTTGGAGTTCTAATTAAATATCTAAAATCAAATAAACCATTTGCCCTTTCACATATTAAATTTATAAAAATTGGAAATTTGGGAATTTACATGAATTTAGATAAGCAAACGATAAGGAATTTAGAGATATTTGAAAGTATTAGAGCTGATGCAAGAGGAATTAGTCTTTTTAATTTTCTAAATAAAACAAAAACACCTGTAGGTTCAAGAGCATTAAGAAAATCATTATCAAATCCGTATATTTCAAAAGAGAAGATAAATTTAAAATTAAATAGGATTGAAGCATTAATAACATTTAAGGATAAGCTAAAGGAAATTCAAAAGATATTAGAGCTTATTGGAGATCCTGAAAGGAAACTTGGTAAAATATCTGCAAATAGAATACCACCAGTTGAATTATTTAAATTTGCACAAGCTATTAAAAATTGGATTGATATATATAGAATTTTAAAGAATTTAGAGCCATTTGAAAAATTCTTTTTGAATATAGAAACTTTGAATAAAATTGCAGATGAAATTTTAAAAACATTATCGGATAATCCACCATATAATTTTTCAGATGGTAATGTAATTAGAGATGGTATAAATGAAGAGCTTGATAAATATAGAAAAATTTTATATAAAAGTGAAGAGTTAATAAAAGTTATTGAAATGAAGGAAAAGGAAAGGACGAAAATACCAACATTAAGAATTGGATATAATGAGGTTTATGGATATTATATTGAGATTACAAAGCCGTATAAGGATAAAGTGCCAAGTGATTGGGAAGGTATTCAAACATTAGTAAACACATTAAGGTTTAAAAATAGGGAACTTATTGAAATTGAAAAGGAAATAACGTATGCAAAAGAAAGGATTTTAAGCATAGAAAAAGAAATTTATAATAATTTAAGGAAAAAGGTATTAGAGCATGTTAAAGAATTAAGATTGTTTTTTGAAGCACTTGGTGAAATTGATTTAGACTGTGCAATTGCTCAAATTTCAATTGAGAATAATTATAAAAGACCAAACTTTAATGATGAAGGTATTATTGAAATAGTAGATGGAAGGCATCCATTAGTAGAGGCAATGAGTGATGAATTTATTTCAAATAGTTTATATTTGGATAATGAGAATAATGCAATAATTTTGACAGGTCCTAATATGTCAGGTAAATCTACATATTTAAGGCAAAATGCAATTATTATTTTAATGGCACATTGTGGATTTTTTGTTCCTGCAAAAAAAGCAAATATTCATATTGTAGACAGGATTTTTAGTAGAGTTGGAGCAAGTGATGATATAAGCTCTGGTATTTCTACATTTATGGCAGAGATGATTGAAACAAGTTATATTTTAAATAATGCTAGTGAGAAGAGTTTTATAATACTTGATGAGGTTGGAAGAGGAACTTCTACATATGATGGAATTGCAATTGCAAGAGCAATTATTGAGTACATTCAAAATTATATAAAGGCTAAAACATTGTTTGCCACACATTATTATGAACTTACAAGCCTTGAAAACGAATTAAAAGGTATTAAAAATTATTGTATGGAAGTTAAGGAAGTCGAAGATAATGTTATATTTACAAGAAGGGTTATAAGAGGAAGCTCTAATAAGAGTTATGGTATTTATGTTGCAAAGCTTGCAGGTCTTCCAAGCTGGATAATAAATAGAGCAAATGAACTACTTTTAAATTATAAATTATTAAATAGTCAAATTGATTTAGATATTAATCCTGATGAAATTACGCCAAGACAAGCATTGGAAATTTTGTATAAATTGACAAAGAAAAAATAAAAAGAATCCTTTAAACTTTCAAATATTATGAAAGTTATTGCTCCATTATCCATTTTGCTATTTATTATTGTACTAGTTTTTCCATTTATTTCATTTTACAATAATGTCATTACTAAAAGAGAAGCTATAAGAAATCAATTCTCTCAGATTGATGTAGTATTAAAGCGAAGATTTGATTTAATACCTAATCTAATATCAACTGTTAAAGGTGTTGCAATTCAAGAACAGGAGATATTCCTAAAAATTGCCGAAGCAAGGACAAGATATGGCTCTGCAATTAAAAATGAAGATAAAATAAAATCTGCAAATGAAATTGAAGGTCTTCTTTCAAGATTACTAGTAATAGTAGAAAATTATCCACAATTGAGGTCGTCAGAAAGCTTCTTAAAACTAATGGATGAACTTTCTGGAACAGAAAACAGAATTGCTGTTGAAAGAAGAAGATATAATGAATTAGTAAGGGATTATAATACATTTATAAAGCGATTTCCAAATAATTTTTTAGCAAATTTATTTGGCTTTGAAGAAGAACCTTACTTTGAAGCACCACAAGTTGAAAAAGAGGTACCAAAAGTAGATTTTCAGGATTTAAGAGGAGGTAAATAATGATTAGAATAAATTCTCTTAATGTTCCGTATATTGAAGATGAGGATGTTGAAATTGTTGAAAGGAAGGGTATAGGTCATCCTGATACAATATGTGATAACATTGCTGAAAAATTTAGTATAGAATTATCAAAGTATTACTATGAAAACTTTGGTAGGATTTATCATCACAATTTGGATAAAGCTGTCTTAATTGGTGGAAAGGCTATTCCAAGGTTTGGAGGAGGAGAACTATTAGAACCAATTGAAATTAAAGTTGTAGGAAGGGCAGTTTTAAATATAAAAGATAAAGAAATACCAATTGAAGAACTTTATTTAATAGGGGCAAAGAAATTTATAACTGAAAACTTTAATCATTTAGATATTAATAAGCATGTTAAGCTAAGCTTTAAAATAAGACCTGGTAGTATTGATTTAGTTGAGCTTTTTGAAAGAAGTTTTGAGCATAATTATCTTCCTCAATCAAATGATACTTCTTTTGGTATAGGTTATGCACCACTTTCAAGACTTGAAAATGTAGTCTATAAAACTGAGAATTTCCTTTTCAATTTAAGAAAAGAATATAAATTTATAGGTGAGGATATTAAGGTTATGGGTGTTAGGATAAAAGATAAAATTAGGATAACAATTGCACTTGCTTTTATAGATAAATATATTCTTGATGTTAATGATTACTTACAAAAGAAAGAAAATTTAAGAAAGCTTCTATTGGAAGAATTATCGAAATTAGTAAGTAATGAAATTGAAATTTTTATAAATACTGCTGATATAGTTGAGAAAGGGGTAGTTTATATTACTGTAACAGGAACAAGTGCAGAATCAGGTGATGATGGACAAGTTGGAAGGGGTAATAGAATAAATGGTTTAATAACTCCGTATAGACCGATGTCACTTGAAGCTCCTGCGGGCAAGAATCCAATTAGCCATGTAGGGAAGCTTTATAACATAACTGCAAACAAAATAGCAAATGAAATTGTAAATTCATTTGAGGAAGTAAAGGAAACATATGTTTATATGGTAAGTCAAATTGGAAAGCCTATAAATGAGCCACAAGTTTTAGATATCAAAGTTAGAATGAAAAATAATAATCTAAAAATTAAAATTTTAGAAAAGGAGATTGAGAAAATTTCAAAAAAGCATTTAGATGAAATGCCAAACCTTTGGAAAGAAATAATAGAAGGTAAAGTACCTATCTGTTAACTTTAAACTTTCATTATGACAAATTTTCCAATGGGTTTTGAAGTTGAAACTTTTGAGGGTGATAGATTAATTTTAAACATGGGTCCACAGCATCCATCTACACATGGTGTATTAAGACTAATTTTAACAATTTCAGGTGAGAATGTAGTAGATTGCAAGCCAGATATTGGATTCTTACATAGAGGTGTTGAAAAGCTATGTGAAAGCCTCCATTATGTTCAAATTCCTCCTATCCTTGAAAGAAATGATTACTTATCACCAATTAGTAATGCATTATGCTTTATTTTAGCACTTGAGAAAATAGGAAATGTAGAAGTTCCAAGAAGGGCAAAATATATTAGAACACTACTTGCAGAAATTTCAAGAATTACATCACATATGATAGCAATTGGAACTTATGGACTTGATTTGGGTGGAGCGCTTGGTGGTGGAACAACTGTATTTATGAGGGCTTTTAGGATTAGAGAATTTGGACTTGGATTGATGGAAGAATTTACAGGGACAAGATTTCATCTAAATGCAGTTCAAATTGGTGGTGTAAGATATGATATTCCATCAAGTGAATGGGTAGATAAAGCTAAAAAGTTTTGTGAATTATCTGAAAAGTTCATATACGAAGAATTAATACCAATGGTAGAAAAAAATCCTACATTTAGATTAAGGACAATTGGTGTAGGTATTTTACCTCCTGATATTGCGAAATCCTATGGTTGCACTGGGCCAGTTTTAAGGGGTAGTGGTATAGCCTATGATGTAAGAAAAGCTGAACCTTATGATGCATATCCTGAACTTCAATTTAATATAATAACACAAGATGGTTGTGATTGTTATAGCAGATGGATGGTAAGAGGACTTGAGGTTATTGAAAGTGTTAAAATTATAAGGCAAGTGTTAGATAGCATTCCAAGTGGTCCCATTGCTTCAAGACCACCAATTAAAGCTCCTATTGCTTTTAAACCTCCTGAAAACATAGAGGTTTATGGAAAGGTTGAATCTCCAAGAGGAGAAATGGGTGCATTTATTGTTTCGGATAATACTACAAAGCCATATAGATTGAAGTTGCGCTCACCATCATTTTCAAACCTCTCAGTTCTTCCATATCTTGTTAAGGGTGTTAAAATTCCTGATGTAATAGCAATACTTGGAAGTTTAGATCCTGTTTTTGGAGATGTTGATAGATAAAGTTAGAGTTGGAATAATTGGAGTAGGTTATTTGGGTTCTTTGCATGCGAGAATTCTAACAGAAATTAAAAATGTTCATTTTGTAGGTGTTTATGATATTGATGAGGAGAGAAAGCATAAAATTGCAAGTATCTATAAGGTAAAGGCATTTGAAGATGAAGAAGAACTTATAGATAATGTTGATGCTGTAATATGCGCTGTCCCTACAAAGCATCATCATAGGGTAGGTATTAAAGTTTTACAAAGAAATAAACATCTTTTTATTGAAAAACCAATCAGCGAAACAATTGAGCAAGGTGAAGAACTTGTAAAATTAGCCAAAGAAAGAAAGTTAAAGTTTATGGTAGGGCATGTTGAACGATTCAATCCATCCATTTTAGCATCTGAAAAGTATATAAAAGACCCATTTTACATAGAAACCCTTAGAATTGCTCCATTTAATCCAAGGGGAACTGATGTGGATGTTGTGAAAGATTTAATGATACATGACTTAGATATTGCCCTAAATTATATAAGGAGTGAGCCAATATTGGTTCATGCAGTTGGAGCACCAGTTTTAACGGATAAAATTGATATAGCAAGTGCTAGGATTGAGTTTGAAAATTGTGCAGTAATTAATTTAACTGTAAGTAGGGCATCCTTAAAGAAAGTTAGAGAAATTAGAATTTTTCAAAGTGATAGATATATTTCAATAAATCTCTTATCAAAAGAAAGCTATATGATAGTAAAAGAAGAAGATGCAATATTACCTTATTTTTTAGATGTTGATGAACATTTAGAACCTTTAAAGCTTGAAGTTCAGGAATTCATAAATTCTATTGTTGAAGATAGAAAACCAAAAGTTAGTGGTGAAGATGGCCTTAGAGCTTTAAAAGTAGCATACTTAATAATTGAAGACATTGAAAGGAGGATTCAAAAGCTAAATGCTACCATTAAAAGATGAAATAAAATCCTATTCATTCCCTTTTATTAGCTATCTTATAATTATACTAAATATCATCGTTTATATTTATCATTACTTTATTTATCCTGATCCAGAGGAATTCATATACAAGTATGGCTTTATACCATCACAATTTGACTTTTTTAAAATTATAACTTCAATGTTCTTACATGGTGGTTTCTTTCATATATTTTCAAATATGCTATTTTTATTCATATTTGGTGATAATGTTGAAGATGTTTTAGGACATTTTAGATTCTTGTTTTTCTATATATTTTGGGGTATATGTGCAGCAATTTTACAAATGTTACTTTCTTTAAATCCTGATGTTCCTATGATAGGAGCAAGTGGTGCCATAAGTGGTATCCTTGGAGCATATCTTGTATTCTTTCCAAATTCAAGGATTCTATCACTTGTATTCATACCATTTATTTACATTGGTCTTGCTCAAATACCTTCACTTATTTATCTTGGGTTTTGGTTTTTAAATCAATTCTTATCAGGAACATTTAGCATGTTCGCTGGTATTAGTGGAGGTATAGCATTTTGGGCACATATTGGTGGGTTTGTAGCAGGTGTAATAACTGCAATAATTTATTTACCATTCAAACTAAGATATTTAAGGAGAAAAAGGGGTTTATAGCAATTTAGAGATTCTACTTTAAAATTTCAAATTATGCTCTTTCAGAAAAAGGAAAGTAAAATTCCAGAACCTACCCAAAAACGTGAAACAGCAGATAATTTATGGATTAAGTGTGAAAATTGTTCAGAAATTCTCTATAAGAAACACTTAGAGAAAAATTTTTGGGTATGTCCAAATTGCAACTTTCATTTTAGAGTTAACTCTGAGCTTTATTTAAGTTATCTATTAGATGGTGGCAATTTTATTGAAGAATATCTTTATGATTTGGAAACAAAGGATTTTTTAAATTTTCCTGGATATGTTCAAAAGGTTAAAGAATTGAAGGAAAAATTGAAGTTAAATGAGAGTGCAAGGGTAGGATATGCTAAAATTAATAACTTTGATGTTATATTCTTTATAACGGATTTTAGATTTTTAGCAGGTTCTATGGGTGCTGTGCTTGGTGAAAAATTCTTTTATGGTGCAATGAAAGCTATTGAAAAGAGAATTCCATATATAGCATTAACATCATCTGGTGGTGGTGCAAGAATGCATGAAGGTATTGTATCTCTAATGCAAATGGCAAAAACTACACTTGCAGTTTTGGAACTAAAAAAACATTCCATATTATATATCAATATATTAACTGATCCTACTATGGGTGGTGTAATGGCATCATTTGCAGCACTTGGTGATATTTTAATTGCAGAGCCAGGTGCTTTGCTTGGATTTGCAGGTCCAAGAGTGATTGAACAAACAATAAAGCAAAAGCTACCAGAAGGGTTTCAAAGAAGTGAATTTTTATTAAAGAAAGGACAATTAGATTTGGTCATAAATAGAAATGAATTGAAAGCAACAATTTCTAAAATTTTAAGAATCCTCTCTTAATGCATTTTCTGCTGATAAAATACCCATAATTGTTCCAAAAATAATAACACTTAATAAAAAGCTATTGGGAAATGGAAATAATTCAAAACCAAACTTCTTAAATAAGAAAATAATGAAATTCAAAAATATAAATGTTAAGATAGATGGAACTAATCCATAAAATAGTCCTATGATTCTAAATGGTGCGTAAATTCTAAAATAATCTATACCAGAAAGTTTTAAAATTTCAATTGCAAGTCTATGATCATTTATAGAAATTTTAATAGCATAGCTTGAAACGAATATAAATGTTAGGAAAATTAAGATAAGAATAAATATGCTGACAATTATAAAGATATTGGAAAGTTTTTCAAGTGACAAAATCCAATTCTTACCATAATAGACATCCTCAATTCCATCAAGCATCTTAATTTTGTTTGCAAGCTCTTCAAGAAGATTACCTTTTGTCCAATATAACTTTGGCTTTATCAAATATGAGCTTGGTAGCTCATTTGGATCAACATCTGAAAATACATCTTTATAATCCTTATAAATGTTTAAAAGTTCATTATATGCGTCCTTACTTGATTTATATTCAATTCTTTCAATACCACTGATTGTATTTAGTATTGTAAGAATCCTTATACTATCAATAGGTGTTAGATTTGTTTTTAAAAATGCTTGAATGGTTATCTCCTTCCTGATGGCTTGAAGATATTGAAAAATTTGATAAGTTATAAGTGTAGTAGTACCAAGAATAGAAAGAAGCAATAAATTTGATATAAGAACAAAGAATGTTAAATTTTTTCTTGTAGATAGAAATCTGAATGCCTCATATATTAGGAACATTTTTATTCATTTCCTCAACTTGTTCCTTTAATTTCTTAGCATAATTTTTTAATTTATCTTCAAGCTCTTTGTATTTTATTGAAAGTATTCTAACAGCTAAAATTCCAGCATTATATGAATTGCCAATTGCAACAGTAGCAACAGGTATACCTTTGGGCATTTGCACAATTGAAAACAATGAATCAATACCATTTAGATATCTAGAAGGAATAGGAACACCTATAACTGGGAGGTCAGAAAGACTTGCAGTCATACCAGGCAAATGTGCAGCACCACCAGCTCCTGCTATTATAACCTCAATACCCCTTTCGCGTGCAGTTTTAGCATATTCATACATTCTATCAGGTGTTCTATGAGCAGAAACAATCTCTATTTCATAATCAATTCCAAATTCCTTCAAAACTTCAATTGCTTCCTTCATATACTCAAAATCCGACAAGCTTCCCATAATTATTCCTACTTTCATCCTATTAAGATGAAAATTTTAAAGCATTTACTTGAATTTTTCATTCAATTCATTCTTATTTACTAATAGTGTTTCTTTGATAATTTCATCATTCAAATTGATATTTAAATGTCCTTCCTTTATTAGAATTTTCAAAAAATTCTTTATATTATTTGAATACATGAAACTTGCATGATAAGGAATTGTTGCAGGCAAGTTAGGAATACCAATAATTTTAACACCATTATAGTCATAAATTTCATTATATCTCGTAAGCTCGCAATTTCCACCCCTCTCAACTGCTAAATCTACTATAATACTACCTTTTTTCATAACCTCAACCATGTCCTTTGTTATCAAAATAGGTGCTTTTCCTCCTATAACAGAAGCAGTAGTTATAATAATATCAATATCTTTAATATATTCTTTCATTGCTTTTCTTTGCTTTCTATAAAACTCTTCATCCATTTCCTTTGCATACCCATATTGCGTTTCACTAGCAAATAATCCAAAATCAACAAATTTAGCACCAAGACTCTCTACTTGCTCTTTAACAATAGGTCTTACATCATAAGCAGAAACTATTGCACCAAGCTTCTTAGAAGTTGCAATTGCAGAAAGTCCAGCAACACCTGCTCCTATTACAAAAACTTTTGCAGGAAGAAGATTACCTGCTGCCGTCATAAGCATTGGGAAAATTCTATTGAAATAATATGCTGAAATAATAACAGCTTTATATCCTGCAAGTGTTGCAAGTGAGCTTAGAACATCCATATTTTGAGCTCTTGAAATTCTTGGTATAAGTTCTAATGCAAAAACTGTTAAATTCTTCTCCAAGAGCATTTTAATTTTTTCTTTGTTAACATAAGGATCAAACATTCCAATAATTACACTATCCCTTCTGATAAATTCAATATCATTGTAATTAAATTTGTAATAAATTAAAATATCACAAGTTCTTAAAATTTCATCCTTTTCAAGTATTTTTACTCCAAGCTTTTCAAAATCTTCATCTGCTATATTTACGCTCAATCCTATATTTCTTTCAACGTAAATTTCTAATTTTAGTTTTTTCAATTCATCTATAACATGAGGCATTATTGCTATTATATCAGATTTTATAAATCCAATTTTCATAAGCTTGAAATTTTAAAGGTAAAATTATTTTTCAATTTGAAGTTTTATCTTATCTACATAATTTCCATTCTTGCTCAAAATTGTAATTTTTACATTTTCAAATCTAAATTCATCACCTTCGTCAATTTCCCCTTTAAGTTCCATTAAAAATTCATTTAAATTTTTATTTGGTTCTCCAAGATATACATTTGTAAGCTCTTCAATAAGTCCAAGGTCAATTGGTGCTTCAATAATATAAACATTCTTAGCTATTTCCCTTATATTCGGTGTATAGATATTAAATACATTTCTTAAAATATCTTTTCGCTTAACAATACCTAAAAAATTTCCAAATTCATCATACACAACAGCAAATTCGTATTTCCTTTTTAAAAATTCAAATGCAGGATAATTATCTAATAAAATTAGTACTTCTTTGATGTAGCTTGAAATTTTATCATTCTTATTCTTTAAAACAAGATCACTTATATCAACAATCCCTATGATATTATTTCTTGAATGTTTATAAACAGGAAAGTATCTATAATTAGTTCTCTTAAATGTTTCAACAACATCCTGAACAGTATCATCATAACTAACAAGTTCAACCTCATTATATGGAACAATAAATGTTTTTATATCTGAGTGCATCAAACTTATAAGCTCCTGAATTATTAGTAATTTTTGCTCTCTCCAAAATTCTTTTTCAATTACAATTCTAAGTGGCATTAAAATGTCCTTCAAATCAATAATTCTTTGAGATGTTAATTTATAAGGAGGGAAAATTTTATTTAAAATTTTTAAAATTGGGCTTATAACAAAACTTATGTTCCAATATAATAATTTTAAAATAGGATTATAAAAAATTTGTGGATAATAGAATGCAATACTCTTGGGTAGTGTTTCGCAAAATAAAAGAATAATGGCTGTAAAAACTGAAATCTCAATAATACTCTTTAAACTTTGTTCAATTGCAAACCTATTAAGGAATATAGCAAAGAATATAGCGCCAAAATTATTCGCTAATGTATTGACAAAAAGTGTAGTGCTAATAAAAGCGAAATCCTTTTCAAATGATGGCTCTTTTTCACCTTTTAGATAACTAGCTTCAAATCCAGAACTAATGAATGATACAATAAGAGATAAAATAATAACTAAAATTTCCATAATTTCATGTATTCATCTTGTTTCCTTAACATTTCAATAGCTTTGCTTTTGACTTTATGATCATATCCTAAAATATGTAATAGTCCATGAAGACTATAAAAAGTCAAGTAATATGAATAATCTCCTAATCTTCTTGCATAATCAGTATTTACATAAATTTCAGCAATTTCACCAATTTCAAATGATAAAACATCCGTAGTTTTATTTTTATGCAGAAATCTCTTATTCAATAACCTCATTTTCCTATCATTTGCAAATATAATATAAATTTTCTTAAACTTATTTCTATTTTCACGCTCTAAAATACGCTTTAAAAAATGTTTTAATGCTTTCTTATAACCAAATAATTTTATATTTCCAATTATTTCAATCATATGCTATCCTTGGATGATAAATACTTTCCAAAACTCTTATAAAAATTTTCTCTATTTTTTCTAAATCCCTTTTCTTTAAATCTGTATTCTCAAGATATCCTTTCTCCCATCTATCATTTATAATTGCTCTTGCTAAGTTCTTAATACTTTCCTTATCCTTTTCTTTTAGACTTCTTACTGCTGCTTCAACTGCATCTGCAAGCATTAAAATAGCTTCCTCCCTTGTTCTTGGATTTGGTCCTGGATATTGAAATAATTTTTTGTCTATTTCAGAATCAATTAGTAGTGCTTTCTTATAAAATGGTTCTAAAATTGCTGTACCATGATGCGTTTTTATGATATCTATTATAGCACTTGGAAGTCCATATTTCTTAGCAAGTTTCACGCCTTCATTTACATGCTCTATTATTATTTTAGCACTTTGAATTGGATCTAATTCATCATGTGGATTGTATCCCGTTTGGTTTTCTACAAAGTATTGAGGATTCTTGGTTTTTCCAATATCATGAAAATATGCTCCAACCTTACAAAGCAATGCATTTACTCCTAACTCTTCTGCTGCTTCTTGTGCAAGTAATGAAACATTAAGTGAATGATTATATGTTCCAGGTGCTTTATCTCTTAATTCTTGAATTAATGGATGTTCAAGATTCGCTAAATCTATAAGGTTGAATGTTGTTGTAAGTCTTGTTAGCTTTTCTATAATCATTAAAGATAAAATTGCAATAATAAGTGAAATTGAAATAGATACTATAATAAATAAAATATCATTCAAAGAAATCTCAAAGTTCTTTAAAATTAAATCTAGGAAAATAGCTATTGGAATAGTAAAAATTGCAATAAACATAATCTCAAATCTTCTCTTTACAAAATTAGTCAGTAGAATTGTTGATAGTGATATTATAAGTGTCCAAATAAATGCTAAAAAATTCATATTGTGGAATACACCAAGTGTTATAGATGATGTTGTAGCAAAGTTTATAGCTATTTGCTTTGGAACTATAAAAGATAATAGAAGACTAAAAAAAGGAGATAAGTTTAGTGTATAGGGATATCCAAAATTTATAATTATGCTATGAATTATCGCAAATAGAATAATAGCTATATTTATTATGGCGTTATTTGAAAATGATATGTTTCTTCTTGAAACATTAACTCCTGCCCATGCTATGAATAAAATCAAAATTAAAATTGCATTCATTATTCTATTTTTACTTTGATAAATTGCCTTAATTTTTTCATAAACCTCTTCATTTACAATCTCTCCTTTCTTAACAATAAGCTCACCTTTTCTTACTTCATATTTGTAATTTTTTATAGATGACAATGCACTATTCCTGTTATAATTTGTCAAATTTAGATCTAATTTCAAATTTGGTTTTAAGTGCTCCAACAAAAATATTTTAATTTTTTCAATTGAATCAGGATAAATTATCTTTACTTGTGATATGATTGTATCATAAACATTTGAGAAAGAAAAGAAATTGTTCTTATTTCTCTCATATATCTCACCATCTATGTAAATTGCAACCTTTTCAGAAGGATCATTTTTCAAAAAATTATAATCTTCATTAGATAAAATTCCTGCATTCAAATACTTTTCAAGTTCAACCTTAACAAATTCAAAAAGACTACTTTTATTTTTACTCTCAATTTTATATTCTTGATATATAAGAACAGGATAAACTTTACTTAAAACACTTAAACTTTCTGATTTCATCTCATACTGATTTTTATAAACTTTAAAATCGTAAGGAGCATATATATCAATTGGTGATTTCTCATTTAGTTTTATAAAGTTATATGGATTTGGTATGAAGAATGAGCAAATTATAGATGAGACTATAAAAATTGAGAAATTAAGAATGCTTTTCATATGCAGAAATTATAAGTTTTACAAGAGGATGTCTTACAACATCATCTTTTGTAAATTCAACAAACTCAATACCTGGAATATCTTTTAAAATTTTTCTTGCCATTACAAGTCCAGATATTTTATTCTTTGGTAGGTCTATTTGAGTTATATCACCTGTTATGACTACCTTTGATCTTATTCCAATTCTCGTAAGAAACATTTTCATTTGGATATTTGTAGTATTTTGAGCTTCATCAAGAATTATAAATGCTTCTGATAATGTTCTTCCTCTCATATAAGCCAGTGGTGCTATTTCTACAACCCTTGTCTCCATTAGCTTTTGAACTTTTTCAGGAGGTAATAAACTAAACAACGCGTCATATAATGGTGTTAAATATGGTGAAATTTTCTCTTCAAATGTACCAGGTAAATATCCAAGACTTTCACCTGCTTCAACAGCAGGTCTTGTTAAAATAATTCTTCCAACCCTTTCTTCTCTTAGATATTTAACTGCCATTGCTACTGCAAGAAATGTTTTACCTGTTCCAGCAGGTCCAATAGCAAATACAATATCATTATCCTCAATTGCTTTTATGTACTTAATTTGATTTGGAGTATGGGGTATTACTTTTCTTTTTGGTGTTATAATTTCAAATGTTTCAATTTTACCAATTTTTTTCCTTATTTTTTGAACTGTCTCTATTACATCCAATTCTTCAATTTTGTTTAACTTATGATAATTATTTATCAAATGTTTAATCACCATCTCAATCTCATAAACCTCTTCTTCATTACCTTCAACTACAACATTTGAATCATCAGTCCAAATTTTTAAATTTGGATAAAATTTTCTTAATGATTTTAAATTTGTATCATTATAACCAACAAATTTTTGAAGATCAATATCTCTTAAACTTATTTCTAATTTCACCCTTTTGAAATTTTCCTAAGATATGCAATTATTGCCTTAGCTTCATCCACTGTTACACCTTGATTTGGCATAGGTGTTCCATATTCTTTCAATAATTTTTGTGCTTCTGGATCATTTTTTAGCATGGAATCAGGATTAACAATTATTGCTATAAGCCATTCTTCACTTCTTTCATTCGTAATTCCTTTAAGTCCAGGTCCAACAAGCTTAAAACTTCTTTCCTTATCAGGATAATGACAAGCATTACAACCTTTCGAATAGAATAATTTCTCACCCTTAGTAGCTAAATCAATTGTTTGAGATGCTATCTTCTTTTCAGTTTTCGTTTCTTCCTTCTTTCCACCACATCCAATTAACAAGAAGGTCAAGCTAATTAGAGGTATTATTTTGTACATATGAAAAGTTTAAAGTAAAGCGGGCGACGGGATTTGAACCCGCGACCCCCAGCTTGGGAAGCTGGCGCTCTACCTCTGAGCTACGCCCGCGCAAGTCCATATACAAAGAACTTTGCTCCTCCAACAGTTTCAGTTTCAACCAAAACTAGATAGATCTTATTTTCACGCTTCTCAATATATAAAGTTAAAGCTCCTAACTTCACATGAAAACTATCAAAATCATACAAGTTCAATCCAACTAATGACCAAATATTTGATATTGTTTCAATTAACCTATTTAAATTTGGACTATATTCAGTTTCTTTTGAAACCAAAAACTTCTCAATTTTGCCAGCATTTATAATTGCAGCAAGTCTTATCCCCTTAATCTCAGAAACCTTCGCTTCTAATCTTTCCTCTATTTTCTGCTCTTCTACTAAGCTAAATGCAAGTTTTTGAAGTTCCTTTTCAAGTTCTTCATCAACTGCTTTAAATTCTTCAATCTCTTCTGTTCCTGAGAGGACATTCATTAGCATTTCCAATTCCTTTTCCAAACTTTCATCAATTTTCTCCTCCTTAAATTCATTTATCTTAGAGATAACATTTGGAAATGTTGAAAGCAATTTATTTACTATATCAATATCAAAAGGTGTGTTTTCATCGATTGTTCTTATATCAATGCCTGAAACTTCTGACCAATAGCTAATAGCTCTATCAATGCTCATGCTATCTAAACCTCTATTTCTTAACTCATCGATCGCATTATCCACTATAAGCTTTATTTCCATAATTTCAAAATTTTAAAGCATAATTTTCAAAAAATTCTATAAATGGCTTTATATTTAAAATAGGTGATAATTTTTTATAATACCTCTTTTCAACACTCATACTTACAAATGCAAATCTTGGCTTATTAACAGGGAAAAAGCCTACAAACCATTCAATATGTCCATGATGAATTTCATCATACAAGGAACCAGTTTTGCCACCAACATCATAATTTTTTAGGAATTTGCTTGCCGTTCCACTAATTACAGTTTCTCTAAATAATTCTTTTAGTTTATAAAATGTTTTTTCATTCATAATTTTGCCTTCAATTCGAGTTCTATAATAATAAAAATTAGGTATTGAATCAATTAAAGTAATTGACTTTACAAAACCCTTATTAGCAATTGCAATAATAAGCTTTAGTGCATCAATGGGCTTTATATAAGAATTTGTAAATCCTGCACCCATTAAGGCAAGCGACGTATCATCAATGGGATATTGAACATCAAAAAATAATCGCTTACCATACCTATATAAATTTTCTCTTCCTATTAACATTGAAAGTCTTCCAAATACTGGATTATTTGAGGAAGCAAAAGCTTGCTTGAATAGTTGTTTTCTTGTTGGATAAGATGTTAGCCAAGTAGTTGCAACTTCACTATAAATCTTTCCTGAGAAATGAACAATATCATCAGGATTTAAGCTTAAAATCTCTATACTTGCGATAGCAGTTGCAATTTTAAATAAAGAAGCAGAAGGAAATTTCTCTTTTAAGCAAACATCATAATCAAATACATTTCCATTATAACAACTCATTACTAAAATTCTTCCATTTTCAACATCAGCTATCAAAATTGCAGAATATCTATAAAATTTACTCTTTTTCAATAATATACTATCTGCTAAACTTTGCAATCTATTGTCTAAGGTAAAGTATATTTCTCTTAAATTTAACATTAAAAGTGGAATTAAAAACATTATAAGCTTTGCAAAGATCTTATAAAGCTTTCATTTCTTCTCCAATCTTCTTTGACTTTCACCCAAAGTTCAAGATAAACAGGTTTTTTTATGAGAGCTTCAATCTCTTTTCTTGCAATTGTTCCAAGCTCCTTTATTTTCTTACCATTTTCTCCAATTATTATACCTTTTTGAGAATTCTTTTCAACATAAATAACTGCCCTAATGAATACTTTATTGCGTTTTTGCTCAGGATGCTCCTCAGGGTCTATAAATTCTTCTACTTTTACAGCAGTTGCATATGGAATCTCATCCCTATATAATAAATATATTTTCTCCCTTATAATTTCAGCAACTATAATCCTAACTGGTTTGTCAGTTATTATATCTTCTTCATAATATGGTCTTTCTAAATTTGGAAGATAATTTCTTATAGCTTGAAGCAAAATATCAATGCCATCTCTATATAGAACGCTGATAGGTATGATTTCCTTGAATTCAAATAGTTTTGAGTAATTTTCCATAATTGGTAACAATTCTTTTTTGTCCCTTACCAAATCAATTTTGTTTATTGCAAGTATTATAGGCTTCTTATATTCATTTAAAAGTTCTATTATCTTCAAATCCTCTTCATCTACAAACCTTGGTTCTACTAATAAAACTACAACATCTGCATCATCAATTGCTCTTCTTATTTCAGAGCTTGAAAATTCATCAAGTTTATCTTTTAGTTTTTTTAGAATACCAGGTGTATCTATAAATATGAATTGAGCATCTTCATAGTTTAAAATACCAAGTATATTAAATCTTGTAGTTTGTGGTTTTGGACTTACGGATGATATTTTTTCATTTAATAGTACATTCAAAAGACTTGACTTACCTACATTTGGCTTTCCAATAATTGCAATATAACCACCTTTCAATGTACCAAAATTTTAAAGTTCAAAATTTCATCCATTCTAATATCCAACTTCAATAAGTGTCAAACCCCTTGAAGGCACAACATAAGGGATAAATTCTCTTTTAAATTCTAAAATTTCAATAATTTCATCTTTTCTTAGCTTTCCTAAATTATGCAAAAGCATTATTCCAACAATTGAACGAACCATTTTATAAAGAAATCTATCTGCCTTTATGAAATAGTCATAATAATTTTCATTATAAATCCAATATGACTCCATAACATTACAAATTCCATTTCTTTCAACTTTGGCAGATATACTTTTAAAATCTCTCTTTCCAATAAATACATCTTCAATCTCCTTTAATTTCTGAAAATTAACTAGAAAACCTGGATAAAATCCATATCTTAACATAAGAGGTGAAGGATATGTTAAAATTCTATAGCGATAAACTTTGAACTTTGCATTATAACGAGCATGAAAATGTTCATCAACCAACTCAATCTGTTTGACATATATATCTTCATTAACTAAACTATTTATAGCTAATTTGAGTTTTTGAAGATTGGGTTTTAAAATTCCCTTAATTTTCACATTGCAAACGTAGTTTAGGGCATGAACGCCGGCATCCGTTCTAGAACATCCCACTATCCTAAATTCACCGTCTATCAAGTTTTTGAGAGCATTTTCTAATTCACCCTGAACAGTTCTTCTATTTTTTTGCTTTTGCCATCCTTCAAAGTTAGTTCCATCAAATTCTAATGTAATTTTTATGTTCAAAACTTTATACTTAAGCTTGTTCTATGTGTTAAACCTAAATCTGGATTATAAAAGCTACCATAATCAAGTGAATAGTTTTTGTAATTTATGCCAAACCCAAAGGATGGTTTTGAATTGCGAAAACCTGCTCTTATTGAAGCAACATTAAAGCTATATTCAACTCCAACCCTAAAACCTGCTGAGAAATTATTAAATGAAAGCAATCTATCAAAATTCCTATTCTCAATTGTGGTTATATCAAAGCTTGAGGAGAATAAGAGATTCTTATAATGCCCATAGCTTGCAACTACAACAACAGGGGGTATAAATTCAGTAGTTTTGCTATTCCAATACAAGAAACTTGGAAGGAAATCCTTTAAAATAATTGAAAAATTTTTAAAATTGCTTGCAATATCAAATCCAATACCGAATGCTTGATAACTACCAACCCCCTGATATAAAATTTTTGAGCTTATTCCAAAATTTCTAAAACCTAATGAAAAGTAAATTGAACTTGCAATGTAATTTTCAATAGATGTTATATAAGGTTTATTGTTTTCTGATGGTGGTTGAGTTGTGTCAGCTAGTGATGTAAATTCAATATTATCAGTTAATAATAAGTATAATCCAATGCCATATGGTTTGTTTTTCATTTTATAGGATAATGAAACTGCATTTATACCCTCATATAGTAATCCAAATCCAAAGAATATACTTTCATCAATAGTGCTAATAAGAGATGGATTATAAAATATGCTTGAAGCATCATTTAGAGCATAGTAGGAAGAACCAAGTCCTATTAACCTTCCATTTAGTTCAACTCTATAAACCTCTCCTGAAAAATTTGAAAATTGAGCAATTAAAAGAAGATACATTTTCAAAATTATAAAGCACTAGAAATTAACATTCATTTTATTCAAATTGACAACTTGAACAACATTGTCCAATAAATCTTGGGATTGGGGGGTAATGAAGATTGTCCAATAAATAGCTAATATATTCATAGTCAATTACTTAAATCAGGTTTTCTTTCACTGAACATTCCTTAAAAAGATGAAATGATTTAAATGAATTTTTAATCTATTAGCTTCCTAACTAAAAATCCTTAATCAACTGTAAATTTTATGCTATTCTTCTTATAAAACAAGCATTTTTAAGAGCTATCTAACACATCAAAAATCATTTTTAAAACGACAAATTATATGAAATTTTAATAATTTAGCATATTAAAAAATTTGTTGTAATTCAAGAATTTAAACCTAATAAAGCTATCAAGCACATATAAAGCTTTTGAAAGTTCATATATTTTTAATTTATTTGACAAATTAAGTAGAGATAACCCTTTTAGGAATTATTGGACAATCTTCATCAAATCCAAATTTTCATCTTGATGTTACTGCACTTGCTAAAGTTAATGATACCCTGATTGCAGTTGCTGGAGGACATGGTGGAGGA
>FWWM01001590.1_pt1 | contig 67814 bp, 71 predicted proteins | sample 2228351 | NCBI WGS metagenome assembly FWWM01 (sample SAMEA103939774, study PRJEB20133) | metagenome
GAGGAGGCGGCCAAGGACGCCACCTACCGCAAAATCTACACGGCCTGGAAGAAGTTCCGGGACGAGCAGTACCGCTGGTTCAACACCGCCGAGCTCGGCTACGAGCAGTTTGGCTTCCCCAACCCCTAAGCCATGCCACTAGAAGGAAAAACCGCCCTCATCACCGGTGCGGGCAGCGGGATCGGCCAGGCGATCGCCGAGGCTTTTGCCGGGGCTGGGGCCAGGGTTTTGGTCCACGACCTTAAGCCCGAGGCCGAAGAGGTGGCGAAAAGGTTGGGGGGAATCTTCCTCCAGGCGGACCTCGCCGACCCCCAGGCGGTGGAGGCCTTGGGCCGGAAGGCGGCGGAGCTTGGGGCGGATATCCTGGTGAATAACGCCGGCTTCCAGCACATCGATGCCGTGGAGGACTTTCCCCTGGAGACCTGGCAGCGGATGCTCCAGGTCATGCTCACCGCCCCCTTTCAGCTCATCAAGGCCCTTCTCCCAGGCATGAAGCAAAAGGGGTGGGGCCGGATCATAAATATCGCCAGCATCCACGGCCTGGTGGCGAGCCCCTATAAGTCGGCCTACATCTCAGCCAAGCATGGCCTTTTGGGCCTCACCAAGACCGTGGCCCTCGAGGTGGGGCCCTTTGGGGTCACGGTGAACGCCATCTGCCCGGCCTACGTCCGCACCCCCCTGGTGGAAGGACAGATCCAGGACCAGGCCCGGACCCTGGGGATTAGCCCAGAGGAGGTCACGGAGAAGGTCTTCCTGGCCCAGGCCGCCATCAAGCGCCTCATTGAGCCCGAGGAGGTGGCCCGGCTCGCCCTCTACCTGGCCTCGGAGGAGGCCGGGGCCATCACCGGGGTAGCCTGGCCCATAGACCTAGGCTGGACGGCCCGCTAGCGGACCGCCCTTAGGGGGAGGCCCTCGGCCCGGGCCCAGGCCTCGAGGTCCCAGGCGGTCCTGGCCCCGAAGAAGGCAAGGAGCCTCTTGTAGGCCGGGTTCTCCTCCCGAGCCGGGCTATAGGCCAGGGGGAGGAGCTCCGGAAGCCCCGCCCGCTCGCAGAACCGGGCCCAGAGGTGGGGCTCCAAGGCGGCCAGGGCCACCCGCCCCTCCCGCGCCGGGTAGACCCCGTAGCAGAGGGCGCCCCCGTCCAGGAAGGGGATGGGGGGGTAAGCGATGCTCTTCACGGCCTCGGAAAGGGCCACCTCGTAAACCCCCCCGCCTAAAAGGAGCCCCTTGAGGACGGCCATGGCCAAGGCGTAGGCCCCGGCCAGGTCGGCGAACTGGAAGGCCCGCCAGGGGAAGCGGTCCAGGAGGCCGGCCTCGGCCAGGTAAGTGAGGTCGTGCCCGGGGTCGGCCGAATCGGGGTAGCCCCGGAGGCGGAGGTAGACCAGGCGGGGGTTGGCCCCCAGGAGGACCTCCGGACCCAGGCCCAGCCGCTCCATCACCCCGGGCCGGTTGGACTCGAGGAGAACCCGGGCCTCCTGGACCAGGGCTAAAAGCCTCCCCCGCCCCTCCTCAGCCTTGAGGTCCAGCCGGAGGACCTCCTTCCCCCCGTTCAAAAACCGGTAGGCCTCCGGGGCCAGGGCCTCCAGGGGGTCCCCCCCTGGGGGCTCCACCTTGAGGACCCGGAAACCCTGCTCCAAAAGGAGCTTGCCCGCCAAGGGCCCCGGGAGGAGGCGGGTGAGGTCCAGGACCAGGCCCTCTAGCACCCCTACCTCGGGGCCATGCGCAAGGCCCCGTCCAGCCGGATCACCTCTCCATTCAGCAGAGGGTTTTCCAGGATGTGGAGGACCAGGGCGGCGTACTCCTCGGGCCGGCCTAGGCGTTTGGGAAAGGGGACCTGCTCGGCCAAGGAGGCCTTGGCCTTCTCGGGGAGGCCCTGGAGGAGGGGGGTATCAAAGATCCCCGGGGCCACGGTGACCACCCGGATCCCCCACTCGGCGAGCTCCCGGGCCACAGGAAGGGTAAGGCCCACCACCCCCCCTTTGCTCGCGGCGTAGGCGGCCTGGCCAATCTGCCCCTCGAAGGCCGCTACGCTCGCGGTGTTCACAATGACCCCGCGCTGCCCCTCGAGGTCTTGGGGGTTTTGGCGCATGGCCCAGGCCGCAAGGCGGAGGGCGTTAAAGGTCCCGAGGAGGTTCACCTCCACCACCCGGCGGAAGGACTCCAGGTCATGGGGCCCCTCGCGGGTGAGGACCTTCTTGGCGAGGCCCACCCCTGCGGCGTTCACCAGGGCGAAGAGGGGGGCTTCCCTTTGGGCCTCCTCCACCGCCTGGGCCACATCCCCTTCCCGGGTCACATCCCCTTCCACGTAGAGGAGGTCGTCCGGACCCCTCCTTAGGTCCAGGACCACCACCCGGTACCCCTTGGCCTTGAGGGCTAAGGCCGCGGCCCGCCCGAGCCCCGAGGCCCCTCCGGTAACGATGGCGCTTCGCTCCATACCATCCTCCCTAAATCCGCTCAATCACCGTGGCCGTAGCCTGGCCGTGACCGATGCACATGACCTGAAGGCCGAACTGGCCATCCCTCCGCTCTAGCTCATAGAGGAGCTTGGTCATGAGTATAGCCCCCGTGGCCCCCAAGGGGTGGCCTAAGGCGATGGCCCCCCCGTTGGGGTTCACCCGCTCGGGGTCCGGGTCAAACTCCCTTAGGAAGGCCAGGACCACGCTGGCGAAGGCCTCGTTGACCTCGATGACGTCGAGGTCCTTTATGGATAGCCCCGCGCGCTTTAAGGCCTTTTGGGTGGCCGGGATGATCTCCAAGAGCTGAAGGGTAGGGTCCCCGGCCACCGCCACCCGGGCGCGGAACCGGGCCCGGGGCTTTAGGCCCAGGGCCAGGGCCTTCTCCCGATCGGCGAGGAGCAAGGCCGCGGCCCCGTCCGAGATCTGGCTCGAGTTCCCCGCGGTGACCACCCCGTCGGGGCGGAAAACGGGCTTGAGGGCGAGCATCCGCTCGTAGTCCACATCAAACCGGATCCCCTCGTCCCTTTCCAGAAGGAAGGGCCTTCCCTCGGGGTCTAAGCCCTCCAAGGGGAAGAGCTGGGCCTTAAACCGCCCTTCCTCCGTGGCCCGGGCGGCCCGCTTGTGGGAAAGGTAGCCCCACTCGTCCAGCTCCTCCCGGCAAAGCCCATACCGCTCCGCAATCCTCTCGGCGCTTTCCCCCTGGTGAACGAGCTCGTACCGGACGAAAAGGTCGGGGTTTAGTCCCTCAAACCCCCCGCCGATATCCGAGAACATGGGGGCCCGGGTCATGCTCTCCACCCCGCCCGCAATGACGAGGTCCATATCCCCGGCGGCGATGGCCTGGGCGGCGAAGTGGACCGCCTGCTGGCTCGAGCCGCACATCCGGTTCAGAGTTACGGCCGGGACCTCTTTGGGCAGGCGGGAGAGGAGGACCCCTAGGCGGCCGATATTCGCCCCCTGCTCCCCGGTCTGGGTCACGCAGCCCGTGACCACATCCTCCACCAAGGCCCCATCCAGCCCCGTCCGCTCCAAAAGGGCGTCCAGGACCCGGGCGTAGAGGGCATCCGGCCGCCAGGCCCTAAGGGCTCCGTTCTTCCGGCCGATGGGGGTCCGCACCCCCTCCAGGATCACCGGTTCTCCCATCTTCCCCTCCGAATGAGCGCCCTCAGGATAATGAGGCGCTGGATCTCGCTTGTCCCCTCGTAGATCTGGAGGACCTTGGCGTCCCGGTAGAGCTTGGCCACCGGGTAGTCCTCGCTATACCCGTTCCCGCCGAAGACCTGGACCGCCTCCACCACCCCCCGCATGGCCGCGTCCGCGGCGAAGGCCTTGGCCATGGCCGCCTCCATGGCGTTATCCTCCCCTCTTTCCGCCAAGGCTGCGGCCCTTTGGGTGAGGAGGCGGGCGGCCTCGAGGTCCATGGCCATCTCGGCAAGCTTAAACCCCACCCCCTCATGGGCCCAAAGGGGCTGGCCAAAGGCCTCCCTTAGGCTGGCGTAGCCCAGGGCCTCGTCCAGGGCCCGGCGCAGGAGCCCCACAGCCAGGGCCGCCACCATAGGCCGGGAGCGGTTGAAAACCCGCATGGCCAGCCGGAACCCGTCCTGGGCGATGAGGCCCTCTTCCGGGACAAAGACCCCATTGAGCTGGACCTCGGCCGCGGGGGAGGCCTTCTGGCCCAGCTTGGGGAGGGGCGGCCCCACCTCCAACCCCTCCCCCCGCTCCACCAGGAAGGCCCCGATCCCCTCCCCCAGCCGGGCGAAGACCAGAAAAAACCGGGCCTCGGGGGCATGGCTGATCCAGGTCTTCCGGCCATAAAGCCGATACCCCCCAGGGCAGGGCTCGGCCCGGGTGCGGATGGCGGCGGCGTCCGAACCGGCCTGGGGCTCGGTGAGGGCGTAGGAGGCCACCTCCCCCTTGAGCCGGGGCAAAAAAGCGCGGGCGTAGGGGCTTCCCGAAAGGAGAAGGGCATCGGCCACTAGGTTATTCAGGAGAAGGGCCGCAGCCAAACCGGTGCAGGCGTAGGCCAGTTCCTCAGCCACCCCCACCAGGGCCAAAGGGCCAAGCCCCACCCCACCCACCTCCTCGGGGACCAGGAGAACGGGAAAACCCAGCTCTGCGGCCTCCTGGAAAAGGGGCCAGGGGAAGCGGGCTTCCCGGTCCCAGCGGTTAGCCTCAGGGAGAAGCCTCTCCCGGGCGAAGCGTCGGGCCAGGGCCACCACGGGATCCAGGTCCAAGGGAACCTCCTTGGGCGGGATTTTACCAGGCCCTTTCCCCCTGGACCAGGGCATAAAGGTAGGGCAAGGCCGCGGCGCTCCAGGCCTGGGGACGGCAGGCCACGGGGTAGGGCACCGGGGGGAGGCCCTCCTCCCGGGAAAACCCCCCCACGAGCTCAGGAAGGCGGAGGTCGGGCTGGCTCCAGGCTAGGTCCAAAAGGGCCTGGACCACCCTTTCCCCTTCTTCCCGAAGGCCGTACCGGAAAAGTCCCCCGGCAAAAAGAGCTGTATCGTGGGGCCAGACCGAACCGTTGTGGTAGGAGAGGGGGTTGTAGCGGGCCTCTCCCTGGGCTAGGGTCCTAAGACCCCAGCCGGACCAGAGGGGCTCGGAAAGAAGGGTGGAGGCCAGGACGCGGGCCCTCCCCTCTGGCACCGCCCCGGCCCAAAGGAGGTGGCCCGCATCCGAGGCCAGGACCCTCAAGGGCTCCTTGTGGCGGTCCAGGGCCAGGGCGTAACTCCCCAGCTCCTCCAGCCAGAACCGCTCCTGGATGAGCCGGAAAAGGTCTTGGGCCCGGGCCTCCATCCCCTGGGCCCTGGCCCCTTCCCCTAAGGCCCTGAATAGCTGAGCGGCGGCCCGGTAGGCGGCGTAGGCGTAGCCCTGAACCTCGCTCACAGCCAAAGGGGGTTCGGCCAGCCGGCCATCCTTATGGCTCATGGAATCCCAGGAGTCTTTCCAGGACTGGACTGAAAGGCCCCCTGGGGCAGGGTGGAACTCCAAAAACCCATCCCCATCCAAATCCGCCCTTTCCATCCAGCCCAAGGCAGCCTCGAGGCTCCCCTTAAGCTCCCGAACCAAGCCCAGGTCCCCGGTAAGGTCCAGGTACCGCCCCAGGAGGACCACAAAAAGGGGGGTGGCGTCCACGGTGCCGTAGTAGCGGCGGAAGGGAATCTGACCGGTACGGGCAAGCTCCCCCAGCCTCACCTCGTGCAGAATCTTCCCGGGCTCCTCCTCAAGAAAGGGGTCATGGGTCCGCCCCTGCCGGGCTGCTAGATAGCGCAAAACCCCCCTGGCCACCTCCTGGCCCCAAGGGAGGAGCATATGGGCGGTAAGGAGGCTATCCCGGCCGAAGGGGGCCACGTACCAGGGGATCCCGGCCGCGGGGATGGGGCCCTCTGGGGTAGAGAGGAGGAGGGCCCGGAGGTCCAAGAGGGCGCGGCGCAGGGGAAGGGCCCAAACCCCCTCCCCTGAGGGGAAAAGACCTAGAAACACCTCGTAAGGGGGCAGAGGCCCGTTACCCTCCCCTAAGGGGCTTACCAGGTTGACCCGAAAGGCCAAGACCGCCTCCCCCTTAGGGGGTAGGACCAGGCGCCACCCCCCAGGGGGCAGGGGGGGGTCCACCGTCACCTTTTGGACCACCCCGTCCTGGGCCCGATAGGCTCCGTCCTCCAAGGGGGAGCGGGGGGTCTGGGGGGCATGCCCCCGGACCTGGAAGAGGTCGGAGAAGTCCAAGGCCATCTCCAGGCCCACCCGGACCTCAAGGCCCTCCCCGAAAAGGTTTTGGAAGTAGAGTTCCTCCCTAAACCCACCTGAAAAAAGGCTTAGAACCCGCCTAAGACGCAGGACCCCATCGGGCCCCTGGAACCGGACCCAGTCCTGGACCAGCCGGTCGGGCCTGGGGCTATGGCTTAGCTGGAGGCTAAGCCCCTCAGGGAGGAGGAGGCGGTAGCGGGCAAGAAACCGGGTATCGTGCCGGTAAAAGCCCTGGGGGGTCTCTAGGGCGAAGCCTTCAGGGGAGAGGACCGCGTAGGTGTCATCTTCCTTTAGAGGCAGGGTCATTCCTTAGTCCCTCCTACGTTGACGCCTTCTACAAAATAGCGCTGAAAAACCGCAAACAGGATCAGGATGGGGATCATGGAGAGGAAACCCCCGGCCAGGATCAGGCCCCAGTCCCCCACCTGGCCGTAGGCGTTTCGGAAGGCCAGAAGACCTATGGGCAGGGTGTAGATCTCCCGAGGGGAGGTAAGGACCACCAAGGGCCAGAAGAACTCGTTCCAGCTTCCCTGGAAGGTGAGAATGGCCACCGCCCCTAGGGCCGGGGTGGACATGGGGAGGATCACCCGGAAGAGGGTCTGAAGGGGGGTGGCCCCGTCGATCAAGGCGGCCTCCTCCACCTCCCGGGGGATGGACTCAAAGAACTGCTTCATGATGAAGACCGCCCCCGCCCCCACCAGGCCCGAGAGGATGAGGCCGGTGTAGGTGTTGAGGAGGGTGGGGACCCCAAAGAGCTGGGAAAGGCCAAAGATCCCATCTCGCAGGACCAGGTAGTTGGAGATGAAGGTCACCTGGCCGGGGATCATCATGGAGAAGAGCATGAAGAGGAAAAGGGCCTGCCGCCCGGGGAAGCGGAGCCGGGCTAGGGCGTAACCAGCCATGCTGGCAAAGACCAAGGTGGTGAGGACTTTGATGAGGGCGATAAGAAAAGAATTCCGGGTCCAGCGCCAGAAGAGGCTCTCCCCGGTCTCCAGGCTCCGGGTCTCCCGGAAGGCCCGGACGTAGTTATGGAAGACGTAACCGATGAGGCCAGGGGTAAGGTTATCCCAGCTTGCCACCCGGCCCCGCCGTTCCAACCGGCTCGGGTCCAGGGTGGCCCAGACCAGGACCATCCCCCGGGGGGCCTCGAGGTCTAGGGGGAGCCGCTCCAGCTTAGGCCCAGGCCCAGGGTAGTAGGCCTCGAGGCGGTAGCGCAGAAGCCGCCCCTCCGCCTCCCCTAGCCGGTGGGGCCTCTCCCCTACTAAGGCCGGCCCCTCTAGGCGGACATAGTCCGCAGCATAAGGGGTCTCAAACACCGCCCCCATCCCCGCCCCTGGCCGACGTCGGGGGATCCCGGCCCGAAGTTCGGGCTCCAGGCCCTCGGGAACAAAGTAGACCACCTCAAAGGGAATCCGGGCTCCCGGGGCCACCCCCCCAAGCCAAGGGTCCCCCGCGCCCAAGGCCCCAAGCCGCCAGGCCGCGGCCCAGTTTTTGGGGCTTACCTGGGGGAAAACTAAACGGAAGGGCCATTCCAGAGGGTTGACCTTGAGGCTGGCCAGGAAACCCATGGCAAAGGGAAGGACAAAGAAGACCGAAAAGGCCAAAAGGAGGCCATAAGCCCAGGCCACCCGTACCCAGAAGCGGCGCTTAGCCTCCACTAATACCCCCTCTCCCCCACCCCAAAGCGGCGCTGCAGGAGGACGATGGCTAGGGTAAGCCCGGCCAGGAAAAGGGCGGCCGCCGAGGCCATTCCCACCCTGGGGGTGGCCCCTGGGGGGAAGACGTTCCAGTAAACGTAGTAAGCCAAGGTAACGGTGCTCTCTAGGGGTGCCCCCCCGGCCCCACCGATGAAGAGGACCTGGTCAAAAAGCTGGAGGGTGCCGATCAGGCCCAAGGTGATGACCAGAAAGAGGACCGGCCGGAGCATGGGAACGGTAATCCGCCAGAACATGGTCCAGGACGTGGCCCCGTCTATGGCTGCGGCCTCGTAAAGGGTCCTAGGAATGCCCTTAAGGCCGGCCAGGAAGAGGACCATCATGGTGGGGACGGTGGTGTAGGTGTTCATCAGGATGATGCTCCAAAGGGGTAGGGGGATCCCCAAAAAGGCGGAGCGGGTGGAGACCCAGGGCAGGTCCACCCGGACTTCGAGGGGCCGGACCCAGCCCAGGCTGCTCAAGGCCCAAAGGGCCGATAGGGCCAAGGGGAGAGTCAGAAGGGCCCCTTCGGGGTCAAGGAAGGCCAGGCTCCGGCCCCGGGACCGCCTCCATAAGATCCAAAACCCTTGAAGGACCAGAAAGAGAAAGCCTAGGGTCAGAAAATGGGGCAGATGGGCCAGGAAAAGGGAGAGGCCGTAGTTCACCAGGCCGTTCCGCTGGAAAAGCCAAAGCATGAGGAGGCTTGCCGCCGCGGTGGAGACGACCGAGGGGAGGTAGTAGAGGGTACGGAAAAAGGCAATGCCCCTAAGGGACCGGTTCAAAGCCACGGCCAGGAGGAGGGCTAAGAAGGTCTGGAGGCCGGTAACAATGAAGCTGTAGGCCAAGGTATGCTTAAGGGCCGTGAGGAAAAGGGGTTCCCGGAAAAGGCGCAAGTAATTGGCGAACCCCACCCATTCTGGCGGGTTAAACAGGTCGTAATCGGTAAAACTAAAATAAAAAGCCCGGACAAAGGCATATAGAAAGAAGACCACTAGAGTAAAGAGGAAGGGGAGGAGAAGGAAAAGGGCGTAAAGGGCCTCGAGGGTTTTAAGGCGGAGCATATGCCCTCCAGGGGGGTGGGGCTTCAGGGCCCCACCCCCCTAGGCTCAGGCTACCGGCCCCTGAGCCGGTCTAGGGCGGCCTGCGCCTCCCTGAGAGCCTGGTCCACAGGCTTCTGCCCAGTGATCACCGCGGCCAGGGCCTCGTTGATGGGCCGCATCCAGTCGCCGCCAAAGGCCTGGAACTTGAAGGGGTAGACCTGGTTGGGCCGGCCGGCCACCTGAGAAGAGGAACCCTGGAAGACCACCCGGTTGAGCTCAGGTTCCTTTCCCGGACGCTGGAAGTAAGGGTTATTGGCCAGGACCCGACGGCTTGGGATGGCCAGGCCCCGCTCCAAGACCCACTGCTGGGCCTCAGGGGAGGTTAAGGCCTTTAGGACCTTGACCGCAGCCTCCTTGTTACGGCTGGCCGCGTTGAGGCTCCAGGAAACCGTAAAGACGAAGTTCCCCCGGGCCTGGGTCACGGGGTCCAAGGGGAGGAAGGTGGTGCGGTAGCGCATGTTGGGGGCCTTGTCGCGCAGGAACCCGCCAATCCAGGCCCCCTCCAAGGCCACCGCCGCCTTCTCTGAACCGAAGCACCCACCGGTCCAACCTTCCCCTAGGTCCTGGGCATACTTGGCCGCCCCCCGGCGGACCAACCCGGTGTACCACTCAAAAGCCCGGCGGAAGTTCGCGTCCAGAACCGTCCGCCCCTGAGCATCAAAGGGGCGCCAACCGGTGGCAAAGGCGAAGGCCCCAAACCGTGCAAAATCCGCCACCACGCAAAGCCCCGCCACATCCCCAAGCCGGGCCTGGACCTGGCGGAGCTTGGCCTCGAGGGCCTCCCAGGTGTCCTGCTGGGTGGGGTAGGGAACCCGGGCCTCGTCAAAGAGGTCCTGGTTGTACACCAGAGCTAGGCTGTTGAAATCCTTAGGGATGCCGTAAAGCCGGCCCCGGTAGGTGAAGGCCTGGATCAGGTTGGGGAGGAAGGCGCCGATTTCTTCCCGGGAGAAGTACTGGTCCAGGGGCTCTACCCTTCCCGTGGCCAAGAGGCTTTCTGACCAGAAGATATCCACATAGAAGAGGTCAGGGGCGGTGCCTGCGGAAAGCGCGTTGAAAAGCCACTGGGTGTAATCCCCCTCAATGGGTTCGTAGACCACCCGGATCCCCTCCCGGTCCAGCCTGGGCTGGACCACCTCCCGGAGAAGACCCGTAACCACGGCGATATCCGTACCGCCCCAGCCCGAGATCCGCACCTGGGTCTGGGCCAGTGCCAAGCCAACAAGGATAAGAAGCCAAACCAAGTATTTACGCATTCTCTACCTCCAAAGTCCTAGGGTTTCTCTTTTCACCCTATTCCATGCCTGCCTCCAAACCCCCCACTTTTTCCCTCAGGTTTCCACCCCCTTTCTAGCCGTGGTCCCCCGGACCACCAAGCGTACGGGAAGCCTGTAAGCCCTGGGTTTCTCTCCCGCCAGGGCCTGGTGCAGGAGCTTCACCGCCTTCTGGGCTAGGGTAGGGATGTCCTGGTGGACCGTGGTCAGGCTTTGGCCGAGTTCCGGAAGATCATCGTACCCTACCAGGCTCACATCCTGGGGCACGCGCAGGCCCAGGTCCTCGAGGGCCGCCCTGGCCCCTAGGGCCATCTCGTCGGAGGCAGCAAAGACAGCGGAAAACCTAAGCCCCCTCTCCCAGGCCCGGCGGAGGACCCGGTAAGCGGTCAGGGTGTCGAAATCCGCGTCCAAAACAAGTTCCTCCCGGAAAGGCACCCCCGCCTCCTCCAGGGCCCGCCGGTACCCCCTAAGCCGGTCCCGGCCGGCCTGGCGGTGGGGGTGGCCGGTGAGGTGGAGGATCTCCCGATGCCCCAGTTCTAAAAGGTGCCGGGTAGCCTGGTAGGCCCCGTCCTCATCATCCGGGGCCAAGCAGAACACCCCGGGATAGGAACCGATGAGGACGAAAGCCAGGCCCCGCTCCTTGAGATACTCAACCCTGGGATCATGATCATGGGCCCCCAGGAGGATATAGCCTAGAGCGGGCTCCAGGGGAAGACCCCGGGCATCGGTGGGGATCTCGGCCACCCTCAGGCCTTCCTGGCCCAAAGCCCGGGCCAAGGCCGAAAGGAGGAGGGTGAAATAGGGGGTGTACCGCCGGACCTGAGGATCCAGTAGAACCCCCACGGTGACCGAGCGGCCCACGAGCTCTCGGGCTACAGGGGAAGGGGCGTACCCAAGATTATGGATCACCTCGAGGACCAAGGCCCGGGTCTTTGGGCTTACCCCAGGCCGTCCGTTCAAGACCCGGCTCACCGTGCCTGTGGAAACGTTTGCGAGGCGGGCTATATCCTTAATGGTAGGCTTGGATCTAGTCATGGCCGTAAACGTTTACGGTAACCATATCACCTTCCTCCCGCCCTGTCAAGCCCCAGACCGACCCCAGGGGACCCCTAGGCCATCTGGACCGCCAAGGGCATCAGGGTGCGCACCTTACCATCCCCCGAGGTGGGCTTTCCGGGGGAAGACCCTAAACGCTAAAGAGCACATAGATCACATCCCCATCCTGCACCCGGTACTCCCGCCCCTCCAGCCGGACCCAACCCTTTTCCTTGGCCCGGGCCCATCCCCCCGCTTCCACCAGCCGGTCCCAGGGGATGACCTCGGCCCGGATGAAGCCCCGGGCCATATCCGAGTGGATCTCCCCCGCAGCCTCCTGGGCCGTGGCCCCTTCCTTTAGGGTCCAGGCCCGGACTTCCTTCTCCCCCGCGGTGAAAAAGGTGATGAGGCCTAAAGCCCTATACCCCGCCCGGGCCAGGCGCTTTAGGCCGCTTTCCTCCAGGCCGTAGGCCTTTAGGAGTTCCCGGGCTTCTTCCTTGGAAAGCTCTGCGAGCTCAGCCTCGAGGCGGGCCGAGACCACCACGACCGTAGCCCCCTCGGCCTGGGCCTTGGCCTTTAGGGCCTGGACCCAAGGGTTCCCCTCCCCCTCGGGAAGGTCCTCCTCCGCGACATTAGCGACGTAGATAATGGGCTTAGCGGTCAGGAGGGGGGTCTCCTTGAGAAAGGCCATAAGCTCCTCGGAAGGGGGGTAGGTCCGGGCCGGGTGGCCCTGGGCCAGATGGGCGTAAAGCCCCTCGGCCAGCTCCAAAAGGGGCCGGGCCTCGGGCCGGGCCCTGGCCTCCTTGCGCAGCCGCTCCAGGCGCCTTTCCAGGGTGGCGAGGTCGGCCAGAAGAAGCTCCGCCTCCACCACCTCCGCGTCCTCCAAGGGGTTCACCCGGCCCATCACATGGACGATATCCGGGTCCTCAAAGCACCGGAGCACGTGGGCGATGGCCGAAACCTCCCGGATATGGGCCAGGAACTGGTTCCCCAGGCCCTCCCCTTTATGCGCCCCCTTGACCAGACCGGCGATATCCACGAACTCCACATGGGTAGGGACCACTGGAGGAAACCTTTCCCCTTTAGCAAAGACCTTTTGCAGGGCGTAAAGCCTTTCGTCTTCCAAGGGCACCACGCCCACGTTTTTGTCTATGGTGGCGAAAGGGTAATTCGCCGCCAAGGCCTGGGCCCGGGTCAGGGCATTAAAAAGGGTGGATTTGCCCACGTTGGGTAGGCCGACGATGCCCACAGCCAGCATACCCCTCTAGTCTAGCCCCCTTTATGATGGGGGGCGTATGGACCTGGCGCCTTACATTGAGCACACCCTCCTAAAGCCCACGGCCACCCCAGAGGAGATAGAGCGGGTGGTGGAGGAGGCCCTTACCTATCATTTTTTAGGGGTCTGCATCCCCCCAAGCTACCTGGCCTGGGTGCGGAGCCGCTGGCCCCATGCCCCTTTCCGCCTGGTCACGGTGGTGGGGTTTCCCCTGGGGTACCAGGCCCCGGAGGTGAAGGCCCTCGAGGCCGCCTGGGCCGTGGCCCAGGGGGCGGATGAGGTGGACATGGTGGTCCACCTGGGCCGGGCCCGGGACCTGGCCTACTTAAGGGAAGAGGTGGCCCAGGTGCGGCGGGCCGTCCCCAGGGCCACCCTCAAGGTCATCCTGGAAACGGGGTACCTCAGCCCGGAAGAGATCCGGGGCATGGCCGAGGCCGCCCTGGAGGGGGGGGCGGATTTCCTCAAGACCTCCACCGGGTTTGGCCCCCGGGGGGCCACGGTGGAAGATGTACGCCTCCTCAAGGCCGTGGCGGGGGACCGGGCTGGGGTGAAGGCCTCCGGGGGTATCAGGACCCGGGAAGGGGCCCTGGCCCTCCTGGAGGCGGGGGCGAGCCGACTGGGGACCTCGGCTGGACCCGCCCTGGTCCAAGGGGAAGAAGGCCATGGGTACTAGGAGGAGGCGCCGGAAGTCCCAGGGGCTTGGGGGGGTGCCGGGCTACCTCCTGGTTCTTATTCTCATCCTCCTTTGGCTCTACCAGGAGTTCCGCCCCCCGCCCCCTCTGGAGACCGGCCAGGTCCAGGCCTTCTTCATGCCCGAGGAGGGCCCCCGGGCCAAAGCCGCCCTCCTTACCCTCCTGGCCCAGGCCCAGGAGCGGGTGGAGGGGGCCTTCTACGAGTTCCGGGACCTGGAGATCGCCCGGGGCCTCCTCGAGGCCAAGGCCCGGGGGGTAAAGGTGGAAATCTACGGGGAAAGCGACTACAAGGCGGATTTCCGCCGCTACCTGGTGGGGGCAGCCCTGGGCCAGACGGGGGACACCCCCCGGGTGGGCCTGGAGGCCTTGAGGCAAAGGATCCGGCCCCTTTCCTTGGACTGCGAGGAGATCGCGGGCATCCCCGTTTGCTTTGATGAGCGGGAAGGCTTCATGCACCATAAGTTCTTGGTGGTGGACCGCCAGCTGGTCTTTACGGGGAGCACCAACCTGACCTGGAACGCCTTCGCCCGGAATAACGAAAACAGCCTCCTCCTCCCCTCCCCCACCCTGGCCCAGGGGTATGGCCGGGAGTTCCAGGCCCTCTTCCGAGGGGAAAAAGAAGGCCTGGGGGAGGCCGTGTCCTTTCGCCTCGAGGACAAGGCCTTTGGCCTCATAGAGGGAACGGCCTATTTTAGCCCTAAAGGAGGGGGAAGGGCCCGGGAGGCCCTCCTCGAGGCCCTAAAGGAGGCCAAGCAGGAGATTTGGGTGGCAGCCTTCGTCCTCACGGACCGGGGTGCGGTGGAGGCCTTGGCGGAGGCCCAACGCCGGGGGGTTGGGGTCCGGGTCCTCCTGGAGGAGCGGAACCTAGAGGATAGCCGGGAGGAGGACCTTCTGGAGGCGGGCATAGAGGTGCGAAAGGACCCTAACCCCTACACCCTGCACCACAAGGTTATGGTCATAGATAGGGAGGTGGTGGCCACGGGAAGCTACAACTTCTCGGTGCGGGCCTACCAGACCAACAACGAGAACCTCCTCATCCTGAAGGGTCCAGGTCTGGCCCAGGCCTACCGGAAGGAGGTGGAAAGGCTTTGGCAAAGGGGCCAGCCCCTCTAATCCACCTGGCCTCCCAAAGCCCTAGGCGGAAAGCGCTTCTAGAGGCCCTGGGCTTCCGGGTGGCCCCGGTCCCCCCGGGGCCGGAGGAGGCCCCGGAAGGCCTCCCCCCCAAGGACCTCGCCCTGGCCCTGGCCCTGGCCAAGGGCCAAGGGGCCAAGGGGGAGTGGCTCCTGGCTGCGGACACCGTGGTGGACCTGGAAGGGGAGGCTCTGGGGAAGCCCAAAGACCCCATGGAAAACCAAATCTTCCTGGAACGCCTCCAGGGCCGGGACCACTGGGTCCACACCGCCTTTTACCTCCGTACCCCCTTGGGGGAAGAAATCCTGGAGGTCCACTCCGCCCGGGTGCATTTCCGCCCTTTAAGCCAAGAAGAAATCCTCTGGTACGTGCGAAGCGGGGAGGGGCTGGACAAGGCCGGGGGGTACGGGGCCCAGGGCCTGGGCATGGCCCTCATAGAGCGGGTGGAAGGGGATTTTTACACCGTGGTGGGGTTGCCTGTGGCCCGGGTCTTCGCCCTCCTCTGGGCGCGGGGGGTCCGGCCTTGACCCGGGTCTACGAGAGACTTCTCCTCCTAGCCCTGCTGGCCCTGGCCCTGGGCCTGGCCGCCCTGACCCGCCCCGTGGCCCCCCGGGTGGGCCTCTTCCTCTCCCCCCTCACCGCCCCTCTCCTCGCCCTCCCCCACCGGCTGGGCCTAAACCTCAAAGCCTCCTGGGCGGCCCTGAGCGAGAGGGGAAGGCTTCTAGGGGAAAACCAGGCCCTAAAGACCGAGCTGGCCCAGCTCCAAAGCGAAAACGCCCAGCTCAAGGTGGAGCTCGCCCGACTGGAACGGGCCCTGGAGATTCGCCGGGCCCAGGCCCCCAGGGTGGTGGCCATCGCCCCGGTGGTGGGGGAGGACCTTTCGGGGCTTTACCGCAGGCTGCTTTTGGGCATGGGGGCCCGGCAAGGCCTAAGGCCGGGGATGCCCGTAACCGCCCCCCAGGGCCTGGTGGGCCTGGTGGTGGAGGTGGAGGAGGACCGGGCCCTGGTCCGGACCCTCCTGGATCCGGAGGGCCAGATTGGGGTCCGGCCCGCCCAAGGCCCAGGCCGGGGCATCGCCCGGGGGGCCCCGCCGGGGCGGCTGGTAGCGGAGTTCCCGCCCTCGGTCCGGCTTAGGCCTGGGGATCTGGTGGTCACGGGGGCGGTGCTGGGCCTTTTCCCCGACGGTATCCCCGTGGGCCGGGTGGAGCAGGTGGAGGAGGTCCAGGGGGGGCTTAAGCTTAGGGCCTGGCTTAAGCCCCTGGTGGACCTGAGCCTTCTGGAGGAGGTCTACATCCTGGGGGCGCTATGAAGGCCTGGGGTCTTCTCCTTGGGGTAGTCCTGGCCCAGGGGCTCCTGGCCAGCCTCCTGCCCCAGGACGGGATGGGGCCGGACCTCTTCCTGGCCTATGCCCTTTGGCTGGCGGGGCGAAACCCCCTCTTCCTGGCCCTGCCCTACGCCTGGGGCGTGGGCCTCCTCCAGGACCTACTGGGGTTTGGCCTCCTGGGCCTCCACGCCCTGGGCCTGACCCTGGGGGCCTACGCCTACCTTTGGGCGGGCCGGTTCCTACCCACCGGCACCACCCTAGGCGGAAGCCTGGCCCTCCTTTTGGCCCAGCTGGCCAAGTGGCTGGGCTTCTTCCTCCTGGCCTACCTCCTCCGCCTGGACCTACCCCCCTTGGCCTTAGGCCTTCTGGCCCTGGAATACTTCCTGACCCTACCCTTTTTCCTCCTCTTGAGGCGGGTATGACGGGTAGGCTCCGCTGGACCATGGCCTTTTTGGTGCTGGCCTTTGGCCTTTTGGGCCTAAGGGCCTGGCAGCTCCAGGTCCTGGAGCACGAGCGCTACGCCTTAAGGAGCCAGGGGAACTACCTCAAGACCGAGGGCCTCCCCGCCCCCCGGGGCCGGATTCTGGACCGGAAGGGCCGGGTTCTGGCCGAGGACCGGCTCACCGTGGACCTGGTCTACCAGGGGGGGGAGGTGGCCTTTGGGGAAAGACTCCTCCCCCTTTTAGGGCTTAAAGAACTCCCTAAGGCCCAGGGCCCTGTGGTCCTTAAGGCTGGGGTGCCCGAGTCCCTGAGGCCCACCCTGGCCGAGCTCACCGCGGGGCAGAGGAACCTCAGGCTGGTGGAGCGGATCGAGCGCCGCTACCCCAACCCGATCTCCGGGCCCGTCATCGGGTACGTCCTCCCCGCCAACGCCGAACAGGTCAAGGCCGGATACAGCCCGGATGAACTCGTGGGCCAGGCGGGCCTCGAGGCCGCCCTGGAGCCCTACCTAAGGGGGCGCCGGGGGCTAAAGGCCGTGGAGGTAAATGTCCGGGGGGAACGCCTACGGGAAGAAGTCCTGGAGGAGCCCAAACCCGGGCAGGATGTGGTCTTAACCCTAGACCTGGAGCTCCAGAAGGCGGCGGAAAGGGCCTTGGCGGAAGCCCTAGAGGACATCAACCGGGGGCGGCGCCTCCACGGCCTCCCCCCAGTGGCCAGGCCCAAAGGGGCCATCGTGGCCCTGGACCCAAGGAACGGGGAGGTCCTGGCCATGGCCACCAGCCCTAGCTTTGACCCCCGGCTCTTTAGTCAGAGGCCTATCCCCAAGGAGGTCCAGGCCCTCCTCACCGACCCCGACCAGCCCTTCCTCAACCGGGCCCTTCAGGCCTACACCCCCGGTTCCACCTTTAAACTGGCCAGCAGCTACGCCCTTTTGGAGGAAGGGTACGTGGGGCCCAGCACCCGTTTCCGCTGCACCCCCTCGGTGGTCTACGGAGGTCAGGTGCGCCGGAACTGGGCCGCCTGGGATATGGGGCCCATGGACGTGCGGCAGGCCATCGCCTGGAGCTGCAACACCTGGTACTACCAGGCCGCAGCCCTGGACCCCTTGGGCCTGGTGGACCGCCTGGCCCAAAGGGCCGAGGCCCTAGGCCTGGGCCGGGCCACGGGGGTGGAGCTCCCCGAACGGGTGGGCCTCCTCCCCACCCGGGCCTGGAAGCACCAGGTCTTGGAAGAACCCTGGTACCCGGGGGAGACCCTCTCCGTGGTCATCGGCCAGGGCCCGGTCCTGGCCACCCCCTTGCAGATCGCCCGGATGCTGGCCACCATCGCCAACGGCGGGTTCCAGCCAAAACCCCACCTGGTCCAGAGGATCGGAGGGGAAAGGGTGGTACCCAAGGGTGAGGAGGCGCCAGGACGGTACTGGAAGGTCCTGCAGGAGGGCCTCAGGCTCACCGTGGTGGAGGGCACGGCCCGGCATATCCTGGGCAGCTTCCCAGTGCCCACCGGCGGAAAGACCGGCACCGCCGAGGTGCCGGGCAAGCGCCGGGGGATGGAGCACGCCTGGTACATGGGGTACGGCCCCACGGACCCGGGCCTCCCCTATCCCCCTTTGGTGGTGGTGGCCTTTTTTGAAAACGGTGGGGAGGGAAGCCGGGTGGCCCTACCCGCGGTCAAGAAGGTCATGGCCGCCTACTGGAAGGTAGAATAGCCCCATGCGCCTCCGCGCCACGCCCAAGGCCCTGGCCCTAAGGCTAGACGGGGGGGAGGCCCCCGAAACGGTCCAGGCCCTGGACCTTCCCCCGGGCCTGCCCCTCGAGGTGGAGGTGGCCGGGCCCATCGGGGCGGAGACCCTTAGAGCCCTCCTGGGCCTGGACCGGCCCCTCACCCTTCGCCCTCCCAGGACCCCCCCCCAGGTCCTGGGCACCCAGGTGGTGGCCAAGACCCTAAGGGCCGGGGAGCGGGTGGAGGGCCCGGGGAGCGTGGTGGTCCTGGGGGATGTGAACCCGGGGGCCGAGGTGGTGGCCGGGGGGGATGTCATCGTGGTGGGCAGGCTTAGGGGCCTCGCCCACGCCGGGGCCTATGGGGACGAAAGCCGGTTTATCTTCGCCCTAAGCCTCGAGGCCAAACAGCTCCGCATCGCCCACCACCTGGCCCAGGCCCCAGAAGGGGGCCCCAAGGCCCAGGGGCCGGAGGTGGCCCGTGTGGTGGAGGGGCGGATTGCGGTAGAGCCCCTGGGTTTACGCCTGGGCGCTAGCTAGAACCGGATATCCCCTGTTTCCTCCCCGTAGGCCTTGAGGACCAGGTAGATGACCCAGCCGCTTACGGCCACAAAGAGCCAGATGGGCACCAGCCAGCGCACCACCCGGCGGTGCTGGGCGTACTCCTTTCGCCAGGCCCGCCAGATGGCGTAAAGGGCCAGGGGACCGTTCAGAGCGGCCAGGAGGGAATGGACAAAAAGGAGGATGTAGTAGGGCACCCGCCAGGCCTCCGGCCCGGCGTAGGCCGTGGTCCCATAAAGGGCCCAGCGGGCCAGATAGAAGACCAAGAAAAGCGCCGCCAGGCCCGTGGCCGTGAGCATGGCCCAGGGGTGCCGGACCCGGTCACCCCGCTTGATCAAGTAAACCCCAACCAGGAGGGCAAAGCCCGAAAGGACGATGCTCCAAACCGCTAGAAGGGATAGGGTTTCCTTGCTCATCGCTTCTCCTTTAGAATCCGCTCGGCCAAAAGCCTTGGACCTTCCAGCCTCGAGGTCCGGGCGTAGCTATACCCCCTAAGGAGGTACTCCTCCCGACGCTCCACCCGGTAAAGCCGCAGATAGGCCAGGGCCAAAAGCCCATCCCGCTCCCGGGAAGGAGGCAGGCGCTCTAGGTCCTTGATAATGGCCTTAAGAGCCTGGACCGTCCCCCTCCCTTCGGGAAGCGCCCCCAGGCGCCGCCCCGCCTCCTCCAGGACCCGGGCCGCGGACCACACGCCCCTACTATAACCGGCGGCTTGTCCGGTTGCCGGCGGCATCCACCACAATCAGGACCGAGCCCGGCGGGGCTTCCACGGCAAAGGCCACCCGCCCGCCCTTGGGCAGGGCTAAGGGGATGTACCGGCCCCCCACCTGGAGGACCACCCGGTCCACGCCCGCGTTGTCCTCGACGTACCCGTACACCCGCCGGACCCCACCCTCCACCGCCACCCGCTCCACCTGGATCCGGGGGGGTTCGGCGTCCAAAAAGAGGGGTACGGTTAGGGTGGAGGTCCGGCCCCCCAGGTCCTGGGCCTCGAGGCGGACCTCCACCCGCCCCGAAACCGGGGAACGAAGCCGAAAGCGGAACTCCGCAAGCCGCTTCCCCACCTCCCCCGGGGCCAAAACCTCCTCCCCCTGGGCCCGCACGCTCTGAACCCCCACTGGGGAAAAAGCGTATCCCCGGACCTCCACCGCCCGCCCCGGGGCCACCCCGCCCCCTAGGGGCTCCACCAGGGCAAGCCTAGGCGGGGGGGCCTCCACCCGGGCGCAGGCGGCCAGGAGGAGCAAAGCCCCAAGCGGCCAAGCCCGCATAGGGGGAGGATACCACACTGGACCCGATCCAAGGCCTGGAGTTGACAAACCCTTACTCCTCCCCATACCATAAGAATGGGGTTGAAATCCCCAGGGAGGCACATATGAGGAAGCTTTTAGTGCTGGTGGTGGCTTTGGCCCTCAGCGGGGCGCTGGCGCAGCAGAAGGCGTTTGGGGAAGCTTCTGTGGGGTTTGGGGCTGAGTTCCCCTCGGGCAGTAGGAATTCCTTCTTCTCTTTTAATGTTGGGGCTGGCCTCGAGGCAACGCCCTCCCTCTCCGTAAGGGTTAATCTGGGCATCAGGTTCATCCAAAACCAAACCCTCTTTGATTTCGGGGCAGATGCCCTCTATGCCCTGCCCCTGGACAACAACATTAAGACCTATATAGGTGGCGGTCTAGAGGGTCTTAACTTAAACGCCGGCACCACCTTCGGCATCCGGGGTATCGCGGGGGCCGAGTTTGATCTGGGCAATAACATCGGTGTCTTCGCAGAGATCCGGCCTGGGTACAACCTTGGGTCTGGGGCCGGGGGGTTCGCCTATGTCTCTCTGGCGGCCGGTCCTAGGTTCCACTTCCGCTTCTAAAAAGCAAAGGCTCTAAAGTAGCCGCTCGTTAGCCCCAAGCGCCATCGCTTGGGGCTAAGCCCTTACTTAGGTCGTATAAAGCCCATTTATCCGCACATACTCCTCTGTATAATCGCACCCATACGCCTCCGCCTGGGCCTCCCCTTCCCCCAGGTCGGCCTCCACCAGGACGGTCTCGGCCTGCATGGCCCGGCTGGCGGCGGCGCGGTCAAAGGGGAGAGGAGCCCCGTGGTAGAGGGGGATGCCCTGGAGGGCGATCCGGACCCTTAAGGGGTCAAACCGGGCCCCGGAGTTCCCCAGGGCGGCCAGGATCCGGCCCCAGTTGGGGTCGTTGCCGTAGAGGGCGCACTTCCAGAGGGCGCTCACGGCCACCCGTCGGGCCGCGGCCCGGGCCTCGGCCTCTGTGGCCGCCCCCCGGACCCGGACCACCATGAGCTTGGTGGCCCCCTCCCCATCCCGGGCGATGGCCTGGGCGAGCGCCCGGGCCACCTCCTCCAAGGCCTCCAAGAAAGCGCCCTCCGGCACCGGCCCCGCCGCCCCATTCGCCAGGACCACGGCCAGGTCGTTGGTGGAGGTGTCCCCATCCACAGTAATGGCGTTAAAACTCCGGTCCACGATGCCCCCCCAGGCCCGGCGTAAGGTTTCTTGGGGCATCTGGGCGTCCGTGACCAGGAAGGCCAGCATGGTGGCCATATCCGGGTGGATCATCCCGCTTCCCTTGGCGATGCCTACAATCCGGGCCTCCCCCACCTGGGCCTCGGCGAGCTTGGGGCGGGTGTCCGTGGTGAGGATGGCCTCGGCAAAGGGGGTGGCATCCAGGCCCAGTTCTATCTGGGGTAGGCCCGCCTGGACCTTTTCTACGGGAAGAGGCACCCCGATTACCCCAGTGGAAGCGGTGAGGACCCGCTCCGGGGGTAGACCAAGCCGCAGGGCTGCGGCCTCGGCCATGGCCCGGTCGTCCCTAACGCCCCTCTCCCCGGTGGCGCAGTTGGCGTTCCCCGCGTTCACCACAATGGCCTGGAGGGGGCCACCCCTTTGGTAGAGGACCCGGCCGCGACGGATCGAGGGAGCCGCGGCCCGGTTTTGGGTGGCGGCGTAGGCCCAGGCCGCCGGGGTACCCGAGACCAACAGGGCCAGGTCGGGCCGGCCCGAGGGCTTAATCCCCGCCCGGGTGGCCCCGGCGCGGAAACCCCGGGGAAGCCTCACGGCCACACCCCCTCCCGGGCCAGGCCCAGGCCCTCGGGGAGGCCGAGCATCAGGTTTAGGTTCTGCACCGCCTGCCCCGCCATCCCCTTGACCAGGTTGTCCAGGGCCGAGAAGACCTGGAGGTACCCGGTGCGCTCGTCCTTGCGCAGGGCAATCCAGACCCGGTTGGAAAGGAGGGTCCCCTTGCTCCGGGGAAGGGCCTCCCCCACCTGGACAAAGGGCTCATCCCGGTAAAATCCCTGGTAAAGCTCCATGGCTTCCCTCTCTTGAAGCTCCGTGCGCACAAAGGCGGTGATGAGTATCCCCCGGGTGATGGGGACCAGGTGGGGAACGAAGCTAAGGCGCACCTCCGCCCTGGCCCCGTGGGTCCGGGTGGGCCGGCCCTGGGCCTTGAGCCGGGCCAGGTTCTGCTCCATCTCGGGGATGTGCCGGTGGGTCCCGCCCGGGCGGTAGGGCTTGAGGTCTTCGCTCACCTCGGCGAAGGCCGTGCCCTCCGCCTCCCGCCCCGCCCCCGAGACCCCGCTTAGGCCGGCAACGAGGGCCTCCCCTAAAAGCCCCGCCGCGGCCAGAGGGGCCAGGGCCAGGGTGGCCGCGGTCACATAACACCCGGGGTTGGCCACAAGCCTTGCCCCCCTTATCTCCTCCCGGTGGAGCTCGGGGAGGCCGTAGACGGCCTCGGCGTATAGCCCTGGGCTTTTGTGGGGGATACCGTACCAGGCCTCATACTCCTCCGGGGGGAGGCGGAAATCCCCGGAGAGGTCTATCACCCGCTTACCCGCCCGGAGGAGGCCCGGGGTAAGCTCCATGGCGAGGCCATTGGGCAGGGCCAAAAACAGGACCTCGGCTCGTTCCACCACCTCCTCCTGGGGGAGAAAAGCCCTCTCATCCAGGAGTTGGGGCCAGGCGGCGGCAAGGGGCCTACCCAGGTACTGCCGGCTGGAAAACCCCACGAGCTCCACCCCAGGGTGGGCCTTAAGGAGGCGGATCAACTCCCCCCCGCCGTACCCCGAGGCCCCAAGGATGCCAACCCTAACCATGCCCCTAGCTTAGCAGGGAAAGGAGTACGGCCTTAGCGGTGTGAAGCCGGTTTTCCGCCTGGTCAAAAACCCGGCTCCTAGGGCCATGGATGGCCTCCTCCGTGGTCTCCTCCCCGTAGTGGGCGGGGAGGCAGTGGAGGAAGACGCCCTCGGGGTGAAGGAGGTCCAGGAGCGCCCCGTCCACCTGGAAGCCCTGGAAATCCCTAAGGCGCCTCTCCCTTTCCTCCTCCTGGCCCATGCTGGTCCAGACGTCCGTATAGAGGGCCTGGGCCCCAAAGGCGGCCTCCCTAGGGTCATGGGTGAGGAAGGCCTGGGCCCGCCGCAGGAGGCCGGGGTCGGGCTCATACCCTTTTGGGGTCGCCACCCTAAGCCTTAGGCCCACCAGGGGGGCAACCTCCAAGAGGGAGTTGAGGACATTGTTCCCGTCTCCCACCCAGGCCACCTCGAGGCCCTCAAGCCCCCCAAAGGCCTCCCAAAGGGTCAGGAGGTCGGCCAGGGCCTGAAGGGGGTGGGCCCGGTCGGAAAGGGCGTTAATCACGGGGATGCGGGCATTCCGGGCGAGCTCCTCCACGGTCTCGTGCCGGTAGACCCGGGCAGCTATCCCCTCCACAAACCGCTCCAGGTTCTTGGCGATGTCCCGCACCGGCTCCCTCTCCCCTATCCCCACCTGCTTCTGGTCCAGGTAGACCGCATGCCCCCCCAGGTGGAGCATGGCCACCTCGAGGGTGGTCCGGGTACGCAAGGAGGGTTTCTCAAAGAGGAGGGCCAGGGTCTTGCCCTTTAGGTCCTCCCCCCGGTACCCCTCGGCCTTAAGCCGCCGGGCCAGGCGCAAAAGGGCCCACACCTCCCCGGGGCCTAAGCCCTGGAAGTCCAAGAGGTCCTTTATCCGGGTCTTTGCGTCCCCCATGAGGCTTATAGGATACCTCAGGAATGCAAGTTTATGCAAGCCTAGGTCCGGCCCCAGGGGACATAGAGAAGGGGCAGGGGGCTCACAAAGGGTTCGGCGTAGTCCACCCCCAGGTAGTTGCCAAAGTAGCGGCGCATGGCCTTGCGGGCAGCAAGACCCCTAGGCCCCACGGTCTCGCTCACATCCTCCCCCTCAAACTGGCTCCGGTAGGCCCGGACCGCGGCCTCCCATTGGCCTATGAAGGCGGATATCTTGACTAGGAAGCTTGGGGTAAAGGGGTGGTTCCCAGGGTAAAAAAAGACCCGCTCCACCCGGTGGGGCTCCTCTTCCAGGGGAGCCTTTTTAAGCCCCGCCAGGTGGACCGCGGCCACCGTGAGGCGGCTCGCGGCGGTATGGTCCGGGTGGCGGTCGGCCTCCAAGGGGGCAAGGACCACCCGGGGGCGGAGCCGCCTTAGGGCCTGGGCCAGAAGAAGCCGCTCCTCCTCCCCGTCCCTAAGCCGGCCATCGGGTAGGCCCAGGTTCCCCCGGAAGTCCAGGCCTAGGATGCGGCTTGCCTCCTCCACCTCCTTGGCCCGCTCCTCCGGGGTGCCCTTGGTCCCCATCTCCCCCTGGGTAAGGTCCAGAATCCCGGTGCTCAGCCCCTCGGCCTTGGCCCGGGCCAGGGTGCCTCCGCACCCGAGTTCCCCGTCGTCGGGATGGGGAGCGATGACCAAGAGGTCAAGCACGGGGCACCTCCACCCTTTCCCCAAACCGCCTCTCGGTGCCGGCCTGGAGGCGCTTCAGGTTCTCCCGATGGGTCCAGAAGATGAGGAGGGCCATGAGGGCCACCGTAACCACCTCCCAAAGGGGCCGTCCCAGGGCCAGGGCTAAGACCAAGGCCGTCACCCCCCCGGTGATGCTCCCCGCGGAAACATATCGGGTGAGGAGCATCACGCTAAGCCCAATGGGAAGGGTCCAAAGGGTGAGGACGGGGTCCAGGAAGAGCAGGGTCCCAAAGCTCGTGGCCACCCCCTTGCCCCCCCGGAACCCCAGGAAGAGGGAGTAGTTGTGCCCGAGAACCGCGGCCAGGGCCACCCCCCCCAGGGTCCAGGCCTCGAGGCCCAAGGCCCAGGCGATTAAGACGGCGATCCCCCCCTTGAACACGTCAAAGAAGGCCACCACCAGGGCGGGTCCCCAGCCTAGGGTACGCAGGACGTTCGTGGCCCCGATATTCCCCGAGCCCACCTTGCGGATATCCACCCCATAGGTTCGGGCCACCAGGACCCCGGCGGGGATGGAGCCGAAGAGGTAGGCCAAGACCAGAGGGAGCCAGTCCATGCCCTTTATCCTAACCCCCCATTTGGGGGATAGACAAAGAGGACCCCGGATCCGCATCATTGATCTTAAGATGCGCCAAGGGTTCAGTCTAGTGGAGCTCCTCGTGGTCCTGGCCATCCTGGGCGTGGCCCTGGGGATTGGATTCCTGAACCTGAGACCCTTTTACAACCCCCTGGAAGACGCCCAGACCCGGCTTAGGGGCCACCTCAACCTGGTGCGGGGCAAGGCCATGGCCACCACCTCCGCCTACCGGGTCTGGCCCCAGGGGGACCGGGTCCTGGTGGCGGAATGGGCTAGGCGGTGTAGCGACACCACCTGGAAAGGAGATCCAAGCCTAAGGCTAGAGCTTCCCCAGGAGGTCCGGTTCGCCCAGGGGAACTGGAGCCTTTGCTTTAACAGCCGGGGATACGCCGACCGGAACCTGGTCATCCGCGTGGAGCAGCCGGGCCGCGGCTTCCGGGAGGTGGAGGTCCTCCTAGGCGGGGGGGTGGTGGAACGGTGAAAAGGGGTCTTTCCCTGGTGGAACTCCTGGTAGCCTTGGCCGTTTTGGGCCTGGTCCTAGCCTTTGTGGTCCCCGCCTTCACCGGGTACCTCCAGACCAACACCCAAAGCGAGCTCCGCTCCCAGGCCATCGCCCTGGCCCAGGCCAAGCTGGAAGAGCTGCGGTTGCAAAACCCCGCCGCTTTGCCCAGTTCGGGCAGCATCGAGGAAAACCGTAGCCAAGGGGGCCGGACCTATACGGTTAGGACATCCTTCTGCACCCACGCAGGCTTGTGCGCCTCAGGCAGCCGGCATATCCAGGTGGAGGTGATCTGGAATGGGAGGGTGGTGTACAGAGCGGAAACGGTCTTCACCCAACTTCGCTAGGGCCGGGTTTACCCTCGTGGAACTCCTCCTGGCCCTAGCCCTAGGGGCCATCATCCTGGGGGTGAGCCTCAGGCTGGTCCTCTCCGAGAGGACCCTTTACCGGCTGGACCGGGAGAGGACAGAGGCCAACCAGGGGGCCCGGGCCACCCTGGACCTTCTGGGGGCGGATATCCGCCAAGCAGGGGAAAGGCTCCCCATAGACCTCGACCCAGTGGTGGTCCGACCAGGGGAACTCATCACCCGGCGAAACCTTCTGGACGCGGTCCTCCCCCTATGCGACAACATCAACGCCGGCTCCTCCCAGGACGTGGTCTTCGTAGCCCGGCGCAACCCGCCTCAGGGCACCCCTCCCCAGTGCTACCCCACGGACGGGGACGGGGACGGCTGGGACGACCGCCTGGAAGTCTTTTCAGACTACCGGCAAAGGATGGGGGGAGTGGTGACCCTCTACATCTATAACCCCGCCACCCGCCAGGGGGAGTTCTTCGCCTATGACCGGGAGGACCAGTCCCAGTTCCACATCCACCGGGCCCAAGGGCAGTGGAACCATACCTACCTCCAGGATCAGCAACCCCGGATCTACGCCCTAGAGGAAAGGCGCTACGTCCTTCAGGGGAACCGGCTGGTAGTCTACCTGAACGGGGATACCCAAAACCCCCAGGCCCTGGTGGCTGGGGTGACGGGCTTTACCGTCCAGGCCCTCACCCCCACCGGCCCCCAGACCCAGTTTGGGAATGGGGTAGGCCACCCTCAGGATCTGCAAGGCGTAAGGGTTGAGATCCGCATCCGGGAAGGCGGGCTGGAGCGCACCTTAAGCGCCCAGTACTTCCCAAGAAATATCCTCTCCTGGTAGGAGGTCAAGGATGCGCAAGGGATTTGCTCTGGTAACCGCCCTGATTCTTACAACCGTACTCATCGCCCTCCTCACCGCCTACTTTACCCTTTCCCTCACAGAGATGCGGGCGGTCAGGACCACGGCGGACCAGACGGCTGGATTCTACGCCGCCGAGGCTGGGCTTAACCTCCGGGCCGAAATGGTCCGGCAAAGGTTCCTGGGCTACAACCGCCCCTCCGGCACCTCCCCAAGCCCCACTAATCCCTGCCAGGGGAATAACCTGGGGAGTGGGGATTTCCGCTGTGTGGAATACACCGTGAACGGCCGTCGGGTCTCCACCTATGTGGCCGAAGACCCTAACAACCCCCAGACCATCCGTATCCCCCCGGGGGAGCTCTACCAGAACCTGAACGCCCAGGAGTACCGGTACTCCGTCTTTTCCGTAGCCCACGCCCGGGATGGCCGCCCCGAGGCCATCCTGGAGATGCGGTTCAAAAGCCGCCTAGTCCCCATGTTCCAGTTCGCCGTCTTCTATGACCAAGACCTGGAGTTCAACCGCACAGCCACCATGGATCTGAACGGGCCCATCCATACCAACGGAGACCTATACCTGGACGCGGGCGGTGGGGCCAGCCTCACCATCCGGGGCCAGACCACCGCCGCAGGACGGATTTACCGGGGGAGCAAGTCCAGCCAGGTGGCCTCTGGGACAGTCCGGGTCTATGACGGAAGCAATCTAAGAACCGTAGGAACCACTGGTGGACTCCAGGAAATCACCAACACCAACCCTTGGAACGGCTGGCTGAGGCGGGGGGTAGACCGGGTCACAGTACCGCCCCCGGAAGCCTTGGACCCCCCCTGGCGGAGCAATCCCCCGGGGGAGTACTGGAACCTGGCGGACCTCCGGGTGGTGCTGGACCTAAGCGCAGCCGTACCCAGGGTGGAGGTACGCAACCCGGACAACACCCCCCACTTGGTTAACTCCCTTTTAGCCAGCACCTGCCCGAACGCCTTGGGCCATACCAGCACTTTCTACAACAACCGGGAACGCCGGTACATCCAGATGCTGGAGGTAGACCTCCAGGGCCTCCTGAACTGCCTCCACCTCCTCCGTAGCACCCTGGGCTTCGGCCTAGATGACGATACCCACGGAGGGCTGGTCCTATACCTCTCGGTTCAGGGACCAGACAGCAACCGAGTGAACAGCTACGGAGTGCGGATTAAGAACGCCAGGGAACTCCGGGCCACAGTATCGGGGGCCCCTGCCATCCGGGGCTTGAGCCTGATCACGGACCAGGCCATGTACATCCAGGGGGACTTCAACGCCGTGAATTGGAAACCTGCCGCCCTCATAGCCGATTCCATGAACCTCCTCTCCAACAACTGGGCCAATCAGGAAAGCTACCCCTCCGGTTTCAACTGTCCCCGGGCCGTAGCGGGGCGGATCAGCGGGGACGGCAAGAGCGACCCCAGCTGCCGGAACCGCGGGCAGGGGACCCCAAACGGCGACAACGGGAACGACATCAGCCGCTGGCTCCCCCAGGCCACCGATACCACGGTCCAAGCCGCCGTCCTAAGCGGGGCCTCGGTTACCCCCAGCCAGGGCGGGCAGGAAGGGGGTGGGGTGCACAACATCTTCCGCTTCCACGAACACTGGGGCGGGAACACCTCTAGCTGCTGTGGGGGTAGGGTCAGGTACACCCAAGCCACCTTTACCTTCAAGGGCTCCCTGGTGAGCCTTAACCAACCGCGGAACGTGAACGGACGCTTCTTCCTAGGCCCCCCCTGGTACCAGCCGCCCAAGCGGAATTTCTCCTTTGACGACCGCTTCAACGATGCATCCAACCTGCCTCCCCTCTCCCCCCGGTTCGTCTACCTGAAGCAGGAGCTCTTTGTGCGGCAGTTCGAGCAGTAGCCCCTTAAGCCCCCCACCAGGGCCCAGGCCCTGGTGGGGCTTTAGCTGCTTGCAGAGGCGTAGTCCCTAAGGGCCCTTAGGAAAACCAGCCGGGCTAGGCCCAGGGTCAGGAGGGCCACCCCCATGAGGCCTAGCCCCGCCCCCATCCCCCCCCGGCCCAGGACCAACTCCGCCGGGACAGTGGTGAGGAAGGCCACGGGGACGACGAAGGTGAAGAAAACCCGGTACAAGGCAGGGTAGGCCCCGATGGGAAAGCGGCCGGCTTCCAGGAGGCCCCTTAAGACCTCGGTGACGTTGTAGATCTTCACAAACCAGATGCTGGTGCTGGCCAGGGCGAACCAGAGACCATAGAGGACCACCCCGGCCACGGTCCAAAGGAGGAGGAAGAGAAGGTGGTCCCAAAGCCCAAACCCAAGCCGCCCCCCCGCCCAAAGGAGGAGGCCTAGCCCCAGGAGAAAATCCCCCACCCCCCAGGGGGAGAAAGAGCGGAAGGAAAGCCAGAACTGGGGGTCTATGGGCTTAAGGAGGACAAAGTCCAGGGTCCCTTGTTGCACGTACTCGACAATGCGGTTGAGGTTAGGGGCGAGGAGACTCGAGGCCAGGCCCTGGAGGAGGGTAAAAGCCGAAAGGACCAAAAGGGCCTCCTCCATAGCCCACCCCCCGGGCCGGTACCCCCCCTGGTAGAGGAGGAGGAGGCCAAAAAGGGCCCCGAGGAGGGTGAGGGCCGAGGAAAGGAGGCCCAGGAAGAAGTTCGCCCGGTACTCCATCTCGGCCGCCAGGCTTAAGCGGAGGAAGAGGGCAAGAACCCGCAGGTAGCGCATGCCCTTTCCAGGATAGACTAGGGAGGTGCAGGAGGCCATCGTCTGGGCCAAGGACCTGACCAAGCGCTACCAGGTGGCCTTCAAAGAGGAAGGGACCCTGGGGAACCTGCGACACCTCCTCCTGAGGCGGTACCGGGAGGTCCGGGCGGTGGAGGGGGTAAGCCTGGCCATCGCCCCGGGGGAGGTAGTAGGGTTCCTGGGGCCGAATGGGGCTGGAAAGACCACCACCTTAAAGATGCTCGCCGGCCTCATCCACCCCACCCGGGGGGAGGCCCGGGTGGCGGGGCATACCCCCTGGCGGCGGGAAAAGGCCTTTCTCAAGAAGATCACCCTGGTCATGGGGAACAAGCAACAGCTCATCTGGGACCTCCCGGCCCTGGACTCCTTCCGCCTCAACGCCGCCATCTACGAGGTCCCGGAAGACGTGTTTAAGAAGCGGGTCTCGGAGCTTGGGGAGATGTTGGGGATTCTTGCCAAGCTCCACCAGCCCGTGCGCAAGCTCTCCTTAGGGGAAAGGATGAAGGCCGAGCTTTTGGCCGGCCTCCTCCACAACCCAAAGGTCCTTTTCCTGGACGAGCCCACCTTAGGCCTGGATGTCAACGCCCAGGTGGCGGTCCGGAGCTTCCTCAAGGAGTACAACCGGCGCTACGGGGCCACCATCCTCCTCACCAGCCACTACATGGCGGATATCTCGGCCTTGGCCGAGCGGGTTTTGGTCATCCACAAAGGACGGCTTCTCTACGACGGGGGCCTTGGGGGACTGGCCGCCCGGTTTGCCCCCTACCGGGAGGTGCGGCTGAGCCTGGTCCATCCCCTGCCCCCAGAGGCCTTAAGGGTCTACGGAGAGGTGGCCGAGGCCGAGGGGCAAAGGGTAAGGCTCCTCATCCCTCAGGAGCGGCTTAAGGAGGCCGTAGGGGGGATCCTCCAGGCCCTCCCCGTGGAGGACCTCGAGGTCCGGGAACCCCCTTTGGAGGAGGTCATCGCCCGGGTCTTTCAGGAACCGGAGCGGGTTTTATAGAAGCCATGCTGAAAGCGGTTGGGCAAAGCCTAAGGAAGGCCAGGGTCCTCCTCGAGGTCTACCTGGCCTATATGCTGGAGTACCGGGCGGAGCTTTTCCTCTGGGCGTTGGCTGGGGCGCTTCCCCTCATCCTCATGGGGGTCTGGACCGAGGCCGCCCGGCTTGGGGACTTCCCCCTTGCCCCGGGGGGGTTCGCCCGGTATTTCCTCATGGTCTTCCTGGTGCGGCAGCTCACCGTGGTCTGGGTGGTCTGGGAGTTTGAGCGGGATGTGGTAGAGGGAAGGCTTTCCTTTAGGCTCCTTAGGCCCCTAGACCCCTTTTTTGAACACCTGGCCGCCCATATTGCGGAGCGGCTCGCCCGGCTCCCCTTTGTCCTCCTCCTCATCCTCTTCTTCTTCGCCCTCTTCCCCGAGGCCCGGTTTAGGCCAGACCCCTGGGACCTCCTCCTGGGGCTTGGCCTCACCGCTTTGGCCTTTATGCTCCGCTACCTCATGCAGTACGCGGTGGCCATGCTCACCTTCTTTACGGAAAGGGCTTACGCTGTGGAGGAGGTGATGTTCATCCTCCTCCTTTTCCTTTCCGGAACCATCGCCCCCCTCGAGGTCTTCCCCCCCTGGGCCCAAAGCCTCGCACTTCTCACCCCCTTCCCCTACCTGGTCTACCTCCCCGCCGCGGTCCTGGCCGGGCAGGAGGTGAGCCTCTGGCCGGGGCTTGGAGTGATGCTCCTTTGGGGGGTGTTCTTCCTCCTCCTTTACCGCTTCCTCTGGCGGCTTGGGCTTAGCCGCTACTCCGGACACGGGGCATAATGAAACCATGGCCACCCGGTACCGGTTCAGTGTGGAAGAATACGAGCGCCTCTTCCAGGGGGTCCCCCGGGTGGAGCTCATCCGCGGGGAGGTCTACCAGATGAGCCCCCAGACGCCTAAGCACGCTTATGCCCTAGACCGCTTGGCGGAGGTCCTGAGGGAGGCCTTAGGAGAAAGGGCTATAGTCTCGGTGCAAAGGCCCTTACGCCTTAAGGATTCTGAACCCGAGCCGGATATCCTGGTCTTAAAACCTCCCCGGGAAGCCTACTGGGAACGCCACCCTGAGGCAGGGGATGTTTTGCTCCTGGTGGAGGTGGCTTTTCATAGCCTCCCCTACGACCGGGAGGTCAAGCTCCCCCTCTACGCCGAAGCGGGGATTCCGGAGGTCTGGATTCTGAACCTCGAGGAAGGCCTCCTCGAGGCCTACCGCACCCCCCGGGAGGGCCGGTACCGGCAGGCCCTTTTCCTCTCCCCCGGGGAGGAGGCGGCCCCCCTGGCCTTCCCGGAGACTAGCCTCCCCTGGTGGCCGTCTCCTTGAGGGTGGGGCGGAGGAGGGCATAGGTGTACCCATCCGAAAGGGCCTTTAAGGAGGCCTCGAGGATATTCTCGCTCGCCCCCACGGTGGTGAACCGCTCCCCCCCGTAGCGGTGCTCAATCAGGACCCGGACCCCGCTATTCGTCCCCGCCTCCTGCCCCCCCAGGATCCGGACCTTGTAGTCGGCAAGCTCCAGGGCCTCGAGCTCGGGATAGAACTGGAGGAGGGCCTTTCTTAAAGCCCGGTCTAGGGCCGAGACCGGCCCAAAAGGGCTTTCCGCCGCGGTGTGTTCCCGCTTTTCTCCCACCTGGACCCTCACCGTAGCCTCGGCCCAGGCCGTGTCCAGCCCACTCCCGTGGACAAAGACGCTAAACCCCTCCACGCTAAAGGGAAGGCTTCCCCCCTTCATCCGGTGGGCCAGGAGGTAAAAGCTCGCCTCCGCCCCCTCGAAGGCGTACCCCTCGTACTCCAGGGCCTTGACCTCCTCCAAAAGCCTTCTGGCCTCCTCCCGGGAGAGGTCCACCCCCACCTCCTGGAGCTTGGCCAAAAGGTTGGACCGGCCCGAGACATCCGAGACCAGAAACCGCCTGGCGTTCCCCACCCATTCCGGGGGGATGTGCTCGTAGGTCCTGGGGTTCTTGAGGACCGCGGAAACATGGACCCCGGCCTTATGGGCAAAGGCAGCCTCCCCTACGTAGGGGGCGCGGCGGTTCGGGGTGAGGTTGGCCCGCTCGTCCACAAAATGGGCAAGCTCCTTAAGCCCCCGGAGGCGCTCCGGGGGAATGGCGGGGATGGCGTATTTAAAGACCAAGGTGGGAAGGAAGCTCGTGAGGTTCAGGTTCCCGCACCGCTCCCCGTACCCGTTGATCGTGCCCTGAACATGGCTCGCCCCGGCCCGGACCGCGGCCAGGGCGTTGGCCACGGCAAGCTCGGCGTCGTTGTGGGGGTGGATCCCCACCCTCACCCCGGGAAAGCGTTCCACTACGGTCTTGGTAATGCTATAGACCTCCTCGGGGAGGCTTCCCCCGTTGGTATCGCAGAGGACCAGGGTGTCCGCCCCGCCCCGAAGGGCCGCCTCCAGGGTGGCGAGGGCATACCCAGGGTCCTCCTTGTACCCGTCAAAGAAGTGCTCCGCATCGTAGACCACCCGCCGGCCCTGGGCCTTTAGATAAGCCACCGTCTCCCGGATCATGCGGAGGTTTTCCTCCAGATCTGTCTCCAGGGCCTCCAGGACGTGCAGGGTCCAGCTCTTCCCAAAGACCACCACCACAGGGGTTTCGGCCTCGAGGAGGGCCCGGACCGAGGGGTCTTCCTCAGGGAGAAGGCCCTTCCTGCAGGTGGCCCCAAAGGCGGCCAGCCTGGCCTCCCCCAGGTCCACCCCCTTCATCCGCTGGAAGAACTCCGCGTCCTTGGGGTTGGAACCCGGCCACCCCCCTTCAATCAGGTGGATGCCGAAGGCGGCCAGGCGGCGGGCGATGGCCACCTTGTCCTCCACGGAGAGGCTCACCCCCTCCCCTTGGGTCCCGTCCCGGAGGGTGGTGTCCAGGATCTCCACCATCTAGACCCCCCTGTGGACCCCCTCGATGGAGGGGGGGTGCCGGGTAGCCCGGCCCGAGGCCAGCTTCCCCGCGGCGTCCAGGTAGGCCAGGGCGCTGGCCTCCACGATATCCGGGGAGACCCCTACCCCCACGGCCTGGAGCTCCCCGTGCCTAAGCCGCACCGTGACCTGGCCTAAGGCCTCGGTGCTTCCGGTAATGGCCTCCACCCGGTAAAGCTCAAGCTCCGGAGCAAAGCCGATGGCCTCAGAGAGGGCCTTATAGACCGCATCCACTGGACCATCCCCGGTGTGGGTGGCCACCTTTTCCCCATCCGGCGTCCCTACCTTGACCGTGGCCGTGGGGAGGAGGCCGGAGCCCGAGAAGAACTGGACGTGGAGAAGCTGGAAGAAGTGGGAAACCGGCTCCCTTTCGCTTTCCACCAGGGCCTGGAGCTCCTCCGCGGAAAGGGGGCCCTTCTTCTCGGCGATCTCCTTGAAGCGGGCGAAGAGCTTTTTAAGTTCCTCCTCCGTGAGGTTCTTGTACCCCAGGTCCTCCAGGGCCTTCCTAAAGGCCGCCCGGCCGGAGTGCTTGCCAAGGACCAGGACTGCAGGCCGGCGGCCGATAAGCTCCGCGTCCATAATCTCGTAGGTGGCGCGGTGCTTGATCACCCCGTCCTGGTGGATCCCGGACTCGTGGGCAAAGGCGTTGTCCCCCACGATGGCCTTGTTGGGAGGAACGGGCATCCCGGTGTACCGCTCCACCAGGCGGCTTACCCGGTAGATCTCCCGGGTGTTGATCTGGGTGTAGGCCTTGTACCAGTCCCGGCGGACGTAAAGGGCCATGACAATCTCCTCAAGAGCGGCGTTCCCCGCCCGCTCCCCGATGCCGTTGATGGTGCACTCCACCTGCCCCGCCCCGTTCTCAATCCCCGCCAAGGCGTTGGCCACGGCCAGGCCCAGGTCGTCATGGGTGTGGGTGGAGATGACCACAGGCCGTTCCCCCACCACCTCCTCCTTGATGCGGCGGATGAGGGCCCCGTACTCCTCCGGGGTGCCGTACCCTGTGGTGTCGGGGATGTTGATGGTGGTGGCCCCGGCCTCAATGGCCACGGAGTAAAGCTTTTTCACAAAGTCCCAGTCCGCCCGCATCACGTCCTGGGCCGAAAACTCCACATCGTCCACAAACCGGCGGGCGTAGCGGACCATCTTGTCCGCCATCTCCAGGACCTCTTCCTCGGTCTTTTTGAGCATGTATTCCAGGTGGATCTTGGAGGCCGAGGTGAAGACGTGAATCCTGGGTCTCTCCGCCCCCTCCAAGGCCTTGGCCGCCTGGTCTATATCCAGGGTAGCCGTCCGGGCCAAAGCGGCGATGATGGGCCCCTTGACCTCGGAGGCGATGCGGCGCACCGCCTCAAACTCCAAGGGCCCAGAGACCGGGAAGCCCGCCTCGATGATGTCTACGTTGAGCCGGGCCAGGGCCTGGGCGATCTCCAGCTTCTGGTCCAGGGAAAGGGCCACCCCTGGGCTCTGCTCCCCGTCCCTTAAGGTCGTGTCAAAAATCCGGATATGCCGTTCCGCCATCCTCCTCACCTCCTAAACAAAGCCCCCCCGGGACCCCGGGGGGGCCAGTAGGCCTAACCTACCTCCTCGCCGATGAGGCGGGCCTTGAGAAAGGGCATCATGGCCCTAAGCCTCGCCCCCACCTCCTCGATGGGGTGCTCCTTCCAGCGCCGGCGGTTGGCCTCCAGCACGGGCCGGCCCGCCTGGTTCTCCAAGATCCACTCCCGGGCAAACTCCCCGGTCTGGACCTGGCGCAACACCTCCCGCATCCGGGCCTTGGTTTCCTCCAGGGGGAGGACCAGATCCCCCCGGGTGTAGTCCCCATACTCCGCGGTGTTGGAGATGGAGTAGCGCATCCCCCCTAGGCCCGCTTCATAGATGAGGTCCACGATGAGCTTGACCTCGTGGACCGTCTCAAAGTAGGCCATCTCCGGGGGGTAGCCCGCCTCCACCAGGGTCTCAAACCCAGCGCGGATAAGCCGGGTGAGGCCACCGCAGAGCACGGCCTGCTCCCCGAAGAGGTCCGTCTCCGTCTCGTCCTTGAAGGTGGTGGGGATGACGCCAGCCCGGGTGGCCCCTATCCCCTTGGCGTAGGCCAGGGCCAGGGGGAAGGCCGAGCCCGAGGCGTCCTGGTGGACCGCCACCAGGGCCGGGACCCCGCTTCCTTTCAGGTACTCGCTCCGGACCAGGTGGCCCGGGCCTTTAGGGGCCACCATGAAGACATCCAGGTCCCGGCGGGGCCGGATCTGACCAAAGTGGATGTTAAACCCGTGAGCAAAGGCGAGGGCCGCCCCCTCTTTGAGGTTAGGCTCCACCTCCTCCCGGTAGACCTGGCCTTGAGCCTCATCGGGAAGGAGGACCATGACGATATCCGCCTCGGCCACGGCCTGGGGCACAGGGAGGACCCTAAGCCCCGCCCCCTCGGCCCGGGCCCAGCTCCTGGAGCCCGGTCTAAGCCCCACCCGGACATCCACCCCCGAGTCCTTAAGGTTCAGGGCGTGGGCGTGCCCCTGGGAGCCGAAGCCCAGGACCGCCACCTTCTTGCCGCTTAAGAAGCCTAGGTCCGCATCGTGATCGTAATAGATCCTCATACCGCCTCCCGCCTTTCCTTGGGCTTCAAGACCCTCTCCCCCCGGCTCATGGCCACGGCCCCGGTGCGCATGACCTCGAGGACCCCGTAGGGGCGGAGGGCCTCAATGAAGGAGTCTATCTTCTTGGAATCCCCCGTAAGCTCCAGGATAAGGCTCCGGGCCGCCACATCCACCACCCGGGCCCGGAAGGCCTCCTGGATGTCCTTAACGGCAAGCCTTTCCTCCACCCCTTCCACCGAGACCTTAACCAGGCAGAGTTCCCGCTCCACATGGGGCTCGGTGTGGTCCGTGACCTTGATGACCTCAATCAGGCGGTTTAACTGCTTCTCCACCTGCTCCAGGGTGCGGTCGTCCCCATGGACCACTAGGCTGATCCGGGAAAGCCCCGGCTGGTGGGTGGTCCCTACGGCTAGGCTTTCCAGGTTAAACCCCCGGCGGGCAAACAAGGCGGTGATCCGGTTCAGGACCCGGGGGTGGTCCTGGACCAGAACGGAGATGATATGCCTCAAGCCCCCACCTCCTCCCCCCGGGGGTCCTCCACGATCATGTCCTCGGCCGAGCCCCCCGCGGGGATCATGGGGAAGACCCCTTCTTCGTGGTAGACCTTGAACTCGGCCACCACGGGGCCATCCGCATTCAGGACCGCATCCACCCCTTTCATCAAGTCCTCCTTCCTTTCCACCCGCACCCCCTTAATCCCGTAGGCCTCGGCCAGCCGGGCGAAATCGGGGTTGGAATCCGCGAGGTAAACCTCCGAGTAGCGCCGGGCGTGGAAGAGGTCCTGCCACTGCCGGACCATCCCCAGGTAGCCGTTGTTGAGGATCACGATCTTCACAGGGAGCTTGTACTTGACCACCGTGGCCAGCTCCTGGAGGGTCATCTGGAAGGAACCATCCCCGTCAAAGTCAATCACGAGCTCGTTTGGCCTTCCAATCTGAGCCCCGATGGCAAAGGGTAGCCCCACCCCCATGGTCCCAAGGCCCCCACTGGTGATGAAGCTCCGGGGCCGGGTGACGGGGAAGAACTGGGCGGCGAACATCTGGTGCTGCCCCACCCCCGTGGTCACAATGGCCTGCCCCCCCGTGGCCTCGTGGAAGGCCCGGATGACCTCCTGGCTTTGGAGATGGGGCTTGGGGCGCCAGCGCAAGGGGAAACGGGTGCGCCAGTCCTCGAGTTCCCTCCACCAAACGGCAAGCCTAAGGGGTTTGGCCCCCCTAAGGAACTCCTTCAGGACCAGCCGGGCGTCCCCCACGATGGGGATGTGGGTCCGGACCAGCTTCCCGATCTCCGCCGGGTCGATGTCCACATGGATGATGGTGTGGGCGTTAGGGGCGAAGCGGGAAACCTTGCCCGTAACCCGGTCGTCAAACCGAAGGCCGATAGCGAGGATCAGGTCAGCGTGGTAGATGGCCCGGTTAGCGGCCACAGTGCCGTGCATCCCGGGCATCCCAAGCCAAAGGGGATGGTTCCCCGGGAAGGCCCCCAGGCCCATCAGGGTGGTGATCACGGGCAGGCCCGTCCTCTCAGCAAAGGCCAGAAGCTCCCCATGGGCGTCCTGGGCCCCGCCCCCCACCATAAGCACGGGGCGCTCCGCCTTCTCCAGGGCGTCTAGGGCCTTCTGGATCTGCTTGGGGTGGCCCTTGAGGGTGGGCTTATACCCAGGGAGGTCCAGTTCCACTTCAAAGCTCCCCGTGAACTCCTCCAGCTGGACATCCTTGGGGACGTCTATGAGCACGGGACCCGGCCGGCCGGTGGAGGCAATGTGGAAGGCTTCCCGGACAATCCGGGGGATCTCGTTCACGTCCTGGACCAGGTAGTTGTGCTTGGTGATGGGCATGGTCACCCCGGTCACGTCCGCCTCCTGGAAAGCGTCCGTGCCGATAAGGCTCCGGGGAACGTTCCCCGTGATGGCCACCACCGGGGTGGAGTCCATATAGGCGTCGGCCAGACCCGTGACCAGGTTTAAAGCCCCTGGCCCCGAGGTGGCCATCACCACCCCCACCCGGCCCGTGGCCCGGGCGTAGGCCGTGGCCGCATGCACCCCCCCTTGCTCATGCCGGACCAGGATGTGCCGGATGGGGCTATCGTAGAGCGCGTCGTAGGTGGGCATGATGGCCCCACCCGGGTGGCCGAAGATGACCTCCACCCCCTCCCGCTCCAGTGCCCTTAAAAGCGCCTCGGCTCCCTTCATCGCCCCTCCTATAGGAAAACCCCCCCGGTTTTCCGGGGGGGTTTGGGATGGCCGGCTAAACCTAAACCCTACCCCCCCTGGTCCTTACGATTAGGACCAGGCCTAGGGATAGGATGAGGCCCCGGCGCATCTTGGGCCTTATAGTAAGCTGGCCCTAGGAGCCTGTCAAGACCCCAAGCCTTCGGGCTATGGCCCGGACCGCCAGCCGGGCGTGTTCCCGGCCATTTTCTATAAAGACATTCCGGGTATCCGGGCCAAAGGCGCAGGAGCCCAGGGCGAAAAGCCCCCTTAGGCTGGTCTCAAACTCCGGGGAAAGGAGGGGCCTCTCCCCCTGGTAGGCCACCCCCGCTCCCCTTAGGAGGGTATCCTCCGCCCGGTATCCGATGAGGACCAGGACGAAATCCACGGGGAGAAACTCCTCCCCCCTTGGGGTCAGGAGGTGGAGCCCCTCTGGGGTGATGGCCTGGACCTGGGCCGGCATCCGGACCTCAATCCCCCCCTCCTTGACCCGGTTCTCAAAATCCGGGCGGAGCCAGTACTTCACGGAAGGCCTAATCCTCTCCCCCCGGTGGACCAGGATCACCTTCGCCCCACCCCGGTAAAGGTCCAGGGCCGTCTCCACCGCGGAGTTACTCCCCCCCACCACGGCCACCCGCCGGCCCAGGTAGGGGGCGGCCTCCTCATACCGGTGGCGCACCTGGGGCAGGTCCTCCCCCAGGACCCCAAGCCGGTTGGGCCGGTCAAAATACCCTGTGGCCACGGCCACATACCGGGCCTCATAGGCCTTTTCTTCCCCTTTAAGAAGGTCCCGGGCCCTTACCCGGAAGCCTCCTTCTGCCCCTTCTATGCCCAAGGCCTCGGTGTAGGTGTGGACCAGAAGCCCCTCCCTTTCCGCCACCTTTTGGTAATAGAGGAGGGCCTCCCGCCGGGTGGGCTTAGGGCCCTGGGAAACCAGGGGGTGGCCCCCGATCTCCAGATTCCTGGCCTCGGAGAAAAAAACCATATCCCGAGGGAAGCGGTAGACCGTATGGGCCACCGTCCCCCGTTCCAGGAGGAGGGCCTTTAGGCCTAGCCGCTTGGCCTCCACCCCTGCGGCCAGGCCTACCGGCCCTGCCCCCACGATAAGGAGGTCCCACATACCCTTTAGGCTATAGAATCAGGGCGGGAGGTAGGGTATGGAATACCGGATTGAGCGGGACACCATGGGCGAGGTCAAGGTCCCCAAGGACCGGTACTGGGGGGCCCAGACCCAGCGTTCCTACGAGAACTTCCGGATTGGGGTGGAGCGGTTCCGCATGCCCCTAAGCCTTATCCGAGCCTACGCCCTCCTTAAGAAGGCCGCGGCCCAGGCCAATATGGAACTCGGGGAACTCCCGGAGGAAAAGGCCAGGGTCATCATCCAGGCGGCCCAGGAGGTGGTGGAAGGGAAGTGGGACGACCACTTCCCCCTGGTGGTCTTCCAAACGGGGAGCGGGACCCAGACCAATATGAACCTGAACGAGGTCATCGCCAACCGGGCCTCGGAGCTTCTGGGCCACCCCCTGGGGAGCAAATACGTCCACCCCAACGACGATGTAAACCGGGGGCAAAGCTCCAACGACACCTTCCCCACGGCCATGTACCTGGCCGTGGCCCTGGAGCTCCACCGGAGGCTTTACCCCGCCCTGGAGAAGCTTATACAAGGCCTCGAGGCCAAGGCCGAGGCCTACAAGGACCTGGTCAAGGTAGGCCGGACCCACCTCATGGACGCGGTGCCCATCACCCTGGGCCAGGAGATCGGGAGCTGGGCCGCCCAACTTAAGGAGAACCTGGAGACCTTAAGGAAGCTAGAAGGAGGCCTCTATGAACTCGCCATCGGAGGGACGGCGGTGGGGACCGGCCTCAATGCTCACCCCCGGTTTGGGGAACGGGTGGCGGGGATCCTGGCCCAGGAGACCGGCCTCCCCTTCCGCCCCGCCCAGAACCGGTTCGCCGCCCTAGCGGCCCACGACGCCCTAACCCACGTGATGGGGGGGATAAGGACCCTGGCCACCGCCCTTCTCAAGATAGGGAACGATATCCGCTGGCTCGCCTCCGGCCCCTACGCCGGCCTGGCCGAGCTCATCATCCCCGCCAACGAGCCCGGGAGCTCCATCATGCCCGGGAAGGTCAACCCCACCCAGGTGGAGGCCCTGACCATGGTGGTGGCCCGGGTCCTGGGGAACGACCTCACCGTGGCTTTTGCCAACAGCCAGGGCAACTTCCAGCTCAACGTCTACAAGCCCATCATGGCCTACGCCACCCTGGAGTCCATTGAACTCCTCTCGGACGCCATGCACTCCTTCCACGACCACCTGGTGGTGGGGATGGAGCCCAACCTGGAGGTGATCCGGGAGCACCTGGAGAAAAACCCCATGCTGGCCACGGCTTTAAACAAGGTCATCGGGTACGAGAAGGCTGCGGAGATTGTGAAAAAGGCCCTCAAGGAGAAGAAAACCCTCAAGGAGGCGGCCAAGGAGCTGGGCTACCTCACGGAGGAGGAGTTTGACCGGATTGTGGACCCCTTGAGGATGGCCAAGCCCCATGAAGGGTGAGGCGGATTACCCTCCCCCTTGGGAACTTGGCCCAGACTGAACCTTTGGGAGGTGAAGTATGCCGTACCCGTTTAAGCTGCCTGAACTCGGCTACCCCTACAACGCCTTGGAGCCCCACATCGACGCCCAGACCATGGAGATCCACCACCAGAAGCACCACGGGGCCTATGTGAATAACCTAAACGCCGCCCTAGAGAAATACCCCTACCTACATGGGGCGGAACTCGAGGTCCTCCTCCGCCACCTCGCGGCCCTCCCCCCGGAGATCCAGGCCGCGGTGCGGAACAACGGGGGCGGGCACCTAAACCACAGTCTCTTCTGGGAGCTCCTCACCCCGGGTGGGGCCAAGGAGCCGGTGGGGGAGCTTAAAAAGGCCATTGACGAGCAGCTTGGGGGGTTTGCTACCCTCAAGGAAAAACTCACCCAGGCGGCCATGGCCCGGTTCGGCTCCGGCTGGGCCTGGCTGGTCAAGGACCCCTTCGGCCGGCTCCATGTCCTCTCCACCCCCAATCAGGACAACCCCCTCATGGACGGGTTCACCCCCATCCTGGGGATTGACGTCTGGGAGCACGCCTACTACCTCAAGTACCAAAACCGGCGCGCCGACTACCTCCAGGCCATCTGGAACGTCCTGAACTGGGACAAGGCCGAGGAGAACTTCAAGAAATAAGCTGAAGCAGAGCTTCCTCCAGGGCCTGGAAGGCTTCCTTAACCCTCCAGGCCTTCTTGTCCCGTACCCCTGCGGGGTTGGAGATGGCCCTAAGCTCCGCGGCCTTTAGGCCTAGGGCCAAAGCGGCCTGGGCCAGGGCTGCTCCCTCCATGTTCTCCGCCAGGGCCCCCCAGCGCCCCGCCAGGGCCTGGGCCTCCTCTGGGCTAGCCGAGGGCCGGTCCCGGGTGAGGAGGGTGGCCTGGGGGAGGCCGAGCCGCTGGGCCAACAAGCCGGTCCAAACTGGGTCCAGGGGAAAGCGGTTGTAATACCCCCCAGGTAGGGCGGGGAAGCCTAGGGGCTCTAGGCCCTCCTCTAGGCCCAGATCCGCCTGGACCTCCTCCCGGGCCAGGACCAGGTCCCCGGGGCGGAGGCCGCTTCCCTCATAGGCCCCGGCCAGGCCAAAAAGGAGGACCCGGTCCACGGGGTGCCGCGCCGCCCAGGCCGCCAAGGCGAGGGCGGTGTTCACCTTGCCGATCCCCGAGACCAGAAGGACCCATCCCTCCCCCCGGGCCGCGGGCCGGCCCAGGAAGGTAAACCCCTTCCCCTTAGCCAGAAGAGACCTGGCCTCGAGTTCCGTGGGGCTCAGGAGGAGCATCCACCACCTCAAACCCTAAGGCCTCGGCCCGCTCCACGAAGAACTGGATGTTCTCAGTCCTGACCTCCCCCCCAAGGCTTTTCCGGTCAAAGGCTCCCTCCGCGGCCAGGACCATGGTCTCGGCCAGGCAGGCGGGGACCCGGTCCTCCCCCCCAAAATGGAGGTCCAGACTGGCCCGGGCCGAGCCTGGCAGCCGGACCACCCCCCCGGGGACGACCCGGACCCCGGGGACCTCGAGGACGCTCGGGTGCACATCCGGGGGCACCCCCTCGTCATAGATCCAGGCCCCGGGCTTGACGTGCTCCTTGTAGATCACGGGCCTCGGGTCGCTGGTGGCCGTGAAGACGAGGTCGGCCTCCCGGATGGCCGAGATCTCGGTGCTCACCTGGATCTCGGGGAGGCGGCCCTTGCGCGCCAGGTTCTTCCGCAGGCTATCCGCGGCCCGCTCTAGCCTCTCCCGGTCCCGGCCCACCAGGATGAGCCGGCCCACCAGGGGGGCGAGCTGCCGGGCGATACCAAACCCCACCACCCCATTTGCCCCCACCACCGCGGCCGTGGCCTCCTCCAGGACGCGCCCCTCCCGGCGGAAGCGCTCCAAAATGGCCGGGATGGCAGCCCGGACCGTCCCCGCGGTGAGGGCCCCCCCATTCGTCACTTGAATGCCTGGAACCGCCTCCTGGACGGCCTTGCCCTTCTCCCCCACCACGCTCCAAAACGCCCCCAGGCCCACCACCGTGGCCCCCAGCTCCTGGGCCAGCCTCGCCCCTTGAATGGCGCGGCGGACGGCAAGGTCCGGCTTGCCCACGATCTGATGGGGCAGGAGGGGGGCGGAGATGAGGTGGCAGACCACCTCCCGGCCGTCCCTGGTCCTGACCCCCCGGATCTCCCCCACCTTCATGGGCCGGAAGCGCTCGGCCAGGGCCTCTATCCACTGCGGGCGGAGAAGCCCAAGCCGGACCAGGGGCCTGGCCCAGCGGAACCGGGGGCTTTGCCAGAAGTCCTCCAGGGTCAAGGGGTGGATCATAAAGGCGCAGACCACCCGCCTCTCCGAAGGCAAAGGCAAAGGCTCCCCCAGCCTGGGCTCCGTCCCCTCCAAGAGCCGGCCCAGGTTTTCTTTATGCCGCCAAAGGGCGAGGAGAAAAAGAAGGCCAGCCCAGAGCTTCCCCAAGGGGGGAAAGGCCCAAAGCCCGAGGAGGAAAAGCCCCAAGGAGAGGCCCAGCACAGCCAAGGAGGTGTACCCCGTGAGGGCCCAAAGGGTCAGGGCCAGGGCCAGGGGGATAAAGCCCTTTTCAGGGGGCAGGGGAAGGGCCATGAGGAGGCCCAAAAGCACCCCGGCCCCCTTGCCCCTAAGGGGCCAGTCCAGCCGAGGGTAAAGGGGGTAAAGATGACCCAGATAGGCCAGAAGCCCAAGGCCAAGAAGCCCCTCCAGGCCCAGGCCCAAGGCCCGGCCCCAAAGCACCGGAAGGGCCCCTTTAAGGGCATCCAGGAGGAAGGCCAGAAGGGCCAGGCCCAGGCCCTGCCGGGCCAGGGCCGCCTCGAGGCCCAAGGTGTAGGGGCTTGCCGTCCTCGGGTCTACCCCCCGGGCCCGGAGCAAGAGGTAACCCAGGGGAAGACCCCCCAGGAGGTAGGCCAAAGGGAAGAGGAGGAGGCTCATCGCAGATAGTCTAGCCCGGCCACCACCCCCCCCGTGAGGAGGAGGACCAAGACCCCGGCGGCCAGGACCCCAAGGCTTATGGCCAGGAGGGCGTACCGGCGCTTAAGCCCCAGGACCACGGCGAGGAGGCTCCCGCTCCAGGCCCCGGTCCCTGGAACAGGCAGGGCCACAAAGAGGAAGAGCCCCAAGGCCCCAAGCCGCTGGACCCTCTCCTCCCCCTTTAGCCGGACCCGGGCCTCGAGGGGGGCCCAAAGCCGGCCAAAAGGGGGCCAGGCCTCGGCCAGGCGGAGGAGCCAGGGGATGAGGGCCAGGGCCAAGGGGGCGATGAGGAGGTTGCCCAAAAGGGCCCAAAAGAAAACCTCCCCCGGGGGAAGGCCCAGGGCCACCCCCAGGGGAATCGCCCCCCTAAGTTCCACCACCGGGAGGAGGGCCACCAGGAGGACGTAAAGCCGGCTCAAGCGATGGCCGACTTGGCGCGCTCCACCAGAAGCCCAAAGGCCTCGGGGTTCCGCACCGCTAGGTCAGCCAAAACCTTCCGGTCCAGCTCCACCCCTGCCCGCTTCAGGCCGTGCATGAAGCGGGAGTAGGAAAGCCCATGCTGCCGGCAGGCGGCGTTAATCCGGGCAATCCAGAGCCTCCGGAAATCCCTTTTCCTGCGCTTCCGGTCCCGGTAGGCGTAGTTCCCCGCGGCAAAAAGGGTCTCGCGGGCCTTGCGGAAGCTCTTAGAGCGGAGGCCCCAGTACCCCTTGGCCAGCTTTAGGATCTTCTTGTGCCGACGGCGGCGGACGACACCGGTTTTAGCACGGGGCATCTACTCCTCCAAAAGCAGGTTCCGGATCTTCCGGGCCTCGGCCTCGGCCACCACGAAGGGCCGGCCCTTCTGCCGGATAGACTTACCGGATTTCTTCCAGTTCAGGTGCCTTTTGCCGCTCTTCCAGGCTACCACTTTGCCCGTGGCCGTGACCTTAAACCGGCTGCGGGCGGCCTTATGGCTCTTCATCTTCGGCATATCCCCTCCTTTTGGGAAGCGCCCCGGGCGGGGACTTTTGGAGCTTCCCAAAAGCCCTACCACTATATCAAAGGGGGAAAGCCCTGTCTAGCTCCGCACCTTGGCCGGGGCCAGGAGCATGTTCATATCCCGGCCTAGGAGTTCCGGCCTCATCTCCACCACCGCGAGGTCCTTAAGGTCCTCGGCCACCCTCTCCAGGAGACGCTGGCCCAGCTCGGGGTGGCTCATCTCCCGACCCCGGAACATAATGGTGACCTTGACCTTGTGGCCTTCCTCAAGGAAGCGCCGGATATGGCCCAGCTTGGTCTTATAGTCGTGGTCGTCTATCTTGACCCGGAACTTAATGGACTTGACCTCGGTGCGCCTGGCCTTTTTCCGGGCCTCCTTCTCGGCCAGTTGTTGTTCATACCGCCACTTGGAATAGTCCAGGATCCGGGCCACCGGTGGATCGGCGTTGGGGCCCACCAGGACCAGGTCTAGGCCCTGTTCCTGGGCCAGCTCCAAGGCCTTTCTGGTCTCCATGATCCCAAGTTGGGTCCCATCCGGACCGATAACCCTAACCTCTTTAAACCGGATGCGCTCGTTCGTCAGGTACTCCTTGATCTAGCATCACCTCCCTGCCCGCTTGGCGGGCTAAGGGCAGTCTAGCAGGAAGACCCCCCGGGTACAATGGGGGCATGGTCCAGGTGGACAAGGGCCGGGTGGCCCTCCTATACCTGAACGACCCGGAAAGGCGGAACCCCCTCTCCCCACCCCTGGTCCAGGGGCTTCTTCAAGCCTTAGAAGACCTGGAGGCCGACCCCCTGGTTCGGGCCGTGGTCCTCACGGGCCGGGGCCCGGCTTTTAGCGCCGGGGCGGATCTAGCCTTCCTGGAACGGGTGACGGAGATGGGGGCCGAGGAGAACTACCGCCACTCCCTGGAACTCATGCGGCTCTTCCACCGGCTTTACACCTTTCCCAAGCCCACGGTGGCCGCGGTGAACGGCCCCGCGGTGGCCGGGGGGGCGGGGCTTGTTCTGGCCTCGGACCTCGCGGTCATGGACGAGGAGGCCAGGCTCGGCTTCACCGAGGTTAGGATCGGGTTTGTGGCCGCCTTGGTCTCGGTGATGCTGGTCCGGGCCCTGGGGGAGAAGCCCGCTAAGGACCTCCTCCTCACGGGCCGGCTCATCGGGGCCGAGGAGGCCAAGGCCCTGGGGCTTATCAACCGGGTGGCCCCTAAGGGGAAGGCCCTGGAGGAGGCCCTGGGCCTAGCCGAAACCGTGGCCCAGAACGCCCCCACCTCCTTACGCCTCACCAAGGAGCTTTTCCTAGCCCTGCCGGGGATGGGCCTCGAGGACGGGTTCCGCCTGGCCTCCTTAGCCAACGCCTGGGTGCGGGGGACAGGGGACCTCAAGGAGGGAATCCGGGCCTTCTTTGAGAAGAGGCCGCCTCGGTTCTAGACTGAAGCGTCCCTCTATACGCCTGGTGGCCAAGGTCTCTAAAAAGCGGCCTCCAGAAGCCCTTTGGAAACACCTACCGGGGAGGCCTGGGCTTATCGGCCACCCCAACCCCGCACCCTATCCCTCCTCTTCGAAACTCAGCTCAGCCAACATGGCCTCCAGTTTGGGAAGAAGGGGAGGGATCTCCCGCTTAGCGGTTGCAAAGACCCCCCTCAAGTCCACCCCAAATCGTGGGCTAACTTATCCCGCATCCCGGCCATCTCCTGCCAAGGTCCTCCACCTGGGATCACAAAAGCCCGCCTCCAGGCATAGACCAGCACCCCTTAGAAGGCCCGCCCCTTTCCAAGGAATAGGCCGGAGGGATACACCTCCAGAATACCACCGGAAGCCTTAAACTAAACCCCATGGGCCTTGTCCCGCCCAACTTCATCACCGAGATCATCCAGAAGGACCTGGCCGAAGGAAAATACCCCAGGCTCATCACCCGCTTCCCCCCAGAGCCCAACGGGTACCTCCACATCGGCCACGCCCGGAGCATCGTCTTAAATTTCGGCCTGGCCCGGGACTTTGGGGGGGTTTGTTACCTCCGCTTTGACGACACCAACCCCGAGACTGAGAAGGAGGAGTACGCACGGGCCATTGAGGAGGATGTCCGCTGGCTGGGGTTTGAGCCGGATGGGGTCTACTACGCCTCGGACTATTTTGAGCGGATGTACGAATGCGCCCTGGTCCTCATCCAGGAGGGAAAGGCCTATGTGGACGACCTTTCCGAGGAGGAGATGAGCGGGCTCAGGGCCAAGGGCCTCCCAAGCCCCTACCGGGACCGGCCGGTGGAGGAGAACCTCAGGCTCTTTGAGGCCATGCGCCGGGGGGAGTTTCCCACGGGCAGCCGGGTCCTGAGGGCCAAGATCGACCCCGCCCACCCCAACTTTAAGCTCCGGGACCCCGTCCTCTACCGCATCGTCCATGCCCCTCACTACCACGCCGGGGACCGCTGGGTGGTCTACCCCATGTACGACTACGCTCACCCCTTGGAGGACTTCATCGAGGGGGTAAGCCACTCCCTCTGCACCCTGGAGTTTGAGAACAACCGGGCGGTCTACGACTGGGTCATTGAAAACCTCAAGGGCAAGTGCGGGTTTCCCTTAGGACCCAGGCCCCACCAGTACGAGTTCGCCCGGCTGGACCTGGACTATACGGTGCTCTCCAAACGCAAGCTCATCCGGTTGGTGGAAGGGGGGTATGTCTCGGGCTGGGACGACCCCAGGCTCCCCACCCTGAGGGCCTTGAGGCGCCGGGGGGTAAGGCCCGAGGCCATTGTGGCCTTTATCCAAAAAACCGGAATCTCCCGGAACGAGGCCCGGATAGAAACCGCCCTCCTGGAAGAGGTCATCCGGGACGACCTGAACCCCATCGCCCCTAGGGTCCTAGGGGTGGTGGAACCCCTAAAGGTCGTCCTCACCAACTACCAAGGGGAGGAGTGGATAGAGGCCCCCTACTGGCCCCGGGATATCCCCAAGGAGGGGACAAGGCCTCTTCCCTTTTCCAGGGAGCTCTACATCGAGCGCTCCGACTTTAGCCTAGACCCCCCCAAGGGCTGGAAGCGCCTGGCCCCGGGGGCGAGGGTACGGCTGCGGCACGCCTATGTGATTGAGTTTGAGGATGCGGTGGTGGAAGGGGGGGAGGTGAGGCTCGTCAAGGCCCGGGTGGTCCCGGGGACCCTGGGGACTAACCCAGAGGACGGGGTCAGGCCCAAGGGGGTGATCCACTGGGTCTCAGCCCCCCACGCCCTTCCCGTGGAGTACCGGCTTTACAACCGCCTCTTCCTCAAGCCCGACCCCGAGGAGGGGGTAGAGGACTTCCTGGAGAACCTTAACCCTAAGGCCCTCGAGGTCCACCAGGGCTTCATAGAACCCAGCGTGGCCCAAGACCCCAAGGAGACCCGGTACCAGCTGGAGCGCCTGGGCTACTTCTGGCAGGACCCCGTGGACTCGAGGCCCGACCGGCTGGTCATGAACCGGATTGTGCCCCTCAAGGAGGGGTATAGGTTCTAAAACCCCAGGCTCACCCCCACCGCCCCGCCCAGGCCAAACCCCTGGGCCGGGGCCAGGTAGTAGATGGGGTGGAGCTCCAGGTAAACCCCTAAGAGGGGCAGAGGCAGGTTAAGCCAGGTACCCAGAACCCCCCGTAGCCCCGCCCGGCCCCGGGCGTCAGCCGGCAAGGATAGGGCCGGCCCTGTGCCGTAAAAGGCCCCCAGGCCCAGGTAAAGGTCGGTAAGGGGCACCTTGAGGATGAGGTCCGCCCCACCCCCTAAGGCCTCGAGGCCTATCCCCCCATGGACCCGTCCATCCAAGAGCAGGGGCAAAAGGGGAAGCCGGACCCCCGCCTGGACGCCAAAGGGGCTTCCCGCTGAAACCTCTACCTTTTGGGCCCAACCCAGGCCCAGGGCCAAGGCCAGGAACAAGACCACCGCCCTACGCACGCCGCACCTCCTCCAAGGCCTCCTCCAACCCCAGCATCCGCGCCCGATGGACCCCGGGGCGGTAGTCCAGGAGGAGGGCCTCCACCCCTAGCATACCCAAGGCCCTAAGGAAGGCCTCCTTAAGCCCCCTGGTCTTAAGGGCTTCCACGGTAAAGCCTAGGTGGGGGTACCGCTTTAGAAACTCCTCGGCCAGGGCTTTTTCCGTCCAAAAGGCGGAAAGCTTGCGCCCTGGGGTCTCCAGGACCAGGTGTTCCCCCGGCTCCCCCTGGAGGACGTACCAGGTGGCCAAAACCCAGGTCTCCACAAGGGCTATCCTAAGGGATAGGATGGAAGGCCCCCTGGCCCAGACTCTAGTCCGGCTGGAATCCCTAGGGGGAGAGGGGGTCTACCTCTTCGGCTCCCAGGCCCAGGGGACGGCTGGCCCCCGCTCAGACCTGGACCTTCTCCTGGTCTGGCCCACCCCCCTCGCCCCCCTGGACCGGACCGGCCGGATCCTGGAAGCCCTCAAGGATCTGCCCATCCCGGTGAAGGCCACCGTCCTCACCCCAGAGGAGTCTGAGGAGCAGAAGGGCCTACCCATGCTGGCTAGGCTTTTCTCCTCCTTAGGCTTTCAAAAAGAGAAGCCCTTGGAGCTCGTCCTGGCCCTTAGGGCCCAAGCCCAGGCTGTGACCAGGATCTACTCCATTGAGACCCCCTTTGGGCAAAAACTTGTGGCTGGATCCAAGGCCCCTCCGGTCAAGCCTAGGGTGCGTACGGTCTGGATCCTTCAAGGAGAAAAGGCCCGACTGGTTACCGCCTATCCGGTAAAGGAGGTGGAAGGACTTGAAGAAACTCAGGGTGCTAGACAGCGCTGCCCTCTTGGTGGACAAACCTGAGCCCGGCCTAAAGGCCGGGGATGGGGGCACGGTGATCCACGTCTACGGAGACGGGGAAGGCTACGAGGTGGAATTCACCACCCTCACGGGCCAGACCCTAGGGGTCTTGACCCTGACCCCGGAAGAGGTACGGCCCGTAGAGGAAAGGAAACCCCTCCATGTACGGCAGTTGGGGTAAAACCTTGCGCACCCGCCTGGACCAACTCCTGGTGGAGCGGGGCCTGGCCCCAAGCCGGGAAAAGGCCAAGGCCCTCATCCAAAGGGGCCTGGTCCTGGTGGAGGGGAGGCCCGCCCAAAAGGCCGCCCAGGCCGTTCCTCGGGAGGCCCGGATAGAGCTTTTGGCCGAGGAACGGTATGTAGGCCGGGGCGCCTACAAGCTCCTTGGGGCCCTCGAGGCCTTCCCCGTCCAGGTGGCGGGCCGGGTGGCCTTAGACCTAGGGGCAGGGACCGGGGGGTTTACCCAGGTCCTCCTGGAAAGGGGGGCCCAAAGGGTCTACGCCGTAGACGTGGGTCATGCCCAGCTCCACCCAAGCCTTAGGGCCCACCCCCGGGTGGTGGCCCTGGAGGGGGTGGATGCCCGGGAGGTGGCCCTCCCCGAGGCCGTGGACCTCCTGGTCATGGACCTCTCCTTTATCTCCGCCACCCGGGTCCTCCCCCGGTTTAGGGACCTCCTCAGGCCCGGCGGGGAGGCCTTAGTCCTGGTCAAGCCCCAGTTTGAGCTGGGGCCGGGGCACCGGGTGGTGCGGGCGGAGGCCCTAAGGCAGGAGGCCCTGGAGCGGGTCAAGGCCAAGGCCCGGGAAGTAGGCCTCCTCCCCCTCGGGGAGGCGGAAAGCCCCCTAGCGGGCAAGGAGGGGAACCGGGAATGGTGGCTTTGGCTTAAGGTCCCTTAAGCCACTCCTCCGCGATCTGGACCGCGTTTAGGGCCGCGCCCTTTAGGAGCTGGTCCCCCACCACGAAGAAGTCCAGCCCGTTTTCAAAGGCCAGGTTCTTCCGGATCCGGCCTACCTGGACGGGGTAGCGCTCCGTGGCGGTGAGGGGCATGGGGTAAAGCCTTGCCCCAGGGTCATCCAGGACCTCCACCCCGGGGGCCTCCTTCAGGACCTCCCGGGCCCCTTCCGGGTCCACCGGGCGCTCAAACTCCACGGTGACGCTTTCCGCATGGGCCCTTAGGGTGGGGACCCGGACCGCGGTGGCGCTGATCCTTATGGAGGGGTCCCCGAAAATCTTTTGCGTCTCCCAGACCACCTTCATCTCCTCCCGGGTGTAGCCGTTGGCCTGGAAGGCGTCAATCTGGGGGATGAGGTTAAAGGGAAGGGGATAGGGGAAGACCTGGGCCTCCGGCCTTTCCCCGTGGAGGTAGCGGTGGGTCTCCCGCAGGAGTTCCTCCATGGCCTTGGCCCCCGCCCCCGAGGCCGCCTGGTAGGTGGAGACGATGACCCTCCTCGCCCGGAAGGCCCGGTGGAGGGGCCAGAGGGCCATGGCCAGGATGGCCGTGGTGCAGTTGGGGTTGGCGATGATGCCTTGGTTCCGGAAGATGGCCTGGCGGTTGATCTCGGGGACCACCAGTGGGACCCAGTCCTCGTACCGCCAGGCGCTGGAATTGTCCACCACCAAGGCCCCGCCCTGGACCCAAAGGGGGGCCAGGGCCTTGGAGAGGCTACCCCCGGCGCTGGCCAGGACCAGGTCCACGGGCAAAGGCCCCTCCGGGAGGGGCTCCACCGGAATCTCCTCCCCCTTAAAAGGGAGCTTTTGCCCCGCGGAGCGGGGGGAGGCGTAGAGCCTAAGCTCGGAGAGGGGGAAGTCCCGGACCTCGAGGACCTTCAGGATCTCCCGTCCCACCGCCCCCGTGGCCCCCACCACGGCTACCCGGATCCTCCTCATCTCACCACCTCAGCTTCTCCTTGAGGAAGTCCTCGAGCTCGTCCACATGGAGCCTGATCTGCTCCATGGTGTCCCGGTCCCGCACCGTGACCGTGTCCTTGAGCCGGCTGGTGCCGTCCTTGCCCTGGCCTAGGGTGTCGTAGTCCACGGTGATGGCGAAGGGGGTCCCCACCTCGTCGTGGCGGCGGTAGGCCTTGCCGATGTTCCCCGTGTCCTCGTAGAGGATCCGGCCTAGGCCCAGGGCCTGGAGCCGGGCCTTAAGGCTTTTGGCGTACTCCGTAATCTCGGGCCGGTTCTTGACCAGGGGAATGACCGCGGCCTTGATGGGGGCAAGCTGGGGCTTGAGCTTTAGGACAATCCTTTCCTCCCCGTTCGGCAACTCCTCCCGGGTAAAGGCCTCGCTAAGAAGGGCCAGCACCCCCCGGTCCACCCCAGCGGAGGGTTCTATGACATAGGGCACGAACCACCGGCCCGTCTCCGGGTCCCGGTAGGCCAGGCGCTGGGTGGAGTGCTCGTTCCTAAGGACCCGGGCGGTGATGCCCAGGCTCTCCTGGTCTTTGGTGTGGCTTCCCAGGTCAAAATCCGTGCGGTTGGCGATGCCCTCAAGCTCCTCCAGGCCATGGGGGAAGCGGTAGAGGATATCCACCGTGGCCTTGGCGTAATGGGCCAGCTCCTCGGGGGGCTGCTGGTAGGGGACCAGGTTCTCCCGGCTTAGCCCCATCTCCTGCCACCACTTAAGCCGCTCCTCCACCCAGTACCGGTGCCAGTACTCGTCCTCCCCGGGGCGGACGAAGTACTCGATCTCCATCTGCTCAAACTCCCGCACCCGGAAGATGAAGTTCCTAGGGGTAATCTCGTTCCTAAAGGCCTTCCCAATCTGGGCGATGCCGAAGGGGAGTTTCCGGCTGGTGGCGTCCAGGACATTCTTAAAGTTAATGAAAATCCCCTGGGCCGTCTCGGGGCGGAGGTAGGCTAAGGCCGCCTCCTCCTCCACCGGGCCTACATAGGTCTTGAACATCATGTTGAAGTAGCGGGGCGGGGTCCAGTCCCCGGGCTCCCCCGTGACGGGGTCAAGGACCCCGGCCGCGGTCATCGCCCCCCCAGCCCTTTCAGGCTCGGCCATCATGGCCTGGACCAGGGCATGTAACCCCCCCTCCTCCACCTCCATGGCCCTATACACCCCCCTCAAGACCTCCTCTGGCTGGTCCTTGAGGAGATGGTCCAGGCGGTACCGCTTCTTGGTAAGGCGGTTATCCACCATGGGGTCGGCGAAGGTCCCCTCGTGGCCGGAGTAGTAGAGGACCAGGCGGTGGGTGAGGATGCTGGCGTCTAGGCCCTCCATATCGTCCCTCTCGTAGACGTTTCGCCGCCACCAGGCCTCTTTGAGGTTTTTCTTAAGCTCCACCCCTAGAGGACCGTAGTCATAGGTCCCCTGGAGGCCGCCGTAGATCTCCGAGCCCTGGAAGATGAACCCCCGTCTCTTACAAAGCGCCACCAGTTCGTCCAGGCTCTCCGCTGGCATCCCTCCTCCTCAGCCCGGACACCCGGGCCTTTAAAAGGCCATCTTAAGGGAGGGTGATGGGAGACGCAAACCCCCCTTGCCCGGATGCGCTAGAATAGGCCCTAGAGGGGGACGATGAACAGGTACGACGACCGCGCCAGGCTGGTTTTCCACTACGCAAGGGAGGAGGGGAGCCGCTTAGGCCACTCCATGATCGGCCCAGAGCACCTCCTCCTGGGCCTGATGCGCGAGGGGGGTACCGCGGCCCGCATCCTCCAGGAGTACGGGGCGAGCCTCGAGGCCATGCGCCGCATGGTGGAGGAGCTGGTGGGCCGGGGCGAGGGCAGCCGCACCGGGGAACCCCCCGCCATCACCCCCCGGGCCCGCCGGGTCATGGAGCTGGCCAGCGCCGAGGCCCGGAACATGGGGGCCCAGGTCATCGGCACGGAGCACATCCTCCTGGGCATCATCCGGGAGGGGGATGGGGTGGCCTACCGCATTCTCACCCACTTCGCCAAGGACCTGGAGACCATCCGCTGGCGCATCCTCTCCATGAGCGAGGGCCGGGAGCGGGAAAGGACCGTGAACACGCCCTTTCTAGACGAGTACGGCCGGGACCTGACCAAGGCCGCCCGGGAAGGCCGGCTGGACCCGGTTATCGGCCGGCAGGAGGAGATCAACCGGGTCATCCAGATCCTGACCCGGCGCACCAAGAACAACCCCGTCCTCATCGGGGACCCCGGGGTGGGCAAGACGGCCATCGTGGAGGGGTTGGCCCAGGCCATCGTGGAGGGCCGGGTCCCCCCCCTCCTCCGGGGGGCCCGGGTGGTGGCCCTGGACCTGGCGGGGATCGTGGCCGGGACCAAGTACCGGGGGGAGTTTGAGGAGCGCCTCCGCCAGATCATTGAGGAACTCAAAAACGCCAAGGTTATCGCCTTCATTGACGAGCTCCATACCCTGATTGGGGCCGGGGGGGCGGAAGGAACCCTAGACGCGGCCAACATCCTGAAGCCCGCCCTGGCCCGGGGGGAGATCCAGGTCATCGGGGCCACCACCACCGGGGAGTACCACCGCTACATAGAGAAGGACGCGGCCCTAGAAAGACGGTTCCAGCCGGTGATTGTACTGGAGCCCTCCCCCGAGGAGACCCTGGAGATCCTAAAAGGCCTTAGGCCCCGGTACGAGGCCCACCACGGGGTGATTATCCCGGACGAGATCCTGGAGCTCTCGGTCAGGATTGGCATCCGCTCCTTGCCGGGGCGGAACTTCCCGGATAAGGCTATTGACCTGATCGACGAGGCGGCGAGCCGGGTCCGGCTCAACGCCTCCTTGGGCCTCCCCGTGGCTGAGGAGGACGGGACCCCCGTGGTCACCCGGGAGGACATCGAGGCGGTGGTGGACTCCTGGGGCGGGGTGTATGTGGACGACCGGGACGACGAGAAGCTCATGCACATAGAGGATGAGCTAAGAAAACGGGTGGTGGGGCAGGAGGAGGCGATAAGGGCCTTGGGAAGCGCCCTCCGCCGGGCCCGGGTGGGGCTTGGAGGGAGGACCAAGGTGGCGGCGAGCTTCCTCTTTGTAGGCCCAAGCGGGGTGGGGAAGACCCAGCTGGCCAAGGCCTTAGCCGAGGTCCTCTTCGGCTCGGAGCGGGCCCTCATCCGCTTTGATATGTCCGAGTTCCAGGAGCCCCATTCCATCAGCAAGCTCATCGGGGCCCCACCGGGGTATGTGGGGTACGAGCAAGGGGGGAGGCTCACCGAGGCCGTGCGCCGCCAGCCCTTTAGCGTGGTCCTCCTGGACGAGATTGAAAAGGCCCACCCCGACATCTACAACACCTTCCTCCAGGTCCTGGACGAGGGCCGGCTCACGGACGGGATGGGTCGGACCGTGGACTTCCGCCGGGTCATCCTCATCATGACCTCCAACACCGGGTTCAACCGGGGCCCGGCCATTGGCTTCACCGCCCAGGAGGTGGACACCGAATCCCCCTTAAAGGCCCTCTTCACCCCAGAGTTTCTGGACCGGCTGGACGAGGTCATCCGCTTCCGGCCCCTTACCGAGGAGGAACTCGTCCAGGTGGCCCGGCTCATGCTGGAGGAGATTCAGAAAGAACTCGAGGCCCGGGAGATCCGGGTCCGGTTCGCCCCCGAGGTAGCGGAGTACGTGGTCCGCCTCTCCCCCAAGACGGGGAGCGCCCGGGCGGTGCGGAACACCATCCGGGAAAGGATCGAAGACCCCTTGGCCCTGACCCTCCTCAAGAAGCGGGAAGGGGGGGTGTACGTAGGGGTGGAGGGGGACCGGCTCATCTTCCTGGAGGATGAAGCCTTAAGCCCAGTCTAAATAGCCCCGGATGGCCAAACCCGGTTACGCCTGCGTAGAGTGCGGCTACCGCACCCCGAAGCCTTTGGGCCGCTGTCCGGCCTGCGGGGCCTGGGCGAGCTTCAAGCCCCTCCTCCCCTCCCCCGCCCCGGACCGGGGCGCGGAGGTCCTGGCCCTAAGCCAGGTGGCAGAGGGGGAAACGGGTCGGTTCTCCTCGGGGCTGGGGGAGGTGGACCGGGTCTTAGGAGGCGGATTCGTCCCCGGGGAGGTGGTCCTACTGGGAGGGGAGCCCGGGGTGGGCAAGAGCACCCTCCTTTTGGAGATGGCTAAGCGCCTTCCTAAGCGGGTCTACTACCTGGCCGGGGAGGAGTCCCCGGCCCAGATCAAGCTCCGGGCCAGGAGGCTTGGGGTGGAGGAACTCCTCTTGGTGAAGGAGACCCAGCTCCCAAGCCTCCTCAGCCTCCTGGAACGGGACCCCCCGGAGGTCTTCTTTGTGGACTCGGTCCAGACCCTCGAGGCCCAAGGCCCCCCAGGCAGCCTGGTGGCGGTGCGGGAGGCCACCGGGGCCCTGGTGCGCTTCGCCAAGGCCATGGGGTGCACCGTGGTCCTGGTGGGGCATGTGACCAAGGAAGGGGTGGTGGCCGGGCCCAAAAGCGTGGAGCACGCCGTGGACGCCACGCTTTACTTGGAAACCGCCGGGGTCTTCCGCATCCTGAGGAGCACCAAGAACCGCTTTGGCCCCGTGGGGGAGATGGGGGTCTTCCGCATGGAGGAGGATGGCCTTAAGGAGGTGGAAAACCCCTCGGAGGCCTTCCTCAAGGAACGGCCCCTGGGGGTGCCGGGAAGCGCCGTGGGCCTGGCCCTGGGGGGGGAGAGGGCCTTGGCCCTGGAGGTCCAGGCCCTGGCGGCCAAAACCCCCTTCCCCGCCCCCAGGCGTCTCATCCAGGGCCTGGACCCCAGGCGGGTGGAGATGGTTCTGGCCGTGCTGGAAAGGCGGCTTGACCTCCCCTTGGGAGGGCTGGACCTCTACGTGAACCTGGCCGGGGGGCTTAAGGTCCTGGACCCAGGCCTGGACCTGGCCGTGGCCCTGGCGGTGTATTCTGCCGTGGTGGGCCGGCCTCTTCCCCCGGACCTGGCCCTGGTGGGGGAGGTGGGCCTGGCCGGGGAGGTGCGGAGCGTGGTGGGGCTGGAGCGGAGGCTTAAGGAAGGGGAACGGGCGGGGTTCAGCCGGGTCCTCCACCCGGGAAACACCCGGGGCCTGGCCCAGGCGGTGGAAAGGGCTCTGGGCTAGGATGGAACGGGGTCTTCGCCTTTTCCTCCTCCTGGCCTTTGGCCTCCTGGGCCTGGGCCTGGCCTTGAGCCTCGAGGCCTTGGGTCTCCTCTCCTCAGCCCACCTCCTGAACCGGGTCTACCTGGCCCTGGCCGGCCTCCTCATGGGCTTCCTTCTGGCCCCCCGACTCGAGACCCGGCTGGAACCGTTTCTCCGCCGCCTCCAGGCCCTTCCCCCGGAGACGGTGGCCGCCCTGACCCTGGGAAGTAGCCTGGGCCTACTCTTCGCGGTCCTCCTCTCCACCCTCCTCGCCAACCTGCCCGGCTTCTCCCCATACCATAGCCTCCTCCTGGCCCTGGTCCTGGTGGTCCTCTTTTCCTACCTGGCCTTAGGGTACCGGGACTACCTCAAGCCCCCCACCCCGCCGCGCCGGCCCCGGGGGGGAAAGATCCTGGACACCAGCGTCCTTATAGACGGCCGGATCGCCCAGGTAGCCGAGGTGGGGTTTTTGGAGGGGCCCCTTTTTGTGCCCCATCTGGTGCTCAAAGAACTCCAGCGCTTCGCAGATAGCCCTGACCCTCTAAACCGGGCTAAAGGCCGCCGGGGACTGGAAACCCTGGAGCGGCTTAAGCATACGGTGGGCCTCGAGGTCCTAGAGGAGGCCCCTGGCGGGGAGAGCACGGATGAGCGCCTCCTCTTTTTGGCCCGGAACCTGGGGGCCAGCCTGGTGACCAACGACCACGCCCTCCTCCAGCTGGCCCGCATCTATGGGGTCAAGGCCCTTTCCGTCCAGGCCCTGGCCCAGGCCCTTCGTCCCCGGATCCAGGTGGGGGATGTCCTCAGAATCCAGATCCTGAAAGAGGGCAAAGACCCCCACCAAGGGGTGGGGTACCTGGAGGACGGGAGCATGGTGGTGGTGGACGAGGGGGCGGCCTACCAGGGGCAGGAGATCGAGGTGGTCATCACCCAGGCCATCCAGACCCAGGTGGGCCGGCTCTTCTTCGCCCGGCCCAAGGAGGCCTAGGCGTATAATCCCCTTGGGGCCTAGGCCCCAAGGAGGTGTGGGTTGAACCTGCACGAGTATCAGGCTAAGGAGATCCTGGCCCGGCACGGGGTCCCCGTCCCCCCGGGCCGGGTGGCCTATACCCCCGAGGAGGCCCGGCAGATCGCCCGGGAGTTCGGCAAGCGGGTGGTCATCAAGGCCCAGGTCCATGTGGGGGGGAGAGGCAAGGCGGGCGGGGTGAAGCTCGCGGACACCCCCGAGGAGGCCTACGAAAAGGCCCAGGCCATTCTGGGGATGAACATTAAGGGCCTCACTGTACGCAAGGTCCTGGTGGCCGAGGCCGTGGATATCGCCAAGGAGTACTACGCGGGCCTGATTTTGGACCGATCCCAACAGCGGGTGGTCCTGATGCTCTCCAAGGAGGGGGGGGTGGATATCGAGGAGGTGGCCGCGCGGAACCCCGAGGCCATCCTCAAATACCCCATTGACCCCCATAAGGGCCTCCGCCTCTTTGAGGCCCGGGAACTGGTGAAGCGGGCAGGGCTAGAAGGCAACCTAAACCGCCTAGCCCAGATTCTAGTGGCCCTTTACCGGGCCTATGAGGCCGTGGACGCCTCCTTAGCGGAGATTAACCCCCTGGTCCTCACTACAGAAGGCCAAATCGTGGCCGCAGACGCCAAAATCGTCCTAGACGATAACGCCCTCTTCCGCCACCCCGACTTAGCCGAGCTCAGGGAGGTGGAGGCGGAGCACCCTCTGGAGGTGGAGGCGGCCAATTACGGCTTCGCCTACGTTAAGCTGGACGGCAACATCGGCATCATCGGGAACGGGGCGGGGCTTGTGATGTACACCCTGGACCTGGTGAACCGGGTGGGGGGGCGGCCCGCCAACTTTCTGGATATCGGGGGCGGGGCCAAGGCCGAGGTGGTCTACAACGCCCTGCGCCTCGTCCTCAAAGACCCCGAGGTCAAGGGGATTTTTATCAATATCTTCGGCGGGATCACCCGGGCGGATGAGGTGGCCAAGGGGGTGATCCGGGTTCTGGAGGAGGGCCTCCTCACCAAGCCCGTGGTGATGCGGGTAGCGGGGACGGCGGAGGAGGAGGCCAAGCGGCTCCTCGAGGGCAAGCCCATCTACATGTACCCCACCTCCATTGAGGCGGCCCGGGCCATGGTGGCCATGGTGGGAGGTGCAGTGTGATCCTCATTAACCGCGAGACCAAGGTCCTGGTCCAGGGCATCACCGGACGGGAGGGCCAGTTCCACACCCAGCAGATGCTGGACTACGGCACCCAGGTGGTGGCCGGGGTCACCCCGGGCAAGGGGGGAAGCGAGGTCTTTGGCCTCCCCGTCTACGACACCGTGAAGGAGGCGGTGCAGAACCACCAAATAGACGCCTCCATCATCTTCGTCCCCGCAGCGGGGGCGGCGGACGCCGCTTTGGAGGCGGCCCATGCCGGGATCCCCCTCATCGTCCTCATCACCGAGGGGATCCCCGTTTTGGACATGGTCCGGGCCGTGGCCGAGATTAAGGCCTTGGGGCGTAGCCGCCTCATCGGGGGGAACTGTCCCGGGGTTATTAGCGCCGGGGAGAGCAAGATCGGGATTATGCCCGGGCATGTCTTCAAGCGGGGCCGGGTGGGTATAATCAGCCGCTCCGGGACCCTGACCTACGAGGCGGCGGCGGCCCTTTCCGCCGCGGGGCTCGGCACCACCACCACCGTGGGGATCGGGGGGGATCCCATCATCGGCACCACCTTCAAGGACCTCCTCCCCCTCTTTAACGAGGACCCCGAGACCGAGGCTGTAGTCCTCATTGGGGAGATTGGGGGCTCAGACGAGGAGGAGGCCGCGGCCTGGGTCAAGGCCCACATGAAAAAGCCCGTGATCGGGTTCATCGGGGGCCGGTCCGCCCCTAAGGGGAAGCGCATGGGCCACGCCGGGGCCATCATCATGGGGAATGTGGGCACCCCCGAGAGCAAAATCCGGGCCTTCCAGGAGGCCGGAATCCCCGTGGCCGATACCATCGACGAGATCGTAGATCTCACCAAAAAGGCCCTGGGCTAGGCCTTCCTCCTCCCCCACCCCAGGCGGGCCTGGGGTGGGGTTTTGGTTAGACCCGCCCCGTGGCCTCGGCCAGGGCCCGAAGCCTCTGGGCATGCTCCAGGGTCAGGGCCCCGGGCTGGAGGCGCCAGGCCCAGTTCCCCCCCAGGCGGCCTGGGTAGTTCATCCGGGCCTCGGAGCCCAGGGCCAGGACATCCTGGACCGGGTAGACCGCGAGCCGGGCCACGGAGCGCATCCCTAGCTCCATCAGGGCCCAGGGCACCTCCTCCTCCCTCTCAAACCCTAGGCCCCAGTCCCGGAGGTAGGCCCTGAGGAAGGCCTTCTCCCCTTCTGAGGCGGTGCGGTACCAACCTAAGGTGGTGTCGTTGTCGTGGGTCCCGGTGTAGACCACCACCCGGCCATGGGAAGGGTAATTATGGGGCAAGAAGGGGTTTTCCATCCCGTTATCAAAAGCAAACTGTAGGACCTTCATCCCGGGAAGCCCAAACCGGTCCCTCAAGGCCTCCACCTCCGGGGTGATGACCCCCAGGTCCTCGGCCAGGATGGGCAGGTCCCCGAAGACCTCCTGGAAGCGGGCGAAAAGCCTTTTCCCTGGGGCCTTGACCCACCGCCCCTCCTCGGCCGTGGGGCAAGAGGCCGGGACCTCCCAGTACGCCTCAAAGCCCCGGAAATGGTCTATCCGGACCAGGTCAAAAAGCCTTAAGGCCCGGCGCATCCTTTCCACCCAGAAGCTAAATCCCTCCCGTTCCAGGACCTCCCAGCGGTACAGGGGGTTGCCCCAGCGCTGCCCCGTGGGGGAGAAATAGTCCGGGGGAACCCCAGCCACCACGGTGGGCCGGCCCTCCTCGTCCAGGTGGAACCACTCGGGGTGGGCCCAGACCTCGGCCGAGTCCTCGGCCACGAAGATGGGCATATCCCCGATGAGGCGAATCCCCAAACTCTGGGCCTCCCTCCGGATAAGCCCCCACCCCTCCTCAAAGACCCACTGGGTCCAGGCGTGGAAAAAGATCTCATCCTCGAGTTCAGTCCAAGCCTCCCGTAGGGCCTTCTCTTCCCTAAGCCTTAGGGGGAGGGGCCATTCGTTCCAAGGAGCCCCCCCGTGCCGGGCCTTGAGGGCCATAAAAAGAGCATAGTCCTTAAGCCAGGCCATCTCCCCCTCCCAGTAGGCCTGGAAGGCCTCCTTCTCCCTAGGGGGGGCCTTTTCCTTAAAGCCCTGGAAAGCGGCCTTGAGGGCCGGCCACTTCCAGCGCCAAAGGAGGCCGTAATCCACCCGGTCCTGGGGGAAGCCGGGGTCTTCCAGGACCAGGTACCCCTTCTCGCCCAGAGGGCGGAGGTCTATGAGGTAGGGGTTCCCGGCAAAGGCGCTGAAGCTTTGGTAGGGGGAATCCCCGTACCCCGTGGGGCCTAGGGGAAGGACCTGCCAGAACCGACCCCCCGCTTCCCTAAGGAAGCCTAAAAAGGCCTGGGCCTCCAGGCCCAGGACCCCGACCCCGTAAGGGCCAGGGAGGCTCGTAGGGTGAAGAAGGAGACCAAAGGCGCGGGGAAGCTCCATGGGTCCAGGATACCCCAGGATGGAAGCCATTCCAAGGGGTTATTCCTGGACCGGGGGGATCTGCCGGACCCAAAGGATGTAGGAGAGATGCTCCAGGTAGCGCAAGGGGATTTCCGAAAGGGGGCGGTCCATCTCAATCCCCATCATGGCCTCCCCACCCCGCTTTTTGCGGCTCACGGTAAGGCGGGCAATATTCACCTCATCGTCGGCCAGGATCCGGGCCACCCGGGCCACCACCCCGGGGGTGTCCACGTTCTTGACCACCAGGGTGGGAAGGGCCCCCGAGATGGAGACCTCAAAGCCGTTCAGGTCGAAGACCCGGACCAGCCCCCCGCCCAGGGAACTCCCTAAGAGGATGAGGGCCTCCTTCTCCCCTTCCAGGTGGATGCGCACCGTGTTGGGGTGGACATCCCCGAGTTCCACCTCCTTAAAGGCCACCTCGAGGCCCACCTCCTGGGCCAGATTCAGGGCCTCCTTAAGCCTCTCATCCGAAGGTTTTAGCCCCAAGACCCCGGCCACCAGGGCCAAATGGGTCCCGTGCCCCTGCCCCGTCTTGGCGAAGGAGCCGTGGAGGCCAAACTCTACCCGCTTGGGCCTTTCACCCAGGAGATGGTGGGCGATAAGCCCCAGGCGGCAGGCCCCAGCCGTATGGCTAGAAGAAGGCCCCACCATTATCGGACCGATAACATCCAGTAAGCCCATACCCCCAATATAATGGCCCCATGCGCTCCCTTTTGGGTCTAGCCTTCCTGGGCTTAGCCCTAGCCCAAAGCCTGGTCCTCCCCGCGGAAGGGGAAGCGGGCCAACCCCTTACGGTGGAAGGCCGGGACCTCCCCCCGGGCCGGTTTCCCCTCCAGGTGGTGGGGCCTAGGGGGCCGGAAAGCCTGGAGGTAGAGGTGGAGGAGGGCCGGTTCCAACTCCCCTTTACCCCCAAGACCCCTGGGACCTACCGCTTCCGCCTCCTCCTACCGGGGCAGACCCTGGAGGGGGAGGTGACGGTGAAGGGGCAGGTGGAACCCGTCCTCACCCCCGAAGGCCTAAGGCTTGGGGAGACCCTCCTCCCCCTACCCGGGGGGGCTTGGGTGGGGCCTTTGGTCCAGGGGGAGAAGGTCTACCTGGCCCAGGGGCTTCTGGTCCTGGAGGTGGCAGGGGGCAAGGTCCAATTCCACTTCGCCCCCGCCCGGGTCCTGGCCCTAAGGCCTGGGCCCGAGGCGGTTTTGGAAGGGGAAAGGAGCCTTCCCATCCCCTTCCCCCCCCTCCCCTTTATGGGGCAGACGGAGGACCTAAGGGCCCTTGCTCCCCTTCTCGAAGCCCTCAAGCCCCCTAAGCCCTGGCCCTACTTCGCCTACTGGGCCCTGGACCCAGGAGAGCTTAGCCCCGAAGACCTCGAGGCCTACGGGCAAAGCCTTAAGGAAAGGGGGCACGCCCCCGAGCTCCTCTTTGCCCAGGAAGGGGTGCGGCGCATGGCCCAAAGGGCCCAGGCCCTCCTCCAGGAAAACCCCGAGCAGGCCCTCCGCCTGACCCAGGCCCTCTTCCGCCACACCCCCCTTTTCCCGGGTTCCCTGGCCTTTTTCCAGGAGATGGCCCAGGGCCTGGAGGCCCAGGGGCGGGAGGCCGAGGCCTTGGGCCTAAGGGAGGGGCTTAAGGCCCTTAAGGCCTGGCTTCCCCCTTACTTTGCCCCGCTGGAAAAGGGGGTCTGGGGCTTGGGCCTAGCCTACCTCCTCCTAATGCTCTACTTCCTCCTCCGCTACCTCCCGGCCCAGGTCCGGGAAACCCGGGCCATCGGGGGGGTGGTCCTGGGGTTTTTCCGCCACCCCCTTCTTCGCCTTCGCCACCTCCTCCCGGCCTACTTAAGCCCTGGGGAAAGGCTTCTCGCCTTCCTCCTCCTTCTCCTGACCGGGCTTGGCCTCCTGGGCCTGGGCCTGGACCAAAAGGTGCGCCAGACCCTTTACGCCCCTCCCTGGAACCAGGGGAGTTTGCGCACGGAAGGGGCCCAGGAGGGTCTCCTCGCCCTTCCCGCCACCCCTGGGGTCAAGGCCCTCCAAGCCTACGCCCTCTGGCCTGAGGACCCGGCCAAGGCCAAAGGCCTCCTGGAGAGGGCCCGGGCCTGGCCCTTTGTGGAGGCCCTCAAGGGGAACTGGGCCAAGGCCCTGGCCCTGGACCCCTATTACGGCCCCCTCCAGGGCAGCCTGGGCTTAGGGGAGGACGCCTGGGGGCCTAGGGCGGCCGCCCCTAGGCTCAAGGAGGTGTACCGGGCCTTCCTGGAGGTAGAGCTCCTCCGCCTCCAGCAAGACCCCTTGCGGGGCTTTCTGGGGCTTCCTTTGCCCTTTGCGGAGGGATATCGGGCCTGGTTTTTTTTAGGGCTTATCCTCCTCCTTGTTTACCACCTCCTGGGCTTCCTCCTGCCGAAAAGACCCTCCCCTAAGGGAAGATACGCCCTTCTTCTCCACCTCCTCTTCCCGGGTAGCCTCGCCTACGGGGGTGGGGTGGGGCTTATCCCCCTCTTCCTGCTGGCCTACGGCCTCCTCCTCTACCTCCAAGGCGGGGACGGCCTCCTGGCCATAGGCCTGGCCTACGCCCTCCACCTCCCCTTTTACCTGGCCCATCTGGTAGGCTTAAGGCGATGATCCTCCCCCCCATCCCCACCCCCTTTGACCGGAAAGGCCAGCTGGACCCCGGGGCTTTCCGGGAACTGGCCCAGGCCCTGGAACCCCTGGTGGATGGCCTCCTCATCTATGGCTCCAACGGGGAGGGCGTCCACCTCACCCCGGAGGAAAGGGCCCAAGGGCTAAGGGCCCTGGACCTGAGGAAACCCTTCCTGGTGGGCCTCATGGAGGAGACCTTGCCCCAGGCCCTAAGGGCCCTGGAGGAGGCCAAAGAGGCCGGGGCCCAGGCCCTTTTAGCCACCCCGCCCCGGTACTACCACGCCCAGCTGGGGGAGGGCCTTTTGGCGTATTACCGGGCCCTGGCCGGAAGAATCCCCCTCTATCTCTACCACGTACCCCAGAACACCCGGGTGGACCTCCCCTTGGAGGCCGTGGCCGACCTGGCCCAGGAGGAAGGGGTGGTGGGGATTAAGGATAGCAGCGGGGACTTAAGCCGCCTCGCCTTCTACCAGGCCCATACCCCCCGGCTTCAGGTCTACACCGGCCACGCCCCCACCTTCCTCGGGGCCCTGGCCCTGGGGGCCAAGGGGGGAATCCTGGCCGCGGCCAACCTGGCCCCCCGGGCCTACCGGGCCCTCCTGGAGGCCTTCCGCGCGGGGCGGCTCGCCGAGGCCCAGGCCCTCCAAAGGAAGCTTTTCCCCCTGGGCCAGCTCCTGGGCCAAGGAGGGGTCCCCCTCCTCAAGCAGGCCCTCCGCCACCTGGGCCTCCCCGCGGGGTACCCAAGACCCCCCTACCCCCCGGAAAGCCCCCTTTGGCCCCGGTTCCGGGGGGTGCTAGAATCCCTCAAGGAAGAAGGGTGGATCCTATGAGGAAAACCCTCACGGCCCTGCTTGCCCTGGCTCTTCTCCTCCCCGCCTGCGCCCCCAGGACCCTGGTCCCCGAGGCCGAGTTCCTTGGGGCGGAGCTCAGGGGGCTGGAGCTCCTCCCCGAGCCCGCCCTCCTCCTCGGGGTCCGGGTCCGGTTCCAAAACCCGAACCCCTTCCCCCTCCCCCTTTCCGCTTTTGGCGCCCAGCTCAGGCTTGGGGAGGTGGTCCTCCCCTTGGACCTCAGCCTACCCCCTGGGGGAAGCCTCCAGACCCTCCCCTTGCGCCTCACCCCTGGGGCTGGCCTCCGCACCGTTCATGGCCTCTTAAGCCGGGAAGGCATCCCCTTGAGCTTGGAGGGCCGGGTCCTGGGAGGGCAGCATACCTTTTTCTCCACCCGGCTTGCCTTCCCCTTGGAGCCCCCTAGGGTGGAGCTCAGGGGGGTGAACCTCTTCCTCTATAACCCCAACCCCATCCCCCTCAAGGCCCAAGGGGAGGTGGTCTTCCTGGGGCAGCGCTTCCGCATAGGGGTAGACCTCCCGGCCCGGGGGGAGGGGCGGGCCCAGCTTCTGGGCTTCCGGCCAGGGCTGGAGCGGGGTGGGGCCAGGCTGGAGCTTAGCCTCGAGGTCCCGGGGTTTTTCCGCTACGGCCTAACCCTCCCCCTCTAGCCGGAAGGCCAGGGGGAGGAGGGCCCCTAAGGTGGTGGCCTGGTAGCCTTCCGGCCCGTGGAGGTAGACCTCGGTCCCGGGGGCGGCGAACTCGGCCAGAACCTGGCGGCACCCCCCGCAAGGGGGGATGGGGCCCTTGGGGCTATACACATGGACCCGGTCTATCCGCCGCCGGCCCGCCAGGACCATGGCGGCCACGGCGTTCCTTTCCGCGCACTGGGAAAGCGGGTAGGAGGCGTTTTCCACATTGACCCCTAAGAACACCTCCCCCTCCGCCTCCAAAAGGGCCACCACGGGAAACCGGGAGTAGGGGGCATAGGCCCGGTCCAGATGGGCCTCCAAAAGGGCTCTAATCCTTTCCATTTCCATGCTCCACCAGCCTTTCCACCCGGACCCTTTCTATCCGGCGCTGGTCCGCGCTTTCCACCACAAAGCGGAAAGCCCCCCATTCCACGCTCTCCCCTACGCCCGGAATCCGGCCAAAGAGCTCATAGAGGAAGCCGGAAAGGGTGTTGTACTCCCCCTCGGGCAGCTCAGTCCCCAAGGCCTCGGAGACCTCGTCTATGAGGGTCTGAGCCTGGATGGACAAGGCCCCATCCGGCAGGGGGCGGATGGGGGCGTCCTCGGGCTCGTCCGTCTCGTCGTAAATCTCCCCTACGATCTCCTCCATGACGTCCTCGAGGGTCACCAGCCCCGCCGTCCCCCCGAACTCGTCCACCACAATGGCCATATGGACCTTGCGGCGGCGGAGCTCCCTAAGGAGGGTCCAGGCGTCCATGTTCTCGGGAACAAAATAGGGGGGATGGGCGATGGAGGCCACGGTCTGGCTCCTCAGGTCCTCCCCAAAGCGGTCCAGAAGGTCCTGGGCATGGGCGATGCCCACGATATGGTCGATGCTTTCCCGGTAGATGGGGACGCGGCTATACCGGTGCTCCCGGAATAGCTCCAGGAAATCCCAGAGGCTCTGGGAGGCCTCGATGGCCACCATCTCCACCCGGGGGGTCATGATCTCCCGCACCGGGGTTTCCTCGAGCTCCAGGATGGAGTGGATCATCTCCTCCTCCTGGGCCTCAATCGTCCCCGAGGCCTCGGCCCCAGCCAGGATGAGCCTAAGCTCCTCCTCCGAGACCAAAGGGGTATCCCTAGGCTCCAGACGAAGGAGGCGGAGAAGGACCCCGGAGGTGTAGGTAAAGGCCCGGCCCAAAGGGTAGAAGAGCAAGGAGAGGTAATAAAGGGGCCAGGCCGCCAACCGGGCCATCCCCTCCGCCTGGTGCACGGCCAAGGACTTAGGGGTGATCTCCCCAAAGAAGAGGACGAGAAGGGTCATCCCCCCGGTGGCCAGGCCCACCCCCAGGGAACCAAAGGCCCGGGTGGCCAGGTCTGTGACCAGGGCGGTGGCGGCCACGTTAACCAGGTTGTTCCCCACCAGGATGGTGGTGAGGAAGCGGGTGATGTCCCAGGCGAGGAGGCGGTAAGGCCCCCCTTTGGCCTCGGCCAGCTCCCGGAGTTTCCAGGGGTAAAGAGCGGTGATGGCTGTTTCGGAGGCGGAGAAGAAGGCGGAAAGCCCCAGGAGGAAGAGGAGGAGAAGAACCTCCCCCGGCCCGGGGGCCGGGGTGGGGCTTTGGGCCAGGGCTGGGCTTAAGGGGAAGAGGAGAAGAAACCACCGACTGGGAGGTCTGTCCATAGACGCCAGAGGCCATTTTACACCAAAAGGGGTCTAGGCTACACCTGGCCCTTGACGGGATAATTAAGTGGTCTATATAGTTTAGGGGTATGAATAGTCCCCCTCTCACCCAGGTGGAGGAGCTGGCCGAGCTGGGCTACCGGCTGATGTACCGTCTCTTCCAGGAGGCCCGGCAGGTCTTTAGCCGGGAAGGCCTCTCCCTTAAAAAGGGGCAGGTCCTGGACCTCTTAGCCCGGGGGGTGAACCTCCCCTCCCTTTTGGCCGAGGGCCTCGAGGTCCACCCCTCCCAGGTCTCCCAGCTCCTGGCCGATCTGGAGGCCGAGGGGTTGGTCCAACGCCAACCCAACCCCAAGGACCGGCGCCGGGTCCTCCTGGAACTCACCCCCAAGGGAAAAGAGCTCCGGGACCGGACCCACCGGGCCTGGCTCCAGGTCTTCGCCCGGCACCTGGCCCGGCTCACCCCGGAGGAGATCCAAAGCTTCCGTCATGTCCTGGGGAAGCTGGTGGAGGTGGAGGATGCCTAGAATCTTCTGGCTCCTCCTCCTGGGGCCCGCTCTGGCCCAGTCCCCCTTCGCTCCCCTCCTGGACCACCCTTTGAGAAAACAAGCCCAGGCCCTTCTGGAAGGGGCGCGCCTGGGCCTCGAGGCCCAAAGGGCCCCCGTGGCCCTAAACCTCCAGGGGAATTACGCCCGCTTCGGGTACGAGTGCACCCCCCAGGCCCTCTGCGCAAGCCTCCCGGAGACCGGAGGGGCCCTCACCCTAAGCCTAATCCTCACCCCCTTCCCCCTAGGGGAGGTGCGGGACGGGGTGGACCGGGCGGAGCTCGCTCTAAGGCGGGCCGAGCTCGCCTACCGCAGGACCCTCACCGCCCTCCAGGCCCAGGCCGTCTCGGCCCACGGCCGGTACCAGGAGGCCTTCCTTGGGGTAAAGCTAGCGGAAAAAGGGGTGGAGCTCGCGCTAAAAGCCCTAGAGGTGGCGGAGAAAACCCAGGCCAACCCCAAGGAGATCCGGGAAAGAAGCCTGGCCCTGGAGGAGGCCAAAGGGCGGCTCCAAACCGCCCAAAGGGGACTGGACCTGGCCCGGGCTGCGGCCAAGGACCTGGTGGACCCCACCCTCCCCCTCCCCCCCATCCC
>FWWM01001593.1_pt1 | contig 67800 bp, 63 predicted proteins | sample 2228351 | NCBI WGS metagenome assembly FWWM01 (sample SAMEA103939774, study PRJEB20133) | metagenome
TATGTATCCATCTTCATCCACCCTCTCCCACGGCTGAACAGCATCCTTGGGAAGCGCTGAAGGAAAGGACACTTGAGCAAGTTCAACCTGCGGATGAACCACTGATGGTGTGTCCTGCGTGGACAATCCTGCGGTTATTCCTCCGCCACCTTTCCCGCAACCTCCCGCAAGCACAACCATGGCTAAGGCGCAAGGGATAAGCACCTTCCGCAACGAGATACTCCTAACGTAAAACCTTTCACTATCAATTGTCATTTCCTATCATCTCCTTAGTTAGCGTTATTGTTATTTAAGATATCCCTGAGGGAAAGACCCAGTTTAATATACTTAAACTCAGTATCAATAGCGACGTGCTATCTTATAGCATAGGTTCTCGCGTCCGTCAAGTGCCCTGCGGTGGGAGGATCAAGGCGAAAGGACGCGGAAAGAGGTGAATCTGTCGAAAGAGCTGAGTATGATGGTTGGATGAATGCAGGGGAACGGTTATTTCTTACGCCTCGTGCGGAGTGCAAGAAAGACAAGGGCTCCTCCCGCCAAAGCGTAACCGAAAACTCGTAGAAAAGCGGATCCGTAAAAGCTCAAATTGAAAGCTCGCAAGCCCCAATAGGTTGCCCAAAGAAGGAATGCGGTGCTTAAGAGGATGTATCTGGTAAAGGCTAATGCCCTGCTAGCGCGGTTCAGCCATCTGCGGGCAATCCAGCCGAAATAGATCGCGTGTGCGCCTAGGATTCCCGCGAAAACGAGGTACCAGGGGTGAAATTTCTCCGATAGCGTTTCCATTTGCGATGATGAACGATGTATTGGCTGAAGTCCTCAAGGGTCGACTCGGAAACTAGTATGGGCTAGGGAGGACTCGAACCCCCAACCCTCTGATTAAGAGTCAGATGCTCTGCCCGTTGAGCTACTAGCCCACAAGGTTAATGAGTGTTGAGAACCGCTAACCTAATGCTAAAATCTACCATTCGCCTGCCAGGACGTCAACTGTTTGCTCCACCCGTATATCTTGGATTTGGTGAGAATCTTTCAATTTCCGTAAGGGCAGAGGATTGATGAGTAAGGACTTAAGGGGTTGAGGAATTTGACCTAGACGCGCCTAATGAGGAAGGCGCGGTTTTAACTCTTTGGGGTGTTTAAGCTTTAGATGAAATAACTTTTGCATATGGTATGATTTAATTAGCGGGGGCATCGGTCCCTCATCCCCCTCACCACCTCCAGCCGGTGCCCCTGCATAGGATATCGCCGGTTTTCAACAAGTCACCGCAAGTTCTTATCCCTGATATAAATGAGGTCTAGGAAGAGCACTGGGAGGAATGGCGGAGCGCTAGGAGCGCTGAGTAGAGAGGCTAGGCTTAAGGCACGGAACCCGATTGCGTGGGGTACTGGCGCAGCGGGCTCTTCGGGGTTTTGCGGGGGATAGGGCAAAATGGGCGCAACAGGATTCGAACCTGTGACCTCTTGCGTGTGAAGCAAGCGCTCTAACCACTGAGCTATGCGCCCCATTAAGCATTCTATCACGCAAAGCCAACGTCCGACGGATGGGATAGGATGGGAGAGATGGCGAGTTCGGGCACCGCGGATATGGCGTAGATTATATCTTGAGGAGCTGGCGTAATTCGGATGATTTCTTCTCGCACAAGTGATAAAATATAAGTTTAGTTCGCCTGCGGAGGCGACTTTTCGGTGAAGGCAACAAAGTATTCTCAGGTTTCGGTTCAATCATTGCTCAGAAGGGTAAACGCGGCGGATGTGTTCCGCTCGTTGGGTGCGCCGGAGAATTCCATCGTTGAGACGAAAGATGCCACTAGGACAAGGTGCTTCCTTCATTCGGATGGCGAGTCTTTCTCTTTGACCTCTGAGAAGGATACGCGAGCCACTTACTGTCTTGACCTTAGCTGTCGTCTTTCTAGGCTTAATGAAGGTGGGGGGAACTACTTAGAAACCTACGCGATAGTCAAGGATATTTCTTACGACGAATCCATAGAAGAATGGGCGGAGAGGGCCAACGTCAATCTGGAGCTAAGGAGTAGAGAGGAGCCTGAGTTGCAGAAGGATATCGTGGAGTTCAAGTATTTGGAGGTGGCACGTTTTGAGGTGGAGGAATCTACGGAAGACGACGGTTACAGGCTTAAGCCACTGCAGGTCGTTGTTGACGGGCGGGAGGCGATTGGACGCGGGTTGATAATTCAGGAGAGCCAGCTTCCCGCCATTTTGGAAAGGTATCCCACCAACCTTTACAGAAGCCAGTTCCTTTACGAGTTGAGCGATCCGGAGGCGATAAGGCAGGAGGCGTTACGTCGCGAGCTTTACTTGCTGGGGAACTATTACATCGTCTTTGAAGCTAATACGAGCGCGGCGATCGTGCACGCGATTAATCAGGCGATTGAGCTGGTTGAGCGATTGAGCGCGGATTACTCGGTTCCTCTGGAAGCCATTTCCATTTATTACTCAAGCAGAAGGATAGAGGTTGAGGTTGATTACACGGTATTTGGGATCGTTCCGAGGCCAAAGCTGGACAAGGTTTTTTTAGAGATGACTAGACTGCTCGTTGGCGGGGAAGCGGAGCTTGAAAAGAGATTTTCTCAAATCTCCCTCAAATCTTATTCCCACGATTTTCTCACGCTACTAGCGGGTTCAAAGGTTACTTTGAGGGGCAGAGACGTTTACAAGATACGTCTGCCTTACCACCTCTTTAAGAAGACCTCGTATCAAAGGCTTAACGAGCTTTCCCAGAAGAAGCCCGATCTTGCAGAGAAGGAACCCGTGGATACCCTCTCCAGGAAGGCTCGCGAGTTGTTTGAGAAAGCTGTGCGCTTGGTCGTGGGTGAAGGTGCGCAGGATGAAAACGAACCGATAGCTACGATGTACGCTCCACGGGTTGAGACCCCGGATTACTTAACCCCTGCCGGGACTTTGGCGAAGAGTCTATTGAAAAGGCTCTTCTCTGAAACCCGCCAAATCCTCACCACTCCGAGTGACTACCTGGACAAGCTCCTGGCGGGAGGCTTTTACCCGGGCAGTCTATACTTCGTAGCTGGATTTCCGGGAACGGGAATAACCTCCTTCTCTCTTTGGCTTCTAGTAAAGATTGCGGAGAGGCACAAGGTTCCGTGCCTATACGTTTCCTTGCAGGTTGGGATAGAGGAGCTCTTCAAGCGCTCCCTCGCCTCCATTGGGAGAATCAGCCTAGCGGAGATCTCAAAGAAGAGAATGTTCCCATCGGAGCTTTACACGGATACTGAGTTCCATCGGTCAGTTTTTGGCGCCTATGAGAGATTTCAGGACTCCACAAGGAACGTAACTTTCGTTGAAGGGACAAAAATGTCCAATACGGAGCAGGTGCGGAGGTCAGTCTCGGAGCTTAAGCAAAAGGCTATGGAGCAGAATGGAACCAGCAACGTATTCGTGGTTATTGATTCGCTTCAACTCCTGCTTGCGCATATGAGGGCGGGTGGGGGTGCGATAAACGGTGGATACGACATCCAGACGCTTACCGGAGTCCTCAAGTCCATCGCGCGAGAACTTGACGTAACAATCTACGTAACAAGCGAATTCTACGGTGAATATGACGTTTCCCGCACTTCAAAGGATACGTCAAATCCGGTGCTAATGCGTCTTTACGAGGATACGCAGTTCGCGGATATGGTGGCGGTGCTTTCTTCTCCAGGATGCTCCCTCGCGCCTCTTACATCTTACTTTGAGAGCTTCAAAGGGACAGTGAGGGAAGATGAAGCCAAGAAGACCTTGAGCGAGCTTAAGAAGATTGAAACGGAGTTTAGGGCGTCTGACTTCTGTAGAGAAACGAATGCCTGTTTCGCGGTCTTGGACGTCTTGAAAAACCGTGGAGGGCTTTTGGGCAAGGCTCTTTTCATCCACCATAGGGTTTACGCAGACTTCGAACCGGTGGATTACACTGGGTTGACCTTTAACGGCTAAGGCTTAGAGGACGAAAAGTACTCGCTGACTCCGCAGTTTCATCTTTCAAATTCGCCTTGAAACGCCTAGAATCCGTGCGTGACAACGCTAGAGGAGCGGATTTTATGATAAAATAGACTATCAATGGGGGTGTAGCTCAGTTGGCAGAGCATCTGCTTTGCACGCAGAAGGTCAGCGGTTCGAGCCCGCTCACCTCCACTTTACGAGAAGGGAGGATAAGGGAAAATGGAAAGCAGTGATCCGTCAGTAATGGCATATTTTGAGTTGGGTCTAACCCATTACAACCGTGGCGATTACTTAAAGGCTGCTGACCAGTGGAGGCTGGTCCTAAGCCGAGACCCCAAGTTCGCTGACGCGCACAAGTATCTAGCGCTGACCTATGAAAAGCTCGGTTGGAAGCACAAGGCGAAGAAGGCTTGGCAGGATTATCTGAAGCTTGAAAAAGACCCTGTAGCTAGGACGAACGTTGAGGACAGAATTAGCAAACTTTAAGGGGCACGTTCATAAGTGGAAGAGAAAACTCCTGAAAATGCTGAAAAGGAAGGAGCTAAGCCCGAAGAGGAGAAGTCGGCGGAGGAACGCGGACTGCACCTCTGGCGCCTGCTCACTTCTCCTGAGGAAATAGCCGAAGAAGAGGGGGTTCGCTTAGCGCCCACGCCAACTGAGGAAAAGGTGGAAGCACCACTACCTGACGTGGATGAAGACATCTTACGTTACCACAGAGAAGCTATCACCACTATCAACTGCAAGAATCATGCGGAGGTACCCGCGGTTGCGGAGTGTCCCGAATGCGGAAGCTACTACTGCAGGGACTGCATGACTATCAAGAAAGGCAGATTGCTGTGCAGGGAATGCGCGGAAACCCTTTACGCCCCTACTGAAGAGGAGCTTCTAGAGAGGATTGCGGCGGGAGATGATGCGGTTGAGAGATACGAGTTCCTTCCCGACGTCCCACCAGAATTTAACCCCGCTGGTTTCGGCGAGGGTGGGGAAGGAGCGGTCTCAAATCCGTTTAAAAGGATCTTCGCCTACATACTTGATCTAGTGGTACTTCGCGTAATTTATCTCGCGCTCTTCGTGGTTGGATCTATCCTGCTCTGGGCGTTGAGCCACGGTCGTATACCTTCGGTTATAACTATAGGAAACGGCAACTTCCTTGATGGGCTGAAGATCCTCGTTGGGCACCTCGTGCACTTTCGCCCATTACCGCTTTTGATGATTCTTGATTTCTTGTACTTCGCCACCTGTTACCTAATCTTCAACCGAACGATAGGAATGAGCTGGACAAATCTTCGCATTGTAACTACCTTCGGAGACTTTGTGGGGGCAACTGAATCCGCAATTAGGTCTGCGGTATTGGTTCTAAGCTTCGGCACTAGTATAATAGTTGCTTTCTTTCATTCTAGACGTATGGGTCTGCACGATATGTTGGCTCACACCTACGAGATTAACTTCTCGGGACTAAAGCGCATTGACGCTTACGAATCGATTACGGTGAAATTCTAAATGAGGGTACCCACATGATTCTAATTATTCTCAAGGTTATCTGGCTCCTGGTTTGGCTTTCAGTTTTTGGATACGCGGTATACGTTGTGATTCAAAGGCAGTTCCTTCGGGGCGCATGGCTCTTTGTATCGGCACTTTTTGGTTTCTTGTCCCTCTTTGTGGGTTTCTTTGGAGGACGGGATCTTGCTGGCGTTTTCTTCAGTGGGATAGCGCTGTGCGTTATCGCCCTCGGTGAAAACTCCTTAGGCAATTTGTACTACGCGATTACCGCGCCAACTTACTCTCTCAGAATGTATGCCCGGGAAGATACCTTTGCCTTTAGCCTCCTGCTCACCCTGCTAGGCGGGTTGTTTATGGGGCTTTTTGCGTCACTGACGTTTTCACAGTTGGAGGGCGCCTTTTCAACTTTCGCCAATAATTTCGTGGGCGATGCGTTAGCCGGCTACCCAAACCCCATATACAAGGCGGATATTCTGAGTAACGGCGTGGGCAGGATGGAGGCGGCGTTTGACGTTTATTACGGTAGTAGTTTTGTTTGGTTTCCAGTCCTCTGGCTTTTCCTTTGGCTCATCTCAGGATTTCTGTATTGGTTTCTGGGACGTCTTTTCGGCAGTCCAGCCATTTACAAGGAGGTTCTTTCCGGTCTTGCGTACTGGTTCGGCACCAATGGTATTGTGATGGGTTTCTTTTACTTTTATCTCTCTAGGAGTAGTTTGCTCGCGGAGCCGGGTAGCGTCTCGGTTTCGTTTCTGGACGTAGTTGGAGTCCTCGTTTCCCTGCTGTTCCTGGTTTACTTTATTATCTGCATTTCACAATCCGCGGATATCGGTGCGGTGCAGGCGGTGATTCTCTTCATTTTGATTAACGCAGTCATTGGCGGAATAATAACCGCGATAATGGTCTATCAAACCTTTCCAGCTCTGGAAGCTTTCAAGAGCGAACTTATGAGCGCTGATCCATCTAAAATTTGAATTTAAGCCTCAGGCGCTCGCAAATTTTTTTACTTCTGCGCTACAATGGCGTTTATGCTAAGGAATGCGGCGTGGGTAATTGTCCTATTCGTTCTTGCCCCTTCTATTTCCGCACAAACATGGGCGGGGGATGCGATTAAGAATGGCAAGACGGAAACAAGCCCATCCTCCCCTGCGAACACCGGTTCTGAATTGGATGGCGCGGTTGGCGGGAGAACTCTGGAAGCGGGTAACTCGCAGGATTACGTGGTTGACGTTGAGTCTTACAGAATTGAACCACTGGAACTGGGCGTAAGACCAGTAATAACCCTTGATGAGGCGCTACTTATTTGCGGAAGCGAAAGCTACCGAGCAAGAATTGCACGTTACGGATTTGATAAGCAGGTTTTCAACATTTCCATTGCCCTTGCAGAGTTTAAGCCTGTACTTTCTCTCTCTTCGGGGATTAGATCGGTGGAGCGGGGTGGAGCGTCCACCCTTGCCGCGTCAAGTTTCATCTCCTCCACGAAGAGCACATTCTTAACCTTTGATGTGAGTGAGAGATTTCCCTCCGGGCAGACCTTCAGTTTCTCACAGAATCTTTCGCGGCAGGAGGTTAGCGTTGCGGGCGCCCAAGCCCAAGCAATTCCAAAGTCCTACAGTGGGGAAGTTGGGCTGGTCTTTTCCCAACCATTAGGGAGAGGACGTGGGATAGAGGCTACTACAACCGCGATTAGGCAGGCGGAGGAGTCCCTTGGACTGGAGGAATTCCGTGTTGATTATACGGAGCGCCAGCTTAGGCACGATACGTATCTCTTGTACTATCAGCTAGTATCCCAGAGGAAGGCGCTTTCGGTGAGGGAAGCAAACTTTGACGCTGGGCTTAAACTTCTTGAGAGGAACTATGAGCGTTACAAGGTTGGCTTGGCTATTCGCGCGGACGTTCTTCAGGCGGAAAACAACGTCCTTAACCAGAAGCTTCGCCTCATTGACGCCCGCCGAGCGTATCTTGACGGGCTTGACCAGCTGGCACTGCTTCTTGGGCTTGCTGGTCCCATTGGCATTGATGAAGGCGTTGAACTCAAGGCGGAGCCGGTTGGCTTGGACCGTGATAGAGATTGGCTTTTGGCACGTGGCAATAGTATGGACTTGAAAGAAGTGGAAACTCAGCTTCGGCTTAAGGAGATTGAAAAGGTTTTCAGGAAGTCGGAACTGAGACCTGACTTGACCCTGTCTTTTGGGCTTACTAGGCAGGGGGAAGACAAAACCGCAAGTGGCGCCCTAAGGAACCTGGATAACCAGAGTTACAGCCTGGTTCTGAATTACCGGTTGCCTTGGGGCAAAGTGGCAAATAAGGCAAGGCTAAGCCAGACGGAGATTGAACTTGAAAGTCTGAAAACCCAGCGTGAAGAGCTTGTGCAGAGCTTGCGGCAAGAGTGGGATGGACTGTTCAGGGAACTCGTCAGCAAGAAGAGCCAGTTAGAGCTTGCGGAAAGTAACGTTTCCGTAGCTAGGGAGAACTACAATATTCAGGTGGAGAGGAACCTTGTTGGGCTCGCGAACACGATTGACGTGATTCAGGCGCAGGAAGACCTGCTAGAGGCGGAACTGTCGTTAGTTACCGCACAGGTTGATTATCAGACCACGAGACTCAGGTTACTCCTAATGGCTGGGATAATATAGAGAACTTCTGATGGCACTAATTGAGCTTAAGGGCGTTGTAAAGATCTACAAGCTTGGGACCCACGAAGTGCACGCCTTACGCGGCATTAGTTTTTCTATTGACGCAGGTGAATACGTGGCGATAATGGGTCCTTCCGGCTCTGGAAAATCCACCGCAATGAACATAATGGGCTGTCTTGACAGACCGACGAACGGCGTCTACCTCTTGGACGACGAGGATGTGACTAAGAAAACCGACCTGGAGCTTGCTAGAGTTAGGAATCAGAAGGTTGGTTTCGTTTTCCAGACGTTTAACCTACTTCCGAGAACTACCGCTCTTGAAAACGTTGAGCTGCCCCTAATTTATTCCCCCAGGCGAGTCAATCGCAGGCAGAGGGCGCTTGAGGCGCTGAGGATAGTTGGGCTTGAGGAACGCGTTCACCATAAGAGCAACGAACTTTCCGGCGGCGAACAACAACGCGTAGCGATTGCCCGGGCAATCGTCAATTACCCTGCGATAATTTTGGCTGATGAACCTACGGGAAACCTGGACACTACTGCGGGCACCCTGATTATGAAGCTCTTCCAGAAACTCAATGACCGCGGTATCACAATGGTTGTCGTTACGCACGATGAACGGATAGCAAGCCATGCCAAGCGGATTGTTCGTTTCCTGGATGGAATTGTTCTTGAGGACGCGGAGGTTAAGGAAAGGATCATTTATTCCAGGGATGAGCTGGAAACGCTTGAGGAGGAAGTGGCGGAGGTTGCGTGAGGCTAGGGTTGTTTTAAAGGGTATGGCTTTAGCAAGAATAGTTCGTAGTTTTGCACTAATTCCCAATAGAAAAGTAGTTTCCCGCCTTTGGTATGAGTATCGTCAGCTGGGGCAGAATAACTTTTTGGACTTTTTTGTATTTTACTGCGCAAGATGGTAGCGGGCGAGGCGCGATTCTTGCCTTCCGAAATGAAGCGCAGGAGTTTGACTAGCCGACAAGGACTTCCTCTTCCGGATAATGTAATCTGTCAACGGAAGTGGCATGGAAGACCGTGGCGCCTGCAGTTATAGGTCCAACTCTACCTGCAATCATAAGAATCATTAGCACAATTTGGCTTGGGTAGGAAAGGGACGCGGTTATGCCCCTAGAAAGCCCAACTGTTCCTAGCGCACTTGCAACTTCAAATACGACATCTCTAAGGGGAAATGGCTCATACAGGGAAAAGATAAATGCGAATATTGCTATTGACGCGGACCATATAGCCACAAGTGAGAACGCGGAGAGCAGAACCTTGGCTGGGATTTTCCTGCGGAGAATCACCGTTCCAGCTTTCCCCTTGAAGAGGTTCAGAATGGAGCTGATAATGACGAGGAAGGAGGTGGTCTTGCAACCTCCTCCGGTTCCACCGGGACTAGCTCCTATCATCATCATAATTAACGTTAAAATGAGAGTCGCGGTGCCAATGTTAGCGTAGTTGACGGTATTGAAACCCGCGGTGCGTGGGAATACGCTCATTGAGAGTCCGTGGAGTATCTTCTCGCCTAGTGGGGAATTCCCGAGGGTGGCGGGATTATTCCACTCGGTCAACAAAAATACCACAAAGCCGAAGATTAGAAGAATTACCGTAGTGAGCAATACCGCCTTTGAGTGCAAAGCTAAGTCTTGCCTCTTGCGAAGAACGTAGCATTCGTAGAGGTCAAGAAGGACGAGGAATCCGAGTCCTCCGATGATGACGAGAAAATTCATCGCGATTATGGCAACCGCGGAGGATGAGAAGCTGGCAAGGTTGTCGCTGAAGGTCGAAAATCCCGCGTTGTTAAAGGCGGAAACGGACTGGAAAATGGCGTCAAAGACACCTCCCGCGCCCGGTTTTCTCCCGTAGAAGGTTGGTAGAAGAATAAGGACGCCTAAAGTCTCAAATATAAGGCTGGCGATCACCGCGACAACGACTATCTGCCTAAGACGCCCTAACCCAGGGAGGTTAAGTCCTGCTTTAAGGGTGAGCATCTGAGCTATGTTGAGCTTCCTTCCGAGCAGGAATAGGATTAGAGCGTAGGCGGTCATGGACCCAAGACCGCCTATTTGGATGAGAATCAGAATGACGGTCTTTCCAAAAGTACTGTAGTAAGTGGCGGTGTCCACTACGATGAGACCAGTGACGCAGACAGCGGAGGTGGATGTGAATAGGGCGACTATGAAGTTGTTTATTTCGCCCGATGAAGTGGAAACGGGAAGCATAAGTAGCGTGGTCCCCACAGCTATAACGATGAGGTAGCCTAGAATTAGGATTCTCGCAGGTGTAAAGAACTTCCCAACCGCCACGAGCCAGAATTCTAGCATAATGAGTTTGAGGATGACTTACGAAGCCAAAAAGTGGGCTTTTTCTAAGGTGCCGCAAGTCTCGTCTTCCCAAATTGAGCGAAGCCCAAGCCCGATTCGTTTTTAGATGGGAGACTGTGCCTGCGCACGCGTTTTGGGGATGTATAAATCTGGTGGAAGGCAACTCACGACTTTGCTTTGGTTGCCAGCTCCTTTGAGTAGGCTATTAGCGCGGCGTCCCTTCCGCTAATGTAAATCTTGTCGTTGGCTTTGAACTTGTAAGTCGGTTCCGGTTCCAGCTTCACGCCATCAGCCTGTTCAATGAGGATGATGTTAAGTCCGTACTTGGACCTGAGCTGAGTATCCTTTATAGTTTTTCCCACGATTGAGGGAAGCGGGTGCACTTTAGCGAGGGAGAACCCGTCCGCGAGCGCGTTCACGTCCAAAAACTCGGTGAAGAGCATTATCCTTGCAAGGTGGATGGCGGAATCTCGTTCGGGGAAGACGATAAGGTCAGCGCCAACTCTCTTTAGGGCTTCAGCATGGCTCTCGCTTTTAGCTTTCGCGGCGACTAACGGTACCCCAACCTGTTTTAGGCTAAGGGTAACAAGGATTGACGCTGCAAGGTTCGTTCCAAGTGCCACTACCGCGGCATCGCACTGGTCCACACCTGCTTGCGTTAGGGTTTCGGAATTGGTCGCGTCTCCTTCAATGACCTCGTTAAGTTCTGGCGCAAACGCCTGAACCCGGGCGCGGTCCACGTCAATGCCAAGTCGCTCATGTCCGAGGTCCTTTAGGGCACGCATTACCGCCACGCCAAATGTGTTGAGTCCAATTACTACAAACTTCCGCTTTTTCATTCTTTTATCTCAATAGAACAATTTACCACTTTTATGATGAAAAGCGCGACTCGATCTAAGTCGCGTCGCAGGGAACGACCACGCCTTCCTCTCTCGTCCAGTATCCGAAGGGCATTTTCCATGAGTTGAACGAAAAGCCGACGTTTCCAAGTTTATCAAGTGCAATTAGTCCACCTTTTCCCGCGGTGCGAGCGCCAAAGATGGAAATCGCCAACTGAGAAGCCTTAGTGGCGTCAATCCCATTGGCGATCAGGTCCGCGCAGGATTTAGCCAGACAGGCTTTCATAATCGTCTCGCCAATGCCAGTAGCTGAGACTGCGCAGTTGACGTCCGCGTAGGTTCCGGCGCCGATGATAGGCGTATCGCCCACGCGGAACGGAGGAGCGTAAAAGATCCCTCCGGTGGAAGTTGCGGACGCTAGGTTACGGTCACAGTCAAGGGCAACCGCGCCCACCGTTCCATGATTGTCGTAATCGTCTGGGGACTTGACGTTCTCCTTTGCCCTCTTCTCCCATTGTTCAGCCCGCCAGGGGCAAACTAGTTCTTTATTGGAAACAAGTTTCATCCCCTGATCTTCGGCGAACGCTTCCGCGCCGTCCCCTACTAGGAATCCGCTACCCATTTTTTCCATCACAATTCTTGCAAGTTCAATCGGGTTTCTTAGGCGCGATACCGCGCCTACCGCGCCGAAGGCAAGGGTTTCCCCGTTCATAATACAGGCGTCCATACGCACGCTTCCGTCGCTTCTCAAAGTGGAACCGTATCCGGCGTTGAAAAGCTCATCATTTTCAAGGAGAACCACCGCTCGTTCAACCACATCAATCGCTTTACAACCATTTAGGAGTTCTGGATAAATAGTATTGAGGATCCTTCGGATAGCCTTAACCATCTTCAGGAAGCGGTCATCAGGTATGGTGCCTGCCCCGCCGTGGACTGCAAGCGCAATTTTCTTAAGATTTGTTCCCACCATTACCCTTCCGCAAGTCTACTTTTGGCAAGTTTCGCAAAAGAAGGTGCTCCTTTGTCCCAGAGTGATCCTCTTGATTCTGTGCGGTTCTCCACATCTAGGGCAGTACGCGCCATTTCTCATAAATACCTTCAAGTCAGCCCCAAAATTGCCCGGCGCACCATTTGCGTCCACGAAATCCCTGAACGTCGTTCCGCCTTTTGCTATGGCGGAATGCAAAATTCTCCGCAGTGATTTAATAAGAGCGCGAAACTCCGAGCTCCCCAGACTTCTTGCAAGCCTGCGAGGGTCAATCTTCGCGTCAAAGAGAATCTCGTTTGCGTAGATATTGCCGATGCCACAGATGAACCTTTGGTCAAGGAGAAACTCCTTTATAGACTTCTTCCTCAACCTTTCCACTCTTGAGGCGAGAAACCCCGCGCTGAGAGCCGGGTTATCAAATTCAATACCGATGTTTCTTGTGAGACCGCTGTGGTCAAGCTCTTGCTTTCTTGAAAGGGAAACTTTCCCAAATTTGCGGGCGTCGTAGAAGTTTAGGTAAGTTCCGTTAACAAGTTTAAGCGAAAGAACCTGGTGAGGATTCCTGGGGCTTTGATTTTCAAGGAGCAGTTTGCCGGTCATCCCAAAGGAAACAAGCAGGACGTAAGCGTTGTCCAAGAAGAAGAGCGCGACTTTACCGCGTCTGCCTAGCCCGGTTATCCGCGCCCCCGTGAGTGTTCGGATTAAATGGGGCGGGGAGACGTACTTGAGAGACTTTGGATAAAGGACGCGAACGTTCTGTATCCGCAAACCCTGAACCCTGTTCTCAAGGCTCTTCACAATTCGGTTTGCCTCAGGAAGTTCAACCATTGGCGGGCGATTATATCACCGCGAATTTGGGAATTCATCCAGGCGATGAAAACTTTGGAGGAAGAAGGCATCTCACCGCAGGGGTTTACGTTTCAGAAGCTCTTGTTGAACCCTTGATAGTTTGAGATCGGGGACTTCCCGAGGATGAGCAAAGTTGAGGTAAACTTTTTAAGTTGATTATTATTCGTTAAAGGCGTATGTTAGAACTCCGGCTGTTTGAACAGAGGAGAATTACCGTGGGAGGTTTGCTCAAACGTGGAAGCTAAAAAATTTCCTATAAAGAACGTTGGCATTGCCGGCTTCGGCACGATGGGCAGAGAAATAGCGCTCGTTTGCGCGCTCTCCGGCTTTTTGGTGAAGGTCTTTGAGGTTTATGAACCGGCAATCTCGGAAGGCAGGCAGAGGCTGGAAAAGCTTCTCAAGCTCCTAAAGAGGGATAGTTCAGAAGAGGAACGGGTTGAATTGCTTGGACGGATTGAGGTAACCAAGGTATTTTCCTCAATAACTAGTTGTGATCTTGTGATTGAAGCAATTCTTGAACGTTACGACGTGAAGGAGGAATTTTACAACCGTCTAGGAAAGGAGCTAAAGGAGGGGGCGATCGCGGCAACCAACACAAGTAGTCTAAGTCTTACTAGACTAGCAAGGGCATTTGGTAGGCAGGATGCGTTCGTGGGGCTCCACTTCTTTAACCCGCCCACTCAGATGAAGCTCGTGGAAGTTGCTAAGGGGCTTCTCACCAGCGAGCAAACGGTAAACACCTGCGTGGAGTTCGTAAAGAAACTTGATAAGGCGCCAATCTTGGTCAAGGAAACGCCAGGGTTCGTGGTAAATCGTGTGCTGGTGGCTATGGCGGTTGAGGCGATGCGGGTCGTGGAGGAGGGAATCGCTGAGATTAAGGACGTTGACGACGCTATGAGGTTAGGAGCGGGATGGCCTATGGGTCCGTTCAAGTTGATGGACTTGGTTGGGCTTGACGTGTTTTTGCACGCCTGCGAAACCATACATTCGGAGCTTGGAGAGTCAAAGTTCCGACCGCCCCAGCTTCTTAGAAGATACGTGCAGGCGGGGCTACTCGGGAAGAAGACCGGCAGGGGGTTTTACTCCTACTAGTTTACTTAAACTCATTAACCCGATGCTCAAGCGTATCTTAAGGCAATGGTAAAGGATAAGAAAACCGAAAAACTCTGCATTTTGGGTTCCACGGGGAGTATCGGAAGAAACACGCTTAGGGTGGTTTCCGCTCATCCTCACGCGTTTGAGGCGGCGGTACTAACCGCCAAGAACAACGGCGAGCTACTCCTTGCCCAGGCAAAGGCGCTAAAGCCAAAGATATGCGTGCTTACCAGTGAGGAATCCGCCATCAGGTATGCCAGCGAGTTTAGCCAGATAGGCGTGGAATTAATGATGGGTGAAGAGGCTCTAAGCGTGGTAGTGGAACTTGACGAGGTAGACACAGTGGTTTGCGCCCTTGACGGGAGTTCCGGGTTTGAATCGATGTTCAGAGGAGTGAGTGCAGGAAAGAAGGTGCTCTTTGCCAACAAAGAAGCATTTGTAGAGGGTAGTTCGGTCATTATGCCAGTTACCAGGGAGAGGCGGGCGCGGATTGTCCCCATTGACAGCGAGCACTGTGCGATAGCCCAATGCCTGCTCGCTGGAAAGGCTAATGAAGTTGAGAAGGTGATTCTTACCGCCTCTGGTGGACCCTTTCTAAACAGGACCCTTGAGGACTTACGGGAAGTAAAGATGGAGGAGGCACTTGCCCATCCAACCTGGAAGATGGGTGCAAGCGTTACCGTCAATTCAGCGACGCTTTTCAATAAGGGCTTGGAAGTTCTTGAGGCGAAGGCGCTTTTTGACATCCCGCTGGAAAGGATTGAAGTCTTAATTCATCCTCAAAGCATCGTTCACGGGCTGGTTCAATTCAGGGACGGTAGTGTTCTTGCGCAACTATCTAGGGCTGATATGGCGGTTGCTATACAGTATGCCCTCACCGCGCCCAATAGACTGCCCGGGATTGTCGGATGCGTGGACTTGGCGGAGATTGGCAAGTTGGAATTCCTTAGGGTGGATTTTGACAGGTTCCCCGCGGTGAGGCTTTGTTATGAGGCTGGAGCGGGAGAGTGGTGGGAAGCAACCGCGCTATGCGCAATGAATGAGGCGCTGGTTGCTCGGTTTCTTGCGGGCGAGATTTCCTTTTACAGGCTTTCTACGTCGCTTCCGATGCTTTTCGCGGAGCGCTTCTCGGTTCATAGAAGCGCTTTTCCGAGGGAAGAACTCGTTCCCACTGCGGAGAATGTTATGAAAGTGTCCTCCGTTTTTAGGGAATACGGCGACTCCGCTAAAGTGTAACTCCGTGGGGTTGGAAGGAGGGGATGCTGTCTTGCGGGTGGGCTTGACCGTCCTTGGTAAATGTGCCCCGACCGGGGCGAGAATTAACCTCAGCCGCCGCCACCGCCACGACTTGAGCCGGTGTTGCATTCGCCACCATCCGAACTTCTGCCTGTGTTCTTCATGGATTCCTTCCGCAGTTTTCGCTCTCTTTCCTCCGTAAGGAGAATGTTCCTGTAAGCAACTGGGCTGAAGTAGTGAAGATGGTAAGGTTCATCCTTGAGATTTTCGGGGAAGATGAACCGCCCGCCAGGCCCCCAGACTGCCTTGCCCATAGTGTGAGAGTAACCGTCTTGAACGTTGTCCGCAGAGCGGTAGGCGAGAATCATCGCGGAATTGAAACCCGAGTCCTTCGCAAGCTCGCGCCTGAGGATGTGGAAAAGAGTGTTTCTTGATTGATCCTCAGAAGTATCATCAGGAAGCCGAATGGTGATAATCAGCGAGCGCCTGCTTCCTTCGGTTTCTTCTTTCTTGGCAACCTGAGTGTAATAGACAGTATCGTTGGGATCGTAGTCCACCCTGTCCCAGGAGAACGCTTCATCCTTTCCCGCGCGGAAAAACTCCGGCAGGAGAAGCAGTAGCAGAAAAACAACCACCGCCAACGCTAATAACCAGTAAGCTCCCTTCATCTTTCGCTCCTTTGTCAGGGCTTGCCTGTCAAGCGTATCATAACACTAAAACGCTCACAAAGCAAACCAGCGAAGCGCCCGACGTCATCGCAAGGGATTCACTTGTTTGGCATTCTCATGGGAATCCCTGCGGGCTTAGGAAGGGTTCACAGCTTTTCTTGAATCCCCAGGCGTCGGAACGAGGACGTGAACATATTCCCCTGGATGAAGACCGTTTGGTTCGCCAATCCTCATAACGGGGATGGGCGCCACGCTACCTGCCCCAAAGAGCGGAACAAACAACTCGTAACCTTGCCTGATGGGTCCGCAACGTAGGCGACACTTGAGCGGTCATAGGAGCTTGCCATTTTCAGGGGTTTACCAGTCATCGGCGCGATCCAAGCGGAAGGAATTGGCTCGCCAATAAACGCTATAAGCTCGTCAGGGCTTGCAGGGTAACGTTCCTTGAGAATCTTGAACCAGAGCACATAATACTTCAGCCTTTGTGGCAAGTACCCAAGCCCACACTAGTTGTTTGAATTCCGACTCGTTGGCGGAGAAGGCGCGGAGACGGTCCCAGTTCCAGAAGGAGACTCTGCCCGTAATGAAATCCTCTTTGGTGACCTGCAACTATGGGTTGTCAGGCGGTAAGGGCTTCATAGCTGAATACGCGTCTTCCCGGTTAAGTACTCTTTGTAGATTCTTCCATTGCATTTCCGCTATCCTGCGCTTCTGGTCTATGTACTCGACTGAGCCCGGACGATAATGCGTGACTTCATCCGTTTGTTTATCGTCAGGATTTGCGGTATCCATGGACGCGAAGGTAATGGTAACCTTGAGCGTGTCTCCGTCAATCTCCCACCTATCGGGGGTTATCAGAGGCTTGAAGAATAGGTATCCTTCATCAATGAGAGTTTCATAGCTTGCGGGCAGTTCCTGCTCTAGCTGAATAAAGTGCTCAATCGCCTCCGTAATGGCGCCCGTGTCATAACACGTGAGTAGCCTTCTCTGGTCTTCCGCGGGGGAGTTTCTTAGCCTCTTCAAGGACGAGCCCAAAGTTGATGGACTGTTTCCTAGTTGCAGTCCTGGGAATTTCCGGCTCAACCTGAACCTGCTGAGCCTCCTTACAGGCGCTCTAGAGGGAAAAAAACGTCACAGTCCATAACGTCCATTGCAAAAACCTGTGACTTCTTGTTCCCATCACATACTTCTCCTTCAACAGATTTTACTAGAATGGGGAGTTTAGATGCACAGGCGGGGCAACAATCGCGCGGAAAATAGTCGCCGACTTAGAAGAGGGGAAACACAATTTCGCGAGGATTTTGAGGGTCCACGTGGAGCCTTAAGTGCTCCCCGGGATAAAAACCGTAGGACTTTCCAGTAAGCTTCATAAACGATTCTACGTCCGCTGTCGCTCCCGCACCGAACAACGGAATATGAACTTCAAGCCCGAGCCCGTCTTCACTAACCGCGTAGCAGATCGCTCCCGTTTGCAACTCGTTTGAAATTGGGACGACTTTTCCCGTAGCAGGAGCTACCCAAGCTTTGGGTATGCGTTCTCCGATGAAGTCGAAGAGTTGAGATATCGTTGAAGGATAGGTTTCGTAGCGTGTGTAATACCAGCTGAGATAATAAGCAAGTGTTCTTCTAAGTTCCCACGCCCACATCAGCTGGGACAACTGCACAGAGTCGTCGTTGGCGTATCTTCTCAGTTTGTCCTCAATCAAATTGGAGACTCTACCAGTCAAGAAATCTTCCAATGTTATCTTTCTCAACGGCGAGTCTGGGGGTGGAGCGGTGCCCATCCTGCGGGAGTATCTATTGAGCGTTGACTGGAGCGACTCCCAACTGCTAGTAGCTATTTTCCTTCTCCTCTCAATATCGGACGTTGATTCCGGTCTGAGGAATTCCGTTTTGACCGTCTCTACCTCATTCGGGTCGTGTGGGTTGAACGCGGAACAGGTACAAGTGACTGTGAGAGTGTCTCCTGTAATTTCAAAAGCATCAGGAACCAAATATGGCTTAAAGAAGAGATAACCAGCATTAACAAGTTGCTCATAGCTTGAAGGCAAAGAATTCTCAACGTCAATGTATCTTCTGACCGCCCTCGTGATAGTCGCAGAGTCTACGAAAGTTATGAACCTACGGAAGGTCTTCTCATCCATTGCCCTGATGAGCTGTATATCATAGGACATTGACTTTGCACTCGGCTCTTCCTGAGTCACGCGGGTGGGGGATGTCTTGCCTGCCCTATCTGGATGCGAACAAGATGGCGCTGGTGACCATAACCCAATTGTTGCTCCACCGACAACTAAAGTCCAAAGGCTCAATCTTTTGAATTCACCATTCATTTCTGGTCACCGCTGTAGCCCGGTGCCAGCGTTCCCCGGAGATGGCGATAGTTCTTCATCGTATGCTGGGTTGAGCAAAGGAAATCCGGGGACATTGTAACCGCCGAGAGACTTGTTTGATAGCGTAGGCACCCTCGTGAAAGCCAGCCCGTATTCTCTGCACCCACAGGGGTACGCCTGCGGATGGAAGTCCAAAAGAAGAAAAGCGGAAAGCGCGGAAATAGCTGGGAGTGCCCTGGCAACAAGCCTTCCCGGGCCACTCAAAAACCCTCTATGTTCAACCATCTCTCCTGCTCCTCCATTCAGATAGCTTAATTTTAGAGGCGTCTTTCCAGCTGGTCAAGGGAGTTGGGATAACTTTTTGAGATTTTTTGCTTTTTTCTTAACTCCCGTGTAGTGAAATGGGCGCCCCCTGTCTCGCGAAAAAGAAGATTGCTTTCGTACGCAACCGCGTGTAATCGTTTATCGTCAAACCCTTGCGCTCAGAGGTAGAATTTTGCTTCCTCCGCAAGCTCCTCGGGAAGGGGTTCTTCTAGCATCCGCTTTCTTGACTTTTCATCCTCACGCATTGGGCAAAACTCACCGCACATAGTGCATCCTTCGTAGGTGAGCGCGACTTTGTCACGCTCGCGGTACTGCCTTGCGCGGACGGGGTCAATGGCAAGTCTAATCTGGTCTTCCCACTTAAAAGCCTTTCTGGCGCGGGAAAGCTCATCGTCCCAATCTTTGACCCAGGTCAAGCCCTTGGCAATATCCGATGCGTGGGCTGCTATCTTGAATGCAATTACGCCTTCGTGAACGTCCCTAGCGTCAGGAAGGGCAAGGTGCTCCGCAGGTGTCACATAGCACAAAAGGTCAGCGCCCGCCGAACCAGCGATGAGTCCGCCCATCGCGCCGGTGATGTGGTCGTAACCGGGCGCGACGTCAGTAACGAGTGGTCCTAAGACGTAAAATGGCGCGCCGTTGCAGACACGTTTTTGGATTCTTACGTTCATTTCAATTTGGTTCAATGGGACGTGCCCGGGTCCCTCTATCATCACCTGAACGCCCTTCTGCCACGCCCGCTTTGTCAACTCCCCGATGACGAAAAGCTCCGAGAACTGGACCTCGTCACTGGCGTCGTTTATGGAGCCCGGTCGTAGTCCGTCCCCGAGGGAATAGGTTCCGCAATACTTGGCTAGAATGTCGGTTACTTCATCAAAGCGGGAGTAGTATGGATTCTCCTTTCTGTTGGCACGCATCCACGCGGACATCATCCCTCCGCCGCGGGAGACGATTCCGGTGATTCTTGGAGTGCGTTCAATTACCTCAAGGTTCTTCCACGTTACGCCGGCGTGGATGGTGAAGTAGTCAACGCCCTGCTCCGCTTGCTCTTCCACTACTTCAAGGAACAATGACTCGGGAGCAGACGTGAACCCGCCAGGTTTGCCTATCATTCGTCTGCCGACCTCGTAGACTGGGACTGTTCCAATTGGTATAGGGCTGGCATCAAGAATCTCTTGGCGAATAGCTTTAAGGTCTCCACCTGTGGAGAGGTCCATTGCGGTGTCCGCGCCTGCGCGAACCGCAACGTCAAGCTTGTGAAGTTCCTCTTTGACGTCTTTCAGGAAGGCGGAGGTTCCGATATTGGCGTTTACCTTCGTAGTCACGCCAGTTCCTATAGGAACCGCGCGGACGTGCTTGTGGTTCCGGTTTCTGGGGATGATTAGGGTTCCGCGCTGAAGTGAATCTAGAAGAAATTCAACGGTAACGTGTTCCCTTGAGGCGCACTCTTCCAGCTCCTCCGGGGTGAAGGTGTGCGCAATATCGTATTTGGCTGGATTTGACGCGACGAGCCCGCGCTCAAGGTCAGTTGAAATCAGGGTAGCGCTCATAAGAATCTCCTTCTAAGGATTATATCACGGGTGTCAGGTAAATAGTCTATGGGAATGTGAGAGTGTATCTCAATTAGTCGCGCCTTGCTTGAGAGCCTGCGAACATACGGGGTTATTGGTGAAATAGCGATTGATACGGTTGCGGGGGCGTGCAAATTGTTAAACAAGAAAGTTGAGGATTTCCAAAGGGGACGAGATGGCGAAGTCCGCGAGAATCGCGTCTTCCTCGTTTCCGAAACCGTAGGCGGCGAATATCGCGGTGGCGCGGTTTTGCTTCGCTGCGAACATATCCGCAAACTTGTCTCCCACGAGGGCGGTATCACCGCCCCCAAGCTCGTTAATTACGTAACGCACCAGCTCAACCTTACCTTTGAAACCGTTAATCTCTGGACTTGCGACGAGGTGAAAGTAGTTTTCGTAGTTGAACTTCCTGCCGACCGTTCTAATGTAGGTTCCGCCCGCATTTGTTACAATCGCGAGCTTCTTGCGGGCAGATTTGAGACGTGTAATAACATCAGTTACGCCTTCAAATAGCTCGCCCTCTCGCAGAATGGCTTCGGTTTCTTCCGCTAGGGAGAGTTCTCTTAACTCCCCCGCAAGATGCCTGAACCCGTCAGGCAGGAGTGCGGGAAAGAACTCGTCCGCGGGATTCCCGGTTAGGTGGGCGATTCTCTCAAGGCTGGGAATCGCCATAGGGATCTGCCTTTCCCTCTTGAACTTAATGCAGGCGGACTTCACCGCTTGGAGTACTCCTTTTCGGCTGTTGAAGAGGGTCCCATCATTATCAAATATTATTAGATCTGCCTTCGCCTTCATTTGAGACTGCCCAGCTTAGAAGTTTAGCATTTCTTTCACGAGGAACATCCGAATGAGAGCGGGTTTTGAAGGTGGGCTTAATCTTTAGGAACGAGCTTCAGCAGGCTATTCAACAATGGATTAGGCTGGGGAAGGCGGGTGGCACCCTGTGATAAGATTATTGGGCTCTCAGATGTTTGAGAACGCGTTAAACTTTGTCGGTAACTATTGGCTCCGAGGCGCTGAGGTTTTAATAATTTCCGCTTTCTTTTACTACCTGCTTATTTCAGTGCGGGGGACTCGAACCGGTCTCGTTATCTTCGGGCTTATGACGCTATTTGTGGGCTATTTGGCTGCGAAGGTTCTCGGGCTGATTTCGCTCGTCAGAATATTTGAGCTGGTGCTATTTGTCGGGCCCATAGCCATTATCGTGATATTCGTCCCTGAGATTAGAAGGTTTCTGGAACGGGCGGGGAGAACTCACGGGTTCTTCTCAAGGTTCTTACCCATCCCTTCCGTTTCCGTTGAGACAAAAGAGGTTCCTATTTACGATGAAATCGTAAAAGCGGTTGAAGAATTGGCGGTCAAGTTTCACGGAGCCATAGTCGCCATTGAGAAGGAGGAGATTTCGCCAGAAATTATGGTTCCGGGGATTTGGCTAGACGCGGAAGTTAGCGAGCGCCTCCTGAGGGCTATTTTTGAACCGCATAATCCACTTCACGACGGTGCGGTGATAATCAGAGATAACCGGATTCTCTACGCGTCGTGCTTCTTTCCACTATCGATTCGGGAGGACTTGAATCCGGAATTTGGGACTAGGCATAGGGCGGGACTCGGTATAACTGAGAAAGTAAACTGCATCGCGATTATCGTGAGCGAGGAAAGCGGGGCGATTTCCATCGCGTATAATGGGAGAATAGCTAGAGAACTTCCGCCTAGACAGTTCAGAGAGCAGTTGCGAGCGGTATACTATGAGAATCCAAACTTTGTGGTTCCGCTTCCGCGGAGAGTTGTATAGAAATGCGCGCGTTACTACTAAAAAACTGGCATTACAAGTTATTCTCACTCGTGCTGGCGATTGCTTTCTCCTACTACATTTACGGGTTCAGCTCCTATGAGGTGGAGGCTTCTCTCTCCTTTAACCTTGAAATCAGGAACCTTAGCGCGAGGCTAGCAATTGCTACCGAGGTGCCATCAAGGGTAGCTGTTTCCGTGAGGGGAAGAACGGACGCAATCAGAGAGGGGAAGGTCTCCGCGGAGACCGCCTTTTTGGATTTCGCCAACATCACCGAGCCTGGCAAATACGTCATCACGCCACAACTGGCTTTGCCGGAGGCGCTGAAGCTTCTCAAGCCGATTAAGGCAGTTTCAGTCGAAATTGACCCCGCGGAGAAGAGGGAGATTCCCGTTGAGGTTGTAGAGCGCGGGAATATTCCTGAAGGGTATGTTCTTAACCGAATTGAGTTTAATCCTAAAGCGGTTACTATTGAGGGACCTAGAAGGCATATTAACCGTTCCAAGCGTGCGGTGGTGGAGCTTGAGCTTGCCGGAAGGAGGAGCAGAATTGCTCAGAGCTTGCCCGTTCAGGTTGTTGATGACGATTATCGCCCAGTTAGCGCAAGATTCCTTTCAATAAGCCCTCTAACCGTTTACGTTCGCGCAGATGTAAATCCCGTGGCAAACGTAAAGCCCTTGAAAGTCGTGCCTAGTCTCGTGGGCGAGCCTGCTGATGGGTATTACCTGAAGGAGGTAACTATTGAGCCTGCCCAAATACTCGTTGAGGGGAAACTATTGGAGGGGAAAAAGATTAAGCCTTTAATCGTTACTGAGGCAATAAACCTTGACGGCAAACGGCAGTCGTTTACCGTTGAGGTTGGGCTTAAGTATCCAATTGAAAAGCCTGATGCTCTACAGGATAAGGCGAAGATAACTGTGGAAATTCAGAGGTTAACGGGTTCTGAGGATGTGTTGAGCGTTAAGATTGATTTGATTGGAAGGAGGGAAGGTTTCACGTACGTTCTTGAGCCCAGTGCGGTCTCGGTTCAGTCGCCTGATTTAGCCTCGCTGATGGAAGAGGAGAGGCTAGAAGTCTCCGCTTCATTTGACGCAAGGGATCTAGGGGTAGGAGTTTACAGGATCGTTCCTCAGTTCAGGTTGCCAGAGGGGTTAGGGAGGATTCAAGTGATTCCGAGCACAGTCCTGCTGACCGTTAGGGAAAGGGTGGAAGAATTGCCGGCTGATAACGAATAAGCTAATAACAAATGCCAGCTATGATAATCTAGTGGCTTATTTCAATGGGAAAGTACTTTGGAACAGACGGTATAAGAGGAAGGGCTGGGGACGAGCTCAGCCCTGACTTTGCGCTAAAGGCAGGATGGGCAATCGCGCAAGTGCTTAATAACGCGTATCGTGGGGAGAAGCTCCCTTTCGCCACCAAGCAGATTACCGTCGCGGATGCCCCTGCGATCATTCTCGCAAGGGACACGAGGTTATCTTCACCTATGCTTGCAGACGCTATCAGAAGCGGTATTCTCTCCGCGCAGGTGAACGTAATTGACATCGGCGTCGTTCCCACCCCCTTAGTTTCGCTTGCGGTCAATTACGTAAACTCAATCGGAGGTGTGATGATTACCGCCTCGCACAACCCGATTGAAGATAATGGAATTAAGGTATTCAGGAGCAACGGTGTAAAGACTACTGAGAAGCTTGAGCGGGAGATAGAGAGTCTTATTGATGAAGGCAGGTTCTCGTATTCTACTCCTTACTTCGGAAAGGTAACGAGCCTGAATTCGGAGAGGATTTATCTTTCCCATCTGCGGAAGGTCCTGAAGGGACTGCGGGGAGAAGGGATGAAGGTTGGGCTTGACCTAGCTTACGGTGCTACGACTGCGATTGCGGGAGAAGCGTTCTCCGAGTTTGGATTTTCACCCGTAATTCTCCACGGTGAGCCGGAAGGCTCAAAGGTCAACGTTGACTGCGGAGCCACCAATATTAGAAGATTGGCGTCATTTATGAAGAAAGAGGGACTTTCATTGGGCTTCGCCTTTGATGGAGATGGTGACCGAGTCATTTGCGTGGACGATAAGCACCAGGAGGTGAACGGGGACAAGGTTCTTGCGATACTCTCGCTCAAGCATCGCCCATACTTCACGGCGAAAAGGGTCGTCTTCACTGAGATGACAAACTTAGGCGTTGAGCAGTACTTGAAGCAACGAGGTTTTACTTGCTACCGAACCCCTGTGGGCGATACGTATGTTCTTGCTGAAATGCTTAAGAGGGAAGCGAAACTTGGCGGCGAACAGAGCGGGCACGTTATTTGCTGGGATAAACACTGCACAGGTGATGGCGTTTTTGTCTCCCTTTTGATGAGTTATGTTCTCCTGAGGAACTCCTATAGCCTAAGTGAACTTTCGTCCCAGATACCAGTCTATGCTCAATTCCTAACTAGCGTGCCCGTAAGAGACAGGGTATCGTGGATGAACGATAGGACGTTCCTAAGAAGGCTTGCTATGCTGAAACATTCCTTTGGAAAAGGAGTAAGGTTTTACATACGCCCGAGCGGAACGGAAAATCTTGTGCGCATTCTCACCGAGGCGCGGGCGGAAAGGCTTGCGCTGGATGCTAATAAGAGCGTTTCTCAGCTCTTCAAGAGGCTAGTTTGAGTTGTATGGTTGAGTCGCGGTCTCTTCCACGTTTAGCGCGAAAGAAAGGAGATGGAGGCTTATGCGGTTTCTGTTCCATCCGAGCTTAAACTACTATATGGAAATCCTTGAAGGAGGTTGACGAAATGGCGGAAAACACGTTTTGTTGGTTAGGTCATTCTACTTTTAAGGTTGCAACTTCTGAGGGAAAAACGATTTATATCGACCCATTCTTGAGCGGGAACCCATCGTGCCCTACGGAGGAGAAAAAAGTTAGCGCCTGCGACATCATTGCGATTACGCATGGTCACGGCGACCATCTTGGAGATTGTTACTCAATTTACTCCAGATTCAAGCCAAAGGTGGTATGCATCTTTGACCTGGGCATCATCCTTCAGAGAAATGGCGTTTCTGAAGATGATGTTGTTGGTTTGAACGTGGGAGGCACGGTGGATGTGGATGGCGTCAAGTTTTCAATGACCCCGGCGACACATTCCGGCTCGGTGTTTGAAGGGGACAAACTACTCTATGGAGGCGATCCGGTGGGCTATGTTGTCACACTTGAGGATGGCTTCCGTTTCTATCACAGCGGAGATACTTGGGTAATGGCGGATATGGAGTTTATTGGAAAGCTGTTTGCGCCTGAGGTTGCGTTTCTACCGATTGGCGGACACTTCACGATGGATCCAAAGGCAGCAGGCTTGGCGGTGAAGCTTCTCGGAGTCAAAACGGTTGTTCCTATGCATTACGCTACTTTTCCGATACTATCGGGCACTCCTGAGGCGCTCAGGGAGGAGCTTGAAGGGAGTGGAGTAACCGTGATTGCTCCCGAGGTCGGTGAGCATTTCATTTTGCCCTGAAATGGAAGCGCGGGCGCTGATTTCAGTGTTAGCCAGACTCTTGTTTTGTTAGCTTATGAAAATACTTCATCTGGACTTCCTTGGAAGTGGCGCGGACGAAGAGTACGAGTTTCCCCTTGGCGGGGTGAACTTTTACGTGCGTCACACCAAGCTGGATAGGGACATAAGAAGGTTGAAGAAGCTTCTAACCCACCATACTGAAGAGGCGGTTGCCCTGTCCGGGCTAAGTCTCACTTTCTACATCGGAGGCAAGTCTTTCCCCAATAGAAGATTGGCTAGCGAGTTTGAATCCGCGTTAAAAGGGGTCCACTTCTCTGACGGCAGTTTGGTGAGGGATACACTGGAAAGATACCTTGTGCTCAGGGCGATTCAGTCCCTTTCCTTTAACTTTAAGGGGCGGAGAACACTCATCTTCAGTGCGCTGACCAGATTTGGCGCCACTGAGGTTCTAGCGAATTACACCAAACGGTTGATTATCGGGGACCTTTTATACGGGATGAGGCTCGGCGTGCCAATATTTTCTCTCGCGGCGTTTAAAAAGTCTGCGACCGCATTGATTGATACGGTTACAAGAATGCCAATCTCGTGGTTTAGCCCGGCAGGAAGGGCTTTCCCTCGCAGGCTTCCAAGCTTTAGGTGGTACTTCTACTGGGCTGAGGTGATCCTTGGAGGAATGGAATACCTCCTTAGATATTCCCCGCAGAAACTTTCAGACAAGCTGGTGTTCACCGACATTCACGGGGAGGAAGAAATTGATTTTCTTGCCAGAAAGGGTGTCGCTACCATTGTGAACGTCAGGCCGAATATTGGCGCTATAAGGCTCTCAAGTTCCATACTAGGTGTTGCAATACAGAGGTTAACGGGGATTTCTCCCGAAGATGAAGGGAAACTGAGGGAGGCATATCTCAACTTTTACGTGAAAGAGCATTTTGAGCCTGAGATAATACACTTCAAGCCTGAAAAGGACGTTGAGCCTTCATTAATTGAAAAGCCTTCGGATTTCTATCTTTCCGCAGAAAGAGTAACGGTTGAAGAGGAAGCTACCTCGGGGAGGGAAAAAGGCGTTCAAAAATTTGGCTTTGTCGTCCATCCTCTCACGTATTCCCATCTATTGAGACACAAACTTTTGAATAAACTTGACAAGCTTCTCCCGGAATCGGTGGTGGAGGGCATTGCGGGCGGGATGGGACCGATTTATATGGGTGAGGTCAAGAACGTGACTTCCCCAACCGGAGTAAGGGCAGAGGGTTACGTCTACGCCCTTCCAATGACAAGCAAGCTTATGTTGAGAAGTAACCCGGAGTTGGTTTACAGGAAGATACTGCGGATATGCGAGCTTGCGCACAGGCAAGGTGCTGGAATAATTGGGCTTGGCGCCTATACGTCTATCGTGGGCGACGCCGGCGTGAGCATCGCTAATCGTTCACCCATCCCAGTCACTACTGGCAACTCCTTTACGGTGGCGGTGACTCTTGAAACGATTAGGAAAGCATCGGAGTTACTAGGATACGTTCTATCGGAAAGTTGTGCCTGCGTGATAGGGGCAACCGGTTCAATTGGCAGTATTCTCTCGTTGATTTTGGGAGGTATGGTAAAGAGAATAATGCTTTCAGCGCCAAGGAGCGAGCGTTTAATCGCTCTTTCAAAGACCCTCACCGCAAGGTATCCCAGCCTGGACGTTTACGTTGCGACTGACCCGGCAGTCTGCCTAGAATCTTCGGACATTATTGTTACCACTACGAGCGCGGTGGACCCAATCGTGAAGGTTGAACGTCTAAAGCCGGGGGCGATTGTATGTGACGTTGCGCGACCTCCCGACGTATCGGAAGATTCTGCGAAGATGAGACCGGATGTGCTTGTTATTGAATCGGGGGAGGTTGAACTACCTGAGGGGGCGGAGATAACTTGCGATATTGGCTTGCCTAAGGGGATTAGTTACGCCTGCCTCGCAGAGACGATTATTCTCGCCCTATCCAATAGGTTTGAGAACTTTACGGTTGGTAGGGAGATAGATGAGGAGAGGGTGAGGCTGATATCCGAGTTGGGGAATCTTCACGGCTTCAGGCTCGCGGGGATTAGGAGCTTCGGCACGGAGCTCTCTCAGGAAGACCTGCTCAAGATACGGGAGAAGGCGCAGGTTCTTGCTAGGGGATAGCCCGCACCGATTAAGTCGGTTGAGGCTATCCCTGCGTCAGCGGACCAACGTGGCATAATATCCAATATCCCCACTCAAGTTTCAGCGTAAGGATTAACGATTAAGGATTAAGGATATGATTCTTCAGACTATCTGCGGGCAGGGTACCTCTTTGAGTGAACGTTGGACTTTTAGGCTTTTATGTACTAATGGAAAATTGGGCAAATGGGTTTATTCTTTAGAAGGAAAGCGATCCCTTGCGACGTCATTATTGCGGGATTGGGAAATCCAGGACCGGCATACGAGTTCACTCGCCATAATTTTGGGTTTCTAGCGGTGGACGCTTTGTCCCAGATGCTCAATCTCGAGGGAGGATTCCAGCGCAAATGGCAGGCTGAGGTAAAGTATGCTCTGGTTAAGCGGGATCGGGCTGAGGAATTACTGGGTGTGGAGAAGATGGAGAAATCAAGGTTTAATGAGCGCGCTTTGCTTTTAATGAAGCCGCAAACGTACGTGAACCTTTCGGGGAGAGCCATAGCGCGGGCGATGCTGTTCCACAAGAGCTCGGAAGTTATTGTCATTTGCGACGACGTGAATCTTCCTTTCGGTCACCTGCGGATGCGTGCTCGAGGTGGCGCAGGCGGGCATAAGGGACTTGAAAGCATCATTCACGAAGTTGGAACGGATGAATTCATCAGGATTAGAATTGGAGTTGGCGGAGGCGAGCTTGCGGACGTTACCAATTACGTCCTTGAGCGGATGAATGAGCGTGAGATCAAGCGAGGGAGGGAGCTGGCTAGGCTCGCCGGTAGAAAGGCGCTTGAAATCGCTTTTCTTGGCTTTGATTTAGCTGGAAGTTATCCGTTTTAATGGTGTTTGACAAGGCAAATTTAGGCGTAATCGGAAATAGCCCGGCGAGAGTTTCGTGCTAGAATGCTGGTGCTAGTGGATGAAAGGAGACGCGTATGCAGGCGAAGAGAACTGAGAACTTTCTCGTAATCCGTCTTGAACCGGGAGACGAAGTCTTTCCTTCACTTCAGAATGCACTGTCAATTCACGGAATTGGACAGGGCTTTGTCATAGCCGGAATCGGGCATTTCACCCAAGTTAGGCTCGGTTATTTCGTTGGCGAAGGAAAGTATAAGGAAGAAGATTTTCCCGAAGGCGGGGAGCTTCTGAACCTTTCTGGGAATGTTGCTCTGAAGGATGGACGACCGTTTCTTCATCTTCACGCCATCATTGGCAGGGATGATTATTCTGTCTTTGGCGGGCACCTTGTATCCGCGGTAGTGAACGTCACCTGTGAAGTTCTAATACTTGCGGTTCCGGAGTTTGTGCGGATGACTAGAAAGTTAGAAGGGACGACTAAGCTGTTTGGGCTTTACGTGGAGTAAAGGAAGGCATAGCAGTCTTACCAGCTACCGCTGGCGCCACCTCCGCCCCCGCCTCCTCCTCCAAATCCGCCTCCGCCTCCACCTCCGAGCCAACCGCCGTTGCCTGAACTTGGCTCAGTGTACCAATAAGGGTAGTATCCATGCTCGTAGTAGAATTCATCCGCTCGCCTCTTCCTCAGGTAGCTCTGAAATAATGAGTAGGGGATTATGAGGGCAATAAGGATTACGACCCAATAATCCACTATCCAGGAGATTAAGCTGTAAAGGATCGGGGATGTCAACGCCTTCTTGACCTGCTCGGTGCCTATGACGATTCCAGCGCTGTAGTTTCCTAGCTTGAATTCCGGCACCATAAAGTTGTCCACAATTCTCTGCATAAGCCTGTCTTTGCGATGCGCCCAACCTTTACCCAGCTCAATCCTCATCTTTCTGTCTTTCACTGCGACGAGTATCATCGCGCCGTTGTTTCTCGGTAGATTGCCAACGCCCCACTTGTCAAAAAGGTTCCTGGCAAAGTCTTCAATCGTGCTCTCGCCAGTTCCAAAATCGCTGATTGAGTTAATCGTCACGACGGTTATTTCAATCTTCGTTCTATCCTCAAGCTTCTTGAGGTCTTCCATAAGCTTCGCGCGGTCATCTTCGCTGATGACTCCGGCGAAGTCGTTTACGTAATTGTCAAGGGGTTGAGGGTAGTCCGCGGACGAGGAACGATAGAGTAGGACGCCGGAGATAAGAATGAACACCAATAACAGATGTGGGCGCAAAGTGATGACCGTAGGCGCTTTCATTTGCGTTTTCGCTCCACTTCAAAGGTCAGAACGTTCGGAAGCTCATTGATGTCTTCCCGGTCGTGGGGAAAGAATCTTGCGAGTTGCTCGCCCGCGAGGTTGACGCCGTCAATAATTCCTTTGAGGAAGTTGCCCGCGCGGAAATTCACCTCCATAACGTCGCGAACGCTATTCCAGAATCCTTCGGGGACTTTGGCGTCAATTCCCGCATCCCCGAGAACTACGAACTTCCTGTCCTCAATACCTAGGAGAAAAAGGACGCCGTTTCTGAGCTTGGTTTTTCGGAGACGGTGAGCGCGAAAGACGGTCAGTGCCTTGCGGAACGGTGCTTTGCCGAGAAAGCGGGTAATGTGCACGCGGATTTCGCCGGATGTTTTTCGCTCCGCCTCCGCGATTGCGCTCACAATCTCCTGTTTTTCCTCCTCGGAGAAGAAGTTCCTAAGGGATTGGTTCGCCTGGCAGGGCATAGGGAAAGTATACTCAAAAACCGATTCTTTGAAAGAGGTTGACAGCATAAGGTTTAAGCGAAAGGTTTCTGACCACTATCACAGGCGAGAAACAAAAGAGGCAGAAAGGGAGCAAAATGGAATGAGATGGGGCAGGTCCTCGGTTCATCACCTATACTGCCTGTAGTATTTTTCCCAGCCCTTGTAGCGGGGGTGGTTTGGGTTCGTGAGGAACTGCCAGATGGTTCACCCTGATAGGCTCATCTTGAAGGGACTAGATTGGGCTTTTCGGAGGCCAGCTAGGCTACAGGGAATATCTGGTTGGGTATAATTACCCTAAAGGACAATCCAATGTCTAATTACAGATTCACTGTGGTTGTTGAAAAGGACGAGGACGGGGTTTACGTGGCTTCCTGTCCCGTCTTGCAAGGTTGCCACTCCCAAGGCGACACCTACGAAGAGGCGATAGATAATCTCAAAGACGCCATCAGGCTGCATATTGAGGCGCGACTTGCACTCGGAGAGGCGATACCTGCTGAAGTAGGCGTTGACCAGGTGGAGGTAAGTGCCTGAACTTCTTCCAGCCAAACCACGCGAGGTTATGAGGACAATAGAAAGGTTGGGCTTTGAGTTACTTCGGCAAAGCGGAAGCCACGCGGTTTACAAGCACCCCGACGGGCGCTGGACTACTGTCCCGGTGCACCACGGAAAGGACGTGTCTAAGGGGACGCTTAGGCGGATTCTTATTGACGTGGGGCTCACGATCGACGAGTTCAGTGAGCTAGCACGCTAGCTGATTGGCCCAGGGGTGATAAATCACCAAAGCTTCCTGCTTAACCTATCACCTATACTGCCTGTAGTATTTTTCCCAGCCCTTGTAGCGGGGGTGGTTTGGGTTCGTGAGGAACTGCCAGAGGGAGTAGGTTAGTGAGCGCGGTGCGCCCATTTGCGTAAGGGCGTCATAGGCGGTGCTTTCCGCTTCAAACTCCTCCGCCAGCCCGCCGACGTTCAATCCGCTCTTATATAGCTCCCGATGCCTCATCTCGTGAACAAGTACCCCCGCAAGATAGAATACGTCTCTGTCGTAAAGCTCGCCTAACCCACTCAAATACGCGCCACTCGCACGAACACGCAACGCGCCTGTGACCGGGTCAATGTATGCGGATACGCCGGTTAGGTAGATGCGCCTGCCATTAAGCTCAAGTTTTTCCTGTGGAACGTAAGAAATGCTGGATACGTTCCTTTTGAGACGCGCAAAAAAAGACGGTGCACGCCTTTCTAACAGTGTCAAAGCCAGTTGCACCCTTTCGTTGAAATCTTCGGTGCCATACGTGGGTATGCTTAACGGTGCAATCCCTTCCCGCTCTAGCTCCGCAATGGTTTTGGTGGTGTAGCCTTCCACTGAAGTGTAGCTGTAACTCGTGAAGTAGACGAGCATCGCCATAAGAGCTGTTACGATCAGGATGCGGGACAAGAAAGAAGAGGTTCGCTTGACTATGGTTTCCCCGTCCTGCTCAACATCGCAGGCGAATGGAAATCCGCAATCTGGACATACGCCTTCCTCGACGAAGACGAACGCTTTGCAGGCGGGGCACGTGGAATGGAAGGGCTCCAAATGGATTGCCATCTGCCTAGATTTTAACCGCATTCCCGCTTAGTTTGGAGAGAAGGGCGAGGTAGGCGGGGGGGAGTTTCTCAAGGAGAGTCGGGAGGTGGACGCGCTCCTTGACGGAGTGCGCACCCCTGCCGATGGGACCGATGTTGATTGTCGGGATCGTGAGAGGAGACCGTCCCTTGGAGGATAAGTAAACGTCCGGGATGGGCATCCTCAATTCAAACTCTCGCGCCTTTTCTGGCTTCAGGGGGTGCAGGAAACTCATATCGGAGATGAATGGGTAAAACTGGCTGACGTTCAGTTTGGCTTCGCGGTAATTCCGAGTGAAGTCACGCAGGGTTTCAAAAGTCTCCCTTTGAGTTGAATCTAGTCGCATTGCATAAGGCGCGTAAACCGGTGGAAGGAAGCTAACAATTACTGACGGACGTGGAATAGGGTAGGCCTTCTGCAATTGCTCATAAAGGTTTCCGAGCTCAAATAGCTTGTCCTTGAAAGGATGCTGGATAGAGTAAAGCTGGGAGGCGGAGGGGGAAGAGACTTTTTCGGTGACCATTTTCATTAGGCTGGCGAAGTCAAGAACAGTGGCGGAAAGGATGGCGTGTTCTACCTTTGTATCCTGCTTGGCGACGAACGTATTGTACTTTTTCTTCAGCCCACGCAGGTGAAGTTTGCAGGCTCGGCGAACCTCGTTCACCACCTTACCCATCAGCCTATCCGCCCGCGGATGCATAAAGAAAAGGTTGATGTAGGCATGCGCCTCGGATGGAGTTTTGACGCTGTATTCGTGCTGAGTTCCAGTTGCGGAGAGAACGGTTGGCGGTGGAGTAAACTCTCCTTTTACGTGCTGGGTGAGCTTTGGGTTGCACTCAAGATGAGAAATTATCGCAGACAAAAGAGCGGACGCATTGACGCCTTCAAACGGCGAGCCCGCGTGAGTCTCGGTTCCGAAAACGCTAATTCCCACCAGCACTTTACCAATGGTTCCACAGAAGATAGGAACGGGGTCGTTTTCAGTTGCGTGGGCAAAATCCGCGTTGATTAAAAGGCGGAAGTCCAGCTTTGCCTCGTCGCGCAGTTTGATAAGGTAGGGTAGGGCGGAGCGTATTCCCGCGCCCGTGCCTTCTTCATCGCAGGTTAGGAGCAGGATAAGATTCCACTGGAAGGCGTCCGCCGGCGAAGGTACACTCTTTTCGCTTATCGCGATGAACGTCTCGGTCAGCATCCCCACCGCACCCTTCATATCCAGTGCGCCTCGTCCGAAGTAATAGTCTCCACTCTCAATTTGGTTCAAAAGTTCAGAATCGTCTTGAAAACGGGTTCTCAGCCAAGGGATAAGCTCTTCCTGATTGAACGCCACCGCGGGACGTTTGCCAAACTCCTCAATACCGACCGTGTCAAAGTGTCCGCAGAGAATTATCGTTTGGCGAAGATTCTTGGGCGACTCGTAAAGCGCGAGGATTGAAAAGGGGCTATCCGGCAAATCGGTGAAAACCTTTAGAACCGCGTCCATTCGCTTCTCAAAGTAGGGCGAGCTTCGGATGCGCTCATACAGAAAATTGGCGGTCTCGCGCTGACCCGCGTAGGAGATTGAATTCATCCGCACAAGCTCGTCCAGAAGCTTGTAAACCTTTTGGGAAAGCGAAGGCATCGCGGGATTAGTGTATCACTTGGCGATTATAGTTCATTCCCGACGTGGATAGATGTCGTAAGGGTGTTCACTTACCTGATAGAATATGGGTGATGCCTGCGGGAGAAAATAGTCGCATTGGAATAATGGGCGGGTCGTTTAATCCCATCCACCACGGGCACCTAGTCGCCGCCCAGGAGGCCCAGTGCAAGTTCGGCTTGGAGCGCGTAATATTCGTCCCGGCGTTCAGAAACCCGATGAAAGCGGCGGAGGATTCCCCGAAAGATATGGCAAGCGGGTTCCACAGGCTGGCTATGGTGGAACTTGCAACCTCCACCAATCCGGACTTCTACGTTAGCAGTTATGAAATAGAGCGCGGTCAACCGACCTTTACCATTGATACGCTAAAACACTTCAGAAACGAGTTTGATACTCATACCAAACTGTACTTCATTACCGGCGCGGATGCGGTTCTTACTATGCCTGATTGGCACGGGATTGAGAAGTTTAGCGAGTTATGCGAGGTTATAGCGGTGAGCAGACCCTTTTACGCGCCTGATATTGAAACTTTCAACAAGAAAATAGAACCTCTGGCGCTTAAGGTTGACTTCATAACCGTCCCCGCTCTAGCGATTTCTTCAAGCGACATCAGGGAACGAGTAAGAAATGGCTTCCCCATAAGGTATCTCACTCCGACCCAGGTGGCGATTTACATTCAAAAACACGGGCTTTACAAAGGCGGAGAGGAAGAGGTGGACTAAGTACTCGGTGGAGCAAGGATTCTAAGCCAGGTTTGACTGCAAGTTAGGTATAAAGAGAATAATGCGGAGACTGGTTCCCATTGTCCTGATCCTCAGCCTTCACGTGCTCCTAGCAATTGCGTTTTTGCAAAGGTGCGCTGGCGCGTGGAGCGGTAAACGGGTCTCGAACCCGCAACCTTCAGCTTGGGAAGCTGACGCTCTGCCAATTGAGCTATTACCGCGAGTTCAACCTACAAGTATTATATCAACTGAGGACTTCGTAGAGTAAAAGTTTATTTGCCTTGTCGCAAAGTCCGTCTCGTCAGGCGCGACCAGTGGTAATGAATAAGCCAAGGAGCCTTAGAATAGGGAATCGCCAGATAATTAGTCCCAATCAGGAAGACAGAATCTCTCCCATCTTTGAGAGAAGCTGGGCTTGGCTGTAGGGCTTTGCGAGGAAAGGAACATCGCCAAATTCTTCAATCAAATCCTTGAATTCGCCACCACTGTATCCGGAGACGAGCAGGACCTTCGCCCTTGGGAAATTTGACCTAAGGAAGCGGACAACCTCCTGGCCCGTCATTACCGGCATTACCGCATCTAGCACCAAAAGGTCTATCGTGTCGGGAGCCTTAGCGTAAAGCTCTAGCGCCTTCTTGCCATCGCTGGCGGGCAGGACGTTGTGCCCAGCTTTGCTAAGTATCTTCTTTCCCAGCTTAAGCAGAATCTGTTCGCCCTCAGCAAAGATAATCGTTCCCACGATGTCGCGCTTAACCTCAACTCTTGCAGGTTCAGGTTCTATCTCAATCTCGCCCTCTGCAACCGGCAGTAATACTTCCACCATTGTGCCGTGTCCCAGCATCGTTTCTACAAGAATGTAACCTCTATGCTCTTTGACTATTCCATACGCGACCGCAAGTCCCATGCCAGTGCCCTTCCCCACCGGTTTAGTGGTGAAGAAGGGTTCAAATATGTGCGGAAGAATCTTCTCGGGTATACCCTCCCCAGTATCGTATACGCGCACCGAAACCCAATCCTGACGCTTCACGTATTCCGGATACCTTCGCGCAACGTCCTCTTCCAGTATCTGATGAGTGGATTCTCAGCGGGCTCAATGGGCAATTCAAAAGGTGCTATCTGGATTCCGGTCACCTGTAAAGGCGCGCTATTGCTAAAATGGTCGTGGTGAAACGGGCGCAAAAGAAGCCGGTCTTTCCACCTGAGATTGCTAAGTATCTTGACGTTGCGATTTACGTTCTTGATGCGCGCGCGCCGTACTCCACGTTTCAAGTGGACACTGGGCTTGACGCAGAACCGGTTTTTTTATTGAACAAGGCGGATTTGGCGGAACGGAAGGAAACAGAGAAGTGGCTTTCCCTGTTCCTGGGAAATAACCTCACAGGAATTATCTTTTCAAGAAAAAGCAGGCGCGCTCTTGAGAAGCTGAAATCAATCCTTGAAGCGCGTTACGAGTGGAAGCGCAAAGCGCGCGAAGCTCGTGGAATCAAGGGAACCGTTTTGCGAGCGGTCGTCCTCGGAATGCCCAACGTGGGGAAGTCAACAATCATTAACTTGCTAGTCGGCAGAAGAAAAGCCAGGACGGGTAACGTGCCTGGAATTACTCGCGGATACCAGTGGATCCGGATACTTGGAGGGGTTGACCTGCTTGACACCCGCGGGATTTATGAGGAGTACGCGCGCGTGGTGACTAGCAAGGCTAAGCTTGCGCTTCTGAACGTAACGACTCCAACTCCGGATATAGTTGAAGAAGGCGTCGGAGAGCTTGCGGAATCCTTTGACGAGGAAAACTGGGCTAAGTTTTGCGGCTTCTTCCGAGTAGGTGAGGACGTAAGGGTAGCAAGGGCGGATGAACTGATAGAAAGTGTGGGGCTTGCCAGCCTTGGAGGTAGGTACTCTGATAGGCGCGCTACTGAAGTTGGGTTAAGAATACTTAGCCTGGCCAATTCTGGCACCTTTGGCAGGTTCACCCTTGAGACGGTTAGTAAGAGGGGGGAGTCTCTCCTCCGTTTGCTAGGCTCCCTTCGTGTGAATTAGATGAAGGAGGAGCCCGGGGACCATTACAGCCCTCTTTCATTCCCGTCTCTAGTAACGTTCCTTTGCAGGCAAGCTAAGGATAGCCACTTGTTTAAGTGAGTCCTGAGAGCTTGAAGACCAATTCCAAGAGAAAACTTGCGCGTGGCTTGTGAAATTTGCTACAATGTCCTCACCTAATTCTGGTGAATTTTCCCGCCTGATTTCGCTTTAGTGGTTCGCGTAATGGGTGGGAGCCCTGCTTAAGCTGGGTATATCTCTTTAGAAGACATTTCCTGCGAGGTTTCTAATGGACATCGTTGTAATCACAAAAGAGGTTCCTGACACCGAGGCTAGACTTACCGTGAAGGATGGGAGCATTGACTTAACGGGCGTAGGCTACGTGATAAACCCGTTTGATGAGTATGCTCTGGAGGAGGCGTTACGAATAAAGGATGCCAACCCCGAGACTAAAGTCTACGTATTTATGGTTGGTCGGGAAACCGGCACGAAGAACCTACTGAACTGCCTTGCTCTCGGAGCGGATGAGGCAATCCTTATTCGCTGGACGGACGTGGAGGGCATTAACCCCCTTTCAATTGCCAAGGTTCTCAGCGAGGCGGTAAAGCCTCTGGCTCCAAAGTTGATTCTCGCGGGTAAGCAGGGCGTTGATTACGATTGGGGTCTGACGGGAATTGCGCTTGCGGTAGAGCTGAACATACCGCACGTTGGAGTAGTGAAGAGGTTTGAGCCGAACTTCGCTGAAGATACGTTCCGTGCGGTTTCTGAATCGGATGAGGGCGACCTGGTATATGAAGGTAAGCTACCCGCGGTGGTGACCGCGGAGAAGGGGCTGAACGAGCCACGGTACGCGTCCCTCAAGGGAATTATGGGCGCAAAGAAAAAGCCGATGTGCCAAAAGAATCTTTCTGACTTTGGGATTTCTGAGGAGGTTGTTGGTAAATCCGCTTCCCTTGTGCGTCTGGTTTCAGTATCCGAACCACCTCAAAGGAAAGCAGGTAGAATCATTGAAGGTGAAAGCGTGGAGGAGAAGGTGAAGGAACTTGTTAAGGCTCTTCACGAAGAGGCGAAGGCTGTGTAAAGGAGTCATCTATGTCTAAGGTAATCGTTTTTCTTGAGGCAAAGGGAGATGAACTGAAGAAGGTTTCCTATGAGCTTGCGGGAGTTGCGGGGATGCTTGGAGAAGAGATAGTAGGGATCGTCTACCCGGGGACGAAGCAGAAAATAACCTCCGCAGGCAAGCTAGGAGCGTCCAAGCTGATTAGTATCGCGGGTTCGGGTGGGATCTACGCCTGCGAGCCGTTGGTGGCGGAGCTAGCGAAACTGGTTGAAGCGGAGAAGCCCGATTACGTTTTGTTCGCGCAGAGCCCCTTGGGACGAGACGTTTCCGCCAGGCTCTCTGCTACCCTTGCCACCGGATTTATAAATGATGTTACGGGGATTAGGAAGGAGGATGGCGCGTTCGTCTTCAGCAAGCCACTCTACGCGGGCAAGATAATAAGCGAATTTTCATTCGCATCTCCTCCGCCATCCGTAATCACGGTGCGACCGAATATATTTGAAGCCAAGGAGGCAGAAGGTACCGCCTGCGAGGTGGAAAGTAGAAGTGTAGACATATCCTCCGCGGGCTCGGTGGTTAGGGAAATCGTAGCTAAGCCTTCAGGAATGTTGGAACTCAAGGAAGCGGACATAATAATTAGCGGGGGTCGCGGACTTGGTGCACCTGAGAACTTTGAGCTTCTTTTTGATTTCGCAAAGGCTGTTGGCGCCGCAGTCGGAGCGTCTCGCGCGGTAGTTGATGCTGGCTGGATAGCCCATTCCCACCAGGTCGGGCAAACGGGGAAGACGGTCAACCCTTCCCTTTATATCGCCTGCGGAATCTCGGGCGCCATTCAGCACTTAGCGGGGATGCGCACGAGCAAGTGTATCGTTGCTATCAACAACAATGCGAACGCGCCCATATTTAAGATTGCTGACTACGGAATAGTGGACGACTTGTTTAAGGTTTTGCCATTGCTAAAGGAGGAAATAGTCAAGCTTAGAGCCGGAGGGTAATAGAGAGCGAGAAGCTAGAGCCTGATGACGCGTCCTTCCCGGGCGAGGCTATTGGATGGAGCGTCTGCGAATTCCCGTCTAATCCTTTGAAAATCCTCGTGGATCAGCAAGAATGCCTCAACGATTAACGGGTCAAATTGCGTGGCTCGCCTGCCTTCAATTAACTTCATCACCTCATCGTGTGTTAATGCCTCTGTTCTGTAGACTCTAGGGAAGGAGAGGGCGTCGTAAAAGTCCGACAACGCTAGCATCCTCGCGGGAAGCGCGATGTCGTCGCCTCTCAATCCGAGCGGGTATCCGCCTCCATTCCACCATTCGTGGTGGGAAAGAGCGATATCCTTCGCCATCTTCAGAAATGTTACGTTGGGTAGCTTCCGGGCAAGTGCCTCTATTGCCTGAGCGCCCAGCGTTGTGTGAGTTTTCATAACGTCAAATTCATTCTTTGTGAGGGGACCAGGCTTAAGCAGAATCGAGTCGGGAATGGCTACTTTGCCAATGTCATGCAGTGGGGCAGCGCGAAATATGTCATAGATAAACTCATCGCTAATCGCTTGGTAATTTCCATTTTTCCTCAGCTCCAAAGCTAGCGTTTTGCAGTAGTGGGCTAGTCTATCCACGTGAAAGCCTGTTTCTGGGTCGCGGAACTCAACGATGGTCACTAGCCCGAAGGTAAGCGCGTCCTGCGTCTTGACGACCTCATCATGGTGTGACTGCACGCTTTCAATCATATGACCGAACGCACCGGCTATTTTCCCCACTTCCTCGTAAACCCTTGGCACGGTCTTTACGATGGCAGGGGCGTAGTTACGCATACTGACTTCTTTGGCAACGTCTACAAGGCGGGAGATTGGTAGAGCGACGAATCTGGATAGGAAAGCTGAAACTACAGCGACGACAAGAAACGTCAATAGAAGGAGTGAGAAGTTTGCTCGGATTAGGCTTTCCACCCTCTCCGCGACTATCTCCTCGGGCGTCGTTACAAGAATCGTCCAGCCAGTAGGGCTAACCGATTGGTATTTACCTGGACTGTAAAGAATTGTGCCAACGCTTCTTGAGCGCAAATGTCCGTCAGGCTGGGATCTAATTTGGTTCATGAGTTCGTAGTCGTTGATAGGTAGGACGGCCCTCGGAACGTTCATTTCTTTAATTAGGTAGTTTCCACGGGTATCAATGACGGATACGTTATGGTCCATTCTGGGGCTTTGTGTCAAGAGCCAAAGTAGTTCGTTTGGTTTCATCGTCAACGCGAGAACTTTTGACGGAGCCTCCAACCTACCCAAAGGCACAAGTATGTCAAAGGCTATTGACCTCAGGGCTCTGTTTTCATAAACCCCTGAGAACTGAGCTTTGCCTCCGGGAAATGAGCGCGGAAGACTTTCAAGAGCGTAATTGGAGTTACTATCCAGTTCCGGCGCCAGTTCAGCTCCTGGGATTACGGATTCAACAACTCTTCCGTCACTATCCAGAATGCTCACCGCTCTAAAGGGAAAGTCACCCGCCTCGCCCTCTGGAAACAAAGTTCTGAGAACGTTTGAAGTGTCCGCACCTAGGCTGGAGATTCTTTCTTCAAGCGCGTAAGCATCTTTGAGGACAGAGTCAAAGAACAAGCGCAAATTGCGCGATGAAGCCACCGCCACTTCACTTTGGGTCTCCCCTATTAGGTCAATGAAGCCGTGCTTTTCGTTACGGATGTTGTTCAGGGTGAAAGCAAGGAGTGGACCTGAACTAACAATGAGAAGAACGATAAAGAAAACGTAAAAGAGTTTGGCGTTGCCAAGCTTGATTAACGCCATTCCTGTTCCACCTCATAAGCGGTCACCGTCAAGTTCTTGACTCTGAGCATATCAGCTACATATTCTACCATATTTTTGAGAAGCACTTTCACGTGGAACATTCAAGTTCTGTGTGCAAGCTACAGAGGCTTTCTTTGGTTTCGTTCGGTTGGGGCATCGGAGGCTATTCGTTATCACCGGATTGCCTTTTAAGTAGGGGGCGGGATTTCTTACCGGGTCCGTAAATGGAAGTGAAAAGGGTTGGCTGGGGTTTTCTGGAATGTTACGCGGTTGAGGTTCTAATTGGATAAGTGAAAATAATCCCAAGAACTGAAGTTCAGTAGCGCCTGCGGGAGCGTTGAAATAATGCTAGTAGGAATAACTTTACAAAGGCAGGAATCTCTGGTATCATTAGAACAAGGCAGATCACGGATGCGAAGGGCGACGATGAGAAGCGCCAATTAGTGAAGATTTTCACAATCTTGCGTCCGTATCTGCCTTAAAGTATTAAAAATTTAGATTATTTACCAGGAGGGTAAGATGCCTGAACAACTTAATCCTAGACTAATTGCCCAGAGGCAATTGGACATCGCTGCGGAGGTTTTGAATCTGGATAACAACCTCCACAAGAGGCTCAGAGAGCCTGCGATTGTCCTGAAAGTATCCATTCCCGTCAAGATGGATGACGGGAGCGTGGAGGTTTTCGGCGGATGGCGTAGCCAGCACAACAACTTCCGTGGACCCACGAAAGGTGGAATTCGCTACCATCCCGATACTACCGAAGACGAGGTGGTGGCGCTATCCATGTGGATGACGTGGAAGTGCGCGGTCGTAAACCTCCCTTATGGCGGAGGTAAGGGCGGAATTCGGTGCAACCCTAAGGGGATGAGTATCGGCGAGGTTGAAAGGTTAACCAGAAGGTACACCTTTATGATTAGCCCAATTATCGGGCCGGAGAAGGACATTCCAGCCCCTGACGTTTATACTAACCCGCAGACGATGGCGTGGATAATGGACACCTACAGCATTCTAAAGGGGTACACCGTGCCGGGCGTAGTAACCGGTAAACCCATTGACCTTGGCGGTAGCGTTGGGCGAAATGAAGCTACCGCTCGTGGGTGCGTATTCACCATTAGAGAGGCGCTAAAAACGCTGGGCGCTGACCCTACCACTGCCACCGCCGCGGTGCAGGGTTACGGAAATGCGGGTTCAATTTCCGCAAGATTGCTTCATGAAATGGGGGTCAAGGTCGTTGCTGTATCCGACAGTAAAGGAGGCGTCCTGAATATGGACGGCTTAGACCCGCTTTCGGTTCTCAAGCACAAAGAGGAGACCGGATCCGTGGTTGATTTTCCCGGCTCAAAGCCCATATCCAATGAGGACATACTTGGGCTTGAGGTTGATGTCTTGGTTCCCGCGGCGTTGGAGAACGTCATAACTAGCGTCAACGCGGACAAGGTTAAAGCCAGGATTGTCGGTGAGGCGGCGAATGGCCCGACAACGCCTGATGCGGACGAGATATTGTTCAAGAACGGCGTATTCGTCATTCCCGACATTTTGGCTAACGCTGGTGGAGTGACCGTCTCTTACTTTGAGTGGGTTCAGAACCTTTACAATTTCCATTGGGACGAAGAGCGCGTTAATACCGAGCTTGAAAAGGTTATGGTGAATTCGTTCAACGAGGTTTATTCCATAGCGAAGCAGCGTAAGGTGAACAATCGCCTTGCCGCCTACCTGCTTGCGGTGGACCGGGTTGCTAGAGCCGGTGTTGAGCGTGGACTATTCCCGTAAGCTGAAACTGGCAAAATGGGTTCGTTTCGCAAAGTACGGATTTTACGAGAACTGGTCACCGAGGCTGGTTCTGAAACGAATGACCCACGCCGGAGGGAAAGCGTGGGTTGGGAAGCTATTTCCCTATGGCAGCAGCAGCTATCTGCCGTCTCTGATTCATTATACCCATTTTATGAGAATCTATTTCATTGGTGAGAACCTGGCGTAATGGGAATTCTAGTTGCGTTACCGCGCCAGCAGTTTGTTGCGCGGACTTTTGAGCTTGGCGAAAGTTGCCAAGTCCGCTTTCGCACGGACCGCTACGCCTTCTTCTTGAGCTTTTCCACGTATCCCCCGGGATATGCAACCACGAATTCCCATTTGCAGGCGTTCAAGCATCCGCTTAGTTCAAAGCAAACCTTGTGGTGGACAGTCTCACAATGAGGACAAATGACCAGGTCGTCGCTTTCCAGCATCAACGTTTGGCAGTGCGGGCAGTCATTGCCTATTCGTCGCTCAATAGTTTTCATTAGGTCATTAACCTGGTCAGTTGTTGGAACGTATTCTTCTGCCGGTTGGATTTTGGGCGTTTCTCGCTCCGCCTCTACCTCCTTCCTCTTTTCAATCGCTTGCTTTAGGAGGATGCTTTCTTTCTCCTTTGCGAGATAACGCTGGAAGTCGGGCGTATCCTGGCGGATGTTGCGAGTGGCGGTTCGGATGAAGTAAAAGGCAATTCCGCTGAGGAAGAAGATGAAGGCGAGTGAAATAATCAGCGATACTGTGGCGCGGGTAACTACGTCCCCGCCCTCGATCAGAAGAAGAAACGGACCAGAAAGGATTTTGGTGGTGAAGAACATCTTAGAGGTTGCGAGTAATCATAATTGAGGTTGCAATCATTTATTATGCTCTTCTTCCCCCTTCCGTTGGTTCTCCAAATGCTGGTCGGGGTGTTCATCTTTTGTTCTAGTTTCTTCAAGGGCCTTGTATAGCTCCTTGAGAGCCTTCTTTGCGGAACGGAGTCCTCCCCTGGATTCGATGTTGAGTCGATATAGGAGCAACGAGCGGATTACGAGGAAACCAATAAGAGTAACCCAAAGAGCAACGAGGAGTCCCGTCGCGACCAGAAGCCCAGTTGTCCCAACGAACCAATCCAATAGGAGCCCTAGAAAGCTAATGACCAACAGGGCGAAGACGAGGATTTCCACCGCTAATACAAAGGGTAGTAGTTTTCTTGGACAACTTTCCAGGAATCTGTACTCCGCTGGAACGAGTGCGATCGTCACTACGAAGAACGCGATAAGCAAGCTAAGTGCAAGAATTCTTGCGTCCAGGGGAAGCGCTCCCACGTCACCTGCCAAAAGGTTTATCACCGTTAGCGTCAATCAGTAACCCTGTAAAGCCCTTTTTCAGATTCGAGGATAGCCTTGATATCCCTAAAATCACCGGTGACCTCTATCTTTCTTTTCAGACTTCCGGTTTTAGCATCAAGGACGTAAACATTTCCGCTTTCAACACCAACGGGGTAAATCTCGTCATCGAATGGCGATATCTCAATGTTCTGGCACCCTTCTTGGAGCCGGAATTCGTCTATTACTTCCTTCTTCTCAACGTTCACCACTGCAATTGACTTCCGCTCGTAGATAGGTGCGTATAACAAGCTTCCGTCGGAATTCGCTACTAGTTCTCTGAAGCGGGCGAATTTCACTTCCCCAACCTTCACTATTTGGCTAGGATCAGTGTCCTTCTTGAAGAAAGTTATTGATTGATCCCTTATGGATGTTACGTAGAAGTAGTCGCCTCCCTTAGGGTAGTAGAGGTTGATCGGTGCAGAACCAATATCAATGGCGTTCACGAGTTTCTTTTGGTGGTAGTCAAAGATGAAGACCCTGCTGTCCTTTGCGTCTAGACAGTAGATCAGGTCGTTTTCATCAACGTAGATTGATGAAGCGAGCCTCAAACCTCTTTCGCGATAGATAACCTGTCTTCTGTTAGGGTCAACGATGGATGGTTGTTCCAGATTCAGGACGTCAAATCCTCCTGCCATAAAGTCAGTCTTACTGCCTGTGATTACCGCGAGTTTCTTGTCGTCCTTGAATATAGCTAGTCCCTGGGGAACTCCATCTATGATCACTGTGTCCGACTTCAGGTAGGAGCGCGTATCAACTATTGTAATTCTGTTTGATACGTCAACAACGTTGGCTATGTAAGCGGTATCTTTCGCGTTGTTGAAGATGAGCTGGACAAGCCCGTCTGCAACCAGTAGTTCTTTCTCTAACTCGCCTGTATCGGGATTGACTACTACTAGTTGGTCGGGAGCGTGATTGAGCATCCAAAGCCGTAATCCCCTTTCCTCTACGGGGCGCACGAAAACCGCGGCGAGTACTGCCAATACGAACAAGCCTAAAACCGCAAATATAAGCAGGTCTCTTGGCAATCGGGAACTGCCTGAACGCGCCCCTGAGGAGGGAGAAGCTCCGTCTACGCCAGGGGCGTCCAGTTCCTGCTCAAGCGTTTTTTCTCTTGATATTATCTCTCTTATTATATATGCTCGCCTCAAAGGCTTTTGCCCATTTTGGTTCAATTGACCTCATAATTCTCATTATGTCCCTTGAAGAGAATCCCTTATTCTTCAATCTACTTATGAGCCAATTTGGGGTTAAGGTTCTTTCTGAAGGGAAGGCTTGACGCTTCTCTCTGGGTTGCTTAGTCGGCAAAAACACTAGCGTTAGCTCTCCGCGGGCAAGGTTTTTGATTTTGTTTTCCACCTCAGAGAGAGTCGTAAGTACAACCTCTTCAAATTTCTTGGTTAATTCCCGACAGATTAGGATCTCTGTATTCGTGGGCAGTGTGGTTTTCAGCCTTAAGACGAGTTTTTCAAGGTCGTGTGGAGGCACGAAGAGAATCAGGGGAGTAGTTGACTTCTTAATCTTCTCCGCGACTTCGTCAAGTTGGTTTTTCTTCAACGAAGGGTATCCCAGGAAAGTGAAGCCGGGATAGTCCCTTGGAAGTAGTGAGACAGCTGCGGTGACTGAAGAAACCCCGGGTATCACCGTTACTTGGGCGCCGGTATTTCTTGCCAGTTGAGCGAAGGCGGGTCCAGGGTCGGATACCCCAGGCATTCCAGCGTCGGCCAGGTAGGCTACCGCTTTTCCTTCCAAAAGACTATCCTTGAGCATCTTCACTTTAGCGTCTGAGCTGTAGCTGTGGAGGGATACGACCTTCTTTGAAATGGAGTACTTGGAGAGGAGCTTTTGCGACCTGCGGGTATCTTCGCAAAAAACTACGTCGGATTCTGAAATCGTTTCCAACGCGCGGAGCGTGATGTCCTTCAGATTGCCGATTGGGGTTCCAATTAGGTAGAGGACTCCTACGTCTCTCACGTAATGGATTCTATCACCGTGGATTCTTCCTGGGTAACCGTCTAATTCAATACCGTCTATTAGTGAAAATCTTCACCAGCCTTCCAGGCGTGTGCTATAATGCCTTGGTAAGGACCAAATTACTTGAACCAGGAGGGTGCCTATGTCTAAATCAGGGCTTTCTAAGATTGGCGTTATTGGAATCGGAACTATGGGTTCCGGTATAGCGCAGGTCTGCGCCACGTCAGGTTTCCAGGTTATAGTAAATGACGTTTCAGGGGAAGTTCTGGAAGCTGGGTTGGGGAGAATCAAGGCTTCGCTGGACAAGTTGGTCGCGTCCTTTGAGAAGAGTGGTGGGGAGAAAGGTATCTCGCCTGAAGGGCGGGATGAAGCTCTTTCACGTATCAAAATCACGACTAAGCTGGAGGACGCGCTTGACGCGGATTTAATCTGCGAAGCGGTTTTTGAGGATTATGAAGTTAAGGCAAGCACGTTCAAGAAGCTTACGGACCTTGGTTATGCGGGTATCATCGCGTCCAACACCAGTTCAATAACAATTACAAGCCTTGCTTCCAATTACCGTTACCCGGAGAAGTTCATCGGTATGCACTTTATGAATCCGGTTCCAATTCAGCCGGGAGTGGAGGTTATTCGCGGTCTTCTCACTAGTGATGAAACTTACGGGAAGGTTCTATCCCTTTGCCAGGATCTTGGAAAGGTTCCGATTCCCGCAGAAGATAAGGCGGGGTTTGGCATAAACAGGATGTTTATCCCGTTTGTTAACGAAGCGGCGAGGCTCGTGGAAGAAGGAATAATGAGCGTTGACGACGCGGATAAGACCACCCTTTGCCTCGGGCACAGGATGGGACCGATGACTACAATGGATTTTGTAGGATTGGACGTGGTCGTGGCGGTCTGCAACGTGCTTGAGAAGGAGTTTGGAAGCGCCTACAGGGCTAGCCCTCTACTGAAAAGATTAGTAGAGGCGGGACAGCTAGGTATGAAAACTGGCGTGGGTTTCTACGTATACGAGAAGGGTAAGGAACCCTACGTTAATCCCGCGGTCGCACGGTACAGGATAAATTAGGCCTGAATCTTTGTGAAAATGGTCTCAAAGTAGTCTAGCCCTTAAACCAAGGTTGTCGTTCGTATGGTATAATTGGGTGGGAGCGAAAGTTCCCATTATTTCTTTGAGGAGAATCCTTTAATGGCTTACGTGATAACTGACAAGTGCGAGCTACATCTTGAGTGCATAGACGTTTGCCCGAGCGAATCCATCTCGGTACCAGACGGTGCGACGAAGGCGTTTATTGATGCTGAGACGTGCACCGATTGTGGAGAATGCGCTGAGGTATGTCCCGTTGGCGCGCCCGTGCCAGGGGATGAGGCGTAGGACCGTTTCAGTGGCATCCTAAAAAGATAAACATTCCTATCAGAGCGTCATCTAATACCGGCCAAGCGGGTCGCGGAGACGCTCTCCTTCGGGCGGTTCCTCTCGCTTCTAAACTAATCTAGCAAGAGCCCTTTTGGAAGATGGGCTCGCTGAATTTCAAAGATCTTCTCAAGACCTTTCCCTGCAACAACGAGCATTTCCTGAAGGTCAGCTTCGCTAAAGACGTCCTTTTCGGCACTTACGCTTACATCAACCAGGGACCCGTCACTAGTCTTGACTATATTGGCGTCCACTTCGCAGGAGGAGTCCTCCCGGTAATCCAAGTCCAAATAGCAGGAACCGTTCAGGATACCTACACTGACCGCGGAAACCTGGCGTCTTAGGGGGAACTTGTCCAGGCGTTGCCTTTCCGCATAAAGAAGGCTGGTGAGGCTCAGAAATGCCCCGGATATCCCCGCAGTCCTAGTTCCACCGTCCGCGACCAAAACGTCACAGTCTATCCTGATGGTGATAGGTGGGAGCGCTTTAAGGTCAAGGCACGCCCGAAGCGCCCTGCCGATAAGCCTCTGGATCTCAATCGCCCTACCGCCGAGGTTCTTTTCTCGCGGTTGACGCGGATAGGCAGAGGTTGGGAGCATACTATACTCAGCGGTAAGCCACCCTTGTTCCGCTCCAACCAGCCAAGGCGGAACTCTTTCCTCAATACTCGCATAGCAGATGACTTTGGTTTCCCCGAAACTGGCGAGAGTGCAATGAGGACGATGAAAGTTTGGCTCAAAACTGATTGGGCGCATTTCGTCAGTTCTTCTTCCACCTGATCGCATTGCTTCTCGCTGGAAAAGTATATCAGATAAGGATGGCACTTGGTCCGGCGAATGCGTTTTTTCTAATTCGCGAATTCCTTTACTTCTCGGGGTCCGCTCCTGCGTAACTTCATTCGGTAGCGCGCCTCATTCTTGGGTTCGCGGTGATTATCAGGCTTCATTTGGACTTTCAGGGACGCCTGCTTAAGATGGTGCAAGAAATATTGTGAAATATTTCTTTTAATGTTGGGATACTAGTAGATAAATGAAGCCCACGGCTTAACCAAGAGACCTGCCCTAGAATAAGCTACAGAGTCTTTGGAACTAGTTCCCTGCTATAATAGTTACGCGTTACTTGGCGCGTGTTTGGTAGCCGGGCTGGATAGCGCGGAGGCTTTTAAAATGAGTTTTATAATCATTCTTGAAGATGAATGCAAAGGTTGCCAGCTCTGCGTTCCCACGTGCAAGTTTGGATTGATACGCCACACCAACAACAGGGTAAACAAGCAGGGCGTGTTTCCCGTGGAGTTTGCTGACCCCAAGGGCGAATGCAACGCCTGTATGCTATGCGCGATTGTATGCCCCGACGTTGCTATTAGAGTTTATAGAGAGGTGAAGAGGAAGGAACCGGTAGAGAAGGCGAGGGAAAGTATAGACGAGATCAAAGCCGGCGTTGCGCTGTCACAAGAAGCGGAAAAGGAGGAACATTAAAAGAAGTGGCGGTGGAAACTAAGATTACTCGTTCGTCATCGGAGAAAGCTAAGGTAAACCGCGTATTTATGCGTGGTAATGAGGCAGCTTGCGAAGGCGCGTTGAGAGCTGGTTGCAAGTTCTTCGCCGGCTATCCTATCACTCCCCAGAACGAAGTTCCGGAGTATATGAGTAAGCACATTTGGGACTGGGGTGGAGTATTCATTCAATCGGAGAGCGAGGTTGCTGCAATAAATATGGTTATGGGAGCCGCCTCCGCCGGGGTTAGGGCGATGACTTCCTCATCCTCGCCTGGGATTTCGCTCAAACAGGAGGGCATAAGTTACATCGCTATGAGCGAGCTTCCCTGCGTGATTATGAACGTAGTTAGATGCGGACCCGGCTTGGGGAACATCGCGCCTCATCAGGGCGATTACTTTCAGGCGACGCGTGGAGGGGGGCACGGTGATTACAGAACTATCACTCTTGCTCCCAGTTCGGTTCAGGAGATGGCTTCTTTAACTTATCTCGCCTTTGATTTAGCGGATAAATGGAGGAATCCTGCCCTCATCCTAACTGACGGAACTTTAGGTCAAATGATGGAACCGGTTGATTTCTCAGAAATGCCACTGAGTGATTCTCCCGATAAGAGCGCTTGGTGCGTTAATGCAAATCAGGAGGGCCGTGAGCGTCATCTGATTTCGACGATCTACCTTCTTGGTGAAGATATGGCTCCTGTTCACGATCGCCTAATAAGAAAGTATGAAAGGCTCAAGGTCGAAGAAGTCCGCTACTCCGAATATATGATGAACGACGCAGAGATCGTCCTCGTCGCCATTGGTAGCCCCAGTAGGGTTGCTAGAAGTGCGATTAAGCTTGCGCGCAAAGAGGGTGTTAGAGTTGGTCTATTCAGACCCGTGACGGTTTGGCCATATCCTTATGCCCAGTTGCGTGCTATTGCGGAACGCGACCACGTGAAGGCTCTTCTCGTTCCAGAAATGAACTGGGGACAAATGGTAGAGGATGTCGCTCTTGCGGTGGGAGATAGAAAACCGATTCATTTCACAGCTAAACACGGCGGTTTAACTTTTACCCCCGAGGATATCCTAGAACCATTGATGGCAATCAATAAAATGCCGAATTCGGAGGAAACCCTTTGGAAACCAACCTAGGGCTATTCCACTGCGATTGATGCAGTATTGGGAAGGAGCGACCAACGATGACAGTTTCTACCGATGAAAAAGTTATTGTCCGCGATGGCAAAGAGTACAAGCTGGTCTTTGATCGTCCAGAATCGCTATCTGAAAAGCGGTTTACGTACTGCCCGGGCTGTAACCACGGGACCGTCCACAGACTAATCGCGGAAATAATAGACGAGCTAGGTATTAAGCATCGCTGTATTGGTATGGCTAGCGTAGGGTGTAGCGTGTTCTCGTACGAGTTCTTTGATTTTGACTTCATTTCCTGTGCCCACGGTAGAGCTCTCGCGGTAGGTACCGGCGTTAAAAGAGTTTTGCCCGACGCGGTGGTTATTTCCTATCAGGGGGACGGCGACCTGGCAGCCATCGGGACCGCGGAAACAATCCACTCCGCCAATCGCGGTGAAAGGCTCACGGTGATATTCATTAATAACGCAATTTACGGAATGACTGGCGGACAAATGGCGCCTACAACTCTTCTGGGTCAGGAAACCACCACTACGCCGGAAGGAAGAGACCCACAGAGATTTGGCTGGCCCATTAGGATCTGTGAGATGATTGCACCGCTTCAGGGCGTAGCTTTTTGCGCTCGCACAAGTTGCCACGATACTAAGGGCATTCTCAAGACTAAGGCGGCAATCCGTAAAGCATTCAGAGCCCAACTTGAAGACAAGGGGTTTGGATTAGTAGAGGTTCTGTCTAACTGCAACGTGGGATGGAAGATGACCCCCCTTGAATCGGTGGAGTGGGTCGCCAATAAGATGACAGAATATTTTCCGCTCGGTACCTACAAAGATGTTTTTGAATCGGATAAGGAGGCGCTCAGAGGGAAGGCCGCAGGGAAGTCCGAATCTCCTAATGAGGAGGGCGCTGATCAGACGTGAAGAACCATCCGTGGTCAGTTCCATATCATAGAAGTCCGTCCGCGACCATGAATAAAGCGGGTGTTGAATAATGCTTGAAGAATACATTTTTGCAGGTTTCGGCGGTCAAGGGATTATGACCGTGGGGACGGTCATCGCTTACGCCGCGATGCTTGACGGTTACGAGAGTGCTTGGATACCCAGCTACGGTCCTGAAAGCAGAGGTGGAACTGCAAACTGCAGTGTGGTTATTAGCGATGACTTAATCGGCAGTCCCCATCCAAGCAGGCCAAATGGGGTGATCGTTATGAACGCTCCAAGCTTTGAGAAGTTTGAACCTAGAGTTTCCCCTGGCGGGCTTCTGGTAGTGAATTCAAGTATCGTCCCGCAGGCAAGTCAACGCGAAGACATTACTGATATTTACCTGCCCTGTGCTGAGATAGCGGTGGAGGTTGGTTCTGCTCTCACCCTCTCCGTTGTGGCTCTTGGCGCATTTAACGAGATTAAGAAGGTGGTTCGCGACGAGAGCGTTGAGGAGGCAATTGATTGGGTTCTTCCTTCACATAGAATGAGATACTTGGACCTGAATCTTCGCTCCTACTACGTTGGAAAGGAGAAAGCTAGGGAAGCCCTCGCGGCGAAATAGCGCTTCTACTTGTGTCTTCCGCTTCAGAGGAACGCTCCACTACCCGCAAGTCTTGGCTTGATTCAGCTATTTTCTTAAGGGCGAACGCTTTTGACGTCAACGATCTTACCTCCATAGGGAATTTTCAAATTTTTAGGTCTGGCTTCACACAATCTCGGATTCTTGTGTTATAATGTTAAGTGGGAGAGCAGCCGGGCGCTTTGGAAAGTTTTCTGTGGGGCAGAAGCGTAAGTAAGATCTGAACTAGTAATTTGTCGTTTAATTATTTGGAATCGCGGGAAGCGATACTTCTGCTTCATTCCCACAGGGAAGTTTCCTTTAGCCAACGGTTATGTGCGGAGAGGCGCGCAGGGTTTTGGGCGTCTTAATGGTGGTTTTCCCGTGGAGCTTTGGAAGTTTGGAAGTAATGATTAAAGGGAGGTGATGAAGAAGGCAGGATAGACTTAGTAGGATATAGTAATAACGTTAAGGAGGCTAAGAGCCTTGGGATAGGTATCCGCTAGGGTGCAGGTAGCGGTAAGCTACTGAAGTTCTGGTGTGGAGTTATCAATCTTGAGGCTTAGGAGCTCCCCGTCGCAAGGGCGTCAGGTGCGTCCTGGGTAGCTTAGAGGCAAACCCGCGGTAAGCGGGGCAACCTTCCTCAAGGACGCAGGGGAAGGAAGGCTGAAGAGGTGCCCAAAGCTAAGGAAGCCAAGCAAGAGTGAGGAGAGGGCTTGGTAGCGTTAGCGCTATTAAGTTAGGAGTAGTAGAGGAGGGTCGTCTAAGGCGACTAAAGGCAGGGGAGAAAAGGGTAGGTGTTTTGGTATGTAGTGTTAAAGGTAGTCCTGGAAGAGGTGCTACCTAGAGATTAACCTTTAATAAAGGAGAGGTGATCTTATGAGACTAAAGGGCATAATGAGGGTTGCGGTTAGCGGACTAACCGTAGCGATATTTGCCTTAACTCTGAGTTGTGGAGGGGGAGGAGGAAAGATAAGCTCAACTACGCCGTTAGTAAGCGGTAGTGGAGCGGAGAGAGTAGGGACGTTTACGTCCGATTACGTAGAGGGGTTGGTAATGCCGGAGAGCGAGATAGGGAATCTATCACCGGAGTTGCAGGCGTTATTTGCGCATCCTGGGTGGAGTGGTCCTCCGACGCCAACTCCGCCAGCAGGGCCTGCGCCGGTGCCTGAGGTAATGAGCGTGGAGGATGTTATGAACATCTACCGCGGTGGCGAGGTGATAGAGGAGGCGATACCCAGCAGGGGAGCTAGGTATTTCTTTGACGAGGAGGAAGGAGCTGGGGACATAGACCCTGGGACTTATGATCCTGATGAGTACGACAACAATCCGCCAACTGAGGAGCCACCGTTTGGGAGTGACGAGGACGAGAACTTGAGGGACGACCGTATAGAGAACAGTGATCCTTTGCGGTTGGACAACATGTACGGGAAGACGTATCTAGACATAGGAGTTCCGCGTCAGAACTTCTTCAACAGTGGAGGCTTGGATGCTGGAGGCGGATTTATCTTTGAGAACAATCAGGTATACCAGGGATTTGTGACTGTATCTGGAGGTTCTTGGCCATGGGTAGAGGTAGGATACCGAGCTGACCAGGACTTTGCCAGTGGATACACGGATGACGCTTACTTCATAGAGGGACCGATTTACGAGTTATGGCAGTCAACCGCGGACGAGGTCCAGCCGCTTGAGTGGCCACAGCTATTCAAGTGGTATGAGGTAATGTCATATGCGGTGAGCGACGAGGACGCGGGGCCTGGAGATGCGGGATACGAGAGCCCGATGCCTGGATTAGGGACGTTGGCGAGCGTGCAGTATTTCGGGAAGGACACGACCGCGAATTCGCCGATAAAGTATCCCTTGAGCCATCCCGACTATCCAGTGAATGCGCCGACGTGGGCGGATTCTATGGTGGTGAAGTTGATGGCTTCGGACAAGGACAAGATACAGCAGTTGGTAGACAAGAGGGATTGGATAGGAAGAGCTGATCCTAACCTTGAGCCTGATCCCGTTAACTACGCGGGGACGTTTCCTGTATTTGGAGCGATATTCCAGAGGTGGCATGACGACGTATTCATACTGTCGCAGCCGTCTCCGCAGCGTCCGTGGGAGGGTCCTCTTGGGTGGCCTGTTAGCCCGCCAAGAGCCTTAGGAGGAGGCGCGAGGATGGTAGGAGAGGATGGATACCAGTTCATCAGGTTTGAGCAGAGGTTTGAGAAGGGGATACTCTACTGGGACTGGGTATTCGGAAATAGACCTGACCGGGTATGGGTATTCCGCGTGCCCGAGGATAAGGAGTCAGTATTTGACGTGACGGATCCTGAAGACTTCGTGCAGGACGCGAAGGTAGTGCGTTATGGAACTGGAGGTCCCTACGGAGTAGTGGCGTGGGTAAGCGCTGCGGACGGGACTAACCTATTCAACCTTGGGGAGCCTGCGTACTTCAAGGCGTTCCCGTTTGGAGGTCCTTCAAACAACAGCTTCACAGACGACTACTTTGCGTGGAGGTTCCGTGACGGATACATAGGATTTGGGCAGTACATCACGAAGGCGATAGACCCACTGCCTTACGATTACCAGGCGAGGTTTGTGGCTAGAGTGATGTTGGTGCTGAATCCTGGGACTGGAGTGCCGGACACGAACTACGTGGCGTTTGGAGACACTGACGAGTTCATCGTAGGGACGAAGGGAGTGGCGCCACCTGGAGGAGGCACGCCGGTACTACTCATTGACCAGGACGCAGACGATGGGAACCTGAACAAGTGGAAGGGGGATATGGACGCTGAGGGGATATCCTACGACGTTAAGCCGACGGGAGAGGTCGCGGGGGATCCTAGCATTATGGAGAATTACCTGGTGACTATCTTGGCGCCATCCAAGGACACAAGTGTATGGGGTCCGAGACCTGGAGGATGGAATTCCGCGATAGAGACGCCGATACTGAACTTTGTGAAGGGAGGCGGGAAGGTAATCATCTTCATGACGCAGTGGTATTTCCGTGATCTAACGGACTTCAGCTCGGCGGGAGTATTCCCGCAGGATTGGAGGAACGTGTTCACGATAGGCGGATACAACGGATGGTACTGCTTCAGCTGCGGAACGTTTGGTCTGTCTGGGTCGCCCTTGGGGACTGGACCCGGAGGTAACTTCAACGCGTTGAACATGACCTACAAACAGAACCACCTAGGAGCGGTCTTTGAGCCGCCTCCTTACCAGTATCAGCAGTTGGCGTCTTACGAGTTCAGCACGCTATTCTGGACGATAGGAGCTGGGATAGACCCCTCTTGGGGAGGCGGAAAAGGCGTAGGGTCCGGAACGGAATACGGATGGGCGCTAGGCACAAACCCGCCCTCAGGAGGGACTGGGACGAGCAAGTTCTTGCTTAACCTGTTCAACTATGTAGATCCTGACATCCTAGCCGGAGGAGGCGGGGGAGGCGGAGGCGGAGGCTTCCAGCCGTACGTTGGTCCTGTGCAGATTGGAGACCCAACGATAGACCCGCCGAGGTCAGGAGTGTTCGCATGGGTGGTTAACCCTGGAGCGACACCGCCTGCATCCATCAAGGGTGGAGACGGTAGAGACGCCTTTGATGACCCGCACCCGTTCACTGCGGATATCTCCGTGGTAAGCGAGCCTGGAACGATACACTACGAGGCTATGGCGCACGGAGACCCGGATGAGGACGGGGAGGATGATCTTGGATACGAGTGGCAGTTCTATCCTGATTGGATGTATGAGCCTGGACAGCCGTTGGATGGACAGCCGAAGTGGGAGTTCTGGCCTAGGTATACTGAGCACCAGTATGCTGGAGGGATAGATGGAGACATCACGAACGACTACGACGGCGATGGAGACCCGACCAACGACGCTGGCGAGCCGTTTATGGTTAGGGTGCGGGTGTGGGATGCTGACCAGTTCGCAACGTTTGATGACGCTCTTGCGGCTGATCCTGACGGTTCTCTTGGATACTGGGCGATATCAGGGGTATACGTAATCGTGCGTGGACCTAAGCCCGTTGACATTGAGGATGACGGAAGCGAGTACAAGGATTCTTACGCGCCTGACGAGAACGGAGAGGTATCTGTGACCTTGAAGTTCAGTTTGTCCGGTGGAGAGCCTGAAGCTGTGCCTGGGACTTACTACGATGACCTTGACCTAGACATAGACTACGACGGGTTCACCTATGATCAGGACGTTGAGATGTACTTCGTGGATACCAATAACGACGGGATACCTGACGGGTATCCTGGAGCTGGCAACTGGGAGTACACCTACACTACGGATCAGTACCAGACGGGCAACACCTACACGGTAGCGGGACGCGTGGAGGATGACGTCGCTCCTAACTTTGAGGACATCTACGTCTGGGAAGACTGGGTCTTCGTGGCAAGCCCGATTGCGGTGGTAGTTGACACTGGCGGAACGAGTAACGCGAACGCCATAAAGACTGACCTGACCGGGCTTGGACTCGGCTACGTTGAACTCCAGTCTAGCCAGATAAGCAGTAGTAGCGACCTTGAGGCTTACGCGTTTGTTATCTGGGCGCCTGCTCAAAGCCCGAACCAGATTTCCACGACCGAATCCAACATCCAGAACGATTACGTGCGCAACAAGGGCGGTAACTTCTTCCTGCCTTACAACTATCTCTACTACATGTACTACATCCACTCCCAGCAGTGGCGCGAAATGATGGGCGCTACATACTACTTTAGCTGGTATGCCAGCTATTATACTGTCCCATCCAGCAGCTATGACGGAAAGACTCACGTATGGTACACCGGGTGGCCTGGCAACTACCAAGTTACGAGGGTGTATGGCCAATACACTTCTCCGATAACCGATATTTACTACTACTACAGGTACTGGTTATCCGACACGTGGCCCATTTGCGGAGAGGCAGGCTGGGATCCCTGGTACGAAGACGGTGGCACGAGGCACAACAGTAGCGTGGACGGTGAGAATTGGGGCGCTTGGTTCGGTAACCAGTGGGACCGTCTAAACCAAGACCAATCCGGTTCTGGAACTCACCCGAACGTTGATAGGAAAGAACTGCTTGGTAGAATCTTGGACAAGATGGACCCAACCATTTTGCCCGGACCGTAGAGTTACGTTGCAGTAGTTTGTGAAAAAAGGAGGTTCCTTTACGGAACCTCCTTTTTTATTGGCTTATGAGTGAAGGATGATGCCTGGGAGCAAGACAGACGTAGCGATTCTACGCACTCCTTGTAGTTTCAACATAGTCCAGTGTTACTTAGGGAGGGGGAGGAGGTTCCTGAAAGGGGTAATTAAGGTATCATTTGCGCAGATGGTTGAGGAGATAATTTCGGTCCGCGGTCTTTTCCACCGGTACCAGGATGGAACGCAGGCGGTTCGCGGAGTAGGCTTTTCCGTGATGAGAGGCGAGATCGTCTCGCTGATAGGACCCTCAGGAGGCGGTAAATCAACGATCCTTAGATGCCTTAATGGACTAGTCAAACCAAGTGGTGGAGAGGTACGTTTTCTCGGGAGCCTAGTTAGGTATAGGCGGGATGACTTAATGTTCTTGCGAAAGAGAATAGGGATGGTGTTTCAGGAGTTCAACCTTATTCCAAATCTAAGCGTTTTGATGAACGTTCTTATTGGCAGGCTTTCATTTCAAAGCTACTTTAGGCAGGCGATTTACAGCTTTACCAAGAAGGATAGGGAGGTGGCGATTAAAGCGCTAGCCAAAGTGGGTATTCAGGACTTGGCTAGGAAAAAGGCGCGGGAACTCTCGGGTGGGCAGAAGCAAAGGGTAGGGATAGCCAGGGCCCTCGCTCAGGAGCCGGTACTGCTCCTCGCGGATGAGCCGGTTAGTAACCTTGACCCTGTGACTGCGGAACGGGTGCTGGCGCATTTCGTAAAGCTATGCAGGGAGGAGAATCTTACCGCCATAATTAACCTTCATTCAGTTGAGCTTGCGCAGAAGTACTGCGACCGCATAATGGGAGTTAAGGCAGGACAGGTGATTTTTGTGGGAAGAAAGGAGGAGCTTCAAGGGGAGGTTTTGAACGAGATTTACCGGGATGAAACTTCGGAGCAGGCGAATGCGGGTTAGAGGATCGGAGACAAGCTGGACTGAAAATGCGCTTGTCCACCGCGGGTCACGGTTAATCGCCGCGTTCAAAGTGGGGATTGCGGTGGCGCTTGTTGCTTACTTTGTCGAGTCAGTCGTAAGCACTGAATTCAATCCGCTTAAATTGGCTGTTGGAGCAAAAAGGGCGGGAGGATTGTTTTCGGAGATTCTAAGCCCGGATTTCAGCGTGTTTCCTAGGCTGTTAAGCCTTATGAACGAGACGGTGCAAATCGCCCTGGTGGGAACGGTTCTGGCGGTAATCCTGAGTTTTCCTCTTTCCTTTCTTGGCGCGAAGAACCTAATGTTGGGAAGCGGAGTGGGAAGAGTCATCTATGCGTTAACAAGACTGAGTTTCAACGTGCTTAGAGCGTTTGAGCCGATTCTCTTGGCTCTGCTATTTGTGATAATGGTTGGGCTGGGACCATTTGCTGGAGTGATGGCGCTGGGTATCCACTCGGTTGGGATGCTCGGCAAGCTCTTCAGCGAGGCGATTGAGGGCATTGACAAGGGGCAGGTGGAAGCGGTTACCGCCACCGGCGCGAATAGGTTTCAGGTTATCTGGTATGGCGTGCTTCCGCAGATTCTACCGGCGTTCTTGGCGTTCTCCATTTACCGGTGGGACATAAACATCAGGATGAGCATCGTGCTTGGGATAGTTGGCGCGGGAGGAATCGGGTATTGGCTAATCCAGTATATGAACTTGCTTCAATTTGACAAGATGGCGACGGGGTTTATCATCATTCTGGCGGTGGTAACCGTTTTGGATTACGGTAGCGCTTGGCTAAGGACTAGGCTGGGGCAGGTGTGAATTCTCCGCTAATTGTCTAGATTTTCCAGGTCTTTGTAGGAAAAGCGATAGTCCACGTGGCTCCATTCTTTACCGTCCACTTCAACGTAGGGATAGATAAAAAAGTTTAGCGGTTTCCCTTTTTGGGGCGGGGAAAGAGTTATATCCCTGCCAGTGGTGAAGTGCAATCGGTTTTCATCAAGATTGCCGAAGTAATAGTCGCTTTTCTCCGGATGCTTGTCCGCCTCGGAGATGTCAACGGGCACCCAGCCAACTCCATCCGCATAGAACTCAGCCCAGCAGTGGTAACCTGGGACTTCGCCACTGCCCCGTTTCTCCGGGAGGGGAAACCCGATAATGAACCTCGCAGGGATACCGATGGAGCGGGATAGCGCTATGAAGAAGCTGTGGTAATCGGTGCAGTTGCCTTTACCAACATCGCAGGCGTAGTTAGCGTCGCCCCTGCCCCAGCCTTCGCCGGTCTTATCGTAGGTCATTGCGCTAATCACGTAATCGTAGAGGGCACGCGCCATCTCTAAGGTATTCCTGCGGTTTCCAGCCTGAGCTAGGGCAATGGTCTTGAACCGCTCAGTAATCGGGATAAGAGTTTCTGGCTTTAGAAACTGCCCTAGCTGTTCTTCGGATAAAGTTGGAGAAGCGCGATGAGAGAATGGGTGGGACTCCGCCCTAACAATTTCAAATTCAAACTTCAGCCTGATTTCTCCATTCGGGAGTTTATCGGGTGACGAGTGCCAGTAGTTGTTACCGTTAAGTGGGTCCTCAGACGTTTCTCCCAAGATTGGCGAGGTAATTTTGGTGGACACTAACCTTTGTTCCCCTGTGTTCTTGGGCAACGGAACCCAGATTTCGACCTTTTCCCCTTTCTCCGGCAGGCCGTTTAGGCTCACTTCATAGGTGAAAACAAAATGGCGCACTGACGAGTGGGGTGAGGGAGTTTGCAGGTTCTCCTTTGAAACTTCTGCGGAATCGGCGCTCCCTTGATTCCCAATTGGGAGGAAAGGGACGCTGGAAAGCATAAGTAGAGCGATGAGCCTTCCGAGGTTACGCATTTCCTGCTTGTAAGATTGTACTCTAGGAAGCGGGAGTTTAGGTTACTCACTTACTAGTTTCATCCAGATTCCGTTTTCCTCGGACCAGCGGTATCGTTCCTTTCCGTTGACCTTGTGAAGCGAGATTTCTGAAACTTCAAGTTTACCGTCCTTGTGGGAGACAAAGAAATCAAGGTCGTAATCGTTACCGTCGGTAGCCTTGAAATCCGCGCACGCAAAGCAAAGCCCGCTGTTTATCTGGCAAAGTTTGTCGTCGTGTACCTTGGTAAGAGTTAGGGCAATGCACTTTTGGGTAGCCTTGTCGTAGAAAAGGAAGTATCCACCCTTGAGCTTAATGTCCTTGCTTACGTAATCGTGGATGGCTTTGGCGATGTCGTCCGCGCTCACGTCTCCGGAACCGCTTGGATGCTCGGAGGTTGCGCTACCCGGATGCTCCGCGGACTTTGGCGATGGGTGCTCCGCCGCATAAGAAGCGTAAGCCAGTAAAAACGCTACGAGAAGTAGGATACTAAGGACTGTTTTGTATCTAAACATTACGTCTTCCTCCATAAGGTAAAGATTCTGAACCTCAATTTCATTTGAGGATGTTAGTGATACCTGTGCATTTGCGCGTTTAACTTAGAACTGTTCAATCCCAGCTTATAGACCACCCTTCACCCTAGCGCTTGAGAGATGCCACCTTCCCACGCGGGAAGGAGAAGTTCGCGTACGGGAATGGAAAAGGGGATTGGGAGACGAAAGGGTATGGGGAAATGGGGTATGAAATGCCCGACTTGTGTCCAGCCAAAGTGTGACAACAGTTTATTCAAGGGATTGCGTCGCGGCACGCCTGAGACGGACGAGGCTATTACGTAGGTGGTTGACTTTCAGTTTGTGGTTTTCCCCTTATCTCGCGAAGCTTGGCGATGATTGCAAATAGGATTCCAAGCGCAAGAAGAATAGAGAAAGCGTGATAAACGGGTTCCGCGTCCTGGACTAGAAATCTTGCGCGTCCGATGAATAGGCTCACGCGCGCCATAACGGTTGAACCAAAGCTCGCGCCGAAGGCTATCATTAGGACCCAGATGCCGACTTTTGCTGTTCTACCGACGATTCCTTTGTGTTCAACGCTGAAGAAGAAGTATATTAGGACGCTAAGAACGCAGACGAATAGAGTAATGGAGTTCAGAAGGTTGCCGGTGTAGGTTGAGCCTTGAGGGATTCCCTGCATATTGGTCCAGGGGAAAGTCGCGAAGACCTGGGCAAGGATGTAAGAATTAAGGACCGGACCTATGACGACGCCCGCGCCCCAGCCTACGACAAACGCCAGAGCCCACCTACTAAGCCACGCGATGGCGGGTACCATCCTCGTGAGCATCAATACCCCAAGTATTCCCGGGACTAGATAGGAGTATTGGGGTTGCCAGTTCTCTACGCCCGGACGTGGGATGAAGACTCGGTAAATGAAGTCAGGAAGGACTATGGTATCCCACAGCAGCCATATTATGTAGGCGTTGCTTATGCCAAGATACAGATGTTCAGCGGAGCGGAAGAATGGGTTGTCTTTGTAGAGGAAGGAAAGTATCATCAGGGTTAAACCTGCCGCAATCCACGTTCCGATAATCTCCCACAAAGCCACTTAGGCACTACCTCCAATTCGTTTCGTTATTTGGTTACGCACCGAGGTGAAGTAAACGATATTGCCGATGATAATGAAAACGACGAGGAGCGCGTGAACGAGGGACTGGCTGTTCATTCCAGCGGACGCCACCGCTTTCTTTTTCACGAGTTCCTCGTACTCTGCGGCGGCTTTCAATCCGCCCATCAAACCGTTGATTTGACCTGATTGGTAGAAGCTGAAGTAATCCGCAAAGCTGACCGCGGTACATCCCGCCCCCATAGGGTATCCGCCTGGGGACGCGCCATAAGCAACCCATGGGCGAACCGTTTCGCCCGCCGCTAAGTCAACCAGGTACTTGATGTTTCCCGCCAGCTTCGGTGCCCTTACGAGAATCGGCATATTTCTAGTGTCATTCCCGAACGCGTCAACAGTGAACAGTTCGCGAATGTCTCTATTCATCGCGCGGATTGCGGCGATTAGGTTTGGCTTATAGCCCAGGAAGACGTAGTCTTCGCCGTTCACCTTCCCCATTTCATCCCCAATGGTAGTAAAAGCCTTTGTCCCGAGACCAGTGCCAGCGGGACCGAAGAGATTCACTCCTATCACTCTAAGATCTTTGCCAAAGGCGTGACGCAAGACTGCAAGGAGCATTGGGTACAGCTCAGGTTCACTGCTTGGGTCAAAATCCACCGCAACCGCGATGACATCGCCGGCGGACAGCCCTTCTATGGTGCTATAAACGCCTTTTACTTCTGGCGTGGGAATGTTAGGCCAAATCTCAAAGGGGAATATGAGGGGCAGGAAAACAGCTAGAGCGACAAGAATGTATAGAAGCGCGCGTTCCCAGGATCTAACCGTCACTAGTCCCCACCTCCCATATAGGTTTTCTCAACGCCAAAGATGATGCGGACGCTCGTGGCGATAATCCCTAATCCCACACCAAGTATAATCCCGCGGAACCCTGCCGCGTTTGGGACGTTGAGGAGCCAACCAGTTATAACCTCCAATCGAAAGTTGTGTAGAAAAGTATCGTTTCCTAGAAATTCAGTAAGGCTAGAGCCCAGTGGAACTCTGCCGAGCATTACTATTGCCGCTGCGATAAGCAACACCGTGGCTTCGGGCGTTTTAGCGCGGAAGCTTCTGTAAGCTGCACTGGCAATGAAGAACGCCAGGATGGCGAACACGGTCGCCTGCATTGGAACCATCATGTTGTAAAACATCCAGGAAAATGGACCGGTGGGATTACCAAGACCTCCCCAAAATATCCATGCAACGTTCATAGCGACGAAGCCAAGTATCAAGAGCCAGGAGTAGCCGTAGCCCATTCTCCGCTTCTTTATCTTCTCAATGTGCTGGCTAAGAATGGAATCTATCCCAAGCACCAACGCAAAGGCGCTAATAATAGAAATCCAGATGTTAAGGGTTTGATCCGCGTTGGAGGACACCTGGCTAGGAATGAAGTAAATGGCGAAGGTGAACACACCTATAGTAAAGGCGATGAACACGGGCAGTTGTCTTTTTAGAAGAATCATCCAGTGTGCTGGTTAAACACCTGCAGGAAGTATTCCATCCATTCACCAAAAAAGCCAAGCGGTTGATTAGCGTTAACGCTCTGACCTGCAAGTAGTAGAACAGAAAACAAGAAACCCAGAAGGAGAACTGTAATGATCAGCCCCTTAGCCCAATCGCTCGCCTTGATAGAACCTAAAAGTTTTGGTTCGCGGGAAATATAAGCGCTCGCTGCGTAAAGTTCCTCGCCGATGAGCGTGTAATCGCAACTAGTTATGAAGAATGGAATCTGGACGTTAGCATCGGTCCCGGCGATCTGGATTGCGCCAGTGGATTGCCCTACCTCGCCTAGTAGGAGGCTTTCCGCGTAAAAGTATCCGAAGAAGAAGTTCGCGGCGGGCCTCTCCCTAACCATCATTCCATTTACTGCTGCCACATAACTGAACTGATCGTTGGTGAGGAAAAAAACGTTATCTGGATTGTAGGTATCTGGTCTACCTGCCTCATAGAACGCTTCTCTAACCATTTCCTGGCAAACGCTCATAACTATCGGGTCAAAGCAGGGAACTTTTAGTTGGCTTTCATAATTTGCGACGTGGCGAGCAACGTGTCCGAGAAGGTTAGTTGCGGCTATAGTTGAAACAGTTGTCATCGGGTCAAGTCCACAGAGATAGAATATGGGTCTTCCCATTTCAGTGGCTCGCCCAATCGCCTCGTCCACCGCATCAAGACCCGCTATTCTTCTTAGGTAAAGGTCCTTTCTCTTGGCGGTTTCAATAAGGAGTAGGAGAACAGCCAGGAACGCCAACGACATAATCAGCGAGTTGAACTTGCTAGTATCAAACCAATTCTCCACTGCAACCGCGTGAAGAGGAAGATCAAATAGCCTTACTTCACCTTGAAGGGTTACTCCGAGTTTGAAAAATAGGTTGGCAAGGTCGTATTCCTTCTTCACCGGTTCCGGCAGGGTTTCGCCCAGCTGGACGCGTTTTTCCCAGTCTTTTAACGCGTCTTCATAGGCGTTTTCAGCCGATTCTACGAAGTTGGTTAAGTCAACTATGAGGTACTGATACATTGCGTTCTCTCGCCGGTAGCGAAAGTACTGGAGATTCTCAATCATAATGTTTTCGTCCGGCGAGATAGGTCGCGTATAGAAAGGCAGGGGAACGTAGGTACCTTCCTCCGCTTCCGCGAAGTAGAGAGTGTACATCGTTCCTTCAGGGAGATCGTCCTGTTTTCTCCAGGTTATTACAATCGCGGAACCGTCATCATTCGGTAGGTCACGTGCGGAAAGCTCTTCGGGAGGCTCAATGGTGGAGAGGATAAACCTGGTATTCCTTTGGGCTTTAGGCAGTTGTTCTATAGGAGGGGAGTCGTTCCCCGAGGCATCTCTTGCTTCCTCCCCAGATTGCGCGCTGACGTGAATGGGGGACTGGGTTAGAAGGAGGAGTAAGAGGGTTGCTAGGAGAACCAAAGGCTTCAAAAGCACGCACAAAATGCGTAGAAAGTTGTCTCCAGCTTGGGAGATGAGAGCACCCGCTTTGTGTTTGGAGGCAACCTTTAGCAAATACTTGACCTTATTGAAACCCCAATATTATATAGAAATCCCGAATTCCTCAAGGAGAGCGTTGAACTTGTTCTTAAGATAAACTTCGGTGGGGTCCCGTAATGGAAAGAACTTAATCGCGGGGAGCAGGTACTTGATAAAGGAGACTTCTTCAACGGTAAGCCTCTTGGTGTATCTCCTATCTGAAACTGAAAAGACGGAGAATCCATCCTTCTCAGCGCAATCGTTGGTGGTGATTACTATTCCGCCGAGAGTAAAGGTGTTATCCGAGCCAGCAACAGTGAGCGCAGAACCCGGTTCCGGGGGCCCCAAATACACTGAACGCCAGTCCGAAATGGTTGGAAATACCGAGAACGCCCCGCGCTTTTTCTTGAAGTCCTCGTCAAAGGAGATGAGCCTATCCCGCGCTATCGCAAATTTCTCCTCCACGCTCAAGCTCTGAAAGGGCTTTCCGCCTAGCTTCTCAGTTACTTCCTTCGCGGGAGCGCCTGCAAAGATGCGGTTTCCCGAGAGGTCGTTGGTGACTACGCTTCCCGCCAGAACGCAGGTCTTTTCTTCAATCCTAACAGGGGAGACGGTGCAGTTAGGACCAATCCAAACATCACTCATGACCAGAGCGGGCTTGGTTCGCGCAAATCGGAATCCTTGGAGAACGTCCCCTCCCGAAAGATGAGTCCAGAGGGAGGACTTCGCGCCTATGGTTACGCCGTTTCCAATCCAAACAGGTGAGGTGCAGTTAATGATGGTATCCTGCCCAATCCAACAGGAATGCCCAATTCTAACGGGCGAGTAGCCGTAGATTGTCGTTCTTTGGTGTATGACCGTGTAATCGCCAATAAAGACGGATGGGGCCAGTATTCTTACGTTGCTTCCTATAAAGGCGTGGTCTCCAATAAACAATTCTTCACACTTAACTCCGCCAATGTTAGCTATCAGTGACTCCTCTTCCAATGTTATCCCTACTCCTAGCCTCGTATTGAGGGCGAGTATTTCGCCTTCTCTTCTCACGCTACTGCTCAAATGATTGTGGGAGGCTTTCCGTACTCGTTTATCTCCGCGGAGCTTCCCGTAAATAAGTACCACTCATCCTCAATTTTGATCCAAAAGGTGGGAACTGAAATAATTCCCGTAAGTGTTTCCACTTCTATCTCCACTTTGGCCCACTTGCCTTTTCTCTTCATAGAAACCTGGGTTGGAGAGATGTCTTGGAGATTCTGCAATGGAACGGTCGTAAGCTCCGTCGGCACTCCGGTCATTGCCAAACTCCCGCTGATCTTCTCGGGTAAGGATTGTTGAATTAGAGGCGTGAAGAAGCCTCTGACCGCATTAGTATCGTGGGCGTTCTTATAAAACTCCAAAGCTCGCGACTGAAGCTTTGGGTCCGCTCCGGTACTACAAGCACCAAGAAGCGTTGCTAAAAGCCCAACTAGCACAACAAAAACTGTTAGATGTGGAATTCGCATTCGTTACTCCTTTGAACTTCCAAACTAAAATCCTACTACAATCCCATCCAAAGAGCAAAGGCTACGGTTTCACGACGGAGCAAAATGATTTTAGATAAGCGGTGATCCGAAGCGCCCAAGAGCCTTAGGAGTAGTGTAGGTTTCCTCATCGCATTGACTTTACGCGCCCAGATTGATAAACTGGAATTTAGCCCACTTGAGGGAGTAAAAAGATGCTTAAAGTTTCTATTAAGGCGATTTTTTTAGTCTTACCTGCCTTGATTTTCCTATCCGCCTGCGGTGGAGGTGGAGGAGGAAATGGGGATAATCTGCTACCAGGGCGCGGAGAGACCCGCGAGGTTACGGTTTCACCCGATTCCGCCATTTCAATAGACCTCGCAAGCGGTAACAAACTGACCTTCCCCGCGGGTTCCTTTACGCAGTCCACCATTATAGTTTTCTCCGATAACATTGTCGGCATTGAAAGAGATACAAATACATATCCGGAGGGAACTCAGAGTTTTGAAGGTTACTGCACCATTAATAATCCAGCCAGTGAGGCTAACGCGTTCCAGAAGGACGTAACTTTGACTTTGGCGCTTAGGACTGCAGTCACTCCGGGGACCAAGTACATTCTTTATCGATTTAACGCGGATAACGTGAAATGGGAACCGTTTGGTAGCGCGCTTGCGGAGGTGGACAGCAGTGGGATTAGGGCGACCGCAATTCTTCCAACTACTGGTATTTTCTACACGATCGGTCCAGTAGGGGTCTTCACCGGCAAGACGGTTGGGGATGGAGGTCCGGAGCTTCCGGGCGGGGCTTTCGCGGTGCTCACCGGAACTGTTAGGATTGGAAGTTCCTCGGGCGACCCCGCGCAGGAAATTGACCTCTTGCTGTTCATCGTGGACGGGGGAAATCTCGTCCCCTACGACTTCCTCAATGGCGAGGCAGATCCGCAGAACCCCAATAACCACAACTACATAGAGACCGATGTCAACGGACGATATGAGATGCGTTTCGCTGAGGGAGACGTGGGCGCGGGTAAACTGTTCAAGATTATCATCGCTAGATACGACAACCGTTATAACGAAGCCGAAAGTGCTGTGTTCTCCATAAGTGAGGGCGCGAACCCAGATAAGGACTTCGTTGTTACGCCCGTGAGTTAGGGATTTCCCGTCCCACTATTTCCGGCAAGGCGCTGAAGTGGGCGATGTCCCGCGCCAGGAAGGCACGCGCCATACCTTCATAAGGACTTCGTTTCGCAAAAAAATGTATTTTGCGCGCGTTAACGAATGTCGTTGATTGCGGGCGGATAATCTTATCCATCGTTTGGATTTACCCACTGAGTAAAATGGGAAAGGTGGTCAGTATGTCAAATGTCGTTGGCTTCATCGGACTTGGAAATATGGGACTTCCAATGGCGGGATGCTTGCTCAAGGCTGGCTTTAAGGTCATCGCCTACAATAGAACTTTCGCAAAGGGAGAGTCATTGAAGAAGCTTGGGGGCGAACTGGTGAGAGCGCCTGCGGAGGTCGTGCAGTCAGGTGGTGTAGTGATAACTATGCTGTCTGACGATAACGCGCTAATGGAGGTGACGCTAAACCGCGGAGTTCTAGAGAGGCTTGGCGCGGACGGCGTGCATATTTCTATGAGCACGGTTTCTCCTTTTACTTCAAGGGAGCTTGCGGAGAAACACACGGGCGTCAAGGCGCATTTCGTTTCCGCGCCGGTCTTTGGAAGACCCGAACATGCCAGAGACGCAAAGCTTTGGGTTTGCGTTTCCGGGAAAGACTCCGCAAAGGAGCGCGTGAAGCCTCTCCTTCAGGCTATGTCTCAAGGAATCTACGATTTTGGAGAAGATGTCGGGAGCGCAAACTTGGTCAAGCTTCTTGGTAACTTTATGATTTGCGCGGTGAAGGAACAGCTAGCGGAAGTCTTTGCCCTAGGGCAGAAGTTTGGGATTGAACCTAGGATCCTTTCCGACTTCTATTCGTCAACGCTGTTCACCGCACCCATCTACAAACGTTACGGCGACCTGATAATTGATAGAGCGTTTGAGCCCGCGGGCTTCAGACTTGCGCTTGGGTTGAAGGATATGAGTCTTTTGGCGGATGTTGCGGAGAGATTGGGCGTGCCAATGCCGTTTATGGGAATGGTGCGCGGAAGGCTTGCAGGCGCAATGTCAAAGGGTAGGGGAGATATGGATTGGTCCGCCCTCGCCCTAGGCGCGTTGGAAGACGCGGGGCTAGTTTAGGTTACGGTCGGTTACATTCGGAGTTATAATTAAGTGAGGCTAGTCTAATAGAGTTTGAAGGAGAACCGCGATGTTCTCAGGGATAAGAAAAATAATATTTGGGGTGATCCTGGCAGTTCTCTTGATTCTACTTCAGGTTTTCTCTAGTTCCTGCGCGGGGTTTGCGGTTTCATTTTCAAGAGGCGGGCTCATCCCCAACTTCACGTTCTCTGCGGACTATAAATACGTCTCCCCCTACGCCTACATTGAAGGCTACCGCTTCTACGTTTACGATTATGGCTACGACCCCTACGTGATTTACCTGGGCGTCCCCTATCACATCACCATTTACGGGGATGGCAGAGTCTGGGCACCGCGGGCGCTGGTGGTGCTTTTGGACTAGCTTGGCTTCAACCCTTCACGGGTTCACCGGACCACGCCCATCTCAAGCCATTGCTGGATCACGCCCGTCTCGGGCGTGCAACTAGCCCCTAGACTTCCTGCCTTAAGCAACCTTGCCTGCCAAAGGAAAAGCGATGGTGGAACTAACGACCGCTTTCTACCACCCAGAGGGGTCTAACTTCATCACG